>C688J35102_120989691_pt1 | contig 12741 bp, 10 predicted proteins | sample HopSoiMetagenom2_FD_35102 | JGI IMG/M metagenome (IMG submission 35102)
GTGGTGTCGTACGGCCGTGCCGTGCCGTCGCGTGCGGTGCCGGCGAGGTCGAAGGGAGCCCGCCTATCGGTTCGAACCGGCGGCTTCGTACGGGACGAGTTGTCGAGGTAAAAGTCGACCTTCCCCAGATTCCGTGAGTTTCTTACGAAGACGTAGATCTTTCCCTTCACCGTGGAACCATCGAAGCGCACCGCACTCGACCGATCGGGGTTGAGGCTTACCGCGAGCCTCGCCCTAGTCGCAGCGGATGCGGACCCAATGCCCAGGCAGCTGATTGCAAGGATCATGCCGATGCCGAGTGCGATCACTAACGTGCGGAGACGCAGCGCCAGCCGAGGCCAACCTGGGGTCATGTCGGTCCTTCACGTGTCAAGTTGTGCTAGGGGGGCTAGGGGGTGATTGGGAATCCTCAGCTAGGCGGTACCGCTGTTGCCGTAGACCGAGACGTGCACGTGATCCATGTGATTGGCGGTCGGTGAACCGCGATCCGACATCGAGCGCCAGCCCTCCGAACTCCGCTGCACCGTCCAGATGTGCTGGCGATAGATGACCTCCATCGCACCGAGCTCTTTGGCATGCGCTCTGACCCACTTCGCGATCTCCCAGCCGACCGTGGAGTCGGAGATCATGTTGTCGAGAGCACGACCCTCTCCGTGGTAGCCGCTCGAGCTGCGTCGGCCATAGAAGGCCGAAATCTGGGGGTACCGATGGCAGAGTGCGCGATGGACACGGATTGCATCAGGTGTCAGCCCAGACTCCACCGAAGATCCGGACGGGCAAGGGGCGCCGGAAATCCCGCCGGTGCCGACGCTAGATGTCGGCTTCTTGTCGGAGAGGTACTGGTTCTTAACCCACCGACCCTTGCCGTGGTAGGAGATGTACCGGAATCCGTCAGTTACCGTGACCGTGACCGACAGCTTGGTCCCAGCATCAACCGACGCCACCACAGAGGCGTCCTCCTTCGGCTGTGTCCGAACGTTCAATTCAGTGGTGGCGTACTTACTGTCGATGACCTTGAGCTTCGGAGGCCGGATGGGCTTAATCGTTTCCGAAACAGAGGTCTCCGGCTTGGGCGCGATCTTGACGGACGGCCGTCTGTTGCCCCTGCTGAGCTCCTGGCTTCGGGCGGTCGTCTCGAGCGCAGAAGATTGCGGTGATGCGGCGGTGGCGGTAGCTGGAGCTGGGTATGCCACCTGAGGCGAATCGCCTGGTATGACGGCGCCGGCTACACCTACGCCTAATGCTGTAATGACGAACGCCGGAACCGCAATTTGTGCTGCGCGCACCGCAAGCGACGGCCGTATCGCCCTTCGCGGGCGCGGTCTAAACACCTGCTCTGTCCTCCCCCGAGAAATGAGACCAAAGCGTTATCTTCGGCAGGAGTCTAAACAGTCCAATCACGATTGCCCAACCCCTTCCCCGGGTTTGGACAGGTGAATATTTCTTTCGGAGGACGAGATTTACCGGGCTTCTTCTCGAATGCCGGCCCTCACGAAGACGAGCGGTGTACGCCCGAGGTGATCGTTTCGTTACTTGACCGCCCGCTCGTACGTCCGGGGAGCCGACCGAGGCTATTGAGCGAGCATCACTGTCACATCACTCGGGCCTGAACCGTCAATCAGGTTGACAGCGGCGATGTGAGGATGTGACCGATGGCGACGAATGCCGATGAAGACTGGTTGGCTGACCGATTCGAGGAGCACCGCGAGCACCTCAGTGCGGTCGCGTATCGCATGCTCGGCTCAGCCAGCGATGCCGAGGATGCCGTTCAAGAGGCATGGATACGGCTTAGCCGCTCTGACAGCAGCACTGTTGAGAACCTCGGCGGCTGGCTCACCACGGTGGTGGCTCGGATCGCACTTGACATGCTCCGCTCCCGTACGGCCCGGCGTGAGGAGCCCGTCGCTGAGGTCCCTGCGAAAGCTCAGGCCAACGGCGGATCCGACAGCCAGCCTGAAGAGGCGATCATGATCGCTGACACGCTCGGTCCCGCGATGCTGGTGGTTCTTGACGCACTGTCCCCCGCGGAGCGGATTGCCTTTGTATTGCATGACATGTTCGCGGTGCCGTTCGAAGACATTGGCCCGATCGTTGGGCGTTCTGCCCCGGCTACTCGACAGTTGGCCAGCCGGGCCCGCCATCGGGTGCAGGGTGCCCACCCTGAGGGTCCAGTTGATCACAGCCGGGCACGGCGGACGGTCGAGGCATTTCTTGTTGCCTCGCGCAGTGGCGAGTTCAGTGCATTGCTGGAGTTGCTTGATCCTGATGTAGTGCTGACCGCGGATGCCGACGCCGTGCGCGTGGGGGCTTCGGAGCTGGTACGAGGATCACGAGCTGTCGCGGAGACCTTTGCTGGACGAGCCCGTGCCGCGCGGCTCGCCTTGATCAATGGGCAGCCCGGCCTGGTATGGGCGACGGGTGGTCAGGCACGGGTGGTGTTCGGCTTTACGGTCGCTGAGGACAAGATCACAGCAATCCAGATGCTCGCCAACTCCACGACGCTTGATGAGCTGGACCTGCGCTGGTGAAGGAGTAAGCCTCCCGATTAGGGCTCCCAGCGCTTGCCGATGGGCGTTCCGACGCTGGCCTGAGGAGCCCGCGGACTGCGCTTGTAGTCAGACACGAAGCGGTCATCGCCGATCCAGAATCGCCACGGCCGATCCGCCTCGACCGAGACCCCGACCCGAGGTCCAACCATGATCATTCCCGGTGCCTCCGTGGCGGCGTCAAGCCGCACCGGCCCGTCGCCGAGCAGGTCGCAGCCCTTGTGCTGAGGGTGCAGGCCGAGCGCTTGGGTGAGCCGGCCGGGGCCACGCGCAAGATCACGATCACTGGACCGGCCGCGTCGTGATCTTGCCACTTCGATGCCTTCGATCACCTCGCCGGCCCGCATCAAGACTCCGCGGCCAACCCCCTCGGGTCCGCAGCTGATGTTGCCTGCCCAATGCATGCCATAAGTGAAATACAGATACAGGTGACCCGGCGGACCAAACATCACGGCGTTACGCGTGGTGCGGCCGCGGTAGGCATGCGAGGCGGGATCGGTGGCACCGTCGTACGCCTCCAGCTCAGTCAGCCGCACCGCGACCGGGCCGTGACGTATCACAGAGCCAAGCAGCCGCGGCGCCACCTCCTCGACCGGGCTGCACAAATCTGGAATCACCGGAGCACCTCCACCGTGCCGGCGGTCCCATTGACGCTCACCAGATCGCCGGTTTTGAGCCGCATGGTGGCGTTGCCACAACCCACAACTGCAGGAATCCCCAGCTCGCGCGCCACAATCGCGGCATGGGACAGTGGTGCGCCGACGTCGGTGATGACGGCGGCGGCCCGCGGAAACAGCGGCGTCCAGCCAACGTTGGTAATCGTCGTGACGAGCACCTCACCGGGCAGTAGAGCGGCACCATTAGCGGCATCGTTGAGCACTCGCACCCGTCCCTCGACAACTCCAGCCGACCCGGGAAAACCGCGCACGGCCGCGCCCGCCTCGTTCGTGCTGCCCTCAATGAACACATCCGACCGCCGGTTCGGATCAGCGGCCCATGCGTAGGGATTGAAGGTGCCGCGGATCAGCGCCGGATACGGTGGCAGCGCCGAATAAGCCTGATACGCCGAACGGCGTTGCTTGATCAACTTGGTGCTGATCGTTTCACCGTTCAGAACGCGCACGATCTCGGCCTTGTCAAGGAAGAAGATGTCTTGGCCAAGCCCGCTGAGTTCCCCGGCCCGCAGGGCGTACGCGCGCAAGACCCAGAAGTATCTGATCACTTCCGATCGAGCTCGCTCCCGATCTCGGGAGATCTTCGCCCACCCGCGCAACTGCCGATGCAGCATTGTCGCCTGCACCGGATGCCGCCGCTCCAACTCGGTCCAGGCCTCGTTCCGCTTCTGCTCCTGCGCCGCAAGAAGATCACGGTAACTCGTCGCCGTCTCCGCACGTTCGGCCAGCTGTCGGTCTATCCATGCCGAATCCTCGCCCGGCCGGGGCACGGACATCTCAAACTCGTGTGGTCCGCGGTGACCATACCGTCGATTGAAGGTGTCTCGATCGATTTCGCCGGCGGCAAGCTGTTCCAGGCCGTCCAACAGGCCCAGACTCGCCAGTTGGCCTGCCTCGGCACGCAGCCCGGCGGTCAACGCATTCGCAGCGGCGTCGCCCACGAGACGCTGCAGCCGCTTGCGCGTGGTGATGAAGGAGGCACCGCTTGATCGCGTGGCTGCTGACAGCATCCAGCTCACCCGATGAAACTCTGGATTGAGTACGTCTGTCCACAGATCAGCAAGTTCGACGGGCCTGGCAACCGCCTCGATCTCTGCCCGCCGGTGATCACACAGCGACGGATGGGCGGTGAGGTAGGCATCGAGCAGCTTGACGTCCCGCCGAGCCTCGCGCAGCACATGCAAGCCCATTGGGAGCACCGCCCGAATGATCTCTAGCCGGTGTGCGTTCACCGGCGGAATCTCAAGATCATCCGGTAGCTTTCCAAACACTTCCTCAGTGAGAGTGCGATAGCGCTCCTCATTCACCCCGACAGCCGACGACAGAGTCATCATCACGCTGACATTGAGATAGATCCTGCCGCCGATCCGGCCGTAGCCGACATACGGCGGGATGGAGGCGGTCGCCATGGCGTCGGTAAGGAACACCTGCACCATCGACCAGGTAACCGGTGTCATGACATCCGGAATCGCCTCGCCGACATTGGTATTGGTCCACAGGAAATCGCCGGAACGGCTGTCGTTCCACGGATCTGGGTGGATAGCAGTGGTGATCGGCCTGGCCTGGAGAATGAAGAGCTGATCGCCGCTACGACACCATTCGATGTCCATCGGGTCTTTGAACAGGTCCTCGACCATGATCGCCAGATCGGCCAGTTGTCGCACTTGTGCCTGGGTGAGCGCAGGCTCATCTTGCAGCTGCGCTGGGATCTGCAACGACACGGTGCCCTCGCTGCTCAGTGCAGTCATGATCGTCTTGGTGCTGATCACACTGCGCATGATTCCGCCAGAGGCCCGGTCCACAGTGATCGTATCCGGAGTCACCTGACCACCAACGACCGCTTCCCCGAGGCCCCAAGCCGCATTGATCTCGATCATGCTGTCGTCGCCGGTCACCGGATCCGCGGTGAACATAATGCCGGAAGCGTCGGCGTCGATGAGCTCTTGCACCACCACCGCAACGCTGATGTTCTGCTGCGAAATGTCACGCCTGGCTCGATAGCTGATAGCCCGTGCGGTCCACAGCGAGGCCCAACAACGACGAAGAGCTGCCAGAAGTTCATCATCACCTGAGACGTTCAGGAATGTCTCTTGCTGTCCCGCAAAGGAGGCCTCCGGTAGATCCTCAGCCGTTGCTGAAGAACGCACAGCGACGGCCGGCGAGCCGAGCTGGTGGTACGCCTGCACCACGTCCGCTGCGATCCCCCGTGGGATATCCCTGTCTACGAAGAGTGCTTCGATCGCTGCCGTGGCACTCCCAGTCGCCCCCTCCTCCAAGTCGTTGGCGGATGACAGCTGCGCATCGATGGCTCCCGCAAGACCATGGTGAGCGACGAAGTCGTCGTATGCGGCTGTAGTGATATGGAATCCATTGGGCACTGGCACACCGGCCGATGCCAGCCGGGCAAGGGACTGACCCTTTCCCCCAATCTCGGAAAGTCCAAGGCCTTCGTCAGGTAGCTGTCGAACATACGTCGGGGTCATTGCTGCTAGGCCGAGCCGACGCTGACCCACTCTCTGCTGGCGGCTGAGCGCAGCATCGCGTCGCAGATCTCAGCAGCTCGAGCGCCGTCGGCGAATGTCGGCAGGCCCTCGGGAACCTGGCCATTACCGGCATGAGCGTCCACTGCTGCATAGGAGTCGGCGACGTAATTCTCGAAACACTGTGCGTAACCCTGGGCATGGCCAGCGGGCAGTGTGGACAGACGACGCTGCTCCGCCGAACCCTGGTTCGGGTCGCGTACCAGCAGCTGGGTGCTTGCCTCGCTCCCAATCCATAGTTGTTCGGGTTGTTCTTGATCAAAGACTGCGCTCTGATGCATGCCGTCGACTTCGATCCAGAGGCGATTTTTGCGGCCGGCACTGAGCTGACTGATCACTGCCGATCCCGCGATGTCGTTCGCTGTTCGGAACAAGATCAAGGCGCTGTCCTCGGTCTGGACGTTCACCAGTGGTGCGTCGCTCTCCGCCGCGCTGAACGTGGCGGCAGTCGCGGCCGGTCGCTGCTTGATCGTGATCGAGGTAGTGGCGACCAGCCGGGCGATCCGATCACCAGTCACCCACTCCAGAAGATCGCACCAGTGTGAACCGATATCGCCGAAGGCGCGCGAGGGTCCGCCAGCCTTAGGATCGACTCGCCAGCTGGTGGCCTTGGGGTTCAGTAGCCAGTCCTGCAAATAGCTGCCATGCATGAGGTTGAGCGCGCCGAACTCCTCACTTTTTACTCTGGCCTGCATTTCACGTGCCATTGGGTGAAACCGGTACGCGAAAGGCATGGTGTTCACTACGCCGGTGTCTTCGGCGACCTCCGCCGCATGACGAGCGTCTTCCAGGCTGACGCCGAGTGGCTTCTCGCACAGCACGTGCTTGCCGGCTTTCATCAAGGTCACCGCGTACGGCACATGGGAGGCGTTCGGTGTACAGATATGAACTGCGTCTGCCTTGCTCTCAGCGACGTCGTCGATAGTTCCGTACGCCTGCTCGACTCCCCACTCCTCAGCGACTTGCCGCGAGCGCTCTGGGCTGGAAGCCATCACTCCAAGGACCTGCGCTCCGGCAAGTATCGCGGCGCGCCGATGCACCTCGCCGATCATTCCCGCGCCCAGAATTGCAACCCGTCTTGTTGTGTCAGCCATGCTGGACAGACTATGCGGGCTTAGTCTGTCGACGGCTGCCGGTGTGCCGTGCTACCGGCACTCGCCGCATGATGCTGGACCCAGCGCAGATGGGCTCTTCACCAGGCAAAATGGCCATGTGGGCGGCGCTCGGATTCTGATCGTTGAAGACAGCGACCCCATCCGGCTGCCTGTGGTCACGGCGTTGACTGCGCAGGGTTTCCAAGTCGCTTCGGTGACAGACGGGAGTGATCTTGAAAGCCTGTTGCCGTCGTTTGCGCCGGACTTGGTGATCTTGGACATCATGCTTCCAGGCCGTGACGGGTTCGAGCTGCTCAAGGTGATACGTCGCACCAGCACGGCGGCAGTGCTGATGCTGACAGCCCGGGACGCCCTGGCCGATCGTGTGCAGGGGCTTACCGGCGGTGCTGATGACTACGTGATCAAGCCTTTTGCCATGGCTGAGCTGGTGGCACGCATCCATGCGGTGCTGCGGCGCAGCCGGCCGGGCGGCAGCTCGATCTCGGTCGATGACTTAGTGATCAACGATGACGCCACACTGGTACAACGCGGTCAGGAATCGCTCGACCTCACTGAGACCGAGCGCCGGCTCCTTGGCTATCTCGCCGCACATCGGGATCGAGTAGTGAGCAAAACGCAGATCCTGACAGCAGTCTGGGGATACGACGGTTTCGACGAGAACGTTGTAGAGGTCCACATCTCCTCGCTGCGCCGCAAACTCGAGGCCGGCGGGCGCTCCCGGCTGGTGCACACCGTACGAGGCCGGGGCTACCTGCTCGGAACGACAGCGTGATCGAACCACATCCTGTCCGGCTCAATTCGGTCTCGCTGCGGCTCCGCGTCATTGCAGCGGTCATGGCTGTCCTCACCGTGATCTTGATTCTGCTCGGCATTGCGGTCAGCGCGATCTTCATAGCCCAGTCGAATCGGAACCTGGATGCTCTGCTCAGCGGTCAGGCGCAGTTGGCGCGACAGCTCGCCCGCTCCGGTGCCGGTCCGCAGCAGATCGTGAACCGAGTGCAGGCCGGTGGCGTACAGGCCTATCTCGTGCTGCGAAATGGGACAGAGTTCGGAAGCCGCGTTCCAAGTGGCGCGAGTGTCCAAACGACCACCATTACGCTCAACGCGCCGACTCCGCGAGTTGACGGTGCACAGCTTACGCTTGCGGTCGACACCTCGCTGGTCTCCGACGCCCGGCGTACGCTGCGCCGGGTCCTTCTGATCACCGACGTGATCGCGTTGCTGCTCAGCGCTGTGCTCGTTGCCGCCGCCGTTCGACTCGCCTTGCGGCCACTCGATTCGATGGCGGCCCTGGCCAAGACCGTGAGCCAAGGCAACAGAGGCTCTCGGCTGGCGCCCACTCGAACCGACACCGAGATAGGCCAGACTGCGCAGGCCTTCGACGAAATGCTGGATGAGCTCGAGGGTGCTGAGGCTCGCGCGCAACAGGCCGAGGAACGCACCCGTGCCTTCCTTGCCGATGCGGCGCATGAGCTGCGGACGCCCATCGCGGGCGTACAGGCTGCGGCGGAGACGCTGCTGCATCACGATGATCAGCTCGATCACGACGAGCGTCAGCATCTGCAGGCGTTACTGGTCCGGGAAGCCGAGCGGGCCGGGGCTTTGATCTCCGATCTGCTTGCCGCTGCTCGGTTGGACGCCGGGATTGATCTTGATCTTGCTCCGGTGTCGCTGCGCACGCTGGTGCATAGTGAGATCGATCGGGTACGGCTGCTGCATCAAGAGGCCAGTGTGACGATGAGTGGCCCGGAAGTCGTAGCCCGTGCCGACGCGGCCAAGGTGGGCAGCATCCTGCGTAACGTGATCGACAACGCGACGCGGGCAGCGGGTCCGCAGGGCAAAGTGCACGTCGTGGTGCGCGAGCAAGATCAGTTCGCAATCGCTGAAATCTGGGATTCGGGCCCTGGCGTGCCGCCCTCGGAGCGGGAAAGAATCTTCGAGCGGCTAGTGCGTCTTGATCATGGTCGGACCAGCGATAGTGGCGGTTCTGGTCTTGGCCTGGCGATCGCACGCGGTTACGCCCGCGCGCACGGTGGTGATCTCACATGCGAGGACCCGCACGGCATCGGCGCGATCTTCCGGCTGGTGCTGCCACTAGAGCCGCGACAAGCGACCACTCATTGACTAACCGCCACTCCGCATCAGTTACTCGGTCTTCGCATCAGCTGGAAATGATGCGGAGACCATGTACCTGACGCGGAGTGGAATCAAGGTCGCGGAATCTCCAGGCGAACGTCGCCGAGCCCACGGGCGATGAGAAACCTGCCCCCGGCTGGGGTTGCCCATCCTGACGTTGCTTCATCCCAGAGCCGGAACGCGCGAGGATCGCATGTCACCGTGACCGTACGCTCCTCGCCCGGCAACACCTGGTCAGCCACGGCATAGCCGACCAGCCGCACCGGAGCTGACCCGTCCGGAAGCCAATAGACCTGAACGACTTCGCGCGAGGGGCGGTTGGCCATGTTGGCAACTACGACCGTCAGCGACTCGCCGCCGGCATCTCGGACATGCGCTGCGGAGCGATAGTCCCAGATTCCCCAACCAAGACCGGCGCCGAACCAGAACGCCGGCTCGACATCCGATCCGTACCACCCGCGATAACCCACCCGGGTGCCTTCCGCATAGTCCAATTCGCCGTTCTGGGGACTCACGCCCCAGGCAGGTCCGTCGCCGTCGGCAGCCGGGAAAGTGGTCACCAATCGGCCAGTTGGCTCCGTCCTGCCCAGCAGCACATCGGCGATCGCGTGGCCGCCCTCTTGCCCGGGGAGTCCCACCCAGAGCACTGCATCTACCCGGTCGAGCCAAGGCATGAGAACTGGCGTCGCTGCGTTGATCACGACCACAGTGCGCCGAGCAGAGTCCGCGACCGCGCGTACCAGATCATCTTGGCGACCCGGAAGCACAAGTGTCTTCTTGTCAACAGCCTCGGTCTCTTGTTCGGCCGTCGAACCGACAACGACGATCGCAGGATCGACGTCCTGAGCAGCCAGCCTTGCCTGCTCGATCAATTGTTCATCTGCAGGAGCGACCGGTTGCACGATCAGTCCAGCCAGCGATATGCGCTCAGAGATCTTCAAGCGCGCGATCAAGGGGCGGCCGGGCGCGGCCTCCACCACCTGAGTCCAGGTCGGCGGCGACATGAAGCCCACCTCTGCGGAATCACCGGATAGCAGAGTGTTGGCAAAGGTCTGCGTCTCCTCGCCGTAGCTCAGCGTCCACTCGCCGACCCCGCGCACCCCGACCTCCAGCGAAGAACCCGGAGGGGCAACCAGCTCGGCGGACAGCTCGAGCTCAGTTGCGCCCTCATGCGGTCCGTCCGACATGCCCACCAGTAATTCACCGACCTCACTGCTGGTGGATGCACGCTCGACCCCGGAGCTGTCGTAGCTGGTAATTCGCATGCCTTGGCGACCCGTCTGTGGGTCAATGATCAACTCCGGCAGCGCAGCGGTGGGATTGCGGCGTACGGCAACACCGTCCAGCACGCGCAACTGATTCTCGCCGAGCGCTTCCTGCAGTCCGCCGGCGATCGAAATCTCGTGCGGCGGCCGCACCGCGGCCGAGCCGCCACCCTGCAGTGCTGCCTCGAAGGCATGCCGCCCGATCACCATCAGTGGTGAATCAGCTGTGATCGAGGACAGCTGCAGCGGCACAACGTCCTGCCCCTTGAGTAAGACCATGCCGGCCGCCGCCAGGTTACGCAGTGCCAGTCGCATTTCAGGTGCGTCCGGTTGGACTACAGGCCCGACCTCCGCGGTTCGGTCCGCCGGAATTCCCTCCAGCGCACCGACCCGTCCGGCCAACCTGAGCAGCCGTGCCAGATGATCATCGATCGTTGCTTCGGTTACCTCACCCGATCGCACCGCGGCCACGAGCTGATCACCCCATGGTCCGCGTGGTCCTGGCATCACAAGATCAAGTCCACCGTTGGCAGCTGCAGCGGCGGTCTTGGTGGCTCCCCAATCCGACATGAGCAAGCCGTCCCAGCCCCATTCGGACTTGAGCACGCCGTTGTTCAGCTCGTCTTGCTCGGTGGCGGCGACGCCATTGACGTTGTTGTAGGCCGCCATGATCGTCCAGGGATGGGCGTCCGACACACAGATCTCGAACGGCAGCAAATACAGCTCGCGAAGCGCCGCCTGCCCGACCCGTACGTCGACCGTGCGGCGCTCGGTCTCGGACTCGTTGGCGACGTAGTGCTTGACGCAGCCACCGACGCCATAGCGCTGGATGCCGCGAATGTAGGACGTCGCCAGCCGACCGCTGAGCAGCGGATCTTCGGCGTACGCCTCGAACAGCCTGCCGCCAAGCGGGGAGCGATGCAGATTAACCGTCGGGCCGAGCACGACATCGACATCTTGAGAGCGGCCTTCGCCAGCAAGCAGCTCACCAACCCGTTCCGCAGCGGTCTCGTCCCAGGTCTGGGCCAGCAGCGTCGCGTTCGGAAAAAGGGCGACCTTCTTGCCGCCGACGAACTCGCTGCCGCGGACGCCGGTCGGCCCGTCGCTGAAGATCATCGGGCGTAACCCGATCGCATCATTGCCGTGCAGCGAGAACGCTGCGGCACCGGTCAACAACTCGACCTTCGCTTCGAGATCGAGTTCGCGTACCGCCTGACCGATAACCTGCCCTATCGTCCTCGTCACGGCCTCTTTGCCTTCCGGCATAAATTCTCCTTCGCGGGGCGCAGCTGATGATCAAGGAAGCTCCGGTGAAGCGCACTCGAATCCCGGCCTGAGCTGGATCCGGTTGACGTCGATTCGCTCGATGTCGGCCCACCTCACCAGGAAGGATCCACGATGCCGCCAGCGCACTAGTGCCGCTATCGGCCAGGGTGACCGCAGTCCGGAACGCTCAAAGCCCAGTGAAGAGGAGCGGGCGTGCGGGCTGACAATGATTCCGTACAGCCGAGCGGGCAGGCCTACCGATTCGGTGTCGAGGCTGAACCGCACGTCACTCACAAAACCTAGGAAATCGGGGCCGTACACCCGCGCGCTGAGCAGCTCGGTAATGATCACGAGTCGCCACCACCCCGGTCATTGCTCTGCGCCTGGTCGCTCTCCTCACCCTTAGGAGTGTGGCGGCCCCCAGGAATATGTCCGATGACGTGGTCTCGAACCCATCGTTCGGTCCAGGAAAGGTCCCTGGTGTCTCGTCCGACCGACAACTTGATCACCACACCGACCTCACGAACAGCGACCCATGGCGTACTGAGCATGCGTGACTTCGGCGGACGTCCGCCAAAGATCCGGGTGGCAAGCGTCGGGCCGCTGAGCAGCGCAGTGATCGTGGGCGCCGGAGCGTCTCGTGGAATCTCCTGACCGGCAGGGATGTCAGACAGCTCGAGATCATCCACAACCGCAATCGGTACCCCGTGTACGTCGAGCACCTGCCGGTCGAGGAGGTGCAGATGGGCATCCACCCAGCGAGGACTCTGCCGATCGTTGTCGGGTGTCATTGTCCAGCTCCAGTAATGATCAAGAGTGGAATCGCAGCGAGCGCGGTCACAAGAATGATCACTAGGTAGATGAGTGCGATGCCATTGAGGGCGCGACCGTTGACATGCTCACCCATGTACTCGGGATCGTTGGCAACGATCAAGATAGGAAGATAGGTCAGCGGCAATGCTATGGCCGAGAAGACAACCGAAAGCTCGGTCACCTGGATCGGGTCGACTCCCGTCATCAGAGTGCCCACACCGATAAGCAAGCAGACCATCATCAACAAGTGAAAGCGCGCCGCTTGCGCCGGTGGCCGGAATTTACCCCATGGCCATCCGAGAAACTGTGCAATGGTGTAACCGGCGGACAGGGTGGTCTCCAGAGCGGCGCCTGCAGTCGCGGCGACGACGCCAAGGATGATGAAG
>C688J35102_120989690_pt1 | contig 12740 bp, 11 predicted proteins | sample HopSoiMetagenom2_FD_35102 | JGI IMG/M metagenome (IMG submission 35102)
CGGCATCGACGCCGTCCTCTGCCTCGGATATCTCTACATCCTGACGGAGCCGATGCTCTCCGCCTTTCCGGATCGCATTTTCAACGTCCATGACGCCGATGTCTCGCAGCGCCGCTACCCCGGTCTGCACGCGACGCGCGACGCGATCGTCGCCGGCGAGCGCGTGACGCGCAGCTCCGTGCATGTCGTCACCGCCGAGCTGGACGCGGGGCCGGTCGTCGCCGTCAGCCGCGACTATCCGGTCTCGCCCCTGGTGCGCGACGCGCTGCGCTGGAACGCCACCGACATCGTTCGCGCCTACGCCTACGCGCATCGCGAATGGATGATGCGCGATTGCTGGGGCGAGCTCGCCGCGCGCGCACTCGCGTACGCCGCGGCTCCCGAGGAGGCGTTCGCGTGACGAACATTCGGGTTGAGCGGGATGGAGCGGTGGGCATCATCACCATCGACCGCAAAGAGCGCTTCAACTCGCTCGACGTCGAGACCGCGCGCGACCTCCGCAAAGCCGGCCTCCAGCTCGCACGCGACAACGCCTTCCGCTGCGTAATCCTGCGCGGCGTCAACGGCATCTTCTGCAGCGGCGCCGACCTCAAATACATCCGCGCCTTCGGTAATCAGGAGGATCTCGCCTATCTGCAACCCCCTGGTGTACGACAAGCTCTCAGCTTGTCGTACGGCGCCGTCTTCAAACAAATCCTCGAATACATCCACAGCACCATCTCCGAGATCCGCCGCGCATCGAAGCCCTTCATCGCAGCGGTCGACGGCGTCGCGGCCGCGGGCGGACTCGGCATCGCGATCTGCTGCGATCTCGTCCTCGCCAGCGAGCGCTCGACGTTCGAATGGGCGTATTCGAAGACCGGTCTGACCGGCGCCGAATCGTCGACGTTCTTCCTCCCGCGACTCGCCGGCCTCCGCCGCTCGCTCGAAATGCTCCTGCTCAATCCGCGGCTCGATGCGATGCGCGCGCAGGAGTACGGCCTCGTCACGCGCGTGATTCCGAACGAGACCTTCGATGCGGACGTGCTCGCGATCGCTCGCCAGATTGCGGAGGGACCAACCGAGGCGCTCGGTATCGCGAAGCAATTGATGAATGAAGCAGCAGGTGTCGATCGTCTCGACTATCACCTCGATCGCGAGCTCGAACACCTCGCACGCATCGCCGACGGCCCCGCATTCGCCGAAGGACTCGCCGCCTTCTTCGAAAAACGCCCGCCGGAGTTTCACCATGCATGAATACTCGATCGTTCAATCCCTCGTCGACGCCGTGACCTCGGAGTGTGGCAGCCACGCCGCCGCCCTCGTCCTCCGCGTCCACATCGAGATCGGCGACCTCTCCGGCGTCGACGTCGATCTCCTCACCACCGCGTTCGAAACCTTCCGCGAAGGCACCTGCTGCGAGCACGCCGATCTCGTGATCGAGCGCGTCTCGACGCAGTGGGTCTGCCCGAAGTGCGACCGTCCGATCGCGTCGGGACAGGTCCTTCGTTGTCCCGATTGTGATGAGCCGGCGCAACTCGCAGCCGGCGACGAAATTCTTCTCCGCCAGATCGAAATGGAGGTCCCCGATGTGTCAGGACTGCGGCTGCGGTGATCCGGAAGTCGTTCCCGTGAAAGTGCAGCAGAAGATCCTCGCCCGCAACGACCGCACCGCCGCGCACAACCGCGATCACTTCCTCGGCGACGGCATTCTCGCCATCAACCTGATGGGCTCACCCGGCGCCGGCAAGACCGCCGTGCTCGAAGCGACGGCGCGCGCGCTGCCGAATCCAAAGAAGGTCGCGGCACTGGCCGGCGATCTCGCCACGGAGAACGACGCGAATCGCATCACCGCCGCAGGCATCCGCTCCAAGGCGATCACCACCGGTCAGGCGTGTCATCTCGATGCGGAGCTCGTGCATCGCGCCGTGCATCACTTCGATCTCGACGGCGTCGAGTACCTCTTCATCGAAAACGTCGGCAATCTCGTCTGCCCCGCGGTGTACGACCTCGGGCAGGCGTTCAACGTCGTCGCGCTGTCGATCACCGAAGGCGAAGACAAGCCGCTGAAGTACCCGACGATGTTCGCGAAGGCCGATCTCGTGCTGCTGACGAAGGCCGATCTGTTGCCGCATCTGCCGTTCGTCGATGTCGACAAGATCACCGATGCGCTGGCGCGCGTGATGCCGAATCCGCGCGTGATCTCGGTGTCGGCGCAGACGGGATTCGGCATCGAGGCATGGATCCGCTGGCTCGCCACGGTGCGCACGAATGCGCTGGAGAAATTCGAGGTCTATGCGTGACTTCGACGCTCGTCATCACCGCCGCGCTGATCGGCTCGATCCACACCCTCGCGCCCGATCACTGGGTGCCGTTCGCCGCCCTCGGCCGCGCGCGCGGCTGGTCCGCATGGCGCACCGCGCGGACGACGTTCTTCTGCGGCTTCGGCCACGTGACCGCGTCCGCCCTGCTCGGCATCCTCGCGCTCGTCGCGGGACTCAAAGCAGTGCACGCGATCGGCTCCCGCCTCGAGTCGTACGCGACGCTCCTCCTGATCGGCTTCGGCCTCGCGTACATGCTCTGGGGCTTCTGGCGCAGCAGCGTGCACGGCCACGCGAAGCCCGGCGCGAACACGACCGAGTGGGGCCTCTTCCTCGTCTATTCGGCGGACCCCTGCATCGCCGTCATCCCGATGATCATGGCCGCATCCACCGGCGGCTGGCTGTCCGTCGCGTTGGTCACCCTCGCCTACGAAATCGCAACCATCGCCACCATGATCGTCCTCGCAACGGGATTGCTCCACGGTGTCAAGCGCATGACCTTCCACTGGGCCGATCACTACGGCGACGCACTCGCGGGCGGAGTAATCGTGTTTGTCGGAGTGGCGATGATGGTTTTGGGGTGGTGAGGGGACAATAGCCTCAGAGGCAACTGTTGATCCCGGGCGATTGCAGGGGCGACCAGTGCAAGCAGCACTTCGGCAGCGACTAATTTCACCAGCGGGACGACAACCGAGTTGCCGAATTGTTTGTACGCCTGTGTATCAGAAACAACAATGCGAAATGAATCCGGAAATCCCATAAGCCGAGCACATTCGCGGGGCGTAAGTCTGCGAGGGTTCTTTCGTCTTTGTGGAATCAGTATTTCCGATCCATCCTTGTAGTAACGTGCGCTCAGTGTGCGCGTTGTGCCATTTAAGTCAGCGAGCCCGAACCCGAAACCATTGCCCGCCTTCTTATGCTTTTCTGCATAATCCTGCAGATACTGCCAAAGTTTGTCGCTCAGCGTGTATCGCGCAGAGATGCGTTTTTCGACAATGTCACGAAGTTTCGGTGGCTTTGACGCGGACTTTATTATCGGCCACTTGAAATCGCGCGGCTCTTTGAATCCAACTATGAAAATGCGCTCGCGATGCTGGGGTACGAGAAACCGTGCGTCGAGAATTCGATAATGAATGTCATAACCGAGTTCCTCCGAAAGAACCTGGAAGATGACATTGAATGTACGACCGCCGTCGTGATTACGAAGATTACGAACATTCTCCAGAATAAACGCTCGAGGCCGATGTGTACGAAGAAAGCGAACGATCTCGAAAAACAGTGTTCCCTGAGCGTTATCAGCAAAGCCGTGAGGACGACCCAGGCTGTTTTTCTTCGAAACTCCGGAGATTGAGAACGGCTGACACGGAAAACCGGCCGTGAGAATGTCATAAGGTGGAATAGTCTCCTCATCGACTTTTCGAATATCGCCAGCAGGTTCCTCCTCGAAGTTTGCCGAGTATGTCTGTCTCGCAAACCGGTCCCAGTCGGAGGAAAAGACGCAGTGGCCGCCGAGTTGCTGGAGAGCGAGCCGGAAGCCTCCGATTCCGGCAAAAAGGTCGATGAATCGGAAACTTCGGGACGTCGCTTTCACGGCGTCAGAATACCTCGGTCACGGCCGATTGCCGAGGACGATCTGCTGCGAACTCCACGGCGAGTAGAATTTAGGCATGGTGGATGTTCTCTCGCCGGCTCAGCGCCGAAAGAACATGCAACGCATCCGGTCGAAGGATACGAAGCCTGAACTCCGAATCCGACAACTGGTCCATTCGTTGGGCTACCGTTTCCGCCTGCATCGGCGGGATCTGCCCGGCAGCCCGGACCTCGTTTTTGCGAGCCGGCAAAAAGTCATATTCGTACACGGCTGCTACTGGCACATGCACTCATGCCGATTCGGTCGTGTGGTGCCGGCGACGAACGCGAAGTTCTGGCAGGAGAAGCGAGACGGCAATAAGAAGCGCGACGAGCGTAAGCACAGAGCGTTGCGCTCGCTTGGGTGGTCGATCCTTGTCGTATGGGAGTGCCAGTTGAAGGATGGTAAGTTGACCGATCGCATTCGCCGATTTCTGGATGGACACTCATGACACCTTCACTAGCTTCGCTATTCTCTGCGGTCGCGACGAAGCAGCTCGTCCCCGTCGACATGCCGAAACTTGGTTCTCACCAGCACGAGCTCAACGGTTCCGGGCGGCTTCGCGCATTTTTCGGTGAACACAAGATCAAGGGACCATTGCGGTGGCACTATTTCGCTGATGGAGAGGAACCGGCCCAGGACGTCGGATCGTTTACATTTTACGACTCGCGTCTGAAAGGCGCCTTCCGTACGGGACGAAAGGAGTGGCGCATGTACTACACCGGCCAATTCCTCAGCCGCGCGGCACCCGGCGACCTTCTCGTTCTTGTGCGTACCATATCAGGCGAAGTTCACGCTCTTGTATTCGAAGCCGCGTCGAACTGGCTGCGAGCTGCGAAGACCCTATTCGATATCGTCGAAGAAAAGCCGACCTTCAAAATTTCATCATCGACGCGCCTCGATCGACATAGCCTCGAATTTGTATCAACACGCATCATCGAGGAGCTGCAGCTCGAAATCGATGTGCAACCCGGAACAGAGTATGAGGAGACCGCCGCGGCAGAACTCGAAATGGCTTTAAAGGTAAATCGTCCATTTCCAGCTCCTGCGCGGCTGTCGGATGTCGCGCGATCCCTGGTTCAGGTTGATGAATCAGACCCTGACGATATTTTGCTGAAGTGGCTTCAAACGGAGGAGCTTGTATTCAAAGCCATCGAGCGGCTCGTAGTTGATGAAAAATTACAGGCTGGTTTTCGCGATGTCGATGAATTCGTGGACTATTCGCTGTCCGTGCATAACCGCCGCAAATCGAGAATGGGTCTCGCACTTCAGAATCATCTCGCGAAACTATTTACTTTGAAGAACATTCGGTTCTCACCGCAGGCATACACGGAGAATCGAAAGAAGCCGGACTTCATCTTTCCCGGTTCGGCGGAATACAGCAATCCACGATTCAGGGCACAGCGCTTAACGATGCTCGCAGCGAAGTCATCCTGCAAAGAACGTTGGACGCAGGTGCTCACCGAGGCCGACCGGATCTCGATCAAACATTTGTGCACGCTCGAGCCAGCAATTTCAGAAGCGCAGACTCAGGAAATGACACGTCAAAGAGTTGTTCTCGTTGTTCCAAACGCGCTTCAGGTCACGTTTTCGCCGCGACAGCGCGAGAAATTGATGAGTCTCGCTGCCTTTATCGAGCTTATAAGAAAGCGGCAAAAGTAATGGAACAAGTCATCTGAATCGCGGCATCTTCATCAACCGGCCGTTTCCATCCGCACAGAATGCCTCCCGGCCGGAGAATGCCTCCATCACCTTCGGCGCTCCGCGAACACCCGGCCCCTTCTTCAGCCACGGGTAGTTGCGCCGCACCCGCCGGAGCGTGATCATCATTTCGCCTTGTATCAACAGGCACGGGCGCCACCAACGCGCCTCCGGCGATCACCTTTTGCCTGAACAGCTGCGCGACCCTGTCCATCACATGCGGAATGGCACCGAACCACCAGAACAGATCACGATGCTTAGCGCGACATGAACCGCGGCGGCGATGATCACAAAGTGCGGCCATCGGCGCCGTGATCGCACTGATCCTCCGCACGAGTGCGACGAGAGCGTCACCGTAAACCGGTCGAGCTCTTTCGCCATCAGCACCGCGCGGGTCATCTCGAACGAAGTAGAGCGACCACGACGTGCCGGCACGACCGGCGTCATAAAGATGCGCCGCAGGCGAGCATCGGCACGATCGATCGCCGTGCGATCGGGCGCGAGATGACGGATGACCGCGAACGCCGGGACGGTGAGGATCTCAATCGTGATAGCGGGGACTGAAGCCGCGAATTCGTACAGAGTGGAAAGACGGATGTGGGTCCTTCAGCGGAGAATGCAAACACGCAACTGAGATCAGCACCGCGGATTCGGCGGCAACATTGCGCCAGACAGGAGCCTCATGGACGTGATCCTCTTCGGCGCCACGGGCATGGTCGGACAGGGCGTTCTTCGCGAGTGCCTGCTCGATCCGCGCGTCAGGCGCATCGCGTCGATCGGCCGCACTGGGATCGGTGACAAGCACGCCAAACTCGACGAGATCGTCCACGCGAATCTGTTCGACATCACCGCCCTCGATCTCCAGAACTTCGACGCCTGCTTCTTCTGCCTCGGCGTCTCCTCGGCGGGAATGTCCGAAGCCGACTACCGGCGGATCACCTACGACCTCACGCTCAGCGTCGCCGGCACGCTGGTGAAGCAGAACCCCGACATGACGTTCATCTACGTCTCCGGCGCCGGCACCGGCGGCCGCGCGATGTGGGCGCGCGTGAAAGGCGACACCGAAGACGCGCTGCTGAAGCTCGGATTCAGGGCGGCGTACATGTTCCGACCCGCGCTGATTCAGCCGATGCACGGGATCAAATCGCGTACCGCGGCGTATCGGATTTTCTACGCGATCACGAAACCGCTGCTGCCGCTGCTGCGGCGATTTCCGAAATACGTCACCACGACCGAGGCGGTGGGAAGAGCGATGATCGAGGTCGCGGCGAATGGGGCGGCAGGGAAGACGATCCTCGAATCGGAAGACATCAACATCAGCGCGAATCAGGTCAGTGCTGCGGCGCCGAACGCCGGGGCATAGCGCCGTTGGACGAGTTCGATCAACTTCGTGAACAACTCCGCGGTTGCGCGCGCGTCGCCGAGGGCCGAATGCCGGCCATGTTCGTGGAAGGTGATTGCGAAGTGATCGAACGCCGCTGAGGATCCGGCCCCTTCGAGCTGGAGAATCCCCGCGATGTTCAGAAACCGCAGAATTCCGGCGGTGTCGATGGAGCGATGTGAAAAGACGCGTTCATAGTCCTTGCCGGCGAGGCGGTAGAGGCGGCGAAGAAATCCGATGTCGAAATTGACGTTGTGCCCGGCGAGCGGCACCGACTCAACCGTGCCGAATTGATTCGCGAGAAATGCTTCGATCGCGGCGACTGCGGCGTCCGGCGATAGACCGTGAATGCGCAGCCATTCCGGATCGATGCGATGGATGCTTTGCGACTCCCGATCGATGCGAGGTTGCGGCTCCGCGATGAATACCTCCATGGACGACCGGATCGTGCCGTCTTCCCAGACCACGAGGCCGACGGACAACACGCTGCAGATGAGCGGATCCAGTCCGCCCGTCTCCGTATCGATAAACAGAAGCCGCGAGGTCATGACTCACTTCCCGAAAAGAGGCTGATTGACGAGCTTCTGATGCAACGAGGAATCCATCCCTTTAATTTTTAGGACGTTCAACGTGTCGAGATAGCCGCGCTCGATCGTTTTCCGAATCCGCTTCCGGTCGAAGTCGAGCGTATCGCCGAGCGCATCCGACGGCTCGATCTCGATCAGCTCTAACTGGTGACGTGCGGTTGCTCCGCCTAGTTTTCCAAGTTCTTCGCGAAAGCGCTTATCGATGGTCGCTTGCAACTTCGGTGAAATTGGTTGCTTCGCAAGCCACTTCGAAAAGCGGTTCATGCGCGTCTCATGATCACGTACTTCTTCGTTGATGCGAGACCAGGCGTGCACGATCGGTTCGGTGTGAATGTAGTGGTAGATCTCGAGCGTCCGCTTCAGGATCTCTGACGCATTCAGCTTGCTCGTATCCTGAAACGCTCGGGGCGGGTCCTGCTTGACGCAGTACACCACCCCCGGCTGCGCGACGTTGTTCGTTGCGCAATGGCGGAGAAAGTAGGCCGCTTCGCGCGTCGGCGTGTGGTTGCCGATCCCGCCGTCGACGTACCAATCGCCGTCGATCTGTACCGGCGGGAAGAACAATGGGATCGCCGCTGAGGCGAGGAGACAGTTCTCCAGTTTGTTTTGCGAATCGATCGCTCGGAAATGGCTCATACGCTGTTCGTTCGGCGGTAAGAGCGCATCCAACTGCACAAATTGATCGATGAGCTCGGAGATGTAGAACGCGCGCAGCGCACTGCTCGTGTAGTTCGTCGCTGCAATGATGAGATGCGCTTTGCGCTGAACGACGGTGCCGTAGTTGACGGCGCTCGCGACGAGCTCGCGGAGTCCGGTGTTTCCGTAGACGGAAAACAGCTTCGACAGAAATTTGGCTGCGTAGCGAACGGAAACGCTTTTCACGCGAGTGCCGAGGATCGACTGCGAGGTTGCCCTGGTCCAGAAGCGAAGCAGCGTGTCCGTATCAGCACTGGCAAGAACGGCTGCATTGAGCGCACCTGCCGATGTGCCGATGTAGCACATCGATCGTTGCATCCCGGCGGCTTGCTGCGAGACAGTGAGGGCTTTGGCGACACCTGCGCCATATGCTCCTTTGGCTCCGCCGCCGCTGAGAACGAGGCAATCGATCGTCTGGATCAAGTCTCAAAATTGTCGCACAGCGCTGAATCCATAAAAGCGGACGAAATGCGGGAGATTGAACGCAGAACGCAGAACGCAGAACGCAGAACGCAGAATGAAGAACTAAGGTGGCGCTTCGCGCACGTCTCTTTCTAAATTCTCATTCTGCGTTCTGCGTTCTGCATTCAATCTCCCCCCCAACCGGGTAGGGAACTCCCCCCGTCCCGACACTCCTCCAGCGTAGGGTTCCTGGAGGTATGCGTGCCCGTCGTTGCTGCCGGCGTCGTGCGGCGGCGTGAGCCGGTTCTTGCGCTCTCGTCCGTCGCGCTGGCGATGCTGCCGAAGTGTCCGCTCTGTTTTCTCGCGCTCGCGGGGGCGGCGGGGGCGGCCGCGGTGTGGGTCGCGCCGCTGACCATCGCCTTTCTCGCGCTGACCATCGCCACCGTCGCGAAGCAGGCACGCCTCGTCGCCGTCGCCGCAGCGATGGCGATCCTCGCAGGCCGTTACGCCGACAACAAACCGCTCGTCCTCGCCGGCTGCGCCGCGCTCATCGCCGCGTCGCTCTGGCGGACGCGCAACCGCTGCCGCCAAGGAGAATGTCGATGACCGATGTCAGCACCGCCACCCGACTCGACCGCGTCCGCCAGATCCTCGACACCGCTGCCGGCGAGAGCAAAGCCGATTACGGAGGGGCCGGGAAAAACTTCTGGAACCTGCCGCTGAAAACGCTGCTGGAGCTCGACATCTACGGCGTGCGGATGATCGCACCCGAGGAGAAAGAGCATTGTCCGTGCTGTGAGAGCCGGGGAGCGAAGTCGGGATTAGTACGCGGTCTGCGCGGGCAGGCACCGTTCGACGGCACCCGTTTCCCGCGACTGCCGTGGGGCGGAACCGCTGTCGGGCGCGAGGACATCGAGTTCATCTCGCAATGGATCGATGACGGTTGCCCGGAAAGCGATCACGAAATTTCGTTGAAGGTCAGCGGCACCACGAGCGAGCCCGCGCTCGAAGACGTGCCGGTCGATACCTTCGAAGTCTTCGACGGCTCGCCGAACGAGTACCGCTACAAATACGGAGAGCTCAAGCAGCGCGTGAATCTCGACTGCATGTCGCCCTCGCAGCTGGAGAACTTCCGCGGCGCGTTTCGCGAGCTCTATCGATTGAACAAATGGCCGGAAGACATCCGCAGCTACAACAACATCGCGCTCATTCATCAGAACCACTGCCAGCACGGCTGGGAGCGATTTCTCCCGTGGCATCGCGTCTACCTGTACGAGCTCGAACAAACGATCCAGGACCTCTGCCCCGACGTGACGATGCCGTACTGGGACTGGACCATGCCGCAGTACACGCCGAGCCATCCCGAAAAAGGGTGGATCATCCCCCGCGCGTACAAAGCGTTCCTGACCGCCGAGTCGTTGCAGTTCCTGCAGGATGCAAAGCCGTCCCTTCCGGCATCCGCTGCGAGCACGCTGCAGACCAACATCGTCGACAAAGGGACGCTCTACACATCGACGACCACGTTCTTCAAAGACATCAAGACGCTGATCGGCGAGAAGTACACGAAAGGCCAGCATCGCGACCGTTTCATCGATGCGCTCCTCGCCGCGAACCCGCTCTGGTATCCGCTCCGCTATCCTTCTGAGTACTACAGCGACGGCGGCGATCCGGAGACCATCACCCAGGCCATTCACTATCACTACCCGACCGCGGACGACATCCAGCAGATCCTCTCGCTGCGCACGTTCCGCGACTTCGGCGGCGGCAGCCTCTACAACGATTCCTTCGGCTTTCTCGACCAGAACCCGCACAACACGATGCACATCTGGACCGGCGGCCAGAATCCGCATCCGGCGAAGAACCAGGAGAACGAGAGCGACACGACCTTCGACGTGATGGACCGCAACAAGACCGTGCGCGTGGCGGGCCGCCGCTTCCATTCGCGCGACGACCTGTACTCGCAGCCGACCTTCGGCGACATGTTCAGCAATCTCACCGCATCGTACGACCCGGTCTTCTGGCCGATTCACGTCAACGTCGACCGGCTGTGGCACGAGTGGCAGCAGTGCAATCCGAGCTCGCTGCCGGACGATCTCGATTCGGTGCTCACGCCGTGGAGCTACACCATCGCCGACACGCTCGACATGGCGCGCTTCGGCTACGAGTACGTGAAGTGCTCGTTCATCGTGCCGGTCGGGCTCTCCACGCCGGTCGGCCGGTTCGTGTCGAAGGCGATCGAGATCCCGGCGCCGGCGCGGCGCAGTTTCCGGCAGGCGGAAGTCCGTCTGCACCGCGTTCCGCAGCTCATTCGTTCCTGCTTCGTGCGCGTGTTTCTCAACAATCCGAACGCGAACGCCTCGACGCCGCTCGACGATCCGAGCTACGCCGGCTACCTCGCGATCTTCGGACACGGCGGCTGCATCGGCGGACCCGGGCACTGCGACCTCCCGCCGTCGCGCGCGCGGCAGCACGACATTCGTCCGCGCAATCACAACACGCCGCGCAATCACCGCGTGATCGTGACCAAGGCGGCGAAGGCGGCGCTGAAGAAATCGTCGTCGCTGCAGATCACGCTCGTCGTCATCGGCGCCGATTACCGCGAAGAGCGCGAGCTGCTCCGCGTCGACGGCGTGTCGCTCGATTTTCTGGATTGAGAGGAGGACGCACACGATGGCCACCTATCGCATCCACCCCGGCATCGGCATCGCCCGCCTCGGCAACAGTCCCGATGCCTTCTGCATCTCGCCCGAAAAGCCGGCCGCGCTGCCGATCGAATGCGACGCCGCCGGCAATCCGATGCTGTCGCCCGACGGCCAGCAGGAGCTGACGATCAACACGTTCAAGGACGGCGAAGGCCGGATCAAGCGCCAGGCCGCGCGCTTTCAGATCTACGTGTTCGATGACGACAACCCGCAGGGCCGTCCGCTGAAGATCGGCGACCAGATCGAAGGCGGCGGCAACGCCGGCACGCTCGTCGACATCCGCTGGCGCGTCTGGCTGGCGAACAAGAAGGCCGCCTGGTACGACTTCGAGCAGATGGAGGGCGAGCATGGCTACGCGCCCGGCCATCCGCTGCGCAATCCGTCGATCACCGATGATGCGCGGCAGCGGCTGATCATCGATCCCGGTCCGCGCGTCGTCGACGGCACCACGCATCGCCGCGCGAGCTTCGATCGCGACGGCGGCGCGAATTACTCGACGACGTTTCCGCCGCAGCTCAAGCCGAACTCGATCGAAACACTCGGCGATCTCCTCACCGATTCGCAAGGCCGCCTCCTCGTGCTCGGCGGCCACGGCAACTCCGGGACGTTTCTGTACGACGACTTCGGCCAGCCGCGCATCGACTCGTACGCGAACAACGACGGCTGGTTCGACGACGTCGCCGACGGTCCGGTCATGGCGCGCCTCGTCATGTTCTCGCCGCTGGTGAATCGCTACCGCTACATCGATGTCGAGTATCCGGCGTGGGTGCTGGTCGGCTATCCGTCGTACGTGCCGGAGATCCTCGACATCATCACCATCACCGATGTCGTCGACAACATGGCGATCACGCAATTCGCCGAGCGCACCGATCTCTTCGGCACCGCCGGCACCTTCGATTGTCCGCAGAAAATCCCGCCGACCGATGAAGGTGCGCTGATCCACTGGCGCGCCGGAAAATTGCGATGGAACCCCGACTACAAGCCGTGGTTCTACCGCGACATCTGGCCGATTCTCTTCCGGCCCGATCAGTACACGTACCTCACCGACGTGCTCGCGCAGTCGAACTATCCGCACAACTACTCGACTCGCGGCACGTTCGATCCGTACAAGCTCGGCGTTCCGCCGCAGGTGAACTGGAAGGGCGTGGAGAAGTGCGAACAGCGCTGCGTCCGCAAGCATCACAACGGCGAGACGTTCGTCGAGACGCTCCTCCCGACGCTGCTCGTGCTGGAGAAACCGGCGGAGACGGCGCTGATGAAGAGCGGCGCGTTGCGCGGTCCGTCCGAAGTGCTGACCAGCGATGACTTCACGGAGGAGATCCGGAAGGCGGTGGAGACGTT
>C688J35102_120989689_pt1 | contig 12725 bp, 7 predicted proteins | sample HopSoiMetagenom2_FD_35102 | JGI IMG/M metagenome (IMG submission 35102)
CCGCCGCGGCCTCGACCCCCCCCGCCGCCGCCTGGAGACCCGGCGTGCGCCCCAGCCCGAAAGCCGCAGCCGCGAGCGGCGGCTCGGACCGGCCGGAACGCGGGCCGTGGATGAACGAGTGGTCGACCTGGGCCACTGCGGCATCGTGCATGGCCTCCTCGTACACCGCGAAGCGACCCTTCCCCGCGCCTTTGGCCATGTACATGGCCAGGTCGGCGTTGCGCAGCAGGGTGTCCACGTCGGTCCCCTGCTCGGCGCGCGCGATGCCGATGCTCACCGTGGTACAGGTGTCGATGCCGGGGAGGTCGTAGCGGCTGCCCACCGCCTGCAGCATCCCCTCGGCCGCCCGCACGAGCGCGCCATGATCGGCGGCGTCGTCGATCAGCACGCCGAACTCGTCGCCGCCCAGGCGCGCGCAGGTGTCGGATTCGCGCAGGCACGCCAGCAGCCGGTCGCCCGCCTGGCGCAGCAGTTCGTCGCCCACCTGGTGGCCGAACGCGTCGTTGATCCACTTGAACCCATCGAGGTCCAGGAAGAGCACCGCCGGCTGCACCGGCCGGCGCTCGGCGCGTGCAATGGCGTGCGCAACCCGGTTGTGGAAGAGCGCGCGGTTGGGGAGGCCGGTGAGCGCGTCGTGGAACGCCTGGTAGGTGAGCTGGCGCTCCGCGCGCTTGCGAGCCGAGATGTCGTTGAAGCCCATGAGGATGCTCCGCGAGCCGCCCATCTCGATCACCACCGCGGAGACCAGCACCTCGCGCGTCTCACCCGTGGTGGTGCGCAGCGTGGTCTCGAAGTTGTGGAGGATGCCCGTGCGCCGGATCAGCCGCGGCAGCGACTGCACGAACTTCGGCGACTCCCAGATCTCCAGCGCCGAGAGCTGGCGGCGCAGAATCTCGGCAGGATCGGCCAGGGTGAGCTCGGCAAAGGCCACGTTGGCGTCGAGCACCTCGCCCTCGCGCAGCGACACCACGAGCTGCGCGTGGGGGCTGTTGCGGAAGGTGGCCGCGAAGCGGCGCTCCGAGGCGCGGAGCGCGTGCACCACCCGCTTCTGGTGGCGGACGGCGCGCGCCAGCTCGGTGGAGCGCCGGACGGCGAACACGCCCAGGGTGAGGGCCAGCACCACGAAGGCGCTGAACACGTCGCCCACCTCCCACTTCAGGTGACCTTGCGAAAGGTAGAGGAAACGGTCGAAAAGCCGCATCCTGAGCGCCACGGTGAACATCAGCACCGAGGCCACGAGGGAGAGAAGCAGGTCGGTCCGGGTCCTGAAGGTCAGCGTGCCGCCTGGACGCCGCGCGGGAGATCGGTTGCTCATGGATCCTCATCGGGAAGCGGCGCGGCGCATGCCGCACTCGGGTGACGGGACGGAGCGGTCGTGCCGGGCCCGGAGGCCAGTACCGTTCCACGCCGCGGCCGCCCTAACCCGTTGGGACGCAACGCGTTGCGAAACGTGTCCGCGATTGGGTCTGTACGAAAGATGGTCATCCCGCGTCACGTTGGGCCGTAAACCGCTGCGAGGGAACCAGTTGCGTTACAGCGTGCAGATTCCGGGCAGCGACGCGGATCGCCTGCTGGAGCGCGCCGGTCACGGCGATGCCCGTTGCGAGGCTCGGCCGCGCGCGCGGAGCTCGAGCGAAGGGAACCGGATGCGAAGCGCCGCGGTGGCGGCGGGTGCTGGCGGCGATCGCCCGGCCGAAGCTGCGAGCGGGTGTGCCCGCGAGCCGGACCCCGGCGGACCGGGCGCAGGTGCTCGCCCGACGCGGCCGCATGTCCGGCGCGGACCGTCGTATTTCAGCGGTCGAGCACCTCGCGCAGCTTGGCGCCCAGGGTTCCGGAGGTGAATGGCTTGTGCAGGAAGGCGATGCCGGGGACCAGCACCCCGCGCTGCACGATGGCCTCCTCGGTGTAGCCGGACATGTAGATCACCTTCAGCTCCGGCCGCAGCTCCCGCAGGCACGCGCTGAGCTCGGGGCCGCTGGAGCCCGGCATCACCACGTCGGTGAGGAGCACGTCGATCGACGGGTTCGCCGCGAAGAGCCGCTGCGCCTGGTCGGCGTTCTCGGCCGCCAGCACCCGGTACCCCTGCCGCTCCAGCAGCCGCCGCGCCAGGGCGCGGAGCCCCTCCGCGTCCTCCACCACCAGCACCGTGTGCGTGCCTGCCTGCGGGCGTGGCGCCGGTGCGGGCGGGTTCGGCTCGGCGTCGGCTCCACCCGCGCGGGGGAAGTACACCTTGAGCGAGGTGCCGCGCCCCGGCTCGCTGTACGCGTTGACCGACCCGCCGCTCTGGGTGATGATCCCGTGGACGGTCGCCAGCCCCAGCCCGGTGCCGCTGCCCACCTCCTTGGTGGTGAAGAAGGGCTCGAACAGCCGCGCCTGCACCTCGGGCGTCATCCCCGTCCCCGTGTCGGTGACGGTGAGCACCACGTACGGGCCGGGCACGACGGCAGGGTGCGTGGCCCCGTAGTGCTCGTCCAGCTCCACGTTGGCGGTCTCGATGGTGAGCGTGCCGCCCCGGGGCATGGCGTCGCGGGCGTTCACCGCCAGGTTCATCACGATCTGCTCCACCTGCCCGCGGTCGGCGCGCACCGTCGCCAGCCCCGGTTCCAGGGCCAGCACCACCTTCACGTCCTCGCCGATCAGGCGCCCGACCATCGCCTGCAGGTCGGCGACCACGGCGTTGAGGTCGAGCAGCCTCGGCTGGATGATCTCCTTGCGGCTGAAGGCCAGCAGCTGGCGCGTGAGCCCCGCCGCGCTGGCGCCAGCCTTCTGGACCTCCGCCACCGAGTCCCGGTGCGGGTCGGCCGGGTCCAGCTCTTCCAGCAGCAGCTCGCAGTACCCCAGGATCACGGTGAGCAGGTTGTTGAAGTCGTGCGCGACCCCGCCCGCCAGCCGGCCCACGGCCTCCATCTTCTGGGCGCGCCGGTACTGCTCCTCCAGCAGCCGGTTTTCCGTTACGTCCTGCGAGATCCCCACCCCGCGCCCCGGCTGGCCCTGGGCGTCGAGGAGGATGCGCCCGCCGCCGCTCAGCCAGCGCACCGTGCCGTCGCGCCAGAGCGCCCGGTGCTGCACCGAGTAGTCGGTGCCGAGCCGGGTGGCCTTCCCCAGCGTCTCCTGCACCTGCTCCCGGTCGTCGGGGTGGACGCAGGCGATGAACGCCTCGAACGTCCCGGCGAAGCTCCCCGGCTCGAGTCCGTAGTGCGACTCCAGGATCTCCGACCAGCGCAGCGTACCGCTCCCGTAGTCCATGTCCCAGATCCCCACGCCGGCGTTCTGCAGCGCGAAGCGCATCCGCTCTTCGGCGGTGCGCAGCGCCTCGGCGCCGCGGTGGCGCTCGATCCCCAGGGCCACGTGGTCGGCCACGGAGCCGAGCGCCCCCAGCACGGCGTCGGAGAGCGGGTGCCGGGCGAAGAGCGCCATCACCCCCACCACCCGGCCGTCCACCACCAGCGGGTGCCCCGCGAACGACACCATCCCCTCGCGGCGCGCCCACGCCTGGTCGCCCACCTCGGGGTCGCCCAGCACGGCGTTGGTCAGGTGCGGCCTGCGGTCGCGGGCGATCCGGCCGATCTTGAGCTCGCCCACCTGCACGCGGCCATGCGGGCCGTTCAGGTGGGTGTACAGGCCGGCGCTCGCCCGGAGGACGAGCACGTTCTCTCCCTGGTCGAGGGTCCAGATCCGGGCGAAGGCCGCCCCCAGGTGCGCCACCAGCGCCTCGGCGCACTGTTGCAGCGCGCCGACGAGCGAGTCGGCCCCGGCCAGGGCGAGACCCACGGCCGCGTCGAGGGCCAGGAGCTCGGCGTGCTGGCGACGCTCCGCCTCGGCGATCGTCTGCCGGGTGACGTCCTGCGCCACCACCAGCTCGGCGAGAGTCCCGCCGAAGGAGATTGCGTGCGAGATGATCTGCACGTCGATCAGCCGCCCGGAGCGTACGCGGTGCCGCCAGGTCCCGGAATCCTCCCAGGCCGCCCGCTCCCCCTCCACCTGCGCGAGCAGCGCCTGCACGTCTTCGGGGGGTCGGATGTCCCGGATGGTCATGGCCAGGAACTCGTCGCGGGCGTAGCCGTAGTGGCGGACGGCCGCCTCGTTCACCTCGAGGAAGCGCAGCGAGTCCAGGTCGTAGATCCACATCGGGAGCGGATTGGCTGCGAAGAGCGCGCGGAACTCCCGCTCCGCGCGCTCGCGCTCGGCGACCTCGCGCTCCAGCGCGTCGGCCCGCTCGCGCGCGACGGAGTAGAAGTAGCCGTTCTCGTAGATGCGCCCCACCTGTCCCGAGAGCGCCAGCAGCAGGTGCTCGTCGTCCTCGGCGAAGGCACGTCCCTCGTTGCCCACCAGGCAGATCCAGCCGTAGACGTGGGCCGGCGAGGCGACGGGCGCCGCCAGCCAGGCGTGCACCGGTGGATGGCCCGCCGGGAGCCCGAGGGCGGCCGGGCCGCCGCCGGGGTTCTCGCCGCGGACCGTCCGTCGCCCCTCCACCACGTCCACCAGCCCCCCCGGCACCTCGTCGCCCGGCGCGATCCACTCCCCCGCACCGGCGCCGTCGGCCACCAGCCGCTGGATCCGGCGGTCGTCGCGCCCCACGATCCCCAGCGTGACATAGGTGGCGCCGAACAGGTCGCGCGCGGCGGCGCAGACGCTGGCCAGCAGGCGCCCGCCGTCGCGCTCCGAGGCCAGCTCCAGGCCGATGTTCACCAGCGCGCGCAGCCGCGCGTTGGCGGCCCTGAGGTCCGCCTCGTTCTCCGAGAGCTTGTCGGTGAGGAGGCGCAGGTGCTCGCGGTCGAAGCCGCCGCCGAGCGTCGCCGGGTCGGGCGCGGCCGCCGGGCCGGGCCCCCGGGAGAGCACCCGGTCGACGACCCTGAGCACTTCTTCGGGCTCGCTGGGCTTGGTCAGCACGTGCGACACGCCGCTGGAGAGCGCCAGCTCCCGCGCTTCGCGCTCGCCGTAGTGCGCGGTATAGAACACCACGGGCAGCGTGCGCGTGGAGGGGTCGAGGCGGAGCTGGCGCACCAGCTCGTAGCCGTCCATCACCGGCATCAGCACGTCGGTGATCACCAGGTCCGGGCGCTCTGCCCGCACGGCGGCGAGCGCCTGGACGCCGTCGGCCGCCTCGGTCAGCCGGTGCCCGCGGTAGCCCAGGAGCGCGACCAGGAACTCCCGGTTGGGCGCCAGGTCGTCAACGACCAGGATCGTCGCCATGCCCCATCTGCGGAGGTAAGAAGGCCTCGACCTCGGACACGAAGGTCTCCGGCGTGATCGGCTTGCTCATGTAGCCGTCGAACCCGGTGGCGATCACCTTGTCGCGGTCGCCCACCATGGCCGAGGCGGTGACGGCGATGAGCGGCACCCCCGCCAGCGCCGGCTCGCGCTTCAGCCGGCGGGCCACGCCGAACCCGTCCAGCCCGGGGAGGGCCAGGTCGCAGAGGATCAGGTCGGGAAGCTCGCGCAACGCCGCCTCGACCCCCGCCTCGCCGTCGTGCGCGACGATGGTGACGTGGCCGAACGCGTTCAGCAGGTACGTCATCAGCTCCAGGTTGGTGGGGTTGTCCTCGATCACCAGGATGCGGCTCCCCATGTCATCCGCGCGGCAGCGAGAGGACGAAGGTGCTCCCCCGGCCGAACCGGCTGCTGAACGAGATCGAGCCGCCGAGGAGCTCGGCGAGCTTCTGGCTGAGGTGGAGCCCCAGGCCGGTCCCCGCGTCGCGGTCGGCGGTGGACCCCAGCTGGGCGAAGGCCTTGAACAGCTTCTCCTGGTCCTCGGCGCGGATCCCCACGCCGGTGTCGATCACCCGGATCTCGACCGGGACCCCGTCGTCGCCCGGTCTGGCGATCTCCAGGCGCACCAGCCCCTCCTCGGTGAACTTGACCGCGTTGTTGGTGAGGTTGATCAGGATCTGGCTGAGCGAGCGGCGGTCGGTGCGCACGATCACGTCCTGGGCCGGCATGCTCAGCTCGAAGATCAGCCCCTTGGCCTCGGCGAGCGGGCGCAGCGCGGTGACCACGTCGTTCAGCACGCGCTGGCAGCTCACGGGCTCGGTCTCGAGCTCGATCTTCCCGCTCTCGATCTTCGCCAGGTCCAGCAGGTCGTTGATCAGGGAGAGGAGGTGCCTCGCGCTGGTGCGCACGGTCTGCAGCTGGTGGTCCTGGTCGGCCGTCAGCGGGCCGGGGAGCCGCATCAGGAGCGTGCCGGTGAAGCCGATGATCGCGTTCAGCGGCGTCCGCAGCTCGTGGCTCATGCTGGCCAGGAAGCGGTCCTTCGCCCGGCTGGCGCTCTCGAGCTCCACGTTCTTCTCCTGGAGGGCCCGCTCCACGCGCTTGCGGTCCGTGACGTCGCGGATCGAGCTGCTGACCAGGAGCCCCTCCTCGGTCTCGAGCGGGCTCAGGCTGATCTCGACCGGGAACTCCTCGCCGTTCTTGCGCAGGCCGAAAAGGTCGAGCCCCACCCCCATCTCGCGCACCCGCGGCTCGCCGAAGTACCCGTCGCGGTGGCCGTGGTGGTGCATCCGGAACCGCGAGGGCACCAGGATTTCGATGTGGTGCCCCAGGAGCTCCTCGCGCGTGTATCCGAACAGCCGCTCGGTCTGCGAGTTGATCAGCACGATCTCGCCGCTGTTCTTCACGATGACGATGGCGTCGGGGGCCGACTCGAGAAGCCCGCGGAACTTGGCCTCCGCCCGGCGCCGTTCGGTGAGGTCGCGGATGGAGCCGCTGACCAGGACGCCGTGGTCGGTCTGCAGCGGCCCCAGGCTGATCTCCACCGGGAACTCGCCGCCGTCCTTGCGCAGGCCGAACAGGTCCAGCCCCGCACCCATCCCGCGCGTGCGCGGCTCGGCGAAGAAGCGGTCGCGGTGGCCGGGGTGGTGGGCGCGGAAGCGCTCGGGCACCAGGATCTCCACCAGCTCGCCCAGCAGCTCCGCGCGCGGGTAGCCGAACAGCTTCTCCGTCTGCGAGTTCACCAGCACGATGATCCCGCGCTGGTCGACGATGACCATCGCGTCGGGCGCCGACTCCAGCAGCGCGCGGAAGAGGGGGGCCCCTGCCGCGAAGGCCGCGACCTGCGTCATGTCGGCCCCGCCCCGTCCGCTGCCGGGCGGCACGGTTGCCGCCAGCGCGCGGGCACTCCGGGCCCCGGGCCGTCTCCCGCGCGGGGACCCGTCGATGCTGTCGCCCATGGCCTGAAGCGTGTGGTTGAGGAACGAGAGGCCAACCCAGTACGGAGGAAACGAACTGAAACAACCCTGGCTCACCCCGCGGGGACGCGACACGGTAACGGCCCCAAGGGAGCGGCTTCGGGCCGTTCTCTTCACTCGCGAGGCGCGCGCGAGCGCCGCCAGGACGCATCCGGATCTGCAGCGGGCAGAATCCCCCGGGTGGCTGCGCGAAGTCAGACCGGCGGGCGCAACGCCAGGATCGCCCTGATGACGTCAGGACCCACCGTCTCCTCGAGAGCCGCCAGACGGTCGGCCGGAATCGTGAATATCGCCCGATACGTGGTGTAGCCCGCGCGCCGGAATTCAGCGGCCATCGGGAAGCGGGCGGGAATCTCGGTCGATTCGGTGAACACCCTCACCTGCGGGTCCACGTCCCACGGCTTCTTCGACCGCCCGGACTCCCCGGCGGCGTTGGCACTCCCCGACCGGGCCATAAGCACCCCTTCCGCGAAGGCTGCGATCTTTGCGGCGCCACACCGCCTCGGAGCTCGTCCGGTCGTGCGAAGTCAGTGCGGTCGCGCCACTCATGGGCCAACCGGCGAGAAAGGGGGGAGGCGCGGAAAACGAAACTCGAAACCCGTACGGAGTAAACGGCCGCGAAACAAACGTAACACGTCCGGGTGAGATTCGCCATGGAATCGCCCGGAAGGAGCTTTCCGGGCAGTGCGAAGTCTCCGCGATCACGCTACTCGCGGGCCAACTTGAAGACACTTATCTTTCGTCGATGGCTCCGGCGCAAGCGCTGCCCGGCCGGCGCCGGGAACCCCGGGCTGCGCTTCAGGACGCGGGGGGCCGTTGCAGGCGGAGGAAGGCAGCAGCCAATGCGGGGTCGAAGTGCCGGCCGGCCTCGCGCGCCATCTCGGCGAGCACCGCCTCCACGGGCCAGGCGGCGCGGTACGGGCGGTCGTGCGAGAGCGCGTCGAAGACGTCGGCGAGCGCGACGATGCGGGCCTCGAGGGGGATCTGGTCTCCGCGGAGGCGCCGGGGATAGCCCTGGCCGTCCCAGCGCTCGTGGTGGCAGAGGGCGATCCGCTCCGCCATCTGCATCAGCGGGGAGCGGCCGTGCGCCAGGATCTGCGCCCCGATGGTGGTGTGCGTCTCGATGCAGGCGCGCTCCTCGGGGGTCAGGCGGCCGGGCTTGAGCAGCACCCCGTCGGGGATGCCGATCTTCCCCAGGTCGTGGAGCGCGGCGGCCCGGCGGAGCATCTCCACGGCGCCGGCGTCCTGCCCCACGGCGGCGGCGAGCGCGGCGGCCCGGTCGCCCACGCGGCGCGTGTGCTGCCCGGTGTCGTCGTCGCGGTACTCGCCGGCGCGGGCGAGCCGCTCCAGGCCCTCCAGGTGCGCCAGGTCCAGCTCGCGGGTTCGCGCGCGGACCTTCTCCTCCAGGAAGCGGTTCTGCATCCGCACCTCCAGGTGCAGCCGCCGGGTCTCGAGCAGGCTGCCGATGCGCAGCAGCGCCTCGTCGGGGTGCCAGGGCTTGGCCAGGAAGTCCTTGGCGCCGCGGGAGAGCGCCTCGCGCCGCGCCTCGGGCGTGAGGTCGCCGCTCACCATGAGGATCGGCAGGTAGGTGTCCTCGGCGATCTCGGGGCGCAGCAGGTCCAGCAGCTCCAGCCCGTCGACCGGGCGCATGTGCAGGTCCAGCAGGACCAGGTCCGGCTTCAGCTCGCGGAAGAGCGCGAGCAGCCGTCCGGGGTCGGTGGTGGAGCGGTAGCCGGTGTACCCGGCGCGCTCCAGCACGCGGCCCATCAGCGTGAGGTTGGGCTCCTGGTCGTCCACCGCGAGGATGCGCGCGGTGCGCAGCGACTGCTGGCTCATCGTCCCGCTCCCGTTCCGTCCCGTGTGTCGCCGGGCGCGCCCCGCGGCACGCCATCGTCCGTCAACCCCGGTATACGGCCGCCATGCCCCGCTCGGTCCTCCTGGTGGACGACGACCCCTCGATCCTGCGCCTGGTCGCGCTCTTCTTCGAGCGGCAGCAGTGGGAGACGTATCAGGCGCTCACCGCCGAAGACGGCGTGCGCACCTACGACGCGCAGCTCCCGGACCTGGTGCTGCTGGACGTGCAGCTCCCCGGGATGTCGGGGCTGGACGCGCTGGAGATCCTGGTGGCGCGCGGTGCCACGGTGCTGATGCTCACCGGCGGCGCCGAGCTGGAGACGGCGGTCGAGGCCATGCAGCTCGGCGCGGAGGGCTTCCTCACCAAGCCGGTGGACCTGGCGCACCTGGGCGCGGCGGCGGACCGCGCGGCCGAGAAGGTGGAGCTCCGGCGCGCGAACGCGCTGCTGGCCCAGCGGATGTCCGAGCGCGGCCGCGCCAGCACCCTGGGGAGCTCGCCGCGGATGCGCGAGGTGGCGCGGCAGGTGGAGCTGCTGGCGGCCTCGCAGCACACCACCGCGCTGCTGCTGGGCGAGAGCGGCACCGGGAAGAGCTTCGTGGCGCAGATGATCCATGCCCGCAGCCCCCGCGGGCGCGGCCCGTTCGTGGAGGTGAACTGTGCGGGCCTCTCGGCCACCTTCCTGGATTCGGAGCTCTTCGGCCACGAGCGCGGCGCCTTCACCGACGCCCGCGAGATGAAGCGCGGGCTCTTCGAGGTGGCGGACCACGGCACGCTCTTCCTGGACGAGATCGGCGACCTGGACCCCGGGCTGCAGCCCAAGCTGCTGAAGGTGCTGGAGACCCGCAGCTTCCGCCGGCTGGGAGGGACGCGCGAGCTGGAGGTCGACGTGCGGCTGGTGGCGGCCACCAACCGCGAGCTGGAGGCAGACGTGCGGGCCGGGCGTTTCCGCGAGGACCTGTTCTACCGCCTCTCGGTCTTCCCGCTCACCATCCCCCCGCTGCGGGAGCGCAGCCGCGACGACGTGCTGGAGCTGGTGCACGCCTCGCTGCGCGACCTGCAGGCGCGCCACCCCGACGCGCCCGCGCTGCTCGCGCCGCGGGCGCTGGAGCTGCTGGCCGGCTACGCGTGGCCGGGGAACGTGCGCGAGCTGCGCAACGCCCTGGAGCGCGCCCTGGTGCTCGCGCGCGGCGAGGAGCGCATCGGCCCCGAGCACCTTCCCGACGGGCTGCGCGCCCCCGGCTCCCCACGCGCGCAGCGCCAGGACTTCGAGGTGCTCACCCTGGAGGAGGCGGAGCGGCGCCACATCGAGCGTACGCTGCACCTCACGGGCGGCAACCGCACCCTGGCAGCCGAGAAGCTCGCGATCTCGCGGGCGACGCTGCACGCCAAGATCAAGGCGTACGGGCTGCGCGACGTGGGGCGAGACGCCGGCTGAGCGGAGAGGCCCGCGCGGAGTCATGCGGCCAGGGGCGGCGCCTGCGCCTCGTCCCGCCGCACCGCCTGCAGCAGCGCGCGCACCGCCAGGGGGTTCAGCGCGTGCCCCGCGCCCTGCTCCAGGAAGGGTTCCCAGTAGTCGCGCGACAGCGCGCCCCGGTAGGAGCGGGCGTGCGTCATCGCGTCGTAGGCGTCGACCACGTGCAGGATCCCCGCCAGCAGGAAGTCCGCGCTTCCGGGTTCCACGTGGCGCGCGAGCTCGCGGTGGTCGGTGCCCTGGTGCTCGATGAGGGGGGCCACCCGCCGCAGCGACGGTACCTGCCGCACGATCTCCGCGCCGGTGCGGGCGTGCGCGCGGATGCGTTCCAGCTCGGCGGCGGAGAGTGGCTCCGTCTTGTGCAGCAGCTCGACCGGCACGCTCCCCTTCCCGATCTCGTGGAGGACGGCCGCGTCCTCCAGCGCGCCCAGGTCCTTCTCGCCCAGGCGCAGCAGCCGCCCCACGCGCAGGCAGAGCGCGGCGACCCGGGTGGCGTGGCCGTGCATGTACGGGTCGCGGGCGGCGATGGTGGCCGCCAGCGCCGTCACGGTCTCCTGCCGCACGTCGCGCACGGTTTGGTGCAGCCGGTCGACCTCGCGCCACATCTCCCCGCGCAGCGAGCCGATGTCGCGCTCCACGCGGCGGATGGCCGTGTCGATGGTGTCGCGCACCTCCGTCAGCCGGAAGGGGCGGCGGAGCGGGGTGAAGGCCTCGGCGCCCCCCTCCACCACCCGCGGTGGACGCGAGAAGGGAGCGCCGTCCTCCACGATCACCATGTGGCGCCCCACGCGGTTCACCTCCCGGAAGCGCCAGACGTAGTCGATCCCCTCCAGCGAGTGCTCCGACCCCAGGTCGCTGATCACCAGGTCGGGGACCACCGCGTCGCGCAGCATGCGCAGCGCCTCGTCGCCGTCGGGCACGGCGAGGGAGAGGTGGTCCCCCGCCTCGATGATGGGCTCCAGTTCGCCCAGCACCTCGGGGCGGTCGCTCACGATCATGATGTTGCCGCTCAGCATCGGATCATACCCGGTGGTTGGGATGGCTACGACGCCGTGGAGACCCACGGCGTCACCGGCACCTCCGTGACTCCCTCCCCCCCGTGCCCGCGCGGGGCACCGGTGCGAGAGGAGGCGTCGTTCACCAACCTCCCCATCGCCAGCCGCGAGCCGCGCCGGGAAACCGCATAAGCGATTCAACCATATAAGCTTAGGAAAAACGTCCACCACACCGCCGATGCCCGGAAACGGTCCACGGCGCGGCGAAAATCCATCGTAAGTCGTTTCAAGACGACGACTTGAAGAAGGATGTAGTGAAAGTGAACGGGTCCGGTTTACTCACAGCCAGGCATTCAGAACCCGCATCGACGCGCACGCATGGACGCGCACGCATGGACGCGCAGGCGCGGAGAGGGAGCGGAGAGGGAGCGGGTTCCCTCCGCGCCGGCACATCCTGCGTCAGACGATTCATTCGGAGCGCTTCGCTACAGCCAGGTCCGCGCGCGCGGGCGACCCCCGGCAGGAGCCCCCGCTCCGGCGAGTGCGCGAACCCGGGGATTCCGGCCGTACGCCGGCTTCGGCGGATCCGGCGTCAGCCCGTGCACACTGGCGACTTTCCATACACCTGGACCCCGACCGGCCGGAAAGCGCAGGCGTTGCGCGCAGCGCGGGGCCCCCACCGCGACGCGAGACGTCTCCACTGTTCAGACCCTGGTCACGCCGACCGTGCCCACCTCCCCTCCGCAATCCACTCCAAGTGACTGTTCCGCAATGACATAGCGCTCCATGCCGAAGGGGTACGCGTCTCGCCTTGCCTGGATGCACGCGCCGACCCGGTGCGCATCCAAACGAGGAGTCGCGCCATGACCATCCGCTTCCCCGCCCTTGCCGGGCTCGCCGCCGTGATCTCCCTCGCCGGGTGCGGCGGCGACAGCGCCGGGCCTACCGCTGCGGCGCCCCTGACCGCCGTGGCGCGCTGCGCCCCCGCGGTCACCCTGGACCTGCAGCCGGGCCAGACGGCGTCGCTCACGGCCGCGAATGCGGCGTGCTTCGCGCTGTCGCCGCACGCGGGGGCACGGTATGCGCTGGCCGGCTTCGACGCGCGCTCCATCGACGCGGCGCGCAGCGGCCCCGAGCCGTCGATGTCGGGCGACGCCGTGTTCCTGGTGGGCGACGGCACTGGCACAGCGGCGATCGCCGCGCCCGACCTCGACCGCTCC
>C688J35102_120989688_pt1 | contig 12719 bp, 10 predicted proteins | sample HopSoiMetagenom2_FD_35102 | JGI IMG/M metagenome (IMG submission 35102)
TGATGCCGGAGCTGCCGTCGAGCGGCGGGAAGGGAAGGAGATTGAAGGTGCCCAGCAGGAGGTTGAGGGAGAACAGGATGAACAAGCTGACCACGGCAAAATCGGGACGAGACTCATTGCTGGCGTGCAGCCAGCCGGCGGCGAAACCGATGCGCCAGATGGCCACGGCAATGAGCATCAGCGTGAAGTTAGCGGCGGGCCCGGCCAAGGCCATCAATGCGGAGCGGCGGGGATAGCGGCGTTCCCAGGAAGGGTCGAAGGGGGCGCTGGCCCAGCCGATCATGCTGTGGCTGAACAGGAACGCCAGGATAGGGATGACCACCATTCCCCAGGGTTCGCGCTGGATGTGCGGGATGGGATTCAGAGTCACTTGGCGGGCGGCGGTGGTGTCGCCGCCGAGCTTGGCGACCAGCGCGTGGGAGGCTTCATGGCAAGTGGTGGAGAAAAGGAAGACTACGTAGGAGATGAAGCCGTAGACCAGAAGCTCGGGGGAAAAATCGGACATGGAGTTAAAAGACTAGAGGTTCACTGGAGCATTTGCAAGGAAGGCGGACGGTGGGCGTCCGTCGTGTAATCTGCGGTGGCATACGCAGGAGTGTTGGGCTGCTCGCCGCGGATAATTTAGTGCATGCACGATGCCTTGTGGTGTGGTCTGCGTTGGCACAGGCAGGAGTGCCTGTGCTACTTAGGCGCGGAGAGCCAGTGCGTCGCACACACAAACGTGCGTACGCAGAAAAAGCGAGCCTACGCACGAATTCAGTGCCGCTAGAAGGGCGACACTTCCATGCGGAGGTGGAGCCTTCTCGCGGACAGAAGTGCTTGGATCAGCTGGCCGGGACCAGCACTGGCGCGCCCTTGTCCTTGACGAGGAACACTACGAATTTCGCCGGCTTGGTTTGGCTGGCGTTTCGCCCCACGACATGAACATCCGTGGGGCCTTCATAGAAGGTTTGACCGGGCGTCAGGGTCACTTCCTTTCCGCCCTTTACCTGCATCACGATGGAACCCTCGAGGACGTAAACGAATGCATGGGCGTTATGGCGATGTATGGGATCCGAACTGCCGGGCGGATACTCCACGGTGATCATCAGGCCTTCTTTGCCGGGAAAATCGGCCAGATCTTTCGAGAACAGCGGCGTCACCTTGGCCTCTTTGGGTTCGGCCATCAGGGACACCAGGCACACGAACATCAAAAGCAGTTTGGTAATGGACATAAGCAAACTCCTCCTCTGATTTTCAAGAGTTCAATTCATACGGTGCAGCCCTAGTGGGTGGCTGCGGTCGCTGCTTTTGCCGGGGTTTGCGTGAGCCAGGTTGCGAAGCGCGTCTGACCAAGTTGTGCGCCACTGTCGGGAACGAGCGTGTTGTCGTTCAGCTTCACGCCGTAATAGCCGGCTTGCGAATCTGCCACCACCTCGCGCGGGTCTTTGCGCGCGGCGAGAAATTGCTGGACGAGTTCATTGAGAGGAAACTTTTCCGGCCCGCCGATTTCAACGGTGCCGTTTACGGGCGAACCCACCGCGATCCGGGCCAGCGCCATGGCAACGTCGTCGGCGGCCATGGGCTGGATGAGCGCAGTGGGCAGGCGAACCTTGTTGGAGCTGGTGGAAAAATCGGCGATGCCCGGGACGAATTCAAAAAACTGCGTGGCGCGGACGATGGAGTAGGGAATGGCGGAATTTTTGATCAAATTCTCTTGCGCGATTTTTGCGCGGAAGTAGCCGCTTGCGAGCAGGCGCTCGGATCCAACGACGGACAAGGCCACGTGATGCCGCACACCGGCGGCGGCTTCCTGCGCGAGGAGGTTGCGGGTGGAAGTCTCGAAGAAATTCATCACCGCCGCGTCTTCCCAGGAGGGAGCATTGGAGACGTCGACGACCACCGTTGCGCCCTTTAAGACTTCGGCGAGTCCTTCGCCGGTGACGGTGTTTACGCCCGAGTTGGGCGACGCCGATACCGCTTCATGGCCTTGCTGAAGGAGCTGGGGTACGAGTTTTGAGCCGATGAGTCCACTGCCGCCAATTACTACGATTTTCATGATGTTCCTTTCCGTTTCAGGGTTGATGTCTTGCTTCGGAAGCCTTCCGGCGATTTGTTCAATAACACGGGCATGGGACCGTGTTTGTCCTGGGACGAGACCGCGAGGAACTTTGCAGGCTGGGAGCTGGTCGCGTTCCGTGCGAAGCGAGAAATTCCGTTCGCCTGAGAAAATTTACGATCGAGCATTGAGAGTTCACAAGTCGCACACAGATGAGGTGAATGGGGCGGGCAGCTATCATTATTTTCAAATTGTTCGGAGTCAAGCCCCGGTGTGTGAACAATGGACATTTGGGTACCAGAGCTCTCCTTTTCCGGTTACCGCGTTTACCAGGACCTAGAAACGTTGGGTGTTCGAACGAGATAATTTCTGGATTGCCGACATCGCAAAAAGGGGTCCGGCCGAGCGCGCGATGGCGATTTGTCCGCTCAGTTTCTCATCCTGGTAGGGACGACTCAACGACTCCTGTAGTAGCATGACGTCCACTCTCCGGAGGTTCGCTTGCGCTCCACGCACCGGGCCCCGCCCGTGTGGCTCATGGGCCTCTCCAATGCCACCCTGGGGTTCAGCAACGGAATCCTCTTTTTCCTCATGCCCCAGCTCATGGCTGGGGCGCACGTGCCCGAGCCGAAGATTGCTGCCATCACTGCGCTCGCAAGCACTCCTGGCTTCTGGTTTGTATTTTTCTCTCCCATACTCGACGTACGTTTCAGCCGTCGGTGGTACGCAACGGTTCTCGCCGCGTTGTCCGGCACAGCTGCGGCTGCGGCCATACTCAACCTACATCACCTTCCGGTGCTGCAGATCGCCTTAATCATCGGGAACGCTACCGCTACTCTGTCCAGTTCCGCGCTTGGCGGCTGGCTCTCCAACATAACTCCGAGCCAGCACAAGAACCCGCTGAGCAAGTGGATGAATATCGCGGTGATTAGTGGAGCTGGCCTTACGGCTGCAGCTGGCGGCGAGTTTGTGCGTCGATTGCCCGTGATCCCAGCCGCAATTCTGATGGGAACGATCGTCTTCGTTCCAGCCGCTATCTTCCTGATAATTCCCGCGCCCGGACCGGATGGCCGCTTGGCTGGCGAGAGCTTTGCGCAGTTCAATCGTGAAGTGCTCTCACTGCTGCGCCGCCGCGAAGTGACTCTCGTACTACTGTTGTTCCTCTCGCCTTGTAGTACTTTCGCTCTGACCAACCTGCTCGGTGCTCTTGGCGCAGACTTCCACGCTTCCGCACGCGCTGTCAGCCTCGCCGGGGGAGTCGGTGCATTTATACCTGGCGTGCTCGGATGCTCCTTGTTCCCGTGATCGCCCGGCGCCTGCCATTGCGGTCGTTCTACTTCGCCAACGGAATTGTGGGTTGCCTATTCACGCTGAGCCTCGTCATCTTGCCACACACGACATTCACGTTTGCTCTAGTCATCTTCGGCGAGTTCCTCTTTCAGGCAGTCTCTTTCGCTATCCAGATTGGCATCGTCTTCGATGCCATCGGCCCTGACAACCCGCTTGCTGCCACTACCTTCGCCTTCCTCACCGCAGCCACTAACATCCCTGTGGCGTATCTCACCTTCATTGACGGCCATGCGTATTCCGTTGGTGGCATCGTCGGCATGCTCTTCACCGACGCTGCAATCGGCATCCTCGCGTGCACCGTAGCGTCGATCCTCCTCGCCAAGACTGAAGCCGTGGCTACTCGTGCCACCGAGGAATCCATGGCCCTCCCGGCCAAAGAACTCTAATCCACGGCGTTCCGTCAAAGAATCCTAGAGCGAACCACTACAAGTCGGCGGGTCAGAATCGAAGCCTTTCCTGTGACCAGCAACTCGTGAGGAATCCGCCTGCCAACTCCCGATTAGTCGGCTACCGGACATTTTCCCGGCAGTGAATTATTTTGCCAGGTCGCGCGTTACTTAGTTGGAGTCGGCGAGCAAACCGCCTCCGCGGTGCGATCCGGCAATACCATGACGTTTTTCGTCCACCAGCTACAGCGTCCAACGGTCATTCGGCCGCATTGCTGTCGATCTCGAACCGGAGGGTGTGGAAGTGATGATCTTACTTCGCGACTTAGTGGCAACGCTGTCCAGTTGTTCTTACAGAGGGCGGTGCGTCACGGCAGTAAGGTGACGTCGGTTACTTTGCCATCGAGATATACGCTGCCGTCGGTGCTGCGAACAAAGACGAGAGTCGTGGAAGGGTCTGTTTCTGGAAGCTCGTGAGCCTCGACCCAATACGACATGTATTGATCGACGTCAAGACCGAGGCCTTCTTCGCGGTTCGAGAGCACGCGAATGACGACTGCCTGGCGCTCACTGGGAGCATCGTCCGTCAGTATGGTGAACTTGAATCGTTGCCCAACTTTTATGACAGATTCCATCGTCTTCAACCGGCTCTTTTAATGGGCGGATGATAACACCTCCGCTATGCCTTTCAGGAGAATCGCTCTGGCATCACGCGGTTAGGGTATCGGATCGTCCATCAAGTTATTTCCAATAAACATGCAACAAAAGCTGTACTGGAAATTCCGTTACTGTCGCGACGTAGCGGGCAGTTGGACCCCCGTACCGAGCCCAGCGTATAGATAACGCTCCCGGAATGTTTTCTTAAGCGCAGTAAATGCAGGCTCGCCGGTGCAGTGTCCCGGTGCGACGTAGTCCACTTTATAAGTGTTATGGAGGGCTGCCGCGATTTTTTCAATGTCCGCGTCACTCGTTACGACAAGGTGAAACCCGCCGGCAATTACGTGGATGCGAGGGTTGATGGTAGCCGCAGCAGCCACAATTTTGTCGACACCAGGGTGCGAGCAACCAACAAGGATCATCAAGCCATCGGGCGTATTGATGGCCAGTGACAGCTCGCGCAATTCCAGAGTGCCAGGCTTATCCGAAACCAGGGCAATCAGATGGATGTCAGGGGCAATCTGGGCGTTCTTGTCGATAAGTTCGAAGTTCGCAGCGGGCCACGGCGATCCAAAGCGCATAACCTCGGGCGGTGCGCCATTGTAATAGCGCTGTTCAGCGGGCAGGGAAGGGTCCTTCCGGTAGAAGGTGCTCGGCAAGTCGCCGCCGTAGACGCCAAATCCTTCCTTAGGCGCGTAGATTTTCACTCTGGGGTTTACTCTCAATAGGTAGGACAAACCTCCCATATGATCGCCGTGGCGATGGGACATAACCACGAAGTCCAGCTTGGACAGATCCACGTGTTTGGCCTTGGCGTTCCGTTCAAGGACATCCGCGTTATTGCCAGTATCGAACAGCACGCGCTTTCCGCCGTATTCAACTAATGCGGCATAGCCCCAGTCCTTCTGCATGGCAGGATCTTTTCCAAACGCATCGTAAAGAATCGTGATCTGCGCCGGATCATGACCGGCTCGAGGCACTTCAGTGGAAGAGATAGACGCCGCGCATGCCACAAGAAGTGCGAGGGCTGTTGAGCCGGCGACCGTCGTGGCTTTCATAAGTTCCTCCGGATCCGCATTGTAACCGCTCGAGCCCTTGCGACTCCATGCCTTGCCCAGCGGAAAAATGCGCCTCGGTCGTTACCGGTCGCCAATCCGCTCGTCTAGACTTTGCGTCTAAGCTTTGTGCCTGCGGTTTGGGCTGGCCTTGAGCTGAATCGATGAAACTTTTCCTGCGATTCTCAGTATATAAACACGGAGAGGTGCGCTTATGAGCGAGCTTTTGCGGGACATTCGCTATGGGTTGCGGCTGCTGTGGAAGAGCCCGGGATTCACCTCGGTGTCCTTGCTGGCGCTGGCGTTGGGCATCGGGGCCACGACCGCCATATTCAGCTTGCTGTATTCGGTGCTGCTTGCACCGCTGCCTTATGTGGATAGCGACAGGATCGTTATGGTCTGGTCGCACCAAAAAGGCGAGCGCAATGGCAGCTCTCCCAGCGACTACCTGGACTGGCAGAAACAGAGCACGGTGTTCGAGTCGCTGAACGGCTGGACGGGTGACGGCTTTACGATCTCGACGCCGGATTGGACCGAGCAAGTACAGGCCAACCGCGTAGCCCCGGGCTTCTTCGACATACTGTTTGGAGCAAACGTGATTCTTGGGCGGCACTTCGTTGCCGACGACGCGGTACCCGGCAACGATCACGTGGTGATCCTTAACAACAAATTCTGGCGGGACCGCTTTGGCAGCGATCCCAACATTGTCGGCACCAAGCTGCGCATGAGCGGCGAACTGTATACCGTGTTGGGAGTGGCGGCACCCAGCGCGTCCGACAATGGCGAGGCAAAGATGAATGTGCCGCTCGCTTTTAAGCCCAGCGATATCAGCCGCGACAATCATTATCTACTGGTGATGGGGAAGCTGAAGCGTGGGGTGACGCTGGAAGCGGCAAACGCGGAGATGGCGGTAATCGCGAAGCAACTGTCACAAAGTTACCCGAAGACGAATCAGGGGCTCACGGTGAGCGTGGAGCCGTTGAAGGATGATTTTCTTCCCAAGGAGACGCGTCTAGGGCTGTGGTTGATGATGGGGGCCGTCGGCTTCGTGCTGCTGATTGCGTGCGTGAACATCGCGAATTTGCTGCTGGCATGGGGAACTGCGCGGCAGAGAGAAATTGCGGTACGCGCAGCACAGGGCGCCACCCGTGCGCGAATTTTCCGGCAATTCCTGATCGAGAGCCTTTCGTTGGCGATGATCGGCGGCGCTTTGGGGACTCTGCTGGCGGTAGCCATGCTTCGAGGGGTGATGAGCTTGATGCCCAGAAATCAACTGGGGATTCCCTATGAAGCGGACCCGCATCTGAATGTTCCGGTATTGCTTTTCACGCTAGGGGCTACGCTGCTCAGCGGAGTGTTGTTCGGATGCTTTCCTGCGTGGCATGCGGCGCGCCAAAATATCAGCGACATGTTGAAGGAAGGTGGGAGGTCTTCCGGAGGCTCGGGCCATAACCGTCTGCGGCGCGTGCTGGTGGTCGCGGAGTTCGCGCTGGCCTTGATTTTGGTGGCGGGAGCGGGACTGATCCTGCGGAGTTTCTGGAACGTGACGAATGTCGATCTGGGTATCAACCGGGACCACGTGCTCACGTTCACCGTGCCGATCCAGCACGAGCGCACCTCGACTGCTGCGCAGATTCGCTCGGTGTACCAGCAACTCGAAGAAAGGATTGCAGCGGTGCCGGGAGTCTTGAATGTGGCTATTGCTCCCGGCTTGCCGGCCGCAGGGGCGGGACACCTGCACTTCACGATTGTCGGCCAATCGTCCGAGCCAGACGTGGAAAAGCAGCCGGAAGCGATTTTCATGCCCGTGACACCGGGATACTACAAAACTTATGGCATACGGCTCACGCGGGGCCGCTTCCTGGATGCGCGGGATCTTGCAGGGGCGCCGCGGGTCGCGATGGTCAGCGAGAGCTTTGCTCGACAGTACTTGGCCGGGCTCGATCCGCTGACGCAACGCGTCAAAATCGTGGAATTGTTGCCGGATCACACTCCGCCGTTCGGCGCTCCCGTGGAGTGGCAGATTGTCGGCGTATTTCACGATGTGCAGTATGAAAGCCACCCGACGGCGAATTCTGCCGAGGTGGATGTGCCTTTTGACCAGAGCCCCTGGCCGTTTACGACGATCGGCGTTCGAACGCATGGAGAGCCAACCGCGGTGGCGACGAGTATCGCCGCAGCCGTGCGTTCTGTGAATGCCGATTATCCGATGACGCGCGTGCGAACAATGGATCAAGTGGTCAGCGAATCTTTGGTGACCGACCGGTTCACCGTGTTGGTCTTCGGAAGTTTTGCGGTGCTGGCGTTGCTGTTAGCCGCCATCGGGATTTACGGGGTGATGACCTTCTCGGTTGCTCAGCGAAACCACGAAATGGGAATTCGGATCGCCTTGGGCGCTGGCAGCGGGCAAGTTTTGCGGTTGGTGGTCGGCGAAGGCATGTGGGCTGCGCTGATAGGAATGGCTATCGGCATTCCCGGCGTGTACTTGGTGGGAAAAACACTCAAGAGCTTGTTGTACAACGTTGGCGCCATGGATGTGCGAGCGCTCATTGGCGTTGCGTTTGTGCTTTTGGCTTCGGCTCTGGTGGCGTGCTACGTTCCAGCCCGGCGCGCCACAAGGATTGATCCGTTGGCGGCGCTGCGACGGGAGTAGCTTCCAATCATCTGGAGTCAATATCAGCGTAAGCGAACCCCACGATCGATTAGACGGGTGCACAACCGTCGAAGTCTTAACGTAGCCCGCTACAGAGCATTCGGGTGTATAACGTCGGCAACTGGGCGAGTGGACCCCAGACGGAACACCTGGAGAGAAAATGAAAAAATCACTGATTGCGTTGGGAATCGTGGCTCTATTCGTTGTAGCGGTGGTGCAGGCGCAGAAAACAAAAACGGTCGTTTATGTATCAGCGAAGGATGCGAACTTCAAACCTTCTGCAACGGGCGGGGGCGTATCGATGGCAACGCTGTGGGGCGATCCGCAAAAGGGCGCGCATGCGACATTCACGAAATTCGAGCCCGGATACGACGCGGGCACGCATACGCACACGAACGATGTGTGGATCAGCGTTATCAAAGGCGCTTATTTGTATAAAGATGCGGACGGCGAAAAGCGCGTGGGGCCGGGGGATTTTCTCCGAGTCCCAGGCGGCCACAAGCATTCGAGCGGCGGCGACAAAACGGAAGGCGCGCTCTTTTATGAAGAAGGATCGGGGAAGTTTGATCTTGTCCCGCTAAGTAGGTAGTGGAATCGAATCTGGATCGGCGGTCGTTCACTGGTGAACGACCGCCGAATTTTTTTGAAGCGCTTGGTCGAGCAGGGTCTTGTGGGCTGCGCTGAGGGTGCGAGCGGCGCCTTTTGCCAGGTCGCCTAGTTGGAGCGGGCCGATGGCCACGCGAACTAGGCGGAGGACTTCGATCTGCTGGGACTCCAACATTCGGCGGATGTGGCGATTCTTGCCCTCGTCGAGGACGATTTCGAGCCAGGAATTGTGCTCACCCTGGCGGAGAATTTTCGCTTGTTTGGCGCGCAGGTGTTCGCCGTCGTGGGAAATACCGTTGGTCAAAGTTTTCAGGAGAACGTCGTCGGCGATTGTGCCGATCTGCACGTGGTAGATCTTGTCGAGGTGCGAGTTGGGTTCAGTGATGCGAGCGGCCCATTCAGAATCGTTGGTGAGCAGGAGTAGGCCTTCGCTGGCTTTATCGAGGCGGCCGACCGGGGCGAGCCAGTTGCTTTTATCGCGGAGGGAAGCGGGAAGAATGTCGTAGACGGTTTGGCGGCCTTTTTCGTCGGAGGCGGTGGTGACGATGCCGCGGGGTTTGTTGAGTATTACGTAGAGTTTCTCGGCTGGCTGGATGGGTTGGCCGTCGACTTCGATATGGTCCTTATTCAGATGGACTGGGACTTCGGGATTGCGGCGTACGGTGGCGTTCAGGGTTACGCGGCCGGAGCGAATCAGTGCGGCGGCGTGCGAGCGGGAACAGAAGCCTAGTTTTGAGAGGGCGCGGGCGAGGCCTACGCGCGTGGTCGGGGAGCCGGGTTGTTTTTTGGGACGGCGTTGCGTGCGGATTTGGCGTGGTGGGCGCACGCGAGGAGTATAAACCTGGCGCGTTGGTGAGGTTCGGCAATCGAGAATGGAATCAAGGCCGGGCGGCGACGGAGCGAGATTGCCGTTCGAGTTGACGGCGAGGTGATGCCTCATGGCGAGGCAGGGACGCACCTGAAGTGCGCCCCTACACGAGAGGCAGAGCAATCCGGACGAGAGGCAGAGCTATGCGCGTGGTGGGCATCATGCACCAATGCACGTGAACACGCATTTCAGAAATCTTACGAGATTGATTTTGGAGGGGCGAGAGATCGGTTAGAGGGAAGAAGGAGTGGCGCGTCCCAGCCCTACCGCTTCGTTTCACGAAGCGTACCACGCCACCCCTTCTCCTCCAACTTTGCGGAACTTGGTAGCCCGCAGGAGGATAGTTGCAGAGCCGAGAATTTGTATCCATACCGCGAATACCGTAAGTTGCTAGCCGTTTTGGTGTAGCGGGCGGAGATGGACGCGGAGTAAGGCAGAGGCGGCCGCCTCCCTTCGTACCTCAGGACAGGCGGAAGGCGGCCGCTACATTATCTTCTTTGCAGATTGCTCCGTGGGCGACGGAACCAGAACCAATTGGGCCTTCATTTTTTGAGGAGGGCGTCGAGTCCGGCTTGGGCGATGGCTTCGTCGATTTCCGATTTCGCGCCACTCGCCGCGATGCCGCCTAGAGTTTTGCCGTCAACTTTGATGGGCAAGCCGCCTTGGTTGGGGAAAAATTCGGGGAAAGCCAAGGCTTCGGGATTGCCTTTCTTGATGAAGTCGGCGGCATCCTTGGACGGGCTGCCGTAGAACGCGGCATGGCGAGCTTTTTTTTGCGCCCACTGCAGGGTGTTGATGGGCGCGGTGTCGCCTTTTTGCAGGAACAGGAGGTTACCGCTGTCATCGACAATGACGATCGTGACGCTGACGTCACGTTTTTTCGCTTCGGCTTCGGCGGCAGTGACCATGATCTTGACGGCGGCGAGGTCAATATATTTTTTGGCCGGCAGATCGTTGCCGAAGATAGAAGTGGCGAAGGCGAAGGTGAGAAAAGCGACAGATAGTTTTTTCATGCGCCGGATGCTACCAACAGCGCCGGACGTTTGCCAGAGCAAAGGCCCGCGAGGCTGAAAATTGCTATGAGAAGGGCGGCTGCGGGAGTAGGATGGCTGCAAAGCGGGGCAGCGGAGTTTTTGCATACCGCGGCCCGACCAGCAGTTCCTCACGAGATCATCTTTGGCCTTTGACACGGGTGCATCCCAGTGGCCGACCAAGCAGCACGCACAGCGCCTTCAATTCCCGCGATAGATCTGGTTGGCATGCCTGTGGGGCGGTTTCGCATCCAGGCGCGATTGGGCGCCGGTGGGATGGGCGAGGTGTACCTGGCTGAAGACACCGGACTGAAGCGGCTTGTTGCTCTGAAGCGCATCGCTTCGCGGCTTCGCGCCAATGCGAAATCCAGGCAAAGGCTCTGGAAAGAGGCCGAATGCGCTTCGCGGCTAAACGACCCGCACGTGGCCGCGGTTTACGACGTGATCGAGGAAAGCAACGAACTGTTTGTGGTCATGGAGTACATCGAAGGCGAAACGCTGCGACGGCGACTGGCGCGGTCCCTGACGGTTAGCGAATTTGCAGGCATCGCGCAGCAATGTGCCAGCGGGCTTTCCGCGGCGCACCGCGCGGGTCTTCTGCACCGGGACATCAAGCCGGAAAACATCATGCTGACTTCCAGCGAGCAGGTGAAGATTCTCGACTTTGGCTTGGCGCGCGAACTTCCGGTAGGTGACGATTCCAGCGAGGACACGGTCGATACCGCCAGCTTTTCCGGGACGCTTTTGTACATGGCTCCCGAGGTCGTGAACCAGAAAGACACGGACGCCCGTGCGGACATTTTCTCACTGGGTATCGTGTTTTATGAAGCGCTCTCCGGTCAGCATCCTTTTCAACGAACAACGCTTCTGGGGACCTGCAACGCCATCCTGCGCGAGGAGTTGCCCGCACTTACCGAGCGAAATGCGGAGGTGCCGCCAGAGCTGCAACGGATCGTACACAAGATGCTGGAAAAGGAGCCGGCCGCGCGGTACGCGAACGCGAACGAGATTTGCTGTGACCTGGCAGCGATGGCCAAAGAGAGCGGCCTGGCAAGCGTACAGATCCGGCAAGCGCATCCGGTATATCGGACGAACATGCGCAGATTTACCCGGCGGCGGTTGATGCTGGGCGTGCTGGCTTCGGTGTTGCTTGCCGCCACGGCTGTTGGAGCGCTGACGTACCGGCACTTCCGTGCGCCGCTATTGAACGAGCACGATTCCATTCTGCTGTCGAATTTCGAAAACCAGACCGGACAAGGCATCTTTGACGCGACAGTGACGGAAGCAGTGCGGCAATCGCTCGAACAGTCCAGCTACGTGCATCTGGTGCCCAGATCACAGCTGGTGGACGCTGAGCGGCGCATGGGCCAGCCTGCCGTTTCGCCGGATCCCAATCTGGGGCGCGAAATCTGCAAACGAGAGAATTATCGAGCGTTGCTGGTGGGACGTGTGACGGCCGCGGGCTCGCGGTATAAGGTGAGCGCGCAAGTGGTGGACCCTTGGCGAGAAACCACCGTTCTTGCGGAAGAGGCGACGTTCCAGTCGCCGGCAGATTTGTACCCTGCCATTGATGAATTGACGCGCCGGTTGCGCGGCAATCTGGGTGAATCGCTGAAACAGATTCAGAAGCATGACGAGCCCCTGGCACGGGTAACCACCAGTTCGCTGGAAGCGCTGCAGCGGTATTCGCGCGCGATGGAATTTTTTGCGGCTGGGAATTTCGAGGCGTTTACGCCGCTGGCGAAGAGCGCCGTGGAGCTCGATCCGGACTTTGCGATGGCGCATCTGTACCTGAGCCGCGCGTACGACCTGATGGGAGACGAAACGAACGATAAGATCGAAATGGCGAGAGCCCGCCAGGGTCTTGAGCGGGTTACAGAACGCGAGCGCTTCATGATTCTTGGCGATGTGTTCGCCACGCAAGGGATCTACGAGAAAGCTGCTGAGCAGTATCGCCTGCTAACCGACCTCTATCCCGACGATGTGGATGGCTATCGCGCGCTGACGGAAGCTTTGACCTGGGCGGGGCGCACGCAAGACGCGCTGACTGCGGCGCAACGCGCGGTACAGGTGGA
>C688J35102_120989687_pt1 | contig 12716 bp, 11 predicted proteins | sample HopSoiMetagenom2_FD_35102 | JGI IMG/M metagenome (IMG submission 35102)
TTTGAGCCCTGGCGGCAATTCATCTCCTCGAGCCTCTCCAACCGATCGGAATTGCAGATCGTCGCAGAAGCATGCGACGGCTTAGAGGCACTTCACAAAGCGGAACAACTACATCCAGACTTGATCTTGCTGGACATCGGACTGCCAAATCTGAATGGAATCGAAGTCGCCCGCCGAGTCCGAAAACTTTGTCTCAAGTCCAAAATCCTTTTCCTCAGCGAACACCGCTCAATCGACATAGCCAAAGAAGCTATACGTGCGGGTGGCAGTGGATACGTTGTTAAATCAGACGCTGGGAATGATTTATTGCCAGCCGTGGCAGCCCTTCTTCAAGGCAAGCACTTTGCCAGTGCCAGTCTGGGAAATCAAGTTTTCGGCAGCAACCTTCCAGCTGACTCTTCTTCCTCCGAGAATGCCGGCGGGACCTTGACCACAGACAACGTTCAAGTCGGCCGCGACCATGCGGTCGTTTTCTATCCCAATGATGAGTCTTTGATGGACGGATTCGCTCGGTTTGCCAGCTCCGCTTTCACTGATGGCAATCCAGTGGTCGTTGTCGCAACCAAGTCACACCACTCGGGCATTCTTAAGCGCTTGAAGGAGATGTTAGACATCGAGTCCGCCATCCAACGGGGTAGCTTCATTGTGGCGGATGCCAACGAAGTTTTATCGACATTTATGGAAAATGGTATGCCTGTAGCAGCTCGCGTTGATGCAGCTGCCGGCCGCCTAATCGGACAGGCAGCGAAGGCCGCCCTGAGAGAACATTGTCGCGTCGCGGTTTGCGGGGAGCTGGCACCAACTTTATTAGCAGAAGGAAATGCGGAGGCTGCAATCTTGGTCGAACGCCTCTTCGACGATCTCGCGACAGCCCACAATTTAGACCTTCTGTGCGGATACGTCCTGGCGTCAGGGCCACACAGTCGAATCGTGGAAAGAATCTGCGCTGAACACTCGGCCGTTCACATGCAGTGACAGCTCAGTACAATACTGACTCACGCTTTCAATCCAGAAATATTGTTGACCTACAGAGTGATTCCCTGGCTGATAAATCGCCTACCAGAAAATACAGATGCGAGTGCCGGCAACAGCTCGCACACCAGCTGGGACTTAATGACGTATCCTAAAGCTCCTGTCGCCAGAGCAGCCTTCACGAGATCGGAAGAAGATTCCGCTGTCAGAAACACGATCTTGGCCTCTGGAGCAATTGCCTTAAGTTGGCGGGCGACCTCGAGTCCATCAATGTCAGGCAAGCCAATATCAAGTAGTACGAGATCGGGCTGCAGCTCCTGAGCTTGTGTAAGCGCGTCAGTTCCCGTCGCAACTTCGCCACTGACCTGCCATTCGGGTGCCACTGAGAGAACCGTGCTCAGAAAACGCCGCCACGGCGCAAAATCATCGACGACCAGGATTCGCTTCAATTGCGTTTCCACGCGATCTCCGTAAGTCAACATTGGCAGTCGCTGACATTTAAGGCCAACTCTCGAATTCCGAACCGTCAGTAACGGGCGCAACGCCTGCAACGCAAAGAATTGCGCTGACCAAAAGTAAAGGGCAAAGACCCTGCCGGTCGTTGCCCAAGAGCACTGTTCTACGTCAGCAAAGTCTTAAGAGCTTTTGATAGCTAGAATGCGGCAGCCAGTTGGTGAGGATTATGAGCGAAGAGACGTTCTGGAGAGATAAGAACGAGTTTGCCGCGCCGCTTGCTTAAGATCCCATCGCGTTGCCATTCGCTGAGTAAGCGGCTCGCACTGAATCGGGTTATGTGAGCAGCATCTGCTAGTTCTTCATTCGTGATGTCGAGCGCTATGCCGTCTAGCATCGGACGGCCAATGTCCTTGGCCAGGTGGAACAGTACGCGCGCGAGTCTTTGCGGAGCAGATCGAGAAATCAAGGCGAGGTGGGCAGTGATATACCACCTGAAGTACTCCGATGTCATGGTTAAGACGTTCTCGAGCAACCGTGGATATCGTAGAACAATGCGTCGAATCTCGCGGCGACTCCACACCAGCAATTCGCCGTCTCTAACTGACTCTGTACTGACTAGATACGCGCCAGCGTCGTGCATCAGAGCCATTGCACCAAAGACATCGCTGGGCAATATCCAACGGAGAATGACTCTGCGGCCATCCTCACTCAAAGTGAAATATCGAGCACGGCCGCTCAGCAGCATGAAAAACTGACCCGCAGCTTCTCCTTCGGTCGACAAAACAGCACCTCGCTGACAGTTCCGCCGCACCGCAGCAGAAACGACAACCTCGATCTCCGATTTTTGCAGTCCTCTGAATAACGGCGGCTGTAGTTCGTCAATAAGCAGGGAGGCTGTGCTCGGCTGTCTCACAGTACCGTTTGAATGCTCGGAATTACCAGACCTGAACACGCAATGAGAGGTTATGAGGAGACGTGCTGGACTTGGCACTGCGACAAGTGACAGTGTTTGCGGGAACCGTCATTCAGCGAGGCTATCGACATGAGCACACCCATACACCATTATTCCCGAGCAGTTGAGAGAAAGGCTGCGTTGGCGATTGGTGCGGATTCTCAATTATCGGAGGTCCTAACTCATGTCTTGCCGGAATGGGAAATAGAGCGAGCGCCAAACAACATGGCGGCACTCGCAGCGATCGGGACTCGGCCATTCGACGTTGTCGTCACGGGCGAAGAGACGTCTGGTGTTGCGGACTTGGAACTGCTTCGAAAGATCCGGCTTGTGCGGCCACACACGCGCCTCGTAGTGCTCACGACTGAGAGCACACCGTCCGATGTAATCGCCTGCATGCGCGAATATGCATTCAGTTATTTTGCTAAGCCATTTTCAGCAACCTCGTTGGAAGTAATTTTGCGCCGGGCGGCTGAAGAGACCTGCTGGGACGATGGCATAGAGGTACTGGAAGCAACACCAGAGTGGATCCGGGTTGCAGCGCGATGCGACCTAGGCACGGCAGATCGGCTCCTGCAATTTCTCCACGAGATCACGGATTTACCCGACAATGAAAGGCACCAACTGGGAATGGCGTTTCGTGAAATAGTGCTCAATGCCATGGAGTATGGGGGAACATTCGACCCGACTCAATATGTTGAGATCTCATACATCCGCGCTCGGCATATGGTCTTATGTCGCGTTAAGGATCCCGGAGAAGGATTTTCGCTTGAGGAAATTCAACATGCTGCCATCGCGAATCCGCCCGACGATCCACTCCGCCACTCTCTCGTCCGCGAGGCCCAAGGTCTCCGTGGGGGTGGCTTCGGGGTGTTGATGGCTCGAAACCTGGTTGATGACCTCATCTACAGCGAAAAAGGCAACGAGGTTCTGCTTGTGAAATATTTGAAATCCAATCAGCTCTCAGTTTGAACCCAACTAGTTTTCTTGGTTCAGCAGCATCCAGCAAAATCATTTCCGACCTCCTCTGACCAACGCGTGCGAATGGCTGTACGAATGGTGACTCATTCATTGCTGACACGGCTACTAACTTCGTGCAAGGGATGAAGCGCCATGACGAGGTACGTCACAGAGAGCAGGAGCAAATAGCTGCTATTACTACTAGTGGTTATATAGAAAGGAGTTAGGCAATATACCTAACACCGCTACTTATGAAGATAGCTGCACCGCCATTCCGTCGATTTGCCCTGGCCGTTGCTCTCACTGCGACGATATGTGTACGCGAAGTATTTGCCCACGCAATTCTCTTTGAGGCTACTCCTGCCCGCAACTCAATCGTAAGTGGCCATTCAATAGCGGTGAAGCTTCGCTTCAACGTTCGTGTGGATGCCGGTCGTTCGCGGCTGGCTCTTGTCTATCCAGGCGGTTCGCTGCATGCCTTGCAGGTCAAAACGCAGCAGCCCGCTGACGTCGTTGCTGCCGATACCTCCGATTTAGGGCCTGGTGATTACGATCTGAAGTGGCAGGTACTGGCTACCGACGGCCACATTACGCAGGGCGACATCCCATTCGTGGTGAAATGATTCCATGTGGAGTGTCGATCGGCTGGCGGGCGTGTACGCGTACTTGGCCGTCGTTCTCCGCGCCGCGATTCTCATACTGCAATCCCTAATTCTTGGTGGGGTAATCTTTATTTGGTGGTCTCTCAGGAGAGCATCCGAAGTCTCCTCGACTCTGCAGATTGCCAACGCAAAGGCGAAGTGCTTTCGTCTGCTGCGCATCTCGGGCTTACTGCTTGCAGCAGCACATGCATTGTGTTTAATCGTCAATTGCCGTGGTTTAATTCGTTCCGCAGGTCTGTCGATTCCTGACATCATTGGCGCAAACTTCGTACTTGCTGGATTCATTGCTATCTGTTCAGGGTTACTGGTTGCTCAGCTGCCCGGTGTTTCGCGGCGGCGAATGTGGCCACTTCTGGTCCTTGCTTTTCTGATACTCGCCTCGAGTGTGATGACGAATCATGCCGCTGCGCGCATCGATGGCCGATTTTCATTAGTAGTCTTAACCACCCTGCACCTCGTCGCCGCAGGAGCGTGGATAGGCGGGTTGCCTTATTTGCGCATAGCAGTGTCGGCAGCGCCCGATGAGATCGCCTGCGTCTTCGCCAAAAGATTCTCGTATGTGGCGACTTTGAGCGTATCGGTGCTCGGCGTAAGTGGAGTTGCAGCCTCGTTGAAATATGTCGACAGCGCGACTGCGATTTACGCGACCTCCTATGGCGTGATGCTCGCAGCAAAGGCGGCTCTTTTTGCCACGCTGTTACTGTTGGGAGCTGTGAACCACAGGGGCCTCAGAAAGCTATCTTCGGTAAATCTCGCACCGCGGCTGAAGCGCTGCGTAGAAGTGGAAATTGTGATTGGCATTACTGTTTTCTTAGCGGCTGCATCTTTGACATCCCAACCGCCTGCTGTGGATCTCAAAGGTGATCGCGTAAGCTTGAGCGACATCTATCAGCGTATGCGGCCAACTTGGCCCAGGCTGAGGACCCCCGACCTCATACAGATTTCTCCTGCGTCTCGGCACCTCTTAAGACAATTAGCCTTCGCGGGACGCACCGATGATGTCGGCGTACCGCTCTCTGCTGTCGGCTTTGCGAATACTCCTTCGGACATCGCCTGGTCAGAGTACAACCACAATTGGGTTGGCCTCATGCTGCTTGTGATCGGAGTGTTTGCTTGTCTGTCGCGGACAAGCAGAGTGCCGATTGCACGTCATTGGCCGATAGTCTTTCTTGCTCTTGCAATCTTTATATTCGTAAGAGCCGATCCCGAGAACTGGCCGCTCGGACCAAACGGCTTCTGGGAGAGCTTTGATCAAATTGAGGTCGTACAGCATCGTGCGGCCGCCTTGATGGTGGTTCTGTTCGCGGCATTTGAGTGGCGCGTGCAGCACAACAAGGCACACTGGCCGCTTGCGCCGCTCGTGTTTCCGGCGGTGTGCGTCGGCGGGGGTGCCCTACTGCTTACACATACTCACGCGCTTGCAAACTCCCAAGATCAGGTACTCGTGGAGTTGAGCCACACGCCATTAGCGATCCTTGCTGTACTCGCAGGTAGCATGCGATGGCTTGAGTTACGTCTCCCCCGCGCCGACGCAAAGATTCCGGGACGGGTATGGCCCGTCTGTTTCATGCTGATTGGAGCGCTGCTATTGAGTTATAAGGAAGGATAGGCGACCAGAGCGTGCGAGTAGCTAGTTCTGTTGTTGAAGCGGCTGGGTTTGGAGTGGCACCGTAGCAGTGATCGTGGTTCCCCTTTCGGTTGCAGAAACAATGTCGCACACCCCATTCAACGCCATCACGCGTTCGCGCATGCTCGCCAGTCCAATCTCGTTGTCCGGTAATTCCTCAGTCGCGATGCCGATCCCATCATCCCAAATGCGCAACACAGCGCTTTGCTGCCTTCCTGCCAAATCCACCGTCACATTGCGTGCCCAGCCGCGCCTCACAATGTTCTGCAGAGCTTCCTCGGCCACCCGATATAAGCAAAGCGAAGCATCCTCTCCAATCGTGTTTGCTCCATGCTCGGTAAAGCTAATCTGAATGCCGCTCTGTTGCTCGACGCGCTGAAATAAAGTCCTTAATGCCGCGCCAAGGCCCGCATACTCGAGAACAAAAGGATGTACTTCGTGCGACAACTGACGGGTCGCTTCAGAAACCTGCGTCACTTCTTGGTAAAGCGATTTAACATCCACATCGCTAGGCAGTCGCCCACTAGCTCCCAATCGATCGACCTCAACCGCAATCAACGCCAGCCGCTGCACGATGTCGTCGTGGAGTTCTCTACCGAAGCGCTGGCGATGTTCGTCTTCCGAGTTGATCAAGCGTTTGCGGGTCTCGCTTAACGACGCCAAAGCTCGACGTTGCTCCACTTTGAAACCCTGGAGCAATACCAGCGGCAAAGTGAAACCCAGGAGAAGGAAGTGAACAAAAAGTACTTCCTCGGTCATCGACGCTCGCGGCAGAGGGCCATGCCCATTCATCGCATTCCAGATCGAGATCAAGGCAACCGCTAAGAGTGACGTGCTCAGTACGCTCAAATCAAACCGCAGCGCCGCCCACAACAGGAACATCAACGGCGCACAGATGAGCGCTGGGATATTGCCTGTCAGATTGCCTGTGCCGAAGATCAGCAGGCTTACGATCACAATTCCGACGACGAGAAGGATCGCCTCCGTTGCTCGTCCGAGAGTCAGGCGACGAATCCATGACAACCGACGTACGCCAGATAGGACGATAATCGGAACGAATATGAGTTCTGCGAGCATGTTCGAAGAGAGGCGTGTAGTCCATAGCAACCAATAGCCTTTGCCTTGTCCTGTCAGCACTGCGACGGCTGCATCCAGGAATGAGGTGACGAGTGGGGCCACAAGCACGCCGAACAATACAAAGATCACAGTGCCACGCAGACCGGTGAGCGGTCGCTGTTCTCGTCGTCCGAAATGGCGTATGCACGCTGCTCCAACCAGCGCCTCTCCGACGTTGGTGCAGAACCATCCCATCGCCGCCCCGAGAGGCACACCGGCACCCAATTGCGCAAGGAGATGAGCCGGGAGGACAGCCCCCAAAAGCACCACCCAACTTCGAGTGGGAGTTAACAGCAACGCGCCCAGGAGAATTGCATTCGGCGGCCACAAAGTGCCTATCGGTGTAGTGGCCGGGGTGAACAAATAACCAAGTTTAGTTCCGAAATAATAGGCCACTGCCGTTACCAGTCCCACAAACGGAATATGCAGCTGCGGGAGAGCGGCGAACGCGGCGAAGTATCGCACGTCCCTTTTCTGACCTGAAACAGTTTGGCCTGGCGAAAAGAAAGAATGTGCGGGGGTTACCATTGCTAAACAATCTCGAAAGACTTACCGGGTTATCTTGAGATGTGACATCTCAAGAATGAGCGACAGCATACTCCCAAAAAGGGAGATCATAAAAAGAAAATTGTTAGCATCAGGTAAACAGTAACTTTGCAAGCACAGGCTTAATCTGAGCTGCTAGTGTTCCTGATTGCTTGATCCACGGGCCCGGAAAACGCGATTGCAGAATTGTAAAAGTCCAACGCTGAATTTTATAGCAGTCTAACTTTAAGTTTAGTTAATTGAGAACCTGTTCTGGATATTACGCGCTGGCATGCGCCGAATAGGTCTACTCAGGAGAGGTGAATGGAGAGCCGGCGGCAACCGCCTTCACTGCGGCAACGAGGTCTCGTGCCATTCGAGGTTTGAAGACATAGCCTAGAGCCCCCGCATTACGGGCCGCCTCGATCGTTTCTAGGTCGTTTTCGACAGAACAAATAACAACACGGGTCGAATGCCCGTTCCTCGACAACTCTTTAGTGAGCTCGATTCCATTGACTCCCGGCATTACGACGTCTAGGACAGCCAGATCGGGACTGTAACGCTTGATGCACTCTCGTGCACAGGCGCCGTTGAGGGCGGTGGCGACGACGTCAAACTCAGTCCGCAGCAGCAGCACAACCTGGTCCAACATTTTCGGGTTATCGTCCGCCACTATTATGCGCAATTTCATTGGTTTAGACGCGAATCCGCAGTGTAAATACTATTCCAAGTTGATGACCCGCGTTGCTTACGAATGTAACCAACTGTTGTTACCCGACTCCGTGATCACCACGTCATGCGCCTGCGACGGCGCAATGGTGGTTTGCCGAGCTGGTTTTTAGAACATTGCACCTAATCAGTGCACATTCTGAGCATCGCCCGATTGCTCCTTTTGGGGCGCGGCAGTGGACAATCCACGCTTCCGTAACTCTCGATTTGGAAGGCGAAAAGTCGAAGCCAAACGATCAACACCTGCCTGTTCGTTCGGCAATGCTCTATGCGCGGGTCCGCTGAAACCTGCCCTGTCACGGCTTTTTGGCCCTGTTGGCAGCTTGATCAGTCTCCATGCTGCAGATCTGCCCTCAAATGCCTGAATACCATCGACAATTCGGAGGTGCAGGTGCTGGGAACACGTCTGTGCCCGCAGGGTTCGCTTTACGCTGTTTTTATTGCCAGTTCTCCGGCTTGCGAAGGATCGGTAGCTTTTTAGGACGAGGTCATTGGTTGTTGGGCGAAACCCGTGCGAGGTAATCGCAAAAGGAGAGCACAGATGCGAGACATAAAGGGGTTGCTGTGTAGTGGCCTCATAAGTTCTATCTTCTTCTTATTGATGGTCGTCGGCACCATCGTCCAGGCTCAGGGACGCATGACCATCCAGGCGACCGCCATGGGGACAAGCACGCAATTAGGAAGAATTTATGACGTCAACATCTACATCGAGAAGTATTCCACTGCGGACGATCGGCAGACCTTAATCGCTGCCTTCAAGCGTGCAGGCCAAGATGGACTTATCGATGCCCTGGAGGACATGAAGCCCAAGGGCCGCGTCAGATTCTCCAGTGGGGGCGTTGGCAACGATGTCAAATACATCATTGAATTGCCTTCCGAGAAGGGGCACCGCAAATTGCGTCTCATCACCGATCGCAATCTCGCATTCGGCGAGCTGTACAACGGGACACGTTCCAGGGATTACAGCGTCGGCGCCATCGAGTTGTTGCTCACTGCTGATGGCAAAGGCTCCGGCACGGTACTGCCGGCATGCAAACTGACGGTGAACAAGAAGAAAAAGCAGGTCGAAATCGAAACTTATCAGAACCCCTGGAAACTGAGCAATTTCATGATCTCCAAGAATTGAGCCGAGACCAAATATACAAGCGCTCTGGCGCCACCGCGGATCTTAGGGGCACTGGAGATGGTCATACGCGGTGAGAACTCTCGATACGGCTCGCGAGTTGTGGCCTCTGGCTGTATCTACCCTCATCGTCGCTGTGGTGTGTGAATGCATGCGCGACCGGAAATTGCGAAACACGCTGCCCTGAAGAGAGCCTCGCGAAGGTGGGCTGGGGTTTTCTTGTTTGCGGTCGGCTTTCTTGTATCAACCGCCATGCTGGCGCAGGATCATCACGCTGACCCAGCGCACAGCTGGACCTATTTCGGAGAACATGGGCCGAAGCACTGGGCCGATCTCAGTCCCGAGTTCGCTACCTGCGGCACCGGCCAAGCGCAGTCACCCATCGATATCGCCTATCCGCATGCCGCGCAGCTTCCGCCCATTCAGTTCGCTTACTCCGCCTCGCCGTTGAAGATTATTGATAACGGCCATACCATCCAGGTCAATTACACGCCGGGGAACACCATCAGTATCGAGGGCAAGACCTACCAGCTGGTTCAGTTCCACTTTCACCATCCCAGCGAGGAGGAGATCAGTGGCAAGCACTATGCAATGGTGGCTCACCTCGTACATAAGAATAGTCAGGGTAAGCTCGCAGTAGTGGCGGTGCTGATCGAGGAGGGCGAGCCTAACCCGCTCATCAACACGTTGTGGGACAATCTGCCGCCTAGAAAGAACCAAGAGGTTGAGTCAGACTCCGTCCATGTGGATGTTGCCGATTTGCTGCCGTCAAACCACAACTACTACACGTTTGACGGCTCATTGACCACGCCGCCCTGTACAGAAGGGGTCAGCTGGTACGTGCTCGAGACTCCCGTGTCATTTTCGAAGGCGCAGATCGAGAAGTTCGCCAGCATATATCCGCAGAACGCGCGGCCAATCCAGCCGCTGTACAATCGCGTCGTGCTGGAAAGTAAGTAGAATAAAGCACTTGGCTCCACCACACCCATTTCTGAGATTGTCAAGTTTTCGTCTACTTCACTTGTGCTGGTGGACTGTTAATTCCAGCAGGTCGCCCGCTAACTCTCAAATCCCAGGCTCTAGAAATGTTAGAGCTTCGCGAGAATATGGAAAGCGCCTGATCTGTAAGGCGCACTCACAGTGCAAAAGCGCGCGTCACAGCTTTTCCCTACTGATCGCTTCGCTGTGAAGTTGGCATTTCGGGCGAGTGGTCACTGGCGTTGAGCGAAAATGCTGTGCATCGAGGACGTGTGCGCTGCTCCTTGCGATGGACGGTGATGACTCTGGCAGTGTGTCTTGCCGAAGGCGGTCTAGCGTTTGCGCAATGGATGGGAAAGCAGACCGGTTGCTACGCAGATTCGATCGTGGCAAATCCGAACCGGCCGACGGTCGCGAATCCTGCCGACATCACTCAGTACGGCGTATTGGAACTAGAGTACGGCTGGGATCGGTTCTGGACTGAGGGACATTCTCATGCGACGTCGGTTGGTGGTCTTGTGAAGTTTGGGATGCTATGCGACGTTGAGTTGCGCTGGGGCACAACCTCGTTCCTGTCGCAGACTGATGCGAGCGGCACACACCAGACTTTTGGAGACAATTGGGTTGGTCCGCAGATCAGAGTTTATCGGCAGACCAAGCGAGTGCCGACGTTGGCCTTCAGCTATGGGGTCAAAATACCCTCGGCCAGCACGGCAGCTGGCTTAGGAACGGGGCGCGTGGATCACCAACTTACCCTATTGGCGAGCAAAGACATCATGCACTTTCATTTTGACTTCAACGCCAGCCAATTCCTGATCGGACGCCCGAACGCCTCCGGCTTTGAGCGAAACCAGCAACTGAATCTGGCGTTTTCCCACTTCATCTATCGCGGCCTTCAGGTCACCGGGGAATTCTATGGTCAGGCAGAACTCAACCAAATGTCCCCGGCGTACGCTTCTACGCTGTGGGCGCTGACTTACACAGTTGTTCCACGGCTCGTGATTGACGGTGGTTTCGAATCGGGACTTACTTCCGGTGCGCCACGTCTGCACGTGTTCGTGGGAGCGACGTATTCTATAGCAAATCTCTACTCTCGACGGCGACCAAAGCAAGCAGGCAATCCAGCCAATTGACAGGTACCAGCGGCGGCCCCCTTATGCTGTTGAATTTGAACGTTACGTTCGCCAGACATCTAGTGAGTTAGAGCTGCTCCTCACTTCGACATCCATTCTGGGCACCAGCACCCGTTGTTCTAATTCGAGCGAGTGATTCCATCTCCAGATTTCTACCTTGGACTGCTATTTCTCACAGTAGCGTCCCATGCAGTCTGGATGCACTCTCGACCGTGGATCCCGTTTCCTTCGGCGTCGGTTTACGAGCGCATCCATCAAATTGGAAGTGCCCAGTCGACACGATCCACTGAGTGGGAGAAAAGTTCAAAAACAACGTTCAGATATGGAGAAACTATGTACAAGAGATTGATAGTTGGAGTTGTAGCTCTGTTCTTGGTCTCAGCCCTCGGTGCGTTTGCCGGGGACGACGTAAATGGAATTATCAAAAACCGCACGGGAGAAACCTTGGTCGTCGCGACCGACGCGGGAACCGACGTCACCGTCGTTCTCACGGAGGACACGAAGACGGTGGACAAAAAAGGCCTCTTCGGCCTTGAAAAAAGTCAGTTGGGCGCCACCGTTCTGATACCCGGACTGAAGGTGTCAGTAAAGGGAACCCCAGATGACCAGGGCCGGATCGTAGCCAAGCAGATCGTTACCGACGGCGATGATCTGGAAGCCTCGCAGATGATCCAGGCAGGCTTGACCCCTACCGCGGACCAGGTCGCAAAGAACGTGGATACCCTCGCTACTCACAACGCAAAGCTGGGGTCCCACGCTGAAAAGCTCGGCGAGCACGGGGAAAACATCGCTGCTAATCAACAAAATATCGCTTCCAATAAAGGACAGATTCAGCAGAACCTCAGCTCGATCGAGGAACACACGAGGCGCTTTAACGCCCTGACAGACTTCGAAGTCAAAGGCGAAGCTACGGTTAACTTTGCAGTTGGTAGCAGCAAGGTTTCCAAAGCCGACGCTGCAAAGCTCGATCAGTTGGCGCAAACGGCGAAGGGACTCACTGGCTACATAGTCGAGGTAACCGGTTTCGCCGACGCTACCGGCGATGCGGCCATGAACACCAAGCTGAGCGAAGATCGCGCTAGGCAGGTCGTAACGTGGTTGCAACAGCAGGGTGGAATTCCAATTCGGCACATCGTCGCTCCCGGCGCGATGGGCGAATACGGTGCAAAGGCCTCGAACGAGAAGAAATCAGGACGGGCCGAAAACCGTCGTGTGGAGGTAAAGGTTCTCGTCAACAAAGGACTCGCTGGCGCCTAGAACCTGCTCCTCGTAGTTCCAGCAGGCCAGTGCTCATGCGCAGCTTGGTAGCTCTCCGCCAAGCTGCGCAATATTTGGCAAGATCGTCTTCCCTGGCTTTCGCCTTGGGCGGCATTAAAACGTTGTCAGCTGCGCGATCAGGCGCATCTCTGTTAGCGTTCCTGGCAGGTGCAGTGTTGGGTAGTCGTATCGACATCCGCCACTCAGACTGGACGCAGTCACGTCG
>C688J35102_120989686_pt1 | contig 12710 bp, 6 predicted proteins | sample HopSoiMetagenom2_FD_35102 | JGI IMG/M metagenome (IMG submission 35102)
CCAGTACACGCCGCCGATAAAACTCACCAGAAAAAGATAGAGCGGCGGGATGCCGCCCTGTTTGGCAAGATCGGGATTGAGGCCGACGGCGACTAACTCCGCTACGATGGTCGCGACGCCGAGAAGATAGCCAATCCAGACGTGCGGCAGCGCGGGCGGCTGGGCGGACTGGCTGCCGCGTTGAGGTGAAGTCGCATCGGGAAAGGTCATCGCGGGCCCATGTTGTGGGTGCTGCGAGCGTAACGTTCGGCGCGTGGGCGCGTCAAACTGTTTGCCCCTGCGCCGTACTGCGTGCGAGGCTTTTGCTGGACTAGTTGCCGTACGGAAATTCCGGGAGGACGAGAATGCGAGTTGCGAATCATCGGCTGATAAAGATTGCTGCGCTGGCAGCAGTGATATTCGCGGCGGGCTTCGGCGCTGGCACATGGCGGACGCGCAACGTGGAGGCACAGAATCGCTTCGGGCAGCCGAAAACGGTGCTGCACGTGGTCGTGTACAAGTGGAAGAGTTTCGCCTCGCAGGACGATAAGGACCAGGCCATCAAAGGCATCAAGACTCTAGCCGCTCAGATTCCCGGAATAAAGAATATTTGGCTGAAGACGCAGCGCAACCAGATTCGCGATTTTGACGGCGTATATGCGATCGAGTTCACCAGCCCGGAAGCCGCGGCGGATTATGCCGAGAGCCCCAAGCATGAAGTGTGGCGAAAGCGCTGGGAAGAGTTGCGCGAGAACAGCTTGTCTTTTCAAGTTTCTAACCCATAACCACTACTGATCACAGACAGAAGTGTCGCCGGAGAATTACGTCCCGCTTTCAGCACATTTCAAACCTGCTGGATGAAGTGGCGCCGCACGGATTGCTACACTCGACGTATCAGGTCGATCCACAGCAACCCTATGTGCAGCCATCAGGTGCCCTCGTATGTCTCCTGAACAGGACGTCGTCACGACACACGCCGGCCAGAAATGGCAGCGCGGCTTTTGGGCGCTGATCCTCACGCAATTTCAAAGCGCGTTCAACGAGAACGGGCTCAAAAATCTCGTCATTTTTCTGATTCTGGCGATGGGCATTGAGAAGGATCAGCGGGATTGGCTTGTGTTTCTCGTCGGTGCGATGTTTGCCTTGCCTTTCATTCTGTTTTCGATGACGGGCGGATATCTCGCTGATCGGTTCAGCAAGCGAACCGTCACAATCGGGACGAAGCTTTTCGAGATCATCGTGTTCGTATTCGCTGGATTCGCCTTAGCTCGACAGGATCGCAATATGATGCTAGCGGCGGTATTCCTGGCAAGCACGGAGAACGCTCTCTTCGGGCCGTCCAAATATGGGCTGCTACCGGAACTATTGCCGACAAAGCGTTTGTCATGGGGAAACGGCATTTTAGAGTTGGGGACATTTCTGGCGCTAATCGCGGGAAGTGTGGCCGGCGCATTCTGGGTCGATACATTTCATGGGAGGCAGATCGTTCCCGGAGCGATATTCCTCTTGCTGTCCCTGTTGGGCCTGATTTCGAGCCTCGGAATTACGCGGGTGCCGGCAGCCGATCCGACGAAGAAATTTCGTGTCAATGCATTCGGCGATCTCTGGTCACAGGGGAAATTGATGCGAGGCGATCGCCCGCTTTGGCTGGCGGTGTTGGGAAACACTTACTTTTGGTTCCTAGGTGCGCTGCTACAGTTCAACATCATCCTCTACGGCCAAGACGTTCTGAAGATCAATTCGACACATAACGGAATCCTGCAGATTTCAATAGCGATCGGAATCGGTCTCGGCAGCCTTGCCGCAGGGTTCCTTTCGTCTGGACAAATCGAATACGGATTGATTCCTCTCGGCTCGCTGGGCATGACTTGTCTAGGCTTCCTGCTGGGAATTCCGAGATTGTCCTTTATGAATGTGCTCATCCTGCTGGCCGGCCTTGGATTCGCGGGCGGATTCTTTATCGTGCCGATCAACGCACTGATGCAGCACCGACCAGACGAAAGCAAAAAGGGCGGGGTACTCGCTGCGGCTAACTTGCTTTCTTTCGTGGGAGTAGGTGCGGCAACAGGCGCATACCTTCTTCTAACGCACTATTTGCACATTGGGCCGGCTGCGATCTTTCTGTGGACTTCTATCGCGACGCTGGCCGCTACCGGTTACGTGCTGTACCTGCTGCCCGATTCGTTGCTGCGCCTGCTGCTATGGCTGACGACGCACACGCTATACCGCCTTGACGTGGCCGGACGTGAGCGAGTCCCCGCGAAAGGCGGAGCGCTGCTCGCGCCGAATCATGTGTCCATGGCCGACGCCGCGTTTCTGATCGCGGCACTGGACCGGCCCATCCGCTTTCTGATGTTCAAGGGATCGTACGATCATCCGTTGGTCAAGCCGTTTGCAAAAATGCTGCGCGTGATTCCTATCGCTTCGGACCAGGGACCACGCGAGATGATTCACTCCTTGCGTGAGGCCACCGAGGCGCTGCGCAACGGCGAACTCGTCTGCATCTTCCCTGAGGGACAGATGACGCGCATCGGGCAGATGCTGCCATTTCGCCGCGGCATCGAACGCATTGTAAAAGGACTCGACGTGCCCATCGTTCCGGTGAATCTGGACGGTGTATGGGGATCGATTTTCAGTTTTGCTCAGGGCAAATTCCTTTGGAAATTGCCGCGCCAGGTGCCGTACCCGGTGCGCGTGACGTTCGGCGAGCCGCTTCCGGCGACGGCCACCGCCACCGAGGTGCGCCACGCGGTACAGGATCTTGGCGCAGCGGCCTTTGCCCGCCGTAAACGGCAGATGCACACCCTGTCGCGCTCCTTCGTGCGAACAGTGCGCCGGCACCCGATGCGATTTGCCATGGCCGACGGGCAGACCCCTGGGCTCAACTTCTTTTCGGCGCTGGCGCGTACGCTCTTCTTGGCGCGACGCCTGCGCGCACATTGGCAAGGACAGGAAATGGTAGGAATTCTGCTGCCTCCGTCAATCCCGGGCGCGCTGGTAAATCTCGCAGCAATGCTGATGGGCAAAGTACCGGTGAATTTGAATTACACGGCGTCCAACGAGACGCTCGCGTCTTGCGCCAAGCAATGCAATCTGAAAACGATTATCTCTGCTCGCGCGTTCCTCGAACGCGTTCACGTGCAGCCGCCAGTAGAGACGATTTTGCTCGAGGACCTCGCCAAAGATCCAACACTCGGAGAGCGCCTCGGCTCAACTCTGGCCGCTGCATTCCTGCCTGCCCCGACCATCGAGAAATTTGCCGGCAGCGAAAAGGCCGTCACTCTGGACGACCTCGCGACAATCATTTTTTCCAGCGGATCGACAGGCGAGCCCAAGGGCGTGATGTTGACGCACTACAACGTGGCCTCCAACGTCGAGCAGCTGAGCCAGCTCTTCTTCCTCGATCCGAAAGATCGCATCATGGGGATACTTCCTTTTTTCCATTCCTTCGGATTTACGGGGACGCTCTGCTTGCCGGCCGCAACCGGGATTGGCGTGATCTTCCATCCCAATCCGCTGGACTCGCGTGTAATCGGGGCATTGGTCGCGAAATACAAGGTGACCATGCTGCTGGCCACGCCCACTTTCTTGAACGCGTATGCGCGCCGCTGCACGCCCGAGGAATTCGGCAGCCTGCGCTTCGTGATGGCCGGCGCGGAAAAGTTACCTGAGCGGGTCTCACTCGCGTTCGAAGACCACTTCGGCATTCGCCCGCTGGAGGGCTACGGATGCACCGAGTGTTCCCCGGTCGTGGCGGTGAACACCATCGATTTTCGCGCCGCATCCTTCCGCCAAGTGGGAGCTAAACGCGGAACCATCGGGCATCCGCTGCCGGGAATCACCGTAAAGATTGTCGATCCCGAAACGCAGCAGGATCTCGGCGTGGATCAGCCAGGATTGCTGCTGGTCCGCGGGCCGAACGTGATGCAAGGCTACCTGAACGGGCCCGAGAAGACGGCGGAGGTCTTGCAAGACGGCTGGTACAACACCGGCGATATCGCCACCGTCGATGAAGATGGATTCCTCCGCATCACCGATCGACTGAGCCGCTTCAGCAAGATCGGTGGTGAAATGGTGCCGCATATCAAAGTGGAGGAAAAGCTTCAGGAACTTGCGGGTGCGCCGGAGCAGATGTTTGTGGTCACCGCGGTGCCCGACGAAAAAAAGGGCGAGCGGTTGATCGTGCTGCATACCTTGGCTGAGGCGAAACTCGAAGAGTGTCTGGAGTTTTTTGCGAAGTGCGATCTGCCGGCGCTCTGGCGGCCACGCGCGGATCAATTCCTGCGCATTGAAACGCTACCCTATTTGGGCACGGGCAAACTGGATTTGCGGAAGGCGCGAGAGCTCGCGCTGGAAATCGCCAGTCGTGTCTGAGCCACAAATCGCCACGATTGCGGTGAAACAAGATTCCCCACGTTACCGGCATCTCGCATGGCGCATCGTCGTGACCGCAGTGGCAATCGTGCTGTGGTTCTGGACGCAATCCTTGATCGGATCGCGAGCATTGCCGGCGGCAGGCATCGGCGACGGAATGCACATGCTGACTGCAGGGCTGAACGCCTACCTCCAGCACGCGCCGGGTACAACGAATGCGCTATTGATCGTCAGCTCCGCAGTGATCGACGCGATTGGTTTGTTCCTGCTGGGAAGCTGGATCTTCGGCGGATCGGTGCGGCCGTTTCTCGAATTGCTTTTATTGCTCGGATTGCGGCAAGTGATGCAGGCGCTCTGCGCCTTACCCGCGCCGCCAAACTTACTTTGGCACTATCCAGGATTTCCTTCGCTCTTCGTCACCTACAACGTCGCCAATGATTACTTCTTTTCCGGACATACCGGCATCGCAGTGCTCGGTGCAATCGAATTGTCGACGTTCGGGAAGCGATGGTTGACGGCCTTAGCGATCGTCATGGTGGCATTCGAAGCCGCGACCGTGCTCATCCTGCGCGCGCACTACTCCATGGACGTTTTCACCGGCGCCCTGGCCGCGCTGTGGGTAGCTCTCATCTGCAAAGCCATCGCACCACGGATTGATGCATTCCTGCTAGCCAAGGACACACTGGCCTAGGCGACAAGCAAGCACGACTTCCAAACCTGGAAACGATTGAGAATGGCGGCAGACACACAAATAATCGAATCAACCGAGCGCGTCGACCTGGGGAGGTCTCCTCGGTTGAACTTCGAAGCTACTTCACTGTCAGGCTGCTTAAAACTGCAGGCCCCAGAACGATGGGTCCGGCTTCACCAGCTCTAAACCCACATCCCAGGCTTCGTGATCGCGCCACACCACTTCGGCTTCGGCCTTGCGGCCAGTCTCTGAGTGCACCAGCCGCACTCGCCGGTGCAACGGCAGCGCAGCGCCGACGACGGCCATGCAGCCGGAATGACTGACATCCACGGTGACAGCGTTGGCGTATTGCGGGGCGGAACCTTCATCCCATTCCACGAGAAGCTTCACTTTAGAGAAGATGCGTTTGTGGCTTCGCAGTCTGTTCCAGCGTTCCTGTAGTTGTTGAGAGGCCGGGTTGGCCAGGGGACTTATCGCCATGTTGGACCTCGTTGCTCGTAAGGTTGCCGGGGCCGGAGGAGCTATCAAGGTACTGCTACGAAATTACTAAGGTCAATAGTACTTTGACACTCTTTTTGGCCCGATTGGGGGTTAGATTGGCCCTTCCTCACACGCGCGCCGAGAGTACAATGGCCGCAGGAAGTGTCTTCGTGGACAGTCATAATTCGGGCCCATTGCTTCGTCGGCGGCTTTTGTCCCATTCGGTTCAAAGCACCGGCAAATTTGCCGCATATTGCAGAAACTTAACGCGTTCTGCTGTCTCGCTGTTCTCCACCTGTTCGCTCCTCACCTTGATCCTGACCGCTACGACGCAGGTGTGCTTCGCGCAACGCGGTTCGCAGCAACAGCCGCAAGGACCTGAAGACCGCGGAGCTACCATCAGCGTCAACCTTCGCCTCGCGGATCACTCGCCCGTGGAAGAGGGCGTCATCGTGAATTTGCGCGCTTTCGATGGCGCGTCACTCAGGGCCGGTTCAATGCATGGCGGCGTCGTGGAATTCAACAATCTGCAGCCCGGCCGCTACACCGTGGAAGTGATCGCCGTCGGCTATCAAAAGGCTACGGAAGATGTGGAGATTACCCTCGCCGGCCAACGGCTGGTCTCAGACATCGTGCTGAACCCGGACGCAACCGGCAAAGTCAGCGCGGTTCCCGCAGGGCCTCCTGTTCTCGCTCCCAACGCGCAGAAGGATTTGACTCGCGCACTCGAAGAACTCCGCAACGACCGGCCTCAAGAAGCCAAAAAACATCTCGATAAGCTCTCACGATCCGCGCCGGGAAACCCGGACGTGAACTACACGTGGGGCCTTTACTACGATCAGATGAGAGATCCCGCGAAGGCCAAGAGTTCCTGGCAAAAGACGGTCGAAATTTATCCGCGCCACGCCTTCGCTCTGGCGGCGCTCGGGCAAATCGCGCTCCAGGGCCACGACGAAGCGAGCGCCGTCAGTTACTTCGAGCGCGCCAGCGAAGCGGCTCCTTCATCTCCGCGCTTCCAGCTCCTGCTCGCGCAGGCGTATCTGGAACATCAACAGTATGACGACGCCAGAAAACACGCCGAACACGCCATCGAGCTTGGCAAAGACCGCGCCACCGCGGCGCAACTGCTGCTCGCGGAAATTCAGCTGGCGCAAAATCAGCGCGATCAAGCGGAGAAGACCTTACAGGCTCTGGCCGAGATGTCTCCTCCGGCGGCGGAATCGAAGCAAGCGGCCGAATTGCTTACGCAGTTGCGGGCTGCCGACAAATCCGCTCCTCCTGCTGCATCGTCGCTCGTGGCTGCAACCACCGCTTTAGCTGCTACCCCGCCTTCGACCTCGGGACGTGGCGTGAGCGACACAAGCGTGACCCAGCTGCCGCTGCGCTGGACGCCTCCCTCTCAACCGCTGATCCCGGAAGCCAAATGGATGCCACCGGATGTCGACGAAAGTATGCCCGCTGTGGAAGCTGGCGTGGCCTGCCCGCTGAATCGCGTGCAGCAAGAATCCGGTAAACGTGTCGCACAGTTTGTCGAGGCCGTGAATCGCATCACCGCCACCGAAGTGCTGGAGCACGAAACCGTCGATCGCTACGGCTTTCCATCCAAGCGCGAGACGCGCCGCTACACCTACGTCGCTTCCATTCAGGAAGCGCGGCCCGGCATGTACATGGTGGATGAATATCGCAATGGCACCACCGGTCTGGATAATTTCCCAGGACGACTGGCTACTCTCGGGCTCAGTTCACTGGTGATGATTTTTCACCCGACCTATCGCGACGAATACAATTTCACTTGCGAGGGACTGACCAAATGGCACGGCGCGCCCGCCTGGCAAGTACATTTTCGGCAAAGACCCGATAAGCCCGCTCGCCTGCGCGAATATCGCGTGCGCAACCATGGCTACGAGGTCTGGCTGCGAGGCCGCGCCTGGATTTCCGCGGACACTTTTCAAATCGTAAGCCTGGAGACCGATATCGTCGGCCCCATCCCGCGGATTCGGCTGAAGTCCGAGCACATCGCCATCGAGTACAAGCCGGTGCAGTTCCACCGAGGGCACGAGCAACTATGGTTGCCGGAAAGCGCTGAAATCTTCCTCGATTTTGACGGACACCGCGTCCATCGTCGGCATCAGTTCAGCAATTACCTGCTTTTCTCCGTGGATGACACGCAACAAATAGCGAACCCTGCGATAGCCGACTCGAATCCGGTGCCCGCTTGGTCGCAATCCAGCCAATAACCGCTGATCGCTACCAAAAGACTTCTCTCTCGCTGATTGCTCCCTAGCAGGTTCTAAATTCTCGATTAATTTTCGCGATCAGTGGAATCGTTATATTGCCTTTGACTTGCTTCTCGCGCGGGCGCAGCATGCGCACACTAAGGGCATCGTCCTGCAATGGTTTTCACTCCTCCACGTTGAGGCGTGTGTTGAACGGGGTGGTTCACGACATTCTGTCGCACTTAACCTGATCTCCGCTCAATCGTGCCGCCGACGATGTGCTGCCACGACGGCAGCCAATCGACAGGCCATTTTCACAACGTCAACGCTGCCATGAGGCGGCTCGGTCTAAGTGTTCCCAAAATTTAAGAAAGATCGTGAGGCGAATGATGCGAAGAATCGTCTTGGTATTGTTATTTCTTTTCTCGCTCGGCTTGGCAGCTAACGCCCAGACATTTCGTGGCGCCATCAACGGTACAGTCACCGATCCATCCGGCGCCGTTGTTCCCAACGCGCAAGTCAAAGCCACTGATAAAGCCACCGGCATCGACCGCGCGACCATCTCCACCAGCGACGGCCAGTTTGTGTTTCAGGATCTTCCCGTCGGCACCTACTCCGTCGTGGTGACCGCGCAGGGCTTCCCGGTTCTAACCGTCGACCACATTCTCGTCACGCAGGGCGCCATCTACACCCTGGCGGCCAAATTGTCGATCTCCCAGCAGGCCACGACCGTCGAGGTTTCCGCCGCCGCGCTGGTGCTCGATACCACCACTGAAACGCAAACCACGCTCGTCACCGGCGGCGATCTGCAACAGATGCCCTTGAATGGCCGCGACTTCACCCAATTGGTTCAAGTCACGCCAGGCTTTGCCGGCTACTCCGCCGGTGGATACGGATCGCTGAACGGAACGCGCGCGAATCAGATCAACTGGCAGATCGACGGCGTGGACAACAACGACTTGTGGCACAACATTCCCGCCATCAATCAGGGCGGCGTCTCCGGAATCGCCGGGATTGTTCTGCCCATCGATTCAATCGATCAATTCTCGGTGCAGACGCAAGCCTCACCCGAAGCCGGCCGCAATCCCGGCGGCAACGTGGATTTGGCACTCAAGTCCGGTGGAAATCAATTCCACGGCTCCGCCTACTACTACAATCGCAACGAAGCGTATGCTGCGGCTTCGCCGTTTGTCGATTCCAAGAAGCAGAACCGCAATCACCAGTACGGATTTTCCGTTGGCGGACCTTTTATCAGAGACCGCCTCTTTTTCTTTACCACCTTTGAAAAGCAGCGCTTCACCATCGGACTTCCAGGACTTGGCACGGAACCTTCGCAGGCTTACCAGGCGCAGGCACTGGCCGAGCTGGCGAATTTTGGCGTAGCGGAAAACCCTGTCGCTGCGAACTTGCTCGCCAATTTGTGGCCATCCTACGCCTTGAGCGGCCCGGCTTCTCCCAACAACTATTCCAGCCCGGATCCCGAATACGGCTATAGCTACAATGGTCTCGCCAAGCTCGATTACAAGCTCAACGACAAGAACACCATCTCCTTCCACTATTTTGTGGGTCAGGGAAATCAGGTCGCCCCCGTCGGAGGCTCGGCGCTTTCGCAGGCCGCATCCGAACTGAAGTATTACTACGAGGTTGCGCCCATTCACGTGTCGAACTACGCGGTGGCGTGGAATTCCACGTTGTCTCCGAAAATTTCCAACCAACTGCTCGCCGGAGTGAATTATTTTCGCCAGATCTTCAACGACTTCAACACCGGGTTCGATCTTGCCAGTTATGGATTGAATCTTTACAACGGCTTCAATCTTGCCGGAGCGCCAAATCTTTCGATCACCGGATTTGATCAGGTCGGCCTCACGCCTCCGGAAGGCCGCGAAGATATCACCGCACATCTCACCGATGTCGTCTCCTACACCACCGGAAAGCATCAGTTCCGCTTCGGCGGCGAATTCCGCCGCGCGCAGCTCGAGGAGTTTTACCATCGCCACGCGCTGGGCAGCTTCACTTTTGACGGCTCGCAAGGACCATGGGCCGGCGACACCACCGTATCAAGCAACGTTCGCGCTCTGGCGGACTTCCTCGCCGGCGACGTAGCTCGCTCCAGCATCGCCGCGGGCGATCCCACGCGACTCGTCTTCGTCAAAACATTCGCGCTATTCGCTCAGGACGCCTGGCAGATCAGCCCGAGGCTGACCGTGAACTACGGCCTGCGTTGGGATTACGAAGGCCCGCTGGGCAATGACAAGAAAAATTTATCCGTTTTTCTTCCCAGCAAAGGCGGCTTGGTTTTTCAGGGCGCTAGAATTGACAGCGTCTACCCCAAGGACTTCCACAATTTTTCTCCACGCGTAGGCTTTGCGTACAAGCTCGGCTCACGCGGCGACTTCGTCGTTCGTGGGGGCTTCGGGATTTATTTCGATACGCCCAACCTGAATCCATTTCTGGACAATCGCCCCGCCAACGGCGCTCCCAACGGTCTGGAAGGCAATCCTGCCGGTCCTTCTCCCGTGCAGACGCTGCCAGCGAACGCGTACACCATCCAGTCTGGTGTGCCGATCTTCACCCCATCGAACACCAATTGCGCCAGCGGCGCGGGTTGCGGACAGGAATTCAACATCTTCTCCGTCAGCCAGAACTTCCGCACGCCTTACAATTACAACTACAACCTCAACATCGAAAAGAGCCTGAGCAAGTCGCTGCTCCTGCAAGTCGGTTACGTCGGCAGCGCCGCTCATCGTTTGATGACCACGGCGGACATCAATCAGCCTCCGCTCGGTGGCGGATTGCGCCCGTTCGCCGCACAATTCCCCGATTTCGGCGTGATCAACGAGATCGAGACTAACGGAAACTCCAATTACAACTCGCTCCAAACCATTCTTAAGGTCCGGGAGTGGCACCGCTTCACCAGCCAATTCACCTACACCTGGGCTCACGGCCTCGATGACATGACTGCATATCGCGGCACCATTCCGCAGGATAGCTTCAACATCCGCGGCGATTACGGCAACATGGATTTCGACACGCGTCACAACTTCACGGCGCTGATGAACTATGACTTGCCGAATGCGCATGTACTGCGCCCGTTGCTGAGCGGATGGAGCCTCAGCAGCTTGCTCTCTTTCCACACCGGCCAGCCGTTTACCGTTTTCTCCTCAACGGATACGACCGGAACCGATGAAGGCGTGCAGCGCGCCAACCAGATCGGCGATCCCTTCTCCGGTGTCTCTCATTCCTTCAGCAAGAGCGGAGTGCAGTGGGTAAATCCCGCCGCTTTCGTGGACGCCGCGCCGGGCACCTTCGGCACCAGCCCGCGCAACGGCTACTACGGACCCGGATTCGCCACCGTGGATTTCTCGGTGGTGAAGAACACCAAAATCACCGAGCGCATCGGAACCCAACTCCGCATCGAAATGTTCAACCTCTTCAATCGCACTAATCTTGCGCCGCCCAGCAACACGCTTGGCAGCGGCTTCGGGATTAGCGCCGACACCATTGGCGACTACAACGGCGCTCCGGGCATCGGTCCGGGCGAAGCCTTCAACGTGCAATTGGCGCTGAAGATTATCTTCTAGGCGCACACGGATTCTGCTGGCGCGTGGCGGTAAGCAAGTAGCTCGTCACGCGCCGGCGGAATGCCTGCACTCGATCTGCTTTGCTTGTATGATTGAAACGGCAAAGTGGCCAGAAAACTACGCGGCCTCGAAATTACGCCGCCGAGAAGATCGATTTCCCCGGAAATCGCGCGGCCGCTCCCAATTCTTCCTCAATGCGCAGCAACTGATTGTACTTCGCGATTCGATCGGTACGCGAAGCCGATCCCGTCTTGATTTGTCCCGCCGCCGTCGCCACCGCCAGATCCGCGATAAAGGTATCCTCGGTCTCACCCGACCGGTGCGAAATGATCGAGTTATACCCCGCCTTACGCGCCAGCTCGATCGCATCAATCGTTTCGCTCACCGTACCAATCTGGTTCAGCTTGATCAAAATCGCGTTCGCGATCCCTTCGTTGATTCCCCGCGACAACCGCTCCGTATTCGTCACAAACAGATCGTCGCCCACCAGCTGAATCCTCTTCTTCGACGACTTGCTCCCCACGTTCTGCGTCAATTGCTTCCAGCCCGTCCAATCGTCTTCCGCCATGCCATCTTCAATCGACACGATAGGATATTTCTCCGTCCAGCTCGTCCAATACGCCGCCATCTCCGCCGATGAATGCTCCGACTTATCCGACTTCTTGAACACGTACTTGCTCTTCGCCTTGTCGTAGAATTCGCTGGACGCCGGATCGAGCGCGATGCTCACCTGCTCGCCCGGTTTGTATCCCGCCGCAGCAATCGCTTCCAGCACGATCTGGATCGCTTCCTCATTGGACTTGCAGCTTGGCGCGAATCCGCCTTCGTCGCCCACCGCCGTGGAATAGCCGCGCTTCTTCAGCGCCGATTTCAGCGCATGAAAAATTTCCACTCCCCACCGCAGCGCCTCCGAAAAACTCGGCGCTCCGATCGGCATGGCCATGAATTCCTGGAAGTCTACCGAGCTATCCGCGTGCGCTCCGCCGTTCAAAATATTCATCATCGGCACAGGCAGCAGCGTTGCCGAACTGTCCGTCGAGTACTTCGCCAGATACTTGTAAAGTGGCACGTTCTGCGCCGCCGCCGCCGCCCGCGCCGCGGCCATTGAGACCGCCAGAATGGCGTTCGCGCCTAGTCGCGCCTTCGTTGGCGTCCCATCCAGCTCGATCATCCGCCGATCTAGCCCTCGCTGGTCGGCTGCATCCATTCCCGTCACCGCTTTTGCCAACTCTGTATTCGCGTTGGCAACCGCCTTCAGCACGCCCTTGCCGACATACTTCGACTTGTCGCCATCGCGCATCTCCAACGCTTCGTGTTCGCCCGTCGACGCGCCCGACGGCACCGCCGCGCGTCCCCGCGCTCCTCCCGCCACCGTTACATCCGCCTCCA
>C688J35102_120989685_pt1 | contig 12685 bp, 8 predicted proteins | sample HopSoiMetagenom2_FD_35102 | JGI IMG/M metagenome (IMG submission 35102)
CAAAAGGCGCTGGCTGCAAAACTCCCGCCGGTCATCGTTCTGAACAAGATCGATCGCACCGACGCGCGTGCCAAGGAAGTGCTCGACGAAATCTACGATCTGTTTATCGATCTGGACGCCACGGAAGATCAGCTGGATTTCCCGGTGGTTTATACGAACGCACGCGATGGCGTCGCACATCGCGCGATCGGCGACAGCTCGAAGGATTTGCTCCCACTGTTCGAGACCATCGTCAAAGCTATTCCGCCGCCGAAGGGCGATCCTGACGGCAACCTTCAAATCCAGGTGATGAACCTCGATTACAGCGAATTTCTGGGACGCATCGCAATCGGCCGCGTCTTCAACGGCACACTCAAGCGTGGCGCGGACGTGGGCATCAGCAAGCTCGATGGGAAACTCGCTTCGACGCGCATTACCAAGCTTTACACCTTCCGCGGCCTCGAACGTGATGAGGCCGAAGCGGTACCTGCGGGCGACCTGGTGGCTATCGCGGGCGTCGAAGGCATTCAGATCGGCGAAAGCATCGTCGATCTCGACACTCCCACGCCGCTCGAGCCGCTGCTGATCGACGAGCCTACGCTCGCCATGATTTTCAGCGTGAACAGCAGCCCGCTTTCCGGTAAGGAAGGGAGCTATCTCACATCGCGCGATCTACGCGATCGATTGCAAAAAGAACTGCTCACCAACGTTTCCATCCGAGTGGAAGACACCGACACGCCGGAATCGTTCCGCGTGCTCGGGCGCGGCGAACTGCAGTTGGCGATTCTGATCGAAACCATGCGTCGCGAAGGTTTCGAGTTGATGGTGGGCAAGCCGGAAATCGTGGTACGCAACGAAAACGGCCGCAAACTCGAGCCGCTCGAGCGCCTGGTCATCGACGTTCCTGAAAATTTTATTGGCATCATCATGGAATCGCTGGGTACGCGCCGCGGCGAAATGCTGAAGATGAGCAATCACAACTCGGGCCGCGTGCGCATGGACTTCAAGATTCCTTCGCGCGGGCTGATCGGATTGCGCAGCCAGCTGCTGACGGATACGCGCGGCACGGCGCTGATTCACTCCATTTTTGATGGCTGGACCGACTACGCCGGCGAGATGGCGCTGCGTCCAACGGGCGCGCTGGTCGCCGATCGCTCCGGCGCGTCAACTGCATTCGCGTTGTGGAATATTCAGGAACGCGGTGAGTTGTTCATCGGCCCGGCGATCGAAGTCTACGAAGGCATGATCGTAGGCGAGAATTCGCGCGAGCAGGACATGGACGTGAACGTCACCAAGGAAAAAAAGCAGACGAACATGCGCTCGTCCAGCGCCGATGAAGCCATTCGCCTGATTCCCCATCGTGACCTTAGCCTTGAGCAAGCCATTGAGTTCATCGCTGACGATGAGTTCGTCGAAATCACGCCGAAGTCGATCCGCCTGCGCAAGAAAGTGCTGCAAGCCAACAAACGCCCGCGTCGGTGGCAGGAAATCCGCGCCAGCCTCGAAGCGAACAAGTAAATTCGACTTTTCTCGGTGATGAAATTAGCAGGTGCCGCTCGGCTTGGGCGCCGTTCCGGTTTCCTGCGTCGGCATGGTTTGCGTCGCCGGCACCGCATAGGGCGTAAATCCCGCAAGATTATTGGCGCATTGTTGAATCGCTTGCGATACGGCGGGAATCGTTGGCGGCAAATTAGGAATTTGCGTATTAGGTGACTTGAAATTCAGTGCGCTGGTCAAATCGCCGACTGCAGATCGGCGCCACGCGCTTAAATTTGGCACTTCGGCTCCGAATCGCGTCTCCAGAAATCGCAAGATCGAGGTGTGATCGAAAAGATCGCTGGAGACGAATCCGCCGCGGCTGAACGGCGATATCACCAGCATCGGCACACGAAATCCCAAGCCAATCGGTCCGGATATGGCCGGGCTTCCGAGGGACGTAGGATCCGGCACCGCGGTAGCGGTCACGTATTCGCCGGGCGTGCCGGGCGGTGCAGTCGTTGGCGGCACATGATCGAAAAAGCCGCCGTTCTCGTCAAACGTCAAAAACAAAACCGTCTTCGCCCACACTGCGGGATTTGCCGCAAGGGCGCCTACGATCAGCGACAACGCGTTTTCTCCGAATAGAGATGGCGCCGGTGGATGATCGGAGGTCAGCACGGAACCGACCAGCCAGGAAACCTGGGGAAGATTTCCGGAGGCAATGTCGGCAACGAAGTCGGTGGGAAAGACCGGTCCAAAAGCATGTTGATGCAACGGCGATGCCGGGTCCTGATAGTTTTTGAAATACGACAACACGTTATCTGACAAAATTCCGTTCAAGATCGTCTCGTCAGGCGACGAGTACACACGCCAAGTGATGCCTCGCGCCTCCAGTTGCTCGGGCATGGTCGTGTAGGTCAGCTTGCCGTAGAAGGCGCTGCGATTGGTGACGATCGTCTCCAGAACCGGGCCGCCATTTGTTCCATACGGATCGAGAGACGCGGCCATCGAATACAGCCGGTTCGGATCGGTTGGCCCGATCACCGAACAAAAATAGTTGTCGCAAATCGTAAAAGCGTCGGCGAGCCCGTAGTAATACGGAATATCCGCGCGATTGTAATAGCCCATCGCCAAGACCGCGTCGTTCGGGTTCGCAGCCATTCGCGACGTCACGAATCCGTCCATCGCGCCATTATTCCAACTCTGATGTTGCGAAACCCAATCGTGAGTGATGTCGTGCGTGCAGGCGGCGTTCGTTGTGGCCGTATCCAGGTGAAATGGCAGCAGCGCGCCTATTGGCGGGCTGGTGGTGTTCGCGGGATTCGGCTGCTGATACGCCATGCTGGGGTCGGAAAATCCGCGGACGCCACGATAGCTGCCGAAATAGTGGTCAAATGAGCGATTTTCTTGAATCAATATGACGACATGCTCGATATCCGTGAGCTTGGAACACGCGGCGGTGGGTATAGGCGCTGAAGGAACCGACGGCGTGCCTGTCGAACCACCGCCGCATCCGTGTAAGGTCAGGGCTGCCAGCTCTGCCGCAGTCGCACCAATGCCCAGCCTTAGCAGGTCGCGCCGATTGAGTTTATGCATGCTTTGCTTAGATGCGGCGAACGAATCAGAAGTGGGCGCGCGAATAACGTGCTCATTGGTGATGCGAGGCTCACGAAACCAAGTTCACCAAACCAAGTTCACGAAGCAGGGCGCACGCGCGGTTAAATGGCTCTTGACACTAAGTCGTCAGACGATATAGTGTCAGGCGACTTAGAATTCACGTTCCCTGCGAGGAATCCCCTGATGCCGCCAAAAACAGACTCCGAACCTAGCCAGCCCCTGACTCCCGCGATGTTTCACGTCCTGCTGGCGCTGGCCGGTGACGATCTCCATGGCTATGCCATCCTCAAGGAAGTCGCCTTGCGTACCGCCGGTGAAGTGCAGCTGAGCACCGGCACGCTCTACGGCATCATCAAGCGGCTGCTGAATGATGGCTTGATTTCCGAGCTGCGCACGCGTCCCGCGCCCGCAAACGACGACGAGCGCCGCCGCTATTACCGGCTGACGCCAAAAGGACGCGACGTCGCCGCCACCGAAGCGCAGCGCCTCGCCAAAGTTGTGGAGCTCGCACGTTCGCGACGCCTGTTGAAGAAGACGCAGACCGCGTAAGCGTATGTAGCGGCGCCGTCTGCCTTTTCTGACTTAGGTATGAAAGCCGGCAGCGTCCTTGAAACGAAAAGAAGTACTCGATCGCAGGAGGCATTCACATGACGAAATCCGATCGCAGCAGCAACAAACGCTACCGTCTCCTTCTCCGCCTCCTGCCCGCCGAATTTCGCGGCGACTACGGCGCCGAAATGGAGCAAGTATTCGCCGATCAGCGCGCCGACGCCGAACGCCAGGGCGACAAGATGGGCGTTGCGCGATTGTGGTGGGAAACCGCAAAGGGCATCTTCACTACTGCGCCACGCGAGCATTTCTCGATGCTGAAACAGGATTCTGGATTCGCGCTACGCATGATGCGCAAGAATCTGGGTTTTACGATCGCGGCGATTGTTGTACTCGGTCTGGGCATCGGCGCGAACACCGCCATTTTCAGCGTGGTGAACGGGGTACTGCTCAAGCCGTTGCCCTATGAACACGGCGAACGACTGCTGATGCTGCGCGAGCGCCTTTCGCGCAATGGCCCCGCCGGGCGCAACGTATCAGTTTCTGAGCTCAACGACTATCGCGTGCAAACGCGCAGCCTCGACGCTGTCGTCGAATACCACAACATGCAGTTCATTTTGCTGGGCCGCGCGGAACCCGAGGAAGTGCAGACTGGGGTGGTGTCGTGGAATTTCTTCGACGTGTTCGGCGTGAAGCCGCTGCTTGGCCGCAATTTCGCTCCAGAAGATGAAAGGAAAGATGCGCCTGCGGTTCTGCTGCTCAGCTACGAATATTGGTTGCGCAGTTTCGGCGGCGATCCCACGGTGGTCGGCAAAGTTTTTCGCATGAACGACAAGCCTCACACGGTTGTCGGCATTCTGCCGCCATTTCCGCAATATCCACAAGAAAACGATGTGTACATGCCCGCAACGGCGTGCCCATTTCGCAATGGCCCGCACATGCTCGACAACCGGCAGATGCGCATGTTGCGCATGTTTGGCCGCATGAAGCCGGGAGTGAAACCCGGGGAGGCTGAGGCCGATCTGTCCACCATCGCGGCGGTCATGCAGAAGGAATATCCCAATGACTATCCGGATGCTGCGCCGAGCATCGAAGCGACACCGCTGAAGAAGGAACTCACGCATGAAGCCCGCCCGATGATGCTGCTGTTGCTGGCCGCCGCGGGATTCGTTCTGCTGATAGCGTGCGCGAACGTCGCAAACCTGAATCTCGCGCGCATGGTACGCCGCGAACGCGAACTAGGCGTCCGCACCGCTATGGGCGCGAGTCGAGTGCGCCTGTTCCGGCAACTGCTTACGGAAAGCGCGCTGCTCGCAATCGTTGGAGGCGCGATCGGGCTGCTGCTTGCCGACGGCGGCTTGCGTTTGCTGACCGCTTACGTGGCGCGATTCACGCCGCGCGCCAATGAAGTGCATATCGACGTCACGGTTCTGCTGTTCACTTTAGGCATCGCTGTGTTCGTCAGCGTGCTCACCGGCACCGCTCCAGCGGTAGCGCGTCGCGAGGGGCTGATCAGCACGTTAAAGGAAGGCAGCACGCAATCCACGTTGGGTGCGTCTCGCGGGACGCTGCGCAGCGCGCTGATTGTTGCGCAAGTATCCGTATCATTTCTGCTGCTGATAGGCGCGGGCTTGATGGTTCGCAGCCTGATCAATCTGCAGCGCGTTGATCCCGGGTTCCGCCCGGAAAATGTTCTCACCATGCAGCTCAGCCTTGATTTTGCGCGCTACACCGCGAACGAAAAGATTCGGGACTTCTTCGACTCGCTCCTGGAAAAAGTTCAAGCGGTTCCTGGCGTCACCGCGGTCGCCGTGGCCGGCACCTTTCCGCTCGACAAATCTCCTTCATCCAACAACGAGTTCGTCATCGAAGGGGAACATCGCTCGGACACGGGAAAGCACGTCGCGGAGGTCAACCTCGTGAGCCCCGGCTACCTGGATGTCCTGGGGATTCCGCTTCGCAGCGGGCGCAATTTCGATCGGCGCGATCGCGCGGATAGCCCGGGCGTCGCTCTCGTGACTCAGGCGATCGCGAAACATTATTGGCCCAATGCCGACCCCGTCGGCCGCCGCATCTCTTTCGACGACGGCAAAACCTGGACGCAAATTGTCGGTGTGGTTGGTGACGTTCACGAACATGGCCTCGACCAGCCGGCCGCAGAGTTCGTCTATGCGCCATTCGCGCAATATCCCAACAACGGACCGGCGCTGATGGCGCGCACGGTAGGCGATCCGATGGCGATCGCGCGGACTGCGGTACAACGACTATATGAAGTGGACCCGAATCAGCCGGCCGGGCGGATTCAGTCGCTGGAGCAATATCGTGCCGACTCCATTGCTGCGCCGCGGCTGACCGCGAATCTTCTCGGTTTGTTCGCGCTGCTGGCTTTGGCTATTGCCGCCGCGGGAATCGGCGGAGTCATGGCGCTGGCTGTGAGCCAGCGCACACATGAGATCGGAGTGCGCATGGCTATTGGCGCACGGCCGGGCGAAATTGTCCGCATGATTCTGAACCAGGGGATGGGACTCGTTTTGGTGGGCGTTGGAGTCGGCCTTGCCGGAGCCTTCGCTCTGACCAACGCGGTGAAGAGCTTTCTTTTTCAGGTCACGCCCAACGATCCAGCAACTTTTGCCGGCGTGGCCGCGGTGCTCGCGATTTCGGCGCTTGCGGCTTGCTACATCCCTGCGCGCCGGGCGGCGCGTGTTGATCCGTTACGAGCCTTGCGCACGGAGTAGCGGCAGTTATTTTCGCGACTTCTCCAACAGTTCCTGCAAATACGCCTTCCAAATCGCGGCATGCGTATGAGTGCCATGGCCAAATGTCTCCGCACTTTCCGGAATCAGCACAAACTTGCCATTCTTCACGCGCTTGATCTCACGCTCCGCAATTCCCAATCCCGGCGGGTTGATAAAATCATCCGCCGAATTTATGTACATGACGCGCGCCTTAATTTTCTCGAGCGCTGGGGAAGGATCGTAATTCCGGGAAGCGTTCACCTGATACAGAAAATCGTTGGCGTCAAAGGTGACCGGCCTTGAAAAATACTCGTCGAGATATTTGTCGGCGGCATCGCGTGTGGGATACATCTTCTGCATTCGAATTGGTGCGCTTCCGGCAATGATCAGGAAATCTTCCGCGATGCGCAGGCCGTTTAATGGAGGCGTGGTGTACTCGCCGCCCTTCCAGTCCGGGTCGCTGCGAATTCCATCCATCACCATCTTGCGCCACATGCGATTGCGTCCGGCGATTTGCACGGGCAAGCAGGCCATCGGCATCAGCGCGTCCATGAAGTCGGGATACGTCTCGCCCCAGACCCACGAATGCATGCACCCCATGGATGTGCCGAAAATCAGCCGCAAGTGATTGACGCCCAAGCCCTCAGTCAGCAGCTTGTAGTGGAGCGCCACCATGTCGTCATAGTCGTATGAGGGAAACTTCGCATGCATTCCGTCGCTTGGCTTGGAGGACTTCCCGTGACCTACGCCGTCCACCAGTATCAGGTAATAGCGCGAAGCATCCAGGAGCTGTCCAAGATTGAAGAGTTCGCCTGCGAAATAAGGCGCCAGAAATTGATGGCCGGTGCCGCCGGTGCCATGAAGGATCAAGACCGCGTTGGTCGTGCGCCCCTGTTCATCCTTCGCGGGCTTGCCAAGAGTTGTGTAGTGAAGGCGCACGTCGGGAAGTGATTCGCCGGAATGAAACGTAAAGTTGTGGACGACGAAATCGCCTTCCGTGGTCGGCGGATACTTCGGCTCTTGCGCCAAACACACGGACAGGGAGGCGATCGCAGAGACGAACCCGAGATTCAACCGACATTTAGAAAAGAATCGCAACATTTGCTTCACCTCAGCGCCAAACTCTAAAAACCAGAGTCTAAGAAATAACGCGCATTGTAATCGCGACCAAGCGACCACTTTCGCCTACCAGCCGCTTGTCTTGCGGTCGTACGGTGCATACACTGCGTCACGTTATACGAGCACGGATTGTGGAGCGTTTCATGCGAAAAATTGTCATTTATCTGTTTTGCCTGCTGATCGTTCCACGGATTGCAGCGCCGCAAGCGGCCAGTTCCAAAATTTCCGCCGACCTGCGCCCCTTCGTCCGCGAGGATGCTCCGGTCATTGCGCTCACGCATGTGCGCGTGATCGACGGCACGGGCTCCGCCGCACGCGCCGATCAGACGCTGGTCATCTCCGGTGGCAAAATCGTGGCGATCGGTCCGGCCGATGCCACCAAGGCTCCCGCCGGCGCCAAAATTCTGGACCTAACCGGTCGCTCCGTGATCCCCGGCCTCTTCGGCATGCACGATCACATGTATTACCCTTCGCCGGGCCGCTCCGTGCCACTGTATCCAGAGCACGCCTCCAGTTTCCCGCGACTATATCTCGCGGGCGGCGTCACCTCTATTCGCACGACCGGCAGCGTCGAGACTTACACGGACCTGGAACTCAAGCGCGCCATCGATGAAGGAGAGCTTGTCGGACCCAAGATTCACGTCACCGGACCTTATCTCGAGGGCGTCGGCTCGTTCACGGTACAAATGCACCAACTGCAGGACGCCGAAGACGCGCGGCGCACGGTGGAATACTGGATCGCCGAAGGCGTCACCTCACTCAAGGCGTACATGCACATTACGCCCGACGAGTTCGCTGCCGCAGTGAAAGCGGCGCATGCGCATGGCATCAAGGTCACGGGGCATCTCTGTTCCATCGGTTTTCGCGAAGCCGCCGCTCTCGGCATCGATAATCTGGAACATGGCCTGCTCGTCGACACTGAATTCTTCCCTGGGAGAAAGCACGGCGAATGCCCCGACGATACTTCCGCGGTGGAAAAAGCGCTTCTCGATGTCGATCTCGCCGGCGCGCCAATGCAGGACATGATTCGCGATCTCGTGGCGCATCACGTCGCGATAACGTCCACACTGCCGGTGTTCGAGACATTCGTACCCAATCGCGCCCCGATTGACGCTCGTGTGATCGACGCGATGCTTCCCGCAACGCGCGTCGAATATCTTCAGACTCGCGCGAAGATCTCCGATGGCGCCGCGAAATCCTTGTGGCCCGCACTATTTAAAAAGGAACTCGAATTCGAACGCGAATTCGTGAAGCGCGGCGGGATGCTGCTCGCGGGTCTCGATCCGACCGGGTACGGCGGGGTGATGGCGGGGTTCGGGGATCAGCGCGAAGTCGAACTGCTCGTGGAGGCTGGCTTTACTCCTGTGGAAGCCATCCACATCGCCACGTCGAACGGCGCGGAATTCCTGGGCGAGCTCGACAAAATCGGGACCCTTGCCGTTGGCAAGATCGCTGATGTCGTCGTCATCCAGGGCGACCCGTCAGCAAATATAAGGGACATCGAAAAGGTCGAGCTGGTCTTCAAAGACGGCGTCGGGTGGGACTCCGCCAAACTGATCGAGTCCGTAAAAGGCGAAGTGGGCCTCCACTAACTTCGGTCCCGCCGGAAAAGTGAGCCGGGCTCACGGTTTCGGCGGACGCCGGCGTCATTTTTTCAGCAAGCCTTCTAACTCCAACCAGTCTGCGAATCTGTCGATCCAGTGATCGGTCGGGAGGTTTTGTTTTCGCATCCCGAAACCGTGGCCACCCTTCGCATACATGTGCAACTCGGCGGATTTGTGCGCGCTCGTCCACTTTTGATACAACTCGATGCTGTCCGGTGCCAACCCAAGCTGATCGTCAGTCGCGGCCGCTACAAACATAGGCGGCGCATCCGCGGGAACGACCGCATCCTTAAAGGACCTCGCGCTACCGTAGATGGGTGCGACAAAAGCGGGCCGGCCCTCGGGCGCATACCGCATGGCCACTCCGGCGGTGACCGATCCCCCTGCGGAGAAGCCCATGATCCCCACGCGGTCGGGCGATATTCCCCACTCTGCCGCATGCGTGCGAACGTAGGTCACAGCGGCCAATCCGTCTGCTATCGACAATGGAACAATCTTTGCCAACAACTCCTGAAATTTTGGCCGATCCGCATAGAGCACGGTGAATTCCTGGGTGGCGTCTTCGCCGGTGTGCGCCAGACGATACTTCAAGACAAAAGCGGTCACACCTCTATCCACCAGATATTTGGCGACGTCATTGCCCTCGCTGTTGATGGAGAGCGCCATAAAACCACCGCCGGGACAGATGACGACGCCCGTGCCATTTTTCAATGCCAGGGACGGCTTGAAGACGGTCAGGGTCGGCTTGGTCACATTGGCGACAACTTCTGTGTTCCACGTTTTCGAGAAGTATTCCTTTTCCGGATAATTCTCCTGCGTGGAGCCCGGCGGCAAGCCTGGATATAGAGGGATGACTTCCTGAGCGCCCACCCGGATCGCCAGGAACACGACTACACAAATAATTCGAACGATGAAGGTTTTCATGGCCGGACAGTCTAGCAAAGAGTCGCGCCGCCGTTGTCGAAGAATAAAGGATCCAATCGGAAGTCCCAATCCCCCTGTGATTTGCCTGCTCAATGCTGTCAATATCCTATGAACAGGTCCGCGCTGCGTGCAGCGTACTGTTTCATCGCGGTTTATCAGTGCGACCGGCAACAAAGCTCAAAATATTCCCGCCGAGCACAGAATGATGTAGAGTCTACTGCCAACCGCAGCATTTACCCCGGGGCAGCATCCGCCTGGGAGCAGCTTGTACCTTGGGCTGCGTTTGGTGACGTGCAGTACCTGCTGGGCGCCGCCCTCGCGCCAACCTTTGCTTGACGTGACAGGGGACCTCCTTGACCACAGACCGGATCGCATTCAATACGCCGCCTGAAAATTTGAATTTTCCGCCGCACTGTACGATCGCGGCGGTTGCTACGGCTTTGCCCGAGCACACCATCACCCGCGAAGACGTGAAATTTTATATGGGCCGGGTCTTCGACATTCCCGAGCGCCGCCTGGAAGCGATGATGACCATCGTGGACAATGCACAGGTCCACAAGCGGCACTCGATTTTCCCGATCGAGTACACCGTCGAGCCGCGCAACCTGCAGGAAACGAACAATCAATATATGGAGCACGCGGTGAAGCTCGGCCGCCAGGCTGCCGAGTGCTGTCTGCAGCGTGCCGGCCTCAAGCCCCAAGACATCGACTTGATCGTCACGGTGTCGTGCACCGGGTTCATGATTCCTTCGCTCGACGCCCATCTGATCAATCTGATGGGTTTTCGATCCAACGTTCGCCGCATGCCGTTCACGGAACTCGGCTGTGCGGCGGGCGCGATGGCTCTCGGACGCGCCGCCGATTATTTGAAGGCGCATCCCGGCGGGAATGTGCTGGTCATCTCTGTCGAACTGCCGTCGCTGACTTTTCAGCGCAAGGACATTTCGCAAGCGAATCTGATTTCGTCGATTCTCTTTGGCGATGGCGCCGCCGCGGTGCTGGTCACCTCCAAGCCGCGCCATCGTCGTCCGCAAATTCTGGTTTCGGAAACGTACACCTTTCCTGACTCACTCAATGCCATGGGCTTCGACCTGCGCGATTCCGGATTCCACATCTTGCTTTCGAAGGATGTGCCGGAGCTGATCGGCGGACAGATCGCTGAGCTGGTCGATGGCTTTTTGGCGCGTAACGGCAAAACGCGCGCAGACATCAAAGGCTGGATCCTGCATCCAGGCGGCGCGCGCTTGCTGGGCAATATCGAACAAGAGCTGGGGCTGGACAAAAAAGATACCCAGCCGTCCTGGGACATCCTTGGAAACGTCGGCAACCTTTCCAGCGCCACCATTCTCTTCATTCTTCAGGAGTGGCTCGACAAGCGTCCGCTGAAACCTGGCGATCTCGCTTTCGCTGCTGCGTTCGGCCCTGGTTTCAGCGCGGAATTTCTGCTTCTCCAATGGACCTGAGCGTCGTCGCATATCTGGTGCTGCTGCTGGCGGTGGCGGCGCTACGCTTTCTCGAACTGAAAATTTCGCGGCGCCATCAGCAGGAGCTCGTTTCACGGGGCGCGGCGAAAGTTTCGGAGCCAAAATTCCGCTGGATGGTCGCGCTGCATACTGCGGTGTTGCTGGGCGCTGCGCTGGAAGTCGTTGTGCTTAAGCGGCCCTTCATTCCAATTCTCGCGGCAATATCTTTAGCGGTTTTCTTGGTGGCCAATATCGTGCGCTGGTGGGTCATTCGCACGCTTGGCGATCACTGGAATGTTCAGGTGATGGACTCGACGCGCCTCGGCGTGGTCACCTCCGGCCCATTTCGCTTCGTGCGGCATCCTAACTACGCTGCAGTATTCGCGGAGATGCTCGCATTGCCCCTGATTCATACGGCGTGGATCACCGCTGTGGCGGGATCGCTTGCGCACATGGCAGTATTAGCGCAGCGGTTGTCCACTGAAGAGGCTGTATTGTTCGCGAATCCGAATTATCGCGCGGCGATGACCGGCAAGCCTCGTTTTTTGCCCGGACTCTTTTGATCGGGAATATTCTTATGCTGCGTTGGGCGTCCATCGGCAGGTGGTTCCCGCTCGTCAGCGCCGCGCTGGTTTTGTTTGCAGCGGCGCCGGCATTTGCGCATGCCGCGGAAGATAATCCCGCGTTTACGACGGTGCCAGAGCTCGCCGAAGGTTTTCACCTTCTGTACACGCTGCATTTTCCCGAAGCGCGGCAGGTTTTTCAGAATTGGGCGTCCGCTCATCCGGATCAACCTTTCGGGCAGGTGGCGCTGGCAGCGAGCTATTTGTTCGAGGAGCTGTACCGTCAGAACGTGCTCTCCAGCGATTTCTTCCTGGACGAAAAACGCTTTCTGCACGGCATCGATGGCAAACCGGATCCGGGTCGCATGGCTAGTTTTCGGGAGGCGCTTGGCCGAGCGCGGGAATTGGCCAAGGCGCGCATGCGGCAAACTCCTAAAGATTCAGAAGCGCTGTTTGCGCTGGCCATGGCATCTGGAATGGAGTCCGACGCCGACGCCATCCTCGAAAAAAAACAACTCGACGGCCTGAAACGCATGAAGGAAGCGAACGAGTTCGCCAAGCAGTTGCTGGTGCAGCATCCCGATGCGGACGATGCGTACGTTGCGCTGGGCGCAGCGAATTACATCATTGGCTCGCTGAATCCCGGGTATCGC
>C688J35102_120989684_pt1 | contig 12659 bp, 9 predicted proteins | sample HopSoiMetagenom2_FD_35102 | JGI IMG/M metagenome (IMG submission 35102)
ACCACGCATAGAGCATCACCGTCGACAACGGCCGGTCGATCTCAGTCGCGACCTTCCGCCAGTTCGCCCCCGCCCGCACCAGCGGCCAAACCGCAGCCTGCTGATCCGGCGTCAACGTGTGCAACCTGTGCCGTCGCGCCATGCAACCTCCTCATCGAGGACCTACTCGACGAGAGGCTGTTGCACTGACCACCTGAAACCAAGCCGGCTATCTGCGCCAAGTCGACACGACGGTGGTGTTCGATAACTGATTTTTTCGTCGCTGCTCGGGGATGGCTCGGAGGGTGGCGACGCTCGGCGCGGATTAGAAGCCGGCTTCCCGACGTGCCGGGTAATGACGGCGGATGACGCGCTGTTGCGTTTCCGCAGGTCAGCAGCGTGACAATGCGCGCGACGTGCCAGCCCGTGTCGCTCTGTGACGACGCCGGCGCGACGCGGTGTTCCCAACTTGTTCCCACGCACGGGCGGGGGGCTGCAGCTGCGCGGTTGCGCAGAGTCAACCCCACGGTGTGGCCGTTGGCTACACCGGGATGCTGAAGGATCGATACTTCACGCCGAACAAGAGAATCGGCTCGCCCTGACGCGATGTAATCGCCTGACGCCAGTCGTCGAGCAGGGCCTTCATTTCCTGCTGGTCCGCTGGGGAGTCCGTCCAGAAGGCACGCTCAACAGACGTGTCGATGCAGGACGCATCGTCCAACACCCACTGGTCGAACCGGTTGGCGAGATCCTCGGCAACCTTGAACCGGTGGTCCTCGACCAGGCCTTGGTAGTCGAAGTACGGCTGAGGTGCAGATTCGTCCATTGGGTTGTGCGCCCCTGCGAAGATCATCAACGAGCACCGCTTGAAGCCGAAGAGAGACGCCTCCGCGCCTCGCGGACTCCCTGGGTCAATGTTGCTGTCCTTCCCTAGCTTCGACAGTGGGCCATGGAAATACGGGCACGCGAAGGCAGCAAAAGCCATGCACGAACGGTGACCTGGTCCTCCGAGATCGTGCGAATGTTGCCGCTCCGCCTTACGGATATTTTGCGCGTCCTTGCATGAATGGAGGCGGTAGACACGACGTCCAGGCTCGAGTTCGAAGCCGCATACAGCGCACGCGCCCAGATACGCGTGAAGAAGTTTCCACTCGGTGCCCATCTTGGACAGCAATGGCACACCGTTCAACCACGGTGTCTCCGCTGGTATGAGCATTCCGCGGTGATCACGCGGCAAGTCGGCGAGCCAAGGCGGTGGTTCAACGCCGTCGATCTTCACGTCGCGGATGGCAGCTCTCTGTGCAGGATGTGGCGGTGGTGGCCAGGCCTGCAACGATCACGGAAGATGATCACTGCGTCGGCGTCGGTTGCGTCAGCGTGGTGAGTCCCGCCAGTGAGGGCAGCATGAAGTATTCACCGGCGGTCACGTTGACGAGCTGATGCATCAGCGGGAACGGATGTTGTCCGCTGGGCTGGTGCAGCGTGCAGTTGACGCCATTGTCGTACTGACCTGCGACGGGGTCCGGACCGTCGGGTGTTCCTTGCGGGGATGGCTGGTAGCCGCCGCTCGGTGCCGGCTGGCCGCCGGGGAAGTTGGGGTCGTTGAGCCACTGGCGCTGAACGAACTCGAACTGGCGCGGGATGTCACTGACGACGGCGAAGAAGTGGAGGCCGCGATGCTTGCCGTCGTCGTCGGTGTGCTTGGCAGCTAGGGGTGGACCGAACGGGATGCCGCGTCGCAGCATCCGGTGGCTCGTCGGGTTGTCGCCTGCTGGGTCGGGGGTGGTCTCGTCACGAGGGTTCACCTTGCGGATGTGCGCCCAGCGAGGGCAACGCTGTCCGTCGTCGTCGCCGGTGGCGGTGCCGTAGCTGAACGCGTTGGTGACGCCTGCGGCGCCGGGGTCGGTGTCAGGGTGCGCTTCTACTGGTGCACCGGATGGCCATCGGCCGATCAGCTTGGCTGCCATCTGGTCGGGGGTGAGGGCGGGGTCTGCGCCGGGGACGCCAGCGGCGGCTTGCGCACGGAACCCGGCGACGTCCTGCTGCAGGCGCCGGAAGACGACGTACGAGGCGTCCTGCGCGAAGGGGCCGGCGGGCGTGGTGGCTCCGGTGGCGTCGGGGTGGCCGAGCACGAATTCGCCGGCAGGCACTGCCGGCGGCTCGCCGTGTGCAGGGGCGGGGTCGTAGCCGAGGATGGCTGGCTGGGAGGCGCCGTCACGAAAACCGAAATGTTCACAGCCGCGGAGCCGGCCTGGCAGCGTCCCGCCGCGCTCGCTGAACACGACCTGCGCGGCGCAGTCGGAGACGAGCTCACCGATCTCGGTGACGACGTCGGTGAGGTCGTCGGGGTCGTCGGCCGCGACCACGATGAGGGCCTGTACCCCACCCTTGGTGCGAAACGGCTCGAGCCAGCCGGTGGACACGTCCTGTGCACGCGTGTCACCGATCTGCGTTCCGCGGGCGGCCATGCCCGCGCTGAACGCCGTCGCGGGCTCGCCCGGGAGATCCGCGGTAGCGGCACCGAGCAGCTCCAGCCCGGCGGCGGAGATCATGATTCCGATCCAGGTTGCCTCGATGACTTCGCGACCGGTGCGCCGGCGGATCTCGGAGAACAGTCGGTTGAAGTGCGTCACCTCCCATGCCGATGCCACCCGAGGCTGCAGGGCGGCGATGAGTTTCCGGGCGCCGTCGGCGTTACCGAACCGCACGCAGATCAGCTCTTGGTGGTCCTTGCGGAACCCGCCTACCCCGAACCCCTGCATGTTGTGCAGCTGCGCCGTCGTGAACGCGTTCATCGTTGCCTCACTTCCGCCGCCTGTCTCGACTGGTTAAGATAGTAACCGATCCGGTGTTGTTGGCAATCCTTACCAGTACGTGTCGTTTCCCTAACCGACTGCGATAGTGGGAACGTGCCGCCTCCACAACGTCATTCGCCGCTCGGCGGGAGATTGCGCGAAGCGCGGACACGCAAAGGCCTCAGCCTGCGCATGGTCGCCAGTCGTGCCGGGATCAACCACGGCTACCTGTCACAGCTCGAACGCGGCGAGATCACACAACCAAGCCCCGCCGCCTTACACCGCCTCGCAGACGCCTACGAAGAACCGTTTCCGGTGCTGATGCGCTGGGCTGGCTACATCCACGGTGACAACGACGAGCTGACGGACAACCAGGCGCGTGCATTGAGCTACCTCGGTAAGGACATCAGCGACGAGGAACTCACCGCGATCCGAGCCGTCCTTGACGCTATCCGCGCCCGCCGCGCAACCTTCGCAGCCGGCGGGGCGTTCGACCTGGCCCTCGACCCGATCGACGCCGCCGCTATCCGCGAGCACATGACGAGACTGCTGAAGGCCGCCGACGTCTGGGGAGTCATCCCGGTACCACTCGAGGCAGTCATGGACGCGGCAAACCTTGTGCGCGCCGGAGACATCAGCCTCGACGCCGCCGAGAAGAAGCTCCTACGCGGCAAGTTCGGTGCTCTTGTCGATCAGGTCCTCACGCGGCTGCAAGGCGTCATCCACGTCCGTGCACGCGAAGTGTGGGTGAAACCCGGGATGTATGAGCCGCGGCGCCGGTTCGTCACCGCACATGAGATCGGCCACGGCGTTCTTCCCTGGCAGCAGGAAACGCTGGCCTACCTCGACGACGAACAACGTCTCAGCGAGACGATCCGCATCCAATACGAGCGCGAAGCGAACCATGCCGCGATCGAATTGCTTGCTCACGGCGACGCACTGCGACGCGAAGCCGACGACAGCCCGATATCACTAGAGCTCGTCAGCGCGCTGGCCAAGCGCTACCAACTATCTCTTCAAGCGGCGGCGCGCCGCATCGTCGAAGAGAGCCGCAAACCAGTCGCACTTGCTATCGCCTTCCGCAACGAACGCACCGGCGCGATCGGCCCGCCGCACTACTACAGCTCAAGCGCTTTCGAACACCAGCTTCACTGGCGTGCCACCTCAGCGGCGAGCCGGCACACCAAACAGGCCATCGCCGCCACGCTCAAAGGTCAGATACTTACCCCGCTGCTTCTAGGCGAAGAGGGGCTCGTCGTTCACCAGGAGTCGTTGGACAGTCAGCACGCGATCTTCGCCCTATTCCGCCCTCTCACCACAGCCAGCAAACACTTCCCGCGACTGCGGCAACGCCGATAGCTACTGCTTAGCCGCCACCGATGAGACGACGTCGGCCACTGCGGTCGACGCGCGCAACCGCGCGATCTGATATTCCGAGCAGTAATGTCGCGCCAGCACCCGCGCGGAGGACTCATCGTCCACTGGAACAACGGCCAACGGCCGTCGGCGAAGCACCCACCGGTCCCGCGGCGCCACACGCTCCCGAGGCAACGAACGCGCCTCGAACGGCCACCACGCCCGAGCCAACGTCGGCAGCAGAACGATATCGCGACCGCAGGCCCGACACGGTTGTACGCGCAGCGGCATCGGCGGACTCCCCGGTTGGGAACCCAACGATGCGGCCAAATTGGCCGGTCCCTGCGTCGACACGCCGTAACGGACGGGACCCCGACGTCTGTCGCCCGTGACTAGGGACTCGTCGTCCGCGTCGGCCACTGCGTAACCACATCCGCCCGCACGCGAACTCCGTGGATACCTGCCGAAAGCCCGCTTTTAGGGGCCGATCGCGGCGTACGCAGGCTGACCAGCTGGATTGGCGAGCCGCACGGCACGACTGGATCATCCTATTCGGGGCGGCTCTTGCGATGCTCGTACAGAACACGTGGGACACGACGAAGATGCGGAACGAGCAACGGTCGGCGCTCACCAACCTCAACGAGGCGACGTCCGCAGTCAGCCGTGCGGTCGTGGCTGTCGACCGCGGCGTGGACGCCGTGCGCGATGCGGTGCGCGCGATGGACCGCACCACCGGGAGATGGTCGAGGGTCGTCGTGATCGCGACACTTGCTAGTGCCGCTCTCGGTGCGGTCCTCACGTGGTGGTCGAAGCCATGAGCCGTGGCTGACGCTCCGTCGATTCTCGTCGTACCGTTGCGGTCCAACGCGGCTGGGCTCGTCGCGGGTGCGCCGGTGGAGATAGTGCGGCGCAAGCTGGACCCGCGCGTTGAAAGACGCCCTCAGGGCGTGTCGGACTATGACGGCGAACGATGCTCAGGATCGTTCCGCAGGTGGGGGACTGACGGCGACGCCGTCGTGCCAGCCAGTGTCGCCCGTGTCGATGCCGGCGCGACGCAGTGTTTCCAGTTCAGCAGAGACCGCCCGATCGCGTAGCTAGGCGTGACCTGCTGACTTTGCTGAAGATGACGAACATCTGCACAGCACGGATCACGACAATCGCCGAATTCCTGTGCCACCGCAGTCACGGGCACATCCACCCGGGGAACACTCAGGCGCTCTCGAAGCGTTAGCGCGTGCCGGGCTGTAACAAAGCCTAGCTTCGGAAGCCCACTACGCCGAGGTCATGGTCCAACTGCGCTTGCCCCTGGTTGTGTCACCGGGCCCCGGCCGATCACTAGTCGCCAGTCACCTTGATCTCCCCGTTCGATTCCAAGGTTCTGTGTCTTTCCGTCGGAAAAGGCTATACGGACGGGGTAGGACGACGTCGAAATGGTTTCCTCGGTATCGATGACGATACGGACCCTGCCCTCGGCATCTGCCGAGAGCGCGAGTGTTCTGGCATCAACGTGATTGCCCGCCACTGCTAGCCGCTGCAGCAATGACAAATCGCGTTCGCGCAATGCCCGCACGTACTGCTCGAGCACTGTCTTCGCGGACCCGTCAGGGGCGCCCTGCACTGTGACGCCCTTGACGGTGTTAGGTGATTCGCGCAACGCCGCCGTGGCGACGCCTGCCCCGACCGCTGCAAGGGCTATGACGACCCCCGCAAATCGGGCCGTGGGGCGAGACGGCTCTCGAGTCCAGTTCATGTCGTCGCCCCTTTCCTACGCCAAGATCATTGCGTGATAGTAGACCTGGATGGGGTGGATCACCATATTCGGGAACCGTTGCAAAGCATCAAAGTAGTCGTCGTACTGGGCACCCCGGCTGTGTTGTGCCCACTCGATATCGTAGATCTTCGAGGTACCTATCATCCCGATCACAAACACCTTGCTGGCGATAGCCGTGTGGTCGATGTGACCGTCACCAAATAGTTCGAACGAGAGCAAGTAGCCGGGATGGACGTGCGAGAAATACCTGACGAAACGTCCACGTCCCGTGAGCTGCATGTTGTGGTACAGGTTGTATGCCCCGCCCCAGGAGTACGTGTTCCACGGGCTATAGCCAAAATACGAGCTGTGGTACCACTTGTGATCGTCGGCTCGATTCCAGAAGTGGGTGCTGATGTATGGCTCCGAGCCGCCGAAGTGAAGCGAGTATGACGCGAACCGGGTGCAGTCGTCGCCACTCCCATAGTTGCTGCTGTAGGCGTGGTTCAGCGCGTACGTCGTAATGCCGCTGAGGTCAGCGGGATAGTTGTTGTAACTCGACTGCGTCGCTAGTACCGACTCGGCACTAGACGTGCCATCCACGGGAAGGGACTGTGCATCAACCAGTGCGGCGGTTCCAGAATCGGCCACGGGTTGCATACCTGGGCCCGTAGTGACGTAGTCCGTCGTGGCCTTCTTGGCGAGCACCGCGGCTTCGCCCGCCCGCGAAAGCACGGGTCGAAGGGCAGTCCCTGATGCCGTCGAGACAGTGGAACCAGAGAAGCTAATCGCCTCCGAGTCACTGAACTGCGATGGAGCCGTCGTTCCGTTCGGGAAGTCTTCCGTGCGCTGCGACGTCATGGTCAGATACATGGTCGGAGTGCCGTTCGATGACAACGCGACCAATTCGTCCGAGAAGGTCACAGCCGGTGCTGTGAAGTAGATGCCCGCGCTCTGAACGATCGACTTTCCGCGATTAATTGTTGGGAGTTCCGCCTGCAATTTCCCCACGAAGGCGTTGCCGTAAGGCGACGCTGAGGCTGCTGCATTCACAGACGTTGACGCCCCAGCCAGCAGGTTCTCGCGAGCACGTACGTAGTCTTCAGCTGCCGCTTTGTATGACGAAGATTGCGAGATCGTTGCTGGCGTGAATGTCACCCGCGACGCGGGCGAACTTGCGCCGTATGTCGTGCTCGCCGTGACGTCGAAGCTGTAAACGACACCGTCTGTTAGACCTGTGACGACGGCTTGCGCATCGTCCGCGGTGAGCGACTGCACCTGATTACCCGCGCTATCGTAGACGTGCACGATATACGAGGGCACGGCGCTCGCAGCGCCGGCGTCGTCGGGTGCCGACCATGTGAGGACGGCTCCGCGATCACCAGGCGATGCGGTCAATGTCGTTGGCGTAGACGGGGGTCGCGGCGTGCGGTAAGTGATGGTCAGCACTGGATGTGATGCGGCGGATCGCGACGAGTTGAACCACACTCCAGATGTAGCCGTAGATTCGTTCGTAAGTGTCAACGCGATGCCTGGATTGACCTCGCCGCTCGACAGCCAGTCCTGGACGAGACTCGTCACATCTATCGTCGCCGCATCGGAAGAAAAGGAGGTCTCTACGTCTGCATCGATGCGCTGGGCCGCGTCCGCGCCGGTGTCCGTCGACGCGACTTGCGTAAGCATTCGATGCAGGTCCACCGTGTAGTTCGAGCAGGCGGCGAGGCAGCCGGCTGCGCCCAGGGCCAGCGTGGCCGATTGAACTTCGGAGTCTGTCGGCACTGCCGACGTATCGAAGTGCAGGTAGCCGCGCCACTTGTTGCTGCCGTCGTAACCGACCCGCAGCCTGTCGTCGCGGACTAGGGGACACGGGCTGCCGGAGCACCCGGCAGCGTCCGCGGCGAAGGTCAGGTCGTCGATCGACGGCGCTGGAATGACGACCTGAGTTACCCCTGTTCCACCGGAGCCCGAGGAGCCAGCCTGGAACGCCTGCGTCGCGGTGGGCGAAGAGCACGCGGCGCCCTCACACGCGGTCATGTACCAGTCGTATGACGTACCAGACTGAAGCGTGCCGTCGGGTATCGCGAAGGCAGCACGCGAACCACTTGGTGTTTCCACGGTGACGTCGTATGCGCCCGTCACCGGCGCACCCGCCTGCGTCACGAAAAAGTGAGCGGTCACGGGCGTCCCAGAGGGAATCGACACCACTCCCGAGAGGGCTGGCGACGTTCCGGAAGTGTCGACGATGAGCGAGGTAGGAGATGACGGGACGTCCGTCGTGAAATGTGTCCAGACAGACCAAGGACCGAAGACGGTCCCGTCCCACGCGCGAACTCGGAACTTGTACCGACGAGAGTTGTCCAACGTGGACGGAGGCACCAGCCAAGTAGCTGTCGCACCTGCGGCGATGCCATTCACGGAAGTTGAAGCAACCTGAGCGCTACCGTCGGTCTGGTCGGTCCATACTTGAAAGTCTGCGCGAAGCGATGAGCTGTCCACATCTGCGAATGCAGCAGACAGTGACGGCGTCACGGAGTTCGCGAGCATTGGGTCGGCGCATGCCGATGAGCATGGGGCGAGTGCCATTCCGGACGGGCGATTCGGCGCAATGTCGTCTCCGCTCGCCGCGTGGCAAGTAGTCCCCGTCGACCCGGAGGCGCCATCCAGGGTGATGCTGCCTCCCTGGAAGTCGGCCTCTTGGCCGAAGGATGCCGCGTGCTGGTCGCCCACCGGGAAGCCCAGGCAACTACCGGTGCTACCGATGTCGTCGAAAAGCGTTCGCACAGCCCCCGCGACATAGGAGGAACCTGGAAGGCCGCTGCCCGCAAAGATCTCCCCGCTCTCGAAGGACTGCACGGTTCCTGACGTGCCGGCTGGACTGGCTGTAGCAGTCGCTGCATCGGCCGTGGGAAAGCCAAGGACGCCCCCTGAACCGCCTGAGTTGGAGTAGTCCGTGTTGTTCGTGCCTAGCACTCGGTAGGTACCAAGCGATGAACTATCGATCACGCCGGCCTCGAAGGCCTGAGCCTTCCCTGTCGTTCCTGACGTGGATGCGGCTGCGACTGCCTGGTCACCGGTCGGGAAGCCGAGCGAACTGCCTGTTCCTGCGGGGGCAGCATTGTTGTACTCCGTGTTCAAGGCAGACACGACGGCAAAGGTGCCCTTGGATGAAGAGTCGATTTGCCCCCCCTCGAACGGCTGAAGTGTGCCCGTCGTGCCTTGGGGTGATGCGGCCGCAGTCCTTTGTTCGCTGGTGGGGAAGCCGAGGGCGCTGCCGGTCCCCGCCGGGCTTTGCGCGATGAACTCGGTGAACTTCGCGCCCGAAACCGTGAACGTGCCCTTGGCGGAGGAGTCAATCTCACCGCCCTCGAACCGCTGGTAGGTGCCACTTGTTCCTTGCGGTGAGGCCGACGCGGTGCGTTGGTCTGCGATTGGAAAGCCGAGCGCGCTGGTGGTGCCGGACGGGCTAAGCGAGTTGTACTCGGTCGAGTAGGCGCCAATGGTTGCGAAGGTCCCCTTCGACGAGCTCATGATCATGCCATTTTCAAAACTCTGGAAGGTGCCGGTCGTGCCCTGCGGCGATGATCCAGCCGTGCGCACGTTGCTGGTCGGGTTGCCAAGCGGGCCAGTAGGGCCGCCTCGGTTGTCGTATTCGGTGCGGATCGCTCCGCAGACTTCCTTGCCGGTGGAAGGGTAGTAGTCGCAATTGGTGTCGTAGCTGATGGTCAGCTGCGGCTTCTGCGTCGCGGTTGACGCGCTGGCCCCGTTGTAGAACTTCTTCCACCCGTAGCTGTTGGTGTTGTCCGACGTGGTCAGGTAGATGCCGTTGTTGACTTCAGTGCCATTGGACCAGCGCTGAGCGAGCGGTTGCGCGTCGAAGGTCACGTTCCTGCCGGCGCAGGATGAGCTATAGCCCCAGGAGAAGTCCTGCGAGTCGACGTAGACCTTCTTGTCGGAGTACGGCTGGTTATTCCAGGTCGTGCCAGACCGTGTGAACTTCGGGGTGTCGGCGCCGTAGATCCGCGTCGACGGGGTCAGGCTCGAGTTGTAGCAGCTGTAGGAGTAGTAGTTGTACAGCCGCAGGCTCGCCGAGTTTACTGTCCAGTCGGAGTTGTTCAGCGATCCGATGTTGAACCACAGGTAGCTGCCGGCCCGGTCCGTGCCGCCGTCGAAACTGCCGATCTTCAGCACGTTGGTCGAGTCGTACGAGCCTTCGGCCGTCGTCGGGTCGGCCAGGTACGTGTAGGTGTCGTACCCGTTAGCGTTCGACTCGTCGTCGCTGTACGTCGGGTCGATGGTCACGGGGTAGGTGGTGGCCGGATCCGACAGGAAGCTCCAGTCCGGAGTGAACGAGATGCTCGGGCCGTCCGCAGTCTGGGTCAGCGTGAACGGCACGTGCACGCTACGGACCGGATCTCCCGACCGCGGGTCGATGGCCGCGCCGGACATCGTCACGCCTGACGAGGACGCGACCTCGTCACCGCTCCCGTCGCTGAAGTGCAGCAACCCGTCGGCGCCCTGCGAGACCGACAGACCAGTCAGCCGCATCGGCAGCGTGAGCGACAACGGTTTGGTTGGGCGCTGCGTCAAGATCGCCGAGAGTTCGAATGCGTTGCCGTACGCGGACACCTTGATATCGAAACCAGGAGCGACGTTCTTGTAAGTGGCCGTGTTGCCGGAGACCGTCGCGGCGGGCAAGCCGCCCGGCCAGCGCACGACCAGGACAGAGCCATTCTGTGTGGTCAAAGATGCCAGATCTGACGACGTCGCCGACTGTGTCGTGGTCGAGGTAGTTGGTGCGGTGGGCGATTCGACGCCTGACGTCGGGATGCGCGTTGCTCGAGACCCGGCGGTGTTCCCGGACGCGACGTGAATGGAGACGGGTGTTGCCTTCGTGCGCCACCCGCTCGTGGTCTTGACCAGAGCACTACTGAAGGGCACCCAGGTGCCGGCGCGCCGGACTTGCACCGGGCCGGTGAACACGTGCTCGGTGACCACACCGGATGGCTTCGCGACCACGATTCGGTTCGGAGTCTCCAGGGCGGGCACTCGCACACCGTGTGTGCGCCGCCGCGCAGCCATGAGCGCCCGATCCAGCGCCTGGGGGAGCGAGCGAGCCTTGATGGGATGAACCACCGGCACGGTCACCGGCGCCGCTACGGCCGCTGGGCGCGGCTGCGCTTGCCCGCGCACCACTGGACTGGCCGCGGCGACGGGCACGGCGAAGCTCACAGCGAGAAGTGCGATCACAGCACTGGCGGTGGTGGTCGGCCGTGGCGACCACAAGGCAAAGAGGTTCCGCCGATGAACCTGACGCAGCACGAAGGCCCCCCGTGGTACCGCCCCTCCACCGCGGCCGCGGCGAAAACTGGCGGAGTGAATGAATTGACTCGGCAGTCAACCGGCGAACTGCGATAGGTGCCGCGGATTCATCGAAGCCCCAGGGAAAGTCAGCCAACTCTCACTCGCGAGCCGCCCCAATCCGGATGGGTTTGTCAGCAAATGACCTCCCGCGCGCCCGCGACCCAAACTCCGCCGAGGATGATCACCGAGGCATTTCACTAAGACGTTCCGGACCGAGCGGTGGTCAACTGCCCGCGGCCCGTCGTATCTCGATACCTGTGTGTCCAGGCGGTGGTTGGAGGGTCGTTGGGCGAGGGGGGTGCGGTGGGGACGGGCGGCTGAGCGGTCGCGAGGTCGGGCGAAGGTCAGGGCGGTGCAGCGAGGTAGGGGTGCGGGGTGGAGGGCGCGGTAGAGCCCGGCGGTTAGCTCGAGCAGCGTCGCTCCCGCCGGCGCCCGCTAGCTGTGGCGGACGAGCACTTCGCCGACGTCGAGGACGAGCGCGAGGGTGAACCGTTCGTCGCGATGCGCGAGCCACGGGTAGTCGACGGCAAAGTCGTCGTCCACTGCACTTCCATTCGCCGCACCGCCCTGGTGCGCCCGCTCCCCATCGTCCCCCCGGGGCCAGTCGGGCGGCATCGTCCGCGGTCGCACCTGTGGATGTCCATCGGCGTGCGACCGCGAGCGTGGCGCCGGTCGCGCTGCCGGGTGGTTACCGTTCTGGTTACCGTTCTGGTTACGGTTTTGGTCACGGTTTTGGCGCGGCCGTGGTGGCGGCCGTCGGCCGCGGTGCGGTAGCCGCGGGTCGGTAAACGCGCAGGTCAGCGCGGTGGTTCGGTCGGTGGTTACGGTTTTGGTTCGCCTTCTGACGACCCTGGCCGGGTGAACCGCACTCGTCGTGATGTCCGAAGCTCTGCTGGCTCAGTTCGGCCGGGGCTGAACCTCGCGCACCACACTGCACCACCCGCCCTGCGAGGGCTGTCCGTTCGCGGGCATCGCCGTGGTGCGCGCGGTCTGTCGCGGTGCGGGCGCGGCGTGTCGCTGGTGGTGACGTTTGTGGTGCGCCTCGCCTCCACGGTGCCGGCCATGGCTGCCACCTCACCTGCGTCTCCGAACCGCGCCGAGGCGACGGCGAGCCGCAGGTCGTGGGGACGTTCGTGGGGACCTCGGCGGGGACGCTCGTGGGGACGCCACCGGGCCAGCCTGCCGGACATGCAGAGGCATCGACGCTGCGCCCGGGGGTGCCGGTCGTGTTGAGGTTCACCTCGTTCGGGTCGGCGCGGGCGGCGGTGCGCTACTTCATCGACCAGGGTGCGGACTGCGCCCGTCTCGACCCGCCTGCTGGCGATCCGGTTGCACTCGACCCCGGCGCCGGTCGGGCGGTGGACTACTACCGCGAGTCCGGCCGCACTGTCGGCGACTGGCTCGGGTCCGGTGCTGCC
>C688J35102_120989683_pt1 | contig 12645 bp, 9 predicted proteins | sample HopSoiMetagenom2_FD_35102 | JGI IMG/M metagenome (IMG submission 35102)
ACGACTCGTCGACAAGTGCGAGCGGCCACCGGCTGGAAGTTTCGGCCACGCGCCGATTCTTCCGCGTTGATGATTACCCGAGGTATGTACACACCTCGAGAGCCCGCGGCAGGAGGAGATAACTCAACTCCCGCGCCGATACAGGACTATGTGCTTTCCAGCACGCCCGTACCGCCGACGGCCGCCAACATCGGAGCTCTTACGATCTTCGACGTTGTAGTAGGCAAGATAGGCAGGGTAAGACGGCACGTCAAGTGCCAACGCGGCGATACGCCCATTTGTAACGCGGAAGCAACATGTGCGCACACGCGCACCGTCGCTGCGCAACGCTGTTGCGCTGCCAGCGCAACGCTGTTGCGCGTCACCGCAACGCTGCTGCGCGTCATCGCAACGTTGTTGCCCGTCATCGCAACGCTGCTGCGCGTCATCGCAACACTGTTGCGCATCAGGGCAACGTTTGTTGCGCGTTAGCGCAACGCTGTTGCGCATCGACGGCACGTTGTTCCCCGTCATCGCAACGCTGTTGCGCATCAGCGCTACGTTGCTGCGCATGCGCGCAACGCCGATGAAACCCGTCCTTCATCTGTGTTCTATCTGCGTCATCTGCGGATAACCCGGCCAAGCCATCGCCTCAGCGAACCCCGACAACGCGGCCGACAGCTCCTCGATATGCGCACTGGCGATGCCATCCAGCTCCCGCTCCAGCACGCCGCTGACCGTCGTCTCCTGCTGATCCGCCCGATACTCCAACATATCGATGTGATGCCGCGGCAGCCGCACCCGCAGCTCCGCACACCGGATCGCCTGCGGCAGAACGCCATCCGCATCCTCCCCGAGCGCCTCTTCGATGACGTGGATCGGCCAGATCTCCAGCGCCTTGGCCATCATCTCCACCCGCGAAAACCACTTCCCCACCGGCGTCGTCCACAGTTCGACCTCCCCCGCCTCAATCGCCTCGGACATCTGCCTCCGCGACCACCCGAGGAGCCCCGTAGCCTGCGAAATGCTGACATGCGACCGTGGGTGTAGGAAGATGTGCCGGATGCGGGAGATGAGGTCGGGTTCGTGCATGGTTAGGTGCTCCTTTGATATTGTGATTATGATATATCGCAGCGCACGATTTGTCAAGGTGAAAGCACACCAATGGCAGTAGCTCCAACCATCGGAGGACTGCTCGGAGAGCGTGTCCGCGAGCTCCGAAAAAAGCGTGGGTTGACTCAGGTGGAGTTCGCGGCCCGATGCGGCCTCCCTCAAAGCCGGATCAGCACCATCGAAAACGGCTCGCGTGTCCCCAACGTCGAAACCGTACTCCGACTCGCACACGCTCTCGGATGTAAGGTGACCGCGTTGATGTCGGTCTTCGACAAAGGAGATCTCTCTACGCTCATGCAGAAATGAGTTGCCTGCACCGCGGAGCGTCAGTTCCACGGTTTTGCTCTACGCATAGCTCTATGCACGAATAACTCGGAGCTCTTGCTAAATTGTGCAAAGCCCCGCCTGAAGCGCAGCGAGTCAACAAGTTACTAGGCGAAAAACAAAGGCTGGCGCTCAATGGTGGGGGGCCTCGCCACGCTTGGGCCTACCCCGGTTTCGTGGCCAGGTTAGTGTTTGAGTCAGGCGACAGCGTTCTGACTCCGTTCGAACTGGACAGGTGAATGGTAGCCGAAGGCTGAGTGCCGGCGGTGCGTGTTCCGGATCGACTGCGCCGACGGCTCGAACTCTCGTCCAAGATCCTCCGGCGTTCGACCCGATCGCGCTAAGCGCACCATCTGCCGACGTAACTCTTCCGAATACGACTTTCGTCTCTTTCCCATCGTGGACTCCTCCCCAACATGGCCAGGTGTCCACGAAACCGGGTCAACTCCACGCCCGCGCTGGCACCATAATTTGACAACTACCGTCTTCGGTTGAATTTTGGGAATTACCGGTCCAAGTCGGTCCTTATGTCTGGATAGGTAAGCTTTGGGGTCCAGACGCTCCGGTGCTTGGTTAAATCACGCTGCTTCGGTGACACAGCACACCGATAGGGCGCGGGATGTGAACGAGGACGAATCGAGGGCGGTTCACCGCGAGGTGCAGAATGACCTGGTTGAGCAAGGCGATTGTAGCTTCTTGGTTGTTGATCTTAGTACCTTCCACTTTCGCGCAGACTGAGCGCGATTCACTCCTGAATGGTGGGAATCCGCACGTCGCCAGATGGGCGTATTTCACTGATCCTCCCGCTGGCTCACGCGAGCCTCGCTGGTACATTTCGGCCATCACAAGCGGCAAAGTCGCTGTCTATTCGCTAGGGCCCGTCGTTAACCACCAAGCCGGTTGGTGGACGGTCGGCCAATCGGCGGCATCGGTCAATATCTTCAGTAATTTGGTATCGATCGATCCCGGTCTTGACACCGACCCGTCGAACTCTTTCTACGATCAGGGGCTACAACAGTGGTTGAACAATGTTGCGATTCATTCTGATCGGCAACGGATTCAAGGGACAACGGTCGCAATCAAGTGGTTCTTTTTTCAGGGTCCTAACGGCCTTTGGTATATCCTCAGTGCTCCAGATTACGGCCCGACTACTATCCTGAAGTTCGCTGAGTCAAACGGCCAGTACGATTGGAAGGCCACAGATACGGCCGATTTTGTTCCGACGTACACCAATTCTGGTAGCACAAAATTTGTAAGATTTACAACAACACCCGTCACACCTGCGGCGTTGACCGTAAACGGGCACACGCTCTCAGGTGCCGAAGACCGATGGGTACGCTTTATTGGTACCACTGTTGTCCCGCAGCTCTCGGGAGATCGCGCTACACGGTTACGCGTGGCTGCGCGCTCTACTTGGTGGGCTCTAAAGGAAGGACTCTTTGGCACGCCGAACCCTCCTGCTTTTTCGAACTGTGGGTCACAAAACACCCGTCTTGGACCGCTCGAAACCTGTAGTGCGACGACATGGCAGGTGGGGCTGGCGGGAGTACAAGTGCCGAATTTCTCGGACCAGGAAGTATCCAATGTCGTTAACAGTCTTTGGCCGGGGAGGGCCTCCGCCGACGTTTTAGCGGACGCAGCGCGTGTGGCTGGTTTCGACCCTTCTCAAGGCACAGGTGCCGCTATTGTCGCGTCGAGTGGAGTGCTGCGAAAAAGCTGGCTCCTACGCAATTCCACGGTCGGAATTACCCTGGTTGAGCGGAACGTCACACCCGAATGCATCACTGGATCGAGAACTTGGTGTTACGGCACCTCATGGAATGAAACCAAATGGTACGCACCCACTAAGGACGCTGCGCTCCAGAGTGTCTCAGATCTCACGACAATCCTGAGCAACCTAGCGCCGTAGTTAGAGTCCATGATTCATGTGCGTGCCGCGCCACAGACGAACTGATCATCAGGCTCCTGTGAGGGACGCCTACCGGCGTTTCGGTTCCTCGCTCCGCGCTTCATTCGTCTTTCTAGTGTCTAGATTGAAGTTATCCGCACGCGCTCGTGGCGTTCATCTACTCGGGCTTGTGTGTCTTCTTATATGTGTAACAGCTGCTGCTCACGCTGCTCCTCGGTCGCCAGGCGCCGATGTGAAGACAGCTACAGTTCCCGGTCTTCCTTGCTACACAGTCGCGACAAACGTGAATCCATCTGACGCTGGCAGCGCAAGTGCGACCACGGCCCAGAATTGCCCGGGCGGCTATGCCGGAGGCACAGTCGTTTCAGTTTCCGCTTTGCCGAGCAACGGGTTTCAATTCTCCACTTGGAGCGCGACGAACTGCCTGCTAGCCAACGGCAGTCAGGCCTCGACGACTTGCACGATCACTGGAGACGGCAACGCGCTCGTGACGGCCAACTTCACCACCAACCCGCCGACATGCTACGCGCTCACGACAACCGTGAGCACCGGCGACGGTGGCAGTGCAACCGCCACGACTCCGCAGAACTGCTCCGGAGGCTACACGAGCGGCACCGCCGTGACCATCTCGGCCTCGGCGAACAACGGCTTCACCTTCAGCGGCTGGACGGCCGCGAACTGCAACCTCGCGAACGCGGGCAGTGCGTCGACGACATGCACGGTGACGGGCGTCGGCAACGCGATCGTGACGGCCAACTTCGCCGCCAACCAGCCTACCTGCTACGCGCTCACAACAGCCGTGAGTCCCGGCGGCGCGGGCAGTGCGACCGCCACGACTCCGAAGAACTGCTCCGGAGGCTACACGAGCGGCACCGCCGTCGCTATCTCGGCCTTGCCTAACAACGGCTACACCTTCAGCAGTTGGAGCCCCACGAACTGCACTCTCGCCAACGCGGGCAGCACGTCGACCACGTGCACGGTGACCGGCGCTGGCAATGCGTCCGTGACGGCGAACTTCACCGCGAACCAGCCCACCTGCTTCACGTTCTCGACGAGCGTGAGCCCGGGCGGGGCCGGGACGGCGAACGTGAACACCTCGCAGAACTGCTCCGGCGGCTACGCGAGCGGGACGGCCGTGGCCATTTTCGCCTCGGCGAACAGCGGCTACACATTCAGCAGATGGACGCCGACGAACTGCACCCTCGCGAGCTCCGGCAGCGCCTCGACCACCTGCACGGTGACCGGCGCCGGCAATGCGTCCGTGACCGCGAACTTCACCGCCGTTGCGTCAGCTTGCTACACGCTCACCCCGAACGCCAATCCCGCGGGAAGTGGCATCGCGAGTGGCGCCTCGAACCTGAACTGCGTGGGTGGCTACACGAGCGGGACGGCCGTGGCCATCGTCGCGTCGCCGAATAGCGGCTACCAGTTCTCAAGTTGGAGCGCCACGAACTGCACGCTCGCAAATGCAGCGTTGGCCTCCACAACGTGCACGATCACCGGGACCGGCGACGCCACGGTCACGGCGAACTTCACCGCCGTTGCGTCAGCTTGCTACACGCTCACCCCGAACGCCAATCCCGCGGGAAGTGGTATCGCGAGTGGCGCCTCGAACCTGAACTGCGTAGGTGGCTACACGAGCGGGACGGCCGTCGCCATCGTCGCGTCACCGAACAGCGGCTACCAGTTCTCAAGTTGGAGCGCCACGAACTGCACGCTCGCAAATTCAGCCTTGGCCTCCACAACGTGCACGATCACCGGCGCCGGCAACGCCACGGTCACGGCGAACTTCACGACCAACCCCAAGGTTTATTCGCAACAAGGGTCGAAGCTCGTGGCGTCGGGCGCCGTGGGATTTCCTTTACAAGGCGCTTCGGTCTCCGTCTCCGCCGACGGCAACACAGCGATCGTCGGAGGCTGGGGCGACAACAACCAGACGGGCGCGGCATGGGTCTGGACAAAAAGCGGTGGCGTCTGGAACCAGCAAGGGCCGAAACTCGTCGGTTCCGGCGCTGCGGGACCTGCGGCACAGGGCTTATCGGTGTCGATCTCCGCGGACGGCAATACAGCGATCATCGGGGGATCAAAGGACAATGGTGGACTTGGTGCGGCGTGGATCTGGACGAGGAGCGGCGGAATCTGGACCCAGATGGGAACTAAGCTGATCGGCGCCGGCGCTGTTGGGAGCGCCGAACAAGGCACATCTGTGAGTCTTTCAGCGGATGGCAATACGGCTATCGTCGGTGCGTACCTCGATAACAATCAAACTGGTGCCGCGTGGATTTGGACGAGGAGCGGAGGCGGCTGGAATCAGCAAGGCCCTAAACTCGTCGGAACTGGGGCAGTAGGGAGCGCCATACAGGGGTATTCGGTGTCTCTCTCTGCCGATGGCAACACAGCGATCGTCGGAGGAAGCAGCGACAACAACGTGGTAGGGGCTGCGTGGGTGTGGACGAGAAGCGGAGGCGTCTGGAACCAGCAAGGGCCGAAGCTCGTTGGCTATGACGCATTGGGGATCGCGCGTCAAGGCCAGTCTGTGTCCCTTTCCGCCGATGGTAATACGGCCATTGTCGGAGGACGTGCAGACAACAGCTACCTCGGCGCCGTATGGGTGTGGACGAGAAACGGCGGCCTTTGGAGCCAACAAGGACCGAAGCTAGTGGGCTCCGGCGCCGTGGGAGCCGCTGAACAAGGGTTCTCTCTTTCGCTCTCCGGAGACGGCAACACCGCCATCGTTGGCGGGGTTGATGACAACGGCTCAGTCGGCGCCGCTTGGATCTGGTCCAGGAGCGGAGGAGTCTGGAGCCAGCAGGGAAACAAATTGGTCGGCGCAGGCGCGATCGGAAACACTTGGCAGGGAATTTCAGTCTCGATCACGGGCGACGGCAACGAGGCCATAGTCGGAGGCTATCAGGACAACAACAGTGTTGGCGCTGTCTGGGTCTTTTCCGTCGCTTCATCGCCAAGTCGAAGGCATGCCGCGAGGCACTGATCTCCGGTGATTCCGCGCTTGCGCGTGTCGAAAATCACTCGTCAACGCGACCCTGAGAAGGCTGCCGAAATCGAGACGTGGATCGATCAGGTGGCGCAAACGTGGAACATCCTTTCCAGTCGGTGCCCGCGTCTTCCGGGTTTGCGCAAAACTCATGCACCGGCGTCCCGACTGACTCGTTGCGCAAAGAAACCGATCCGCAGATGAACGCAGATCTGCGCAGATGGGAACCGCGCGATTCTCATCTGCGTCAATCTGCGCCATCTGCGGACAAATTGATCCCTAGACCTCAGGTGGTGGGAAACGTCGAGACAATCGTGCCGCAACCTGGGGTCTGGTAGTTCTCGAACGACACAACAACGGTCGTGTAGCCCTTCTTAGAGTACGTTACGGTCAGCGTCGTGATGGCACCGCACCCGGCGCTGAGGGAACTTACGGCTCCGGTCTCCATCAGACTTGCAAACTGCTTCGCCGACTTCGCCTGATTCGCGGCTTCGAGCGCCCCGGTAAAGGAACGTTTTGCGCCTGCGCTGACCTTCGCGCCTTTCTCGGCCTTGAACTGACCGTTGAGCGCCTTCGCGGGATCGATCGCCTTGAGGAGCGAATAGAGCAGTGGTGCAGGGAGTGGTACAGGTGACGTAGCTGGCATGACAGCCCTCCTTATGTTCGTGTTGCCAGACCTACGCTTTACCCCCACAGATGGATGTACGGGAAATCAGAGCCCTCGCCCTTACGCGAGACGCTGAGATTCGACACGATGGCGATTTGCGGACATGACGCAGTCCAATCGTCGTTTGCGATGTGCCCACAAATGTACCCAATTTTGAGCCGAATCGCGACTCACCGAAAGTCGAGAGCAATGCGAGCCTTGCGGCTCAAGCACTTAGTGGATTCTGGTAGACCTTACCGTAGTGAGTTCGAACCTCTTGCTCGCCTGGTAGCGTCGAGGCGCCGGGCCGGCGTCTCACGCAGCCGTCCCGCCCTGCCCCGCAGTTGCACCGCGCAGACCTCGATTTCAGGGCCCAGGATCTTCTGCCAATTGGCGAAAATCCCGGCGTTTCCTCCGGCGTAGAGGAAACAAAAGAGACGCAGAGACGCAGCACGGCTGGGAACCCGCTGCGGAAGCCAGAGCTTGAGGTCCGACTCGGCAGAAACGTCGACGCATCGATTTGCATATGCGCGAGCCCCCTTCTGTCTTTGCGCGATCGTGCGCTCAGATCACGGGGTGCTCCACTCCGGTATCCGTTGCGCAAATGCGAGGGCGAGATCGAATCCAAAAAACCTCATATAGCCCTCGAATAGCGGACGGTCGATCACGGCCATGAGACGTATGTAGTACTCAATCGGATAACGGACGTCGTCGAAATCGACGAGCGCGATCTCCACCGCGTGTTCGATGCGGCGCATATGGAAAAAGAAGTTGTCGAACGCGTCGCGGATGTAGGTTTCCGTCGGGTCAAATAAACCGTATTTCGCTACCAGCGCCTTGCGCATGGTGTCGTCGTCGATCGGAACGAGCTGGCCGCCACCAATGTCGAAGGAACGCCCGCCGCTCCAGTCGAGCATGGTCATGGCGTTCCAGGCCTTGGCGATCAGCTCGTCCACCAGCTCTTTCCCGACTTTCGCCTGATCCCAACGCCTCCGCAATTCCCGTTCCTTCCGATTCTCGCGCGACTCGCCGAGGCCGCGAACGATGGCCCAAAGACCGCCGGCGATCGCCACGCACCACGCCAGAAGCTGGAAGACATTCATCCAGAACTCGGGAAGCTTGTGCATGTCGCAATTATCCGCGATCAACGGTAAGGCCGCGCCCCATAAAAGGCGGCTGCCCTTGCGGTCGGCCACGGTGTCTCAACCCACGCGCTGGTCAACGATAGGACATGTCGCGAGATATCCGAGGATGATAGGGTCAGGCCTTCGCTTTTCCCCTCCGTGTGCAGGACAAATCGCTACCGAGGTAGAGGAGTTCAGGTCGTTTGCTCCGACTCGCAAGGGTCGACGCTTGCCATTCGTGTCGAGCATGGAGACGCACTTGAGAGTGTGGATGCCCTTCGGGTGCTTCTGACGATCGACCGCAAGATGGACCGAATCTGCGCCGCGTGACGCGCCGCGAACGCGCGAAATCAAACGATGTATTGCTTCTTGATGCGGACGTCCTGGCCCGAGATCGGGCTCGTCCCAAAAGCGAAGCACTTGATTTTCGGGTGGTACTCGCCGGGCACCATCTTGATCGATTCCCGAAAATCCTGGTTCATCAGCGCGAGCTCGCTCCACACCGCGGCGTTCAGCGCGCCGCCGTCACTCTCCGGCGCTTCGATACCGGCCACAAACTCGATCCACAACTCCAGCCGCTTGTTCGCAGCGTCGTCCTCGTAGGGATGCAATGCGAAGTTGGCGACCTTCTCCGCGAGTTGCGGCACCCTCAGGATGACGTGCTGGATGTCCTCAGGCGTTATCTTGCAGCCGTAAAAGCCCACCGAGCTGTCCTGCCGGCCCCAATGGAACAGGAGCGGCAAATTGATTCTCGATCCCAGCTCGTCGATGGACAGCCCGTGATCCCGCAGAACGTTGCGCACCGACTCGACCGTGCAGACAATGCCGCGGTCATGAAGGTTGTAACGGACTCGCGGAGAAACGTTCTCGAGCCGGTTGATTGTGAACAACAGATTCCGCTCGGCATCGCTCTCGACGTAACAATTGAGAGGATCGTACTGAAAGATCATCGGAAGCGCTTCATGTCCAAACAGGTCGTTGCCCAACGATGAATCCGAGGCGAGGGCCTGGCGCAGGGCCATGGTGAAGGCGGTCTCGATGGCCAGATTGATCTCGAGATCCGACGCCCCGAAGCTCGAGATCGTTTTTCGAAAGCACTGATTCAGCGCAGCACGAAGCGGTTCGGACATCCCTTCGCCGCCTACCACCGCGCAGACGTCGTACGCGGACCAGTCGAACGACGCACGGTCGACCAGAGTCTTCAGGAACGGCGGATAACCGGCGATGACATAGCGATACGAACGCCCGAGCGTCTGCATGGTGGCGATCACCTTGCCGGCGTCCGGTCCGATCGACTTGAGGATGCATCGGTCCACGAGCGACATCGAGACGTTCATCCCCGTCGCCCACGGGCCCAGGGCGAAGGCATTGAGCAGCACGAAGCTCTCGTCGCCGAATGTGGCGCGGGCCGAATACTGGATCAGACGCCGCGTTGCCTCGCGTTCCCCTGTGCCGCGCACCCAGTTGCTCGCGGTCCCGCTCGATCCGGAGGACTCATCGAGCACCGCGCCGCGCACCGGCAAGCGACCGCCCTGGCAAAGCGCCTCGATCGGGAACTTCGCGATGTATGAGGCCTTATCCATCGGCGGGATCTCGCGAAACTCCCGCACATCCTCGGCGTTGTGCGAGCGCAGGAACTCGCGGTACGCGGGCACGCTGCGGCGAGCGTTGAAGAAGACCGCCGCCGCGCGCGTCCGTGAAAGCCATCCGCGAGGACGGCCCATCAGCCCCGGCGCAAAAAGCAACCGGTACGCGCCCCACGACGAGAGCGCGACGTCGCCCATCTTGCTCAGGCCTCGCCCGACGACCGAGTCGATGAGCTCATTCATCGATCACCACCGTTTGCAGCCGCGGGGCACGCGGCGGAACATCGCTGTATCCGAATCGGAAGACTAGCCAGCACTCGGGCACATTGAAGCGCCGCGCGATCTCTGCCGCGTACTTCGGGCTCGTCAACATCGATCCCATCGGCTGCATGTAGATCTCCAGCCGGGCCATCTCCAGCCAGAAGTCGAGCAGACACTCGCCGCCGCGAATCAGCTCGGGCCACGCTTCGAACTTCCCGCAGAGCAGTCCGACGTGGCGCGTACCGCGTTGCGTGCGAAGGTACTGCATCACAGCAAGGTGATGCACGCCCGGCAGCCGGAAGGCGTGGGGATTATGAAAGGCGGCGCGCAGCTCCCAGGCCGGTTGATTCATCGGACGCTGCCACAGTCCGTCGCCGTACTGCGGGGTCGGTCCGAATCGAGTCCAACGGCCGGTTTCTTCGCGCTCGTCGTCGATCTGGATGTAGTCGACTACAGCGTTCGCGTTGAGATGGAGTGTCGCCTCGACCGTCGCGCGGTCAGCGGTCGTAATCAACCGATGCCCGTACCGCCGCGCAATCTCGCCAAGCGAATCGATCGATCCGTCGGAAACGAGCCGGTCGTGGTACGGCAGTCGAGACGTACGCCGGGCGGCGAGCAAGTCCCACGAGCGCTGCTCACACGGACCGGTGATGGTGGCGCGTCCAAGTGTCTTGCGCGGTCCGGCCAAATGGAGAGAAGCGACATCCAGCTCACTCACGGGGATGATGTCAACCGTGTGACCGAAATGCTGGCCCGCACGGCGAAGCGCGGACGCAAAGATCCCGAACGCGCTGGTGACATATCGATTGCCATGGTCCTCCCGCGGCAGCATGCGGTCCGTAAGAATGACGATGTCCGCCGCTCGGTCGTCCCGAGGGACGAGACGAAACGGTTGCGTGTTGTGCGGCGTCGGCGCCCATCGGGCCAGCGACGAGATCTGTTCCCACACGGCCGGCTGAGGTTCGAGATGGCGATCGAACTGCAGGCCCGCAAACGACAGATCCAACGCGCTCGTCCGCGCAATGCGCGGAAGAACTGCCGCGGCTGCACCGACCGCCAGACCTTTGAGGATCAGGCGACGGTCGATCGACTTCGTTGCTCGAGTTGGGGCCACGCTGTCTCTTCCGCCGTGTGCTTCACCGAACGATATCGCATGCGTGGTTGCGGCACCGATCACGAAGATCAGCGATCGCACCTCTGAGACCGCCGAAGGTCAGCTGTTGGGGATCCGGCAGCGTTGGTAGCGCATACGGGATTCGAACCCGTGTTACCGCCGTGAGAGGGCGGCGTCCTGGACCCCTAGACGAATGCGCCGGAAGTGCGGGGGACGCGGAAGATAGCTTGCGGGCTTCTTCGCGGTCAAGGTCGGGGAACGCCGTCCGGGCGGACGGCATTCCGCGGACGGAGTCAGGCTACTTTTTGCGCGATCACTACCCAGCGCAACGGGGTGCCGGGGCGGATGGCGTCGAAGGGGTAGCAGGTGATGAGGGTCAGTCTCGTGCGAGCGTCCTGGCGGAGTACCGAGGTGTCGGATTTGGAGACGACGCGGGTGGCTTGGACGCGGTAGCGGATCGTGACGCCGTCGGGGCGCTGGAGGGTGAGGATGTCGCCGGGTCCTACGTAGCGTAGCGGCGCGAAGTGCGTGTCGCGATGGGCGGTGATCACGCAATTGCCCGTGTCGCCGGGCATCGCGGTGCCGTCGAGGTGGCCGGGGCCGAAAGCCATCGTTCGTCCGCTGGCGCCGGCGAGGACGATGATCGTTGCGCCGTCGCGTTCGATCGTCAGCCGGGCGATGGCGCGGGTGTCGGCCCACGGCCAGGGACGGAGTTGTTCGCCGGCCAGGGCGCTGCGCCAGGAGATTTCGAGGAGGAGCTGGGCGAGTTTCGCTTTCGCGTAGATCCAGAGGCCCTCGCCGCCGGCGGTCAGGCCGGCGAGGAGGGCGACTGCTGCGATTGTGCGGGTTGCGTTTTTTAGCGTAGACATGGCGGGTGTCGGGTGTCGGGTGTCGGAGAAGCGAAAATCGGAAGCGGCGGGACGGATGTTTTTTCGATACCCGGCCGCCGACTGCCGACTCCTTACTTCGTGAACCTCAGTGCGACGAGCGCCAGGCCGGCAATCGCTCCGCCGATCATCAACAGCAACCCGGCCGGCGTCGCGGTTTGCGGCAGCGTGCCGGGGTCGTCGTGGTCGGGAGAATTGCCGGTCGGCAGCGGCTCGGCTTTGCAGGTTGCGTTGAGACCTTGCGGGGTTTGATCGATGGCGACGAGGCTTGTGTACTGCGAGACGAGGTGATGCTGGAGCGCGACGGAGATGACCGCGGCTTCGACCCCATTCGGATTGTTGCCGTCGGCGATGTGGTCCATCAGCGACTCAATTTTTTCGCGGCCCCAGAGGCGCGCGATGCCGTCGTTCGTATCGCCGGCGGCGGGAAGCGTCAGCTCCTTCGACCACGTCTCGTTGCCGATGCTGCCGTGCAGCGTGATCTTCGCGTTCGCTTCGTGCACGCGCATCGCCACGACCAGCGGCTCGCCGCGGTAGAGATCGGGGACGCGTTCCGGCCACGACTCGGTGCTCGCATCGCTGCTGTTGATGTTGATCGACGTCATCACGGGCGCGTCGAGTTTCGCGAACAGCTCCGACATCCGCTCCTGCACCTGCTGCACGTCGCCGATGTAGGTGAACGTGCCGCGGCCGAAGCGGGCCGCGTT
>C688J35102_120989682_pt1 | contig 12613 bp, 11 predicted proteins | sample HopSoiMetagenom2_FD_35102 | JGI IMG/M metagenome (IMG submission 35102)
GACGACGCCTGGGATGGTCGGCGCCGATCTCGCCAACCTGGTCAACGAGGCCGCACTGCTTGCGGCTCGGCGCGAGCACGAACAGGTCGAGGAATCGGACTTCACCGACGCCCTCGAACGGATCGTGCTCGGCGCCGAGCGCCAGGTGATGATGAGTGAGGCAGACCGCCGCCGCACCGCCTACCACGAGGCCGGTCACGCGGTGGTCGGCATGCTCACCGAGGGCGCTGACCCGGTGCGAAAGATCTCGATCATCCCGCGCGGGGTGGCGTTGGGCGTGACGTTCTCGGCGCCGGACGCGGACCGCTTCAACTACGAGTACCGGGAGCTGCTGGCCCGCATCGACGTCGCGCTGGGCGGACGCATCGCCGAGGCGGTCGTGTTCGACGACATCACGACCGGCGCGGAATCGGACATCCAGCAGCTGACCGAGATCACGCGCCACATGGTCGGCCGCTGGGGCATGTCCGAGGCGATCGGACCACTGGCGGTGATCGCCCGCGACGGCGCAGCGGGGCCGCTGTTTCCCGGGGTGTCCGAGGTCAGCGAACAGACCCAGCAGCTCGTCGACACGGAGGTGCGGCGGATCGTCGACGAGGCGCACGAGCGGGTCGTAGGCCTGCTCACCAGCGAGCGCAGCAAGCTCGACTCGCTGGCCGGCGCGCTGCTCGAGCACGAGACGCTCGACGAGGACGCGGCCTACGCAGCCGCCGGCGTCGCCCACCCGAAGGCCGACGAGCCGCAGCCAGAGGTTGTAGCCGCCGCGACCGCCGCTCGTACCAGAGGCGGCCCCGGTCGGAGCTTCGGTTGACCCGCGTGCTCGTCACCGGTGCGTACGGCTGTATCGGCGCCTGGGTGACGAGGGATCTGGTCGAGCGCGGGATCGATGTGATCGCCTATGACCTCGGCGATGACCCGCGGCGGATGGCGCTGATCATGGACGACCACGAGCTGGCGCGAGTCTCGCACGTGCGCGGTGACATCACCGATCTGGAGGCGCTGGAGGCGGTGATCGACTCCCAGCGGATCACGAACATCATCCACCTCGCCGCGCTGCAGGTGCCGTTCTGCCGCGCGGACCCCCCGCTGGGAGCGCGCGTCAATGTTGTCGGCACGGTCAACGTGCTCGAGGCGGTGGCGCGCCGTCCGCACCGCCTCGGGCCGGTGGTGTACGCATCATCGATCGCCGCCTACGACGCGATCGACGCGGGCGAAGGCCCCGCCATGTCGGGCGTTCCCGGAACCATCTACGGTGTATACAAGCGAGCCAACGAAGGCAGCGCCTGGGTGTACCACCAGGAGCGCGGCGTTGCCAGCATCGGCCTACGGCCGCACACCGTGTACGGCCCGGGCCGAGACCAGGGCCTGACATCTGCCCCCACCGGCGCGATGCTGGCAGCCGCGGCCGGTCGGGAGTTCAGGATCCCCTACGGCGGCACCAGCCAGTTCCAGTACGCGCCGGACGTGGCCCGTGCATTCGTTCAGGCCGCCCTGGCGGACTACGACGGCGCCACCGTACACAACCTTGCTGGACAGGCGGTGTCGATGCAGGCCGTGGTGATGGCGATCGAGGCGTCCGCGCCGGACGCCCGCGGCCTGATCAGCTACGACGACGTAACGCTCCCCTTCCCCGAAGCGGTGGACGCGGCATCGCTGACCGCCGTGATCGGGACGGTCGAGGAGCTGCCGTTCGAGCAGGGGGTCGCCGATGCGGTCGACCGCTTCCGCCGCCTGCTTCGCGACGGCCGGGTGGCCGCCTGAGCTACCAGCCGCCTATCGGGCCGCCGACCAGGCCCAGCGGATCCGACTCGGCGGCCTCACCGGGGCGCGCGCGCAGGAAGTCGAAGTCGCAGCCGGTGTCGGCCTGCATCACGTGCTCGATGTACAGCCGGCCGTAGCCGCGCGCATAGCGGGGGGCGGGGTCGGGGAGGTCGTCACGTCGCCGCCGGACCTCGGCGGCATCGAGCTCGAGCTCGATCGTCCGCGCGTCGACGTCGAGTGCGATCGGATCCCCGTTCCGCACGATCCCGAGCGGCCCGCCCGCGAACGCCTCCGGCGCCACGTGCAGCACCACCGTGCCGAAGGACGTGCCGCTCATCCGCGCGTCCGAGATCCGCACCATGTCGGAGACCCCGGCACGGAGCAGCTTGGCCGGTATCGGCAGCTGCCCCCACTCGGGCATCCCGGGCGCGCCCTTCGGCCCGCTGTTTCGCAGCACCAGCACCGAGTCGGGGGTGACCTCGAGGTGCGAATCGTCGACTCGCTCGGCCAGGTCGTAGACGTCCTCGAACACGACCGCGGGGCCGCGGTGTCGCATCAGCTCAGGCGAGGCGGCGCTTCGCTTGATCAGCGCACCGCCGGGTGCCAGTGAGCCGCGCAGCACAGCGATCCCGCCCTCGGCCGCGAGCGGCTGCTGCAGCGATGCGACAACCGACCGATCGGCGGGGTCGCCGCCCCCGGCGACGTTGTCAGCCAAGCGACGACCGTTCACGCTGAGCGCGTCCCCATCGAGCAGCGGCAGCAGCTCGCGCAACACGACCGGCACGCCGCCGGCGTGGAACAGGTCCTCGACCAGGTGCTCGCCGCTGGGACGGACGTTCGCCAGCACCGGTGTTCGCCGGGAGATCCGATCGAAGCGGTCGAGGCCGAGATCGACCCCGACGCGGCCGGCCAGGGCGAGCAGGTGCAGCACGGCATTCGTCGAACCCGCCAGCGCCATCAGCAGCGTGATCGCATTGTCGAACGCGGCCGCGGTCAGGATCTGGGACGGTCGCGGGCCTGCATCCCGTGCCATCTCGACGGCGCGGCGTCCGGTTGCCTCCGCGGCGGCCGCCCGCCGGGCGTCCACGGCCGGGATCGTCGCCGTTCCCGGCAGAGCCATACCCAGCGCCTCCACCAGCGCGGTCATGGTGGACGCGGTGCCCATCTCCTGGCAGTGGCCGGCCGACGGCACCATCGCCGCCTCCAGCTCGTCGTACTCCGCGGCCGAGATCCGCCCTGCCCGCAGATCGGCGGTGTAGCGCCAGAGGTCCGTGCCGTTGGAGATCTGCTCGCCGCGGAACACCGCCGGCTGCGCGGGGCCGCCGGTGATCATGATGGCGGGGATGTCGACGCTGGCGGCGCCCATCAGCTGCGCGGGGACGGTCTTGTCGCAGCCACCGATCAACACCACGGCGTCCATCGGGTTGGCGCGGATCGACTCCTCGACGTCCATCGCCATGAGGTTCCGGAACATCATGGTCGTGGGCTTCATGAACGGCTCGCCCAGCGAGATGGTCGGGAACTCGAGCGGCAGCCCGCCCGCCTGCAGCACGCCTCGCTTGACGGCCGCGGCCAGTCCGCGGAAGTGGATGTTGCAGTTGACCAGCTCGCTCCACGAGTTGCAGACGCCGATCACCGGCCGGCCCTCGATCGCCTCCTGCGTGATCCCCTCCGATCGCAGATACGAGCGGTGGATGAGGCCGGCCACGTCGTGCGTCCCGAACCACCGGGCGCTGCGCAGCGTCCCGCTCACGGCAGCTCGATCCCAAACGGCGTCGCCGCCACGCCCGCCGCGGGTGGATGCCGCAGCAGATACTGCTGCTCGGCGGCAGCCTGGACGGCGTCTCCGGCCAGCCCGGCAAAGCGGTCGACGCGGTAGGGCGAGATGTCGGCGTCGGTGGCGCCGGTTGTCACCAGCTCCGCCACCATCCGCGAAAGACCCGGCCCGTGGGTGACACAGCACTCGTTGCAGCCGGCCAGCACCACGTAGCCCTCCACGCCCGGCGCGGGGCCGACGATGTGCCGGCCGTCCGGCGTCCAGGTGGGCAGGCCGCTGGCGTGGCCGCGGATGGGTGCGTCCGCCAGCGCGGGGATCACGCCGGCGAGCTCCCGAGCAAGCCGCTCGTGCTCCCACACGGCATGCTCCGGGAGGTCGCTCGTGCAGGGCGGATCTGACACCTCGACCCGCGAGCGGTCGTCGATGGTGCGCTCGATCGCCCCCACCAGCAGGCCGCCGTCCTGCTCGCGCAGGTACAGCAGGTCGCGCTCGAAGAACAGCATCATCGGAAGCTCGCGAGTGACGGCGGCGATCGGCTCGGTGGTGAAGCGCGACTCGAGCAGCGGGATCGCGCCGATGTCGACACCGTCGCGCGCCCCCAGCGCCCGTGCGGCCGCCCCGGCCGCGTTGACCATCACGCCGGCGGCAACGCTGCCCGCGGAGGTGCGCACGCCTGTGACGCGGCCGCTCTCCACGACGGCACCCGCGACGGCGGTTCCGGTGCGGACGTCGACGCCCGCCTCGCGCAGCTCGCCGTCGAGCGCGCGCATCACCTGGCCGGTGTCGACCCGATACGCGTCGGGCTGTAACAGCGCACCGCGCACGGACCCCGGCGCCAGGATCGGAGCCGCCGACAGCGTCTCGGCTTCGTCCAGCATGACCACGTCCGGGGCGAAGTGGAGCTCGCGCTCGTGCTCCTGACGCAGCATCTCCACGCCCGGCTCGGTCAGCGCCGGGAACAGCAGCCCCACTCGCCGCACACCCAGATCGCCGCCCGAGCGCTCCTGGAGGTCGGCGTAGAAGCGCATGCCGTACCCGGCCAGCTCCGCCTCCAGCTCGCCCGCCCAGTAGCCGACGAAGCCCGCCCCGGCGGCCGTGGTCTGGGTGCCGAGCGCGGGCTGCCGCTCGAGCAGGATCACATCGGCGCCCGCGCGGGCCAGGTGCAGGGCGGTCGTCGCACCGAGGATGCCGCCGCCGACCACCGCCACATCAGCCACCGGCCACCACCTTCGGCCGCACCAGCGGCGCCCCGGCCACACCGGGATCGATCGCCTTCACGGACCAGCCGCACAGCGACGCCAGCACCAGCACATCGAGCTGATCGCCGGCGAAGGCGAGGTTGGTCGGCGACATCACGTACTCCCCGGTCCAGTCGTCGACCACCGTGTCGAGGCTGCCGTCCGCATCAAGCCGGTAGATGCGGTTGGGCTGGTAGCAGCCGATCCAGATCCCGCCCTCGGCGTCGACCGCCAGGCCGTCGGGAACGGTGCGGGGCAGCTCCACCACCGGTTCCACCGCACCTCCGGCCAGGGGCATCCGCGCGACGCCGGGCATCTGCGATTCGACCAGGTAGAGGTGATCGCCGCTGATCGCGCAGCCGTTGGCGAAGCGCAGGGCCGGCACGTCCACCCGCTCCGTGGCGCCGTCGGGGGCGATCCGCACCAGGCCCCCGCTGACCTCATCCCAGGCGCCCGAGTCGGTCACCCAGAGGTTCCCATCGCGATCGAACACGGGGTGGTTCGGATACCCGACCCGCGCGCCGTGGCGCTGCACATCGCCGTCACGCGAGATCCGCATCACGAACCCGCTATTCGGGTCGCAGGCATACACGTTGCGGTCGGCGTCCAGCGCCATCCCCAGCAGAAAGCCGCCGGGCACCGTGGCGACCGTATCGACAGCGCCTCCATCGAGCGCGAACCGGTAGAGCTGCCCCGCCTCCCCGCCGGCATAGAGCGCACCCTCGTCGGGCGACCAGCAGACGCCCTCGGGATGATCGAGCCCGGCTGCGACGGTGCGAAGCCCGCGGCCGAGAACCGGCGTCAAGCCTCCACCCCGCCGTCGGCCGACAGCCGCGAGACGCTGTCGACGCCCTCGTACACGACCGTGGCGAGCTCGGTCTCGAGCACGCCGCCGGCATCCAGCTCGCGTGCCCGGCCGGCCGCAACCGCCTCGGCCAGCGGGCTGGGATAGCCCGTCCACGGCTCGGCGATGGCGTGGTAATAGCCGCGCCAGCCGCCGTAGACCATCCACAGCCAGACGACCGGAAACAGGTCCTGGTCGAACACCAGGCCGAACCCGCGCCGGGCGGCGGTGTCGGTGGTCGCCACCCAGCCCTCCCGAAGCTCCGTCAGGTAGTGCAGCGCGAAACAGTTCGCGTCCGGGCCGAGGGCACGGCGCACGTCCAGGTCGTTGAACCGCGGCCAGTCGTAGCGATCGCCCTTGACGCCGAGCGTGCCACCGCCGTTCTCGTCGACCTCCGCCTTGCGGGCCGGCACGTCGAACCGGTGCGCCGGCGAGATCGCCGCGACCGGGTGCAGCCCCCAGTTGTAGTCGAACGGCATCGTGCCGACGTTCTCGAGCCGGTAGCCGATCCGCAGCACCGGATCGTCGCCCGACAGCGTCAGCCGCCGCGTCCAGCGGGCGGGCGTGATCGGCGTGGTCAGATCCAGCTCGAGCTCGACGCCGGCGGCGTCGTTGCGAAGGATCCGGTGAGACGCCACCGTCGTCCACAGCTCTCCCATGTAGGGCAGCTGGTCGCCATAGCGGTTCAGCGACGGGGCACCGCCCGGGAACGCCTCGTCCCATCCCCCCGGCCAGTGGTCGTCGAAGTTCGCGTGCAGGTCGGCCCGGTGCGGCTCGACGCGGGGCGAGTGCCAGAGAAGGTCGCGGTCGCCGCGCTTGTCGATCAGGCGCAGGATCTTGCCGCCGAGCTCCGGAAGCACGTCAACCGCCAGCCGGGCATTCTCGAGCCGTACGCTGCGCAGGCCGTGGTAGTGCCACCGATCATCGATGCGGGCGCCCATCAGTAGCAGGTGGCCAGCAGGCCGCCGTCGACGACAAGCGGCTGGCCGCTCATGAACGATGCGTCGTCGCCGGCCAGGAACACGGCGGTGCGGGCGATCTCACGCGGAGCGGCAATTCGTTCCAGCGGATACTCGGCGCTGACCTGCGCGCGTAGTGCAGCCGGATCGTCGGCCGTGTCAAAGTAGGCCTGTACCAGCGGGGTGTCGATGTCGCCCGGGCAGATGGCGTTGCAGCGGATGCCGTCGCGGCCGTACTGAACCGCCGTGGCGCGGGTGATGCCGAGCACGCCACCCTTGGCGGCGCAGTATGCGGCCAGGATGCCGTCACCGACCAGGCCCAGAATCGAGGCGATGTTGACGATCGAGCCGCCGCCCGCCGGGCGCATCACACGCACCGCGTGCTTGCAGCCGAAGAACGGGCCCTTCAGGTTGACGGCGAGGATCCGGTCGAGCTGCTGCTCCGTGGTCTCGGCCAGCTCCTGCTCGATCTGCACGGCCGCGTTGTTGACCATCACGTGCAGGCGGCCGTGCCGCTCGACGGCGCGCGCCACCAGCGCCGCCACCTCGGCCTCGCGGGAGACGTCGGCGTGCATGTACTCACCGATTCCCGACATCGTCTCGGCGCCGGCGCCGTCATCCACGTCACACCCCAGCACCAGCGCACCCTCGGCGGCGAACTCGCGGGCGATCGCCTGGCCCAGGCCCGAGCCGACGCCCGTCACCACCGCGCTACGGCCTTCCAGCGGCCGCGATCGCGTCTCAGTAGCCATGCCGTTCCACCTCCTCGGGATCGTCGTACCATCGGACCTTTTCGCCGACGCGCGCGCGCAGCTTCCACTTCGAGCCCTTCGGCTCATCCTCCATCGCCCGCTCTATCGCGACCAGCCGTTGCAGGATCAGGTCGCGCTCGCCGACACTGACCGGGGCGTCGCCCACCCCCTGACGCAGCTTTTCGAGATTGAGCTGCAGCGTCCGGTAGAGCCCCCAGTCCCGGGCGCACAGGCGCGCCACCCAGGTCGCGTTGATGGCTCCGTCGTCCCGTGTACCGACCTCCAGGGCCAGAAGCAGCGCGTAGGCGTCGTTTCGGTCTTTCTCGTTCAGCCGCACGATCTGGAGCTTCGTCAGCAGCAGGTCGGCAGCCGGCAGGGTCAGCGGCACCACGTCCAGCCGCTCGGCGATCGGCAGCGTGTGGCACATCTCGAACGTACCCACGAACACGTCCAGCTGGCGACGGTTCGGCTCGTCGTAAAACAGCAGCCGGCGGGCGCCGTGCATGCGGTTGAACATCTGGTTGGGCTCATAGCCCTGCTCGGCCAGGCTCTGCGCCAGCTGGCGGCCGTGGCGGGAGTCGGTGACCAGGTCGATGTCGTTGTACTCGCGCGCCAGCTCGGGCGGATACGCGGCCGCGGCCACCAGCCGGATCCCGAGGCCCCCAAGCAATCGCACCGGGATGCCCTGGGCCGCGAACACGTCCGACAGCCGCCGGCTCTCCTCAATCACGTCCGGCAGGATCCGGGAGCCGTTGACGCTCACGCCGATCCCCGGATGCGCAGCTCGACGGGCAGCATCACGTGACGCCGCCTGATCGCAACACCGTCGAGATGGTCGATCAGCAGCTGCGCAGCCTCACAGCCCATCTCATAGCCCGGCACGTGCACCGTGGTGAGCGGCGGCTCGACGAACTCGGCGAACGCGAAGTCGTTGAACCCGGTGACGGCGAGGTCGTCCGGGACACGCAGGCCTCGCGCACGGGCCTGCCGCATGGCGCCGATCGCGAGCAGGTCATTGCCTCCCATGATCGCGGTGGGCGGGTCGGCCATCGACAGCAGGCGGTCGACCATGGTCGCGGCCACGGCAGTGTCCCAGGTGCCCTCGAACAGCTCCAGTGCACGATCGGCAGCGATGCCGGCGGCGGCGAGCGCGTCGTGGTATCCGCGGTGGCGCTGCTCGAGCATCGGCCACGGCTGGTGCGCGGCGATGAACGCGATCCGGCGGTGCCCGCGCTCGATCAGGTGCTCGGCCAGCCGCCGGGCGCCGGCGCGGTTGTCGGCCCGCACCGACATCTGCGCCGCGCTCCCGCCCCGTGGCTCCTCGAGCAGCACCACCGGCACGTGCAGCTCGGCCGCTCGCGCCGGGTACCAGGCACGTTGCTCGCGGGGGCCGGACAGAAACAGGAGCGCACCGTCCACGCGCGACTCGAGCACGGGCTTGAGCAGGCCGCTGTCGGGCGGCCCCGGCCGGCCGGCGTGGATCAGCACGCTGTAGCCGCGGTCGCGCGCGACATCGCCGACGCCCGCGATCACCTGATCGGTCATCGGGTCGGCGAGGTAGCGCGCGCCTTCGTCCAAGAGCAGGAATCCAATCGTGGCGGTGCGGGCCGAGCGCAGCCCGCGCGCGGTGAGGTTGGGGTGATAGCCGAGTTCGGCCATCGCCTCCTCGATCCGCAGACGCGTCACCTCGGACATCTGCCGCAGGCGGTTGTTGACCAGATTGGAAACGGTCTGCACCGATACGCCTGAGTGCTCGGCCACGTCGCGCATCGTGGGCCGTCTGCGAATCGTGCCCGTCATCCACCCACTTTACTTGATCGTCAAAGAGGGAGAGGATGGGCGCTCCCATACCGAAAGGAACGGACACGTGCGAATGCAGGACAAGGTCTGCGTCGTCACCGGCGCGGGGACCGGCATCGGCAGGGCGATCGCCGAGCGCCTGGCAAGCGAGGGGGCGCTCACGCTGTGCGCGGACATCGACGGTGGTGCCGTGCAGGCGACTGCCGCGGGCATCAAAGCGGCGGGCGGGCGGGCCGAGGCCCACGTCTGCGACGTCTCCGACGCCGGCCAGGTGGAGGCGGTGATGGCCGCGGCCGAGCGACACGGCGGCCCGCATGCGATCGTCTCGAACGCCGCCGTCCAGTACGAGCGGACGGTCGAGGAGACGCCGCCCGACGACTGGGACATGGTGCTGGGCGTGAACCTGAAGGGCGTCTACCTGTGCGCCCGTGCCGCCATTCCCCGTATGCGGGCGCTTGGCGGCGGCTCGATCGTGAACATGGCGTCGGTGAACGGATTCTGGGTCGAGCCAGCCCTGGGCGCATACTGCGCGGCCAAGGGAGCGGTGATCAATCTGACGCGGTCGATCGCGCTGGAGAATGGGCGCCACGGGATCCGTTGCAACTGCGTCTGCCCCGGGTACATCGACACCGGCATGGCGCAGAGGTACTTCGAGATCCAGGACGATCCCGACGCTGCCCGCGCCGAGGCCGGCCGCATGCACGCACTGGGCCGGATCGGAGCGCCCGAGGAGATCGCGGCGGTGACGCTATTCCTCTGCTCGGACGAGTCCAGCTTCTGCACCGCGGCTCCCTTCATCGCGGACGGCGGGCTCAGCGCGGGCGTACCGATGAGCTGAAGACCTAGCCGAGTCCGGGCGAAAGCTCTCGCAGCAGCCGCTCCGCCAGCGCCGCGCGGCGCACCTTCTCGCGCGCCTGGGCGACCGCCACCTCCTCGAGGTGGATGCCGCTGGGATACACCGAGCGGGCGTTGCGCAGGCCGAACTTGAGGTGCACGGGCGCGGCGACCCGCACGATGTCGGGCACCTCATAGCTGCGGACGAAGCCGCCCAGATCGTCGGGTGATTCGATGTAGAGGTCGAGCGGCAGCTCGGTCACGCGGCGCATCGCTGCCAGCGTGCCGATGCTGAGGTCGGTGGCGACGTTGATCGTGTCCGCGCCGAGCCGGTCGTACAGCGCCGCCGTGGCGGGGTTGGCGGCGCACAGCACCGCAGACGTCTTGAACCGCAGCTCGGACGGCAGCGACCCCGAGGCACGCAGCCGCGCGAGCACGTCGAGCACACCGATATCTCCCACCAGCAGGCTGCGAATGCCGTGCGCGCAGGCGCGGTCGGCCTCAGCCAGGCACGCCTCGACCGCCTCCGCGCCGCGGGCGACGCCTGCCGCCGCCTCGGTCACCAGCGCCTGGCCGCCGGTGTCCCAGCCGCCGCGCGGACCCAGGAACAGGCACACCTCGACGCCACGGTCGCGGCCGAGCTCAGCCATCTCGTCCAGCTCGTCATCCGACAGCATCATCACACCGGAGCCCTGCGACACCCGCTGCACGACGACGCCCTGCCGCTCGGCCTCGTCCAGCACCGCCCGCAGCACGCCCGGGCCTTCGACGCTGGCGATCTCGATGCGGTGGCGGCGGCCGTCCTCGAATCGCCCACCCGACTCCGGCCAGTTCCGTGCCGGCGGGTTCAGGCCCACCTCAGCCAGCATCGCCGAGAGCCGCTCGCTATCCACCGGGCCAGTCTAGTGTGGTTTACTTGATCGTTCAATGTGGAGCACCGAGCGCACCGACAAGTGGCTCCGCAGCCATCGCCAGGACCTGGTCGAGCTGACCCGCGAGCTGGTCGCGTTCGCCAGCGAGAACCGTCCGCCGGACGGGAACGAAGGGCCCTGCCAGCAGCTGGTTGCGGCGCGTCTGCACGAGGTCGGCGCCGATGTCGACGTGTTCCGGCCGGACGAGGTCGAGGCCGCGGTGGCCCACCCGCTGTGGTGGCCGGGACGCAGCTACGAGGGCCGCCCGTGCGTGGTCGGCCGCAGCAGGGGCGCGGGCGGCGGCCGCTCGCTGCTCCTGTCCGGCCACGTCGATGTCGTGCCGGCGCTCGGCGAGGGGAGGCACGGGTTCTGGGACGGGGACGTCGAGGACGGCCGGCTCTACGGCCGCGGCGCGTGGGACATGAAGGCCGGCGTCGCCTGCGCCCTGCACGCGGCCCGCTGCCTCGCCGAGTGCGACGTCGCGCTGGCGGGCGACGTGATCGTCGAATCGGTGGTGGACGAGGAGTTCGGCGGCGCCAACGGCACGCTGGCCGCACGGCTGCGCGGCCACCACGCCGACGGTGCCGTGCTCTCGGAGCCCACCGGCATGACCGTCTGCCACGCCACCCGTGGCGGCATCCAGTACCGGCTGAGCGTCTCGGGCGGCGCGCTTGGGATGGGGTTCGAGGGCGGCGGCGGCGCCGGCGCCCTGACCACGCTGGCCCGCATCTCGGCAGCGCTCGACGACCTGCCGCGCGACGCGCCGCTGCTCCAGTACCTGCTGCGCTCGGGCGAGGAGCTGCCCTGGGGCACGGCAGAGGGCCTGCCGGGCGACGGCGTGCTCGAGTTCTGGGCCGAGATCACCCCGGGCACCGACCGCGCCGCCGTGGACGCCGAGCTGCGGGCCGCGGTCGACGCCGTTGTCCCCGAAGGCATCGTGGTGCACTGGGAGCAGCGCACACGGTTCCTGGAGGCGGCCGACACCGGCGCCGAAACCCCGATCGTGCAGCGCATGCGCGCCGCTCTGGGAACGCCGAACGCCGCCCCGGCGATGGCGCCATTCGCCTGTGATGCGTTCATCTTCGCGGTCGACGCGACACCGGTCGTGATCTGCGGTCCGCGAGGCGGCAACGCCCACGCACCCGACGAGTGGGTGCTGATCGACGACCTCTACTCGCTGAGCGAGGCGTTCGTGCGGCTGGCGATCGACTGGTGCGGGGAGGTGGGAAGCGATGACGGCAACTGAGATCGCCGCCGGCACGTGGCGGCTGGAGTCGCTTTTCGGGGAGAGGTTCGTCTACCAGTACGTGGTCCTGGACGGTGACGAGGCGCTGGTCGTCGACACCGGCGACGCCACCACGCCCCGCGACGTGATCATGCCCGGGCTGCGGTCGCTCGGCATCGAGCCCGAGCAGGTGACGCTTATCCTGGTCACCCACCCCGACCTCGATCACCAGGGCGGGCTGGCCGGACTGCGCGAGCAGCTGCCGCGCGCGATCGCGGCATGCGGCTTCGCCGACCGGATGATGGTGTCGGAGCCGGAGCGGCTGGTCACCGACCGCTACGGCGCCTACCAGGCCGAGCACGGGCTCGGCTACGGCGCCGCCGGTGAGCTGTGGATGCGCGCCAACTACGGCGCGCCCGCTCCGGTCGAGGTCGGACTGGCCGGGGGTGAGACGCTCGCGGTCGGCGATCGCCGGCTGGTGGTCCGCCACGCCCCCGGGCACTCCGCCGGCC
>C688J35102_120989681_pt1 | contig 12612 bp, 11 predicted proteins | sample HopSoiMetagenom2_FD_35102 | JGI IMG/M metagenome (IMG submission 35102)
GGCCGCCGCGGACATTCGCGCCGCGATCAAGCCCGGCGCGCCGCAGTTGCATCCGGAAGCGGCGGGAAACGTCATCTACGATTGGACCATCGGGGATGAGGCGGCCACCGAGGCGGCGTTCAAGTCGGCTGCCAATGTGGTCTCGCTGGATATCACCAATAACCGGCTGGTACCGAATGCGATGGAGCCCCGCGCCGCTCTGGCGGAATACAATGAAGCCGAGGAGCATTTCACCCTTTATACCACCTCGCAGAACCCCCATGTCGCCCGCCTGGTGCTGTCTGCATTCTACAACATCGCGCAGGAGCACAAGCTTCGGGTAGTGGCGCCCGATGTCGGCGGCGGGTTTGGCTCGAAGATATTCATCTATCCGGAAGAGATGGTCGCTTTGTGGGCGTCCAAGAAGGTGCGTCGGCCGGTGAAGTGGACCGGCGATCGCAGCGAGGCTTTCCTGACGGACGCCCATGGTCGCGATCACCTCACCAAGGCCGAAATGGCGTTCGACGCCAACCACAAGATAACCGGGCTGCGCGTCAAGACGTATGCCAATCTCGGCGCCTACATGTCGCTGTTCTCCTCTTCGGTGCCGACCTATCTCTATGCGACGCTGCTTTCCGGCCAGTACAATATTCCCAATATCTTCGCCGAGGTGATCAGCGTCTACACCAACACCGTTCCGGTTGATGCTTATCGCGGTGCCGGGAGACCGGAAGCCAGCTTCGTTGTCGAACGCCTGGTCGAAACGGCGGCGCGGCAGCTCAAGCTCGATCCCGGCGAGTTGCGGCGCAAGAATTTCATCACAACCTTCCCGCACCAGACGCCGGTGATCATGGCCTATGACATCGGCGATTTCGGTGCCTCGCTGGACGCCGCGGTAAAGGCGATCGACTACGCGGGCTTCCCTGCTCGCAAGGAGAAGGCCAAGCGTGAAGGCAAGCTCCGCGGCATCGGGTTCTCCTGCTACATCGAGGCCTGCGGAATTGCGCCGTCCAAAGCGGTCGGCAGCCTCGGCGCCGGAGTAGGGCTGTGGGAATCCGCCGAAGTGCGGGTCAATCCGGTCGGCACCATCGAAGTCCTCACGGGATCGCATAGTCACGGCCAGGGCCACGAGACCACTTTCTGCCAACTGATCGCCGACCGGCTGGGCGTTCCGATCAGCCAGGTCCAGATTGTTCACGGCGATACCGACAAGGTGCAGTTCGGCATGGGCACTTACGGCTCGCGCTCGGCCGCGGTCGGACTGACAGCGATCCTCAAGGCGATGGAGAAGGTCGAGTCCAAGGCCAAGAAGATCGCGGCGCACCAGCTCGAAGCCTCGGAAAATGACATCGTCATCGAGAATGGCGAGTTCAAAGTCACCGGGACCGACAAGTCGATCGCGTTGCCGATGGTGGCCCTCGCGGCCTACACCGCGCACAACCTGCCCGATGGCATGGAGCCCGGTCTCAAGGAAGGGGCGTTCTACGACCCGACCAACTTCACCTTCCCGGCAGGGGCCTACATCTGCGAGGTGGAAGTCGACTCCGGCACCGGCAAGACCAGCTTTGTCAATTTCGTCGCCGCCGACGATTTCGGCCGGCTGATCAACCCGATGATCGTCGAGGGCCAGGTCCATGGCGGGCTGGCGCAAGGCATCGGACAGGCGCTGCTGGAAGGCGCCGTGTATGACGCCAGCGGGCAACTCGTGACCGCATCCTTCATGGACTACACGATGCCGCGTGCTGACGATTTGCCGTCGTTCAAGCTGAACCACACCACAACGCTGTGCCCGGGTAATCCGCTGGGGGTCAAGGGCTGCGGCGAAGCCGGCGCGATCGGCGCATCCGCCGCCGTCATCAACGCCATCACGGACGCGATCGGCAACAACAAACTCGAAATGCCCGCAACCCCCGACCGGGTGTGGCACGCCATCCATGGCAACGCGTCGCAGTAATTGAACAAGGCTGAGCCTGGCTCGGGTGAGAAACACAACCAGGACAGAGTAAGGAAAACCGTCATGTACCAGACGACCTATCATCGACCCTCCACTGTCGAGGAAGCCGCCGCTCTTTTCGCAAAGGGCTCCGACTCCAAATACCTTGCCGGGGGTCACACTTTGATCCCGGTCATGAAGCTGCGGCTGGCCGCGCCGACCGACGTGATCGACCTTGGAAAGATCAAGGAGCTGGTCGGCATCGAGCTTTCGGCCGATGCACTCACCATCAAGGCTGCGACCACCTATTTCGATATCCTGCGCAGTGCGGACGCAAACAAGGCGATCCCGGCCCTCGTGCATCTCACTTCGGTGCTCGGCGATCCCCAGGTGCGTTATCGCGGGACCATTGGCGGGTCGGTCGCCAACAACGACCCGGCCGCGGATTTCCCCGCGGCGGTGCTGGCGCTGGGCGCAACCGTGAAGACCAACAAGCGCTCGATCGCGGCGGACGACTTCTTCAAGGGCCTGTTCGCAACCGCGCTTAGTGACGGCGAAATCATCACGGCGATCTCCTTTCCGATCCCGGCCAAGGCCGGATATTCCAAGATGCGTAATCCGGCCTCGCGGTTCGCACTGACCGGGGTGTTCGTGGCGAAGACAAAATCGGGTGACGTCCGCGTTGCCGCGACCGGAGCATCCCAGAATGGCGTGATGCGCGTGCCCGCGATCGAGGCGGCACTAAAGGCAAACTGGTCCACCGGCGCAGTCGAAACTGTTGTGGTTCCGGCCAACGGCCTTTTGACCGATGTCCACGGTTCTTCCTTGTATCGGGCCAACCTGATCAAGGTGATGGCCCAACGTGCGGTCATCGCGGCTGCCTGATCTCAGAAGCAGAAGCAAGCGCCCGGCATCTAGCCATCCATGGCGGGCCGCTTGCCAGTCTTCCCGTCGAGCCTGAACAAATTTCATCAACAAGAAACAGCGGCGGGAGCCCATGAAATTCGGCATTTTCTACGAACATCAGCTTCCGCGTCCGTGGAACGAGGGGGACGAAGCGACGCTTTTGCAGGAGGCGCTCGATCAGGTCGAACTCGCCGACAAGCTCGGCATCGACTACGCCTGGGAAGTCGAGCACCATTTTCTCGAAGAGTACTCGCACTCCTCGGCTCCTGAAATATTCCTCGCCGCCTGCTCCCAACGCACCAGGAGAATCCGTCTCGGGCACGGCATCTGCCTGATGCCTCCGAAATACAACCACCCGGCGCGAGTCGCCGAGCGGATCGCCACCCTCGATCTCGTCTCCAACGGCCGCGTGGAGTTCGGCACCGGTGAGAGCGCCTCGCTGATGGAGCTCGGCGGGTTCAACGTCGGTTTTGATCCGATCGAGAAGCGGCGGATGTGGAAAGAGGGTGTCGAGCAATGCACCAACATGATGGTGATGGACCCTTATCCGGGCTTCAAGGGCGAGTTTTTCGAGATGCCGTGCCGCAACGTGGTGCCGAAGCCGCTGCAGAAGCCGCATCCGCCGCTCTGGGTGGCTTGCTCCAACCGCGAGACCATCAAGATGGCAGCGCGATGCGGCATCGGCGCGTTGACCTTTGCTTTCGTCGATCCGCGCGAGGCACGGCAATGGGTGGATGACTACTACCGCATCTTCAAGGAGGAATGCGTGCCGATCGGGCATGCGGTCAACCCCAACGTCGCCATGGTGACCGGGTTTTCGGTGCATCCCGATGAAATGGAATCGCGACGCCGCGGCGAGGACGGTTTGCGCTTCTTCCGTTACGGCCTGGCGCACCATTACATCTTCGGCGAGCACAAGCCCGGACGCACCGACATCTGGGCCAATTTCGAGAAGGCGCGACACGCTTTGCCGGCAGCCGGCGCCGATCACGGCATCGGCACGCCGGACCAGTTGCGTGAACATCTGAGGCACTTCGAGCAATCCGGCGTCGATCAAACCGTGTTCATCCAGCAGGGCGGACGCAACCGGCACACCCACATCTGCGAGGCGCTGGAGCTGTTCGCGAGCGAAGTGATGCCTGAATTCCGTGCGCGCGAGATCGAGCGGGAGAAGAAGAAGCAGCTGGAACTCGCGCCTTACATTGAAAAGGCGATGGCGCGCAAACAGGCCATGGAAGCAATGCGCGACGATGAAATTCCGATTTACGTCGCGCTCGGACGCAAGATCGCGGACGAAGGCACCGGAAGCGAACGACAGAAGCAGAACGCCTTGCTTTGGGCCGACGCCGCCAAGGTGACGCTCAGCGATCCCTTGCGGCACGATCCCAAAGCACCCGCCAAGCAATAAGGGATTTTTGACGTGACCGACACCATGACCGCTTCCGACACCAAGGCTTCCTCGCAACAGGCGAGCGGACCACTTGCTGGCGTTCGCATCGTAGAATTCGCCGGGATCGGCCCCGGTCCGTTCGCCTGTATGCTGCTGGCGGATATGGGCGCGGATGTGGTCACGCTCGATCGCCTTGGCGCCAGCAAGAGTCTCAAATCCGTCGCAGGGCGCGGCCGCAAGGTCGTCGAAATCGACTTGAAGGCTAAGGCCTCGATCGCGCAGGTGCTCGATTTGCTGAGTCACGCCGATGCGCTGATCGAAGGCTTTCGCCCCGGTGTGATGGAGCGCCTCGGACTGGGGCCGGACGTGGTGCAGGCGCACAACCCGAGTCTGGTCTATGGCCGCATGACCGGTTGGGGGCAGCAAGGCCCGCTCGCGCAGGCCGCGGGCCACGACATCAACTATATCTCCGTGACCGGCGCGCTCGCCGCAATCGGCCCAAAGGAAAGGCCGGTGCCGCCGCTCAATCTGGTCGGCGATTTCGGCGGCGGCGCGCTTTACCTCGTGGTTGGCGTGCTCGCAGCCCTTCTCGAAGCCAGGAAATCCGGCAAGGGTCAGGTGGTGGATGCGGCCATGTGCGATGGCGCGGCGTCGCTGATGTCGATGTTCTTCGACATGACGGCGATGGGCCGTTGGACCGAGGGCCGCGACAGCAATTTCCTCGATGGCGGCGCGCACTTCTATGGAGTTTACGAATGCGCCTGCGGCAACTTCATCTCGATCGGCTCGATCGAGCCGCAGTTCTATGCCCTGCTGCGGGAATTGGCGGGACTGACGGACGCAAGCTTCGATGCGCAGATGGACCGAAAGGCCTGGCCCGGCCTCAAACAGAAGCTGGTCGAAGTCTTCAAGACCAAGACGCGCGACCAATGGTGCGCGATCATGGAAGGCACTGACGTGTGCTTCGCGCCGGTCCTGACCATGGCGGAAGCGCCGCTGCATCCGCACATGGCGGCGCGCAGCATCTTTGTCAGCCGTCACGGGGTTACGCAGCCCGCGCCGGCGCCGCGATTTTCCCGAACGCCGTCCGCAATACGCGAACCCGCCGCCGCTGACATCAACGAACTCACGGCGGCGTGGAAACGGCAATCCTGAGCCTCCCTTGAAAATGTGAGACAAGCCATGGCGCTGCAACTTCGGCCCAACTGCGAATATTGCGACAGGGATCTTCCGCCTGATTCCGCGGATGCACGGATTTGCACGTATGAGTGCACGTTCTGTAGCGATTGCGTCGAGAACAAGCTTTACGATGTCTGCCCGAACTGCGGCGGCGGTTTCGCGCCGCGGCCGATCCGGCCGGCAAAGGAGTGGCGTCCTGGATTGTCGTTGGAAAAGCGACCCCCTTCCGACAAGCGCGTGCATCTGTCCTACAGCGTCGACGACATTGCCGCGCACTCCGCGCGGATCAGGAACATTCAGCCACGGGAACGCTGATCCGCCGTTCGATTCGCCGCCGGCACAATGGTGCCTTCGACTTCGCCGAAGCCGACGCGATAATCTCCGCCGTCGCACCAGCCGCGAAAGGTCAGCGTATCGCCGTCCTCGAGGAACGTCCGGGTGATGCCCCCGGTCAATTCAAGTGGTTCGGTCCCATTCCAGGATATCTCGAGAAGGCTGCCGCGCTCCTGCTTGTTCGGCCCACTGATGGTGCCGCTGCCCAGGAGATCGCCGGCATTCATTGCGCATCCGCTTGAGGCGTGGTGCACGAGTTGCTGCACCGATGACCAGTACATGTGCTTGAAGTTGGTCCGGCAGATGCGTACCGACCCACCCATCTCAGCCGCCCGCAACGCGACGTCGAGCTGCAAGTCGTAATTGTTCGGCCGCTGTTGCTGCAAGTACGGGAGCGGTGTCGGATCCTGCCTGGGTCCGTGGAGCCGGAAGGGCTCCAGCGCCTCGCGCGTGACCACCCAGGGACTGATCGAGGTCGCAAACGCTTTCGCCTGGAAAGGTCCGAGCGGCACATATTCCCACTGCTGAATATCGCGCGCGCTCCAGTCATTCAGAAGCACAAAACCGAAGATCATCGCTTCGGCCTCGGCTTCGCTGAGCATCTCGCCCATCACAGACGGCTGACCGATCACCACGCCCATCTCCAACTCGAAATCAAGCCGCCTGCAAGGACCGAAGCTCGGGGATTCCGCACTGGGTGGCTTCAGCTGGCCTTGCGGCCGGCGTACCTCGGTGCCGGACACCACGACGGTGGAAGCGCGACCGTTATAGGCGATCGGCATATGCAGCCAGTTCGGCTGCAACGCATTATCATTGCCGCGGAACATGATCCCTACATTGGTGGCGTGTTCGCGCGATGAGTAGAAGTCGGTATAGCCGGCGACCGCGATCGGCAGATGCAGGGTCGCCTGCGACATCGGCACCAGCACGCGATCGCGTAAACCATTGTCGTCCCTCAGCTGCGGATTATCATCTCGCAGCAGTTCGCTGATCCGGGCGCGGACACGCGACCAGACCTCCGGTCCCAATGCCATGAAGGCGTTGATCGAGCAATTTGCGAACACGTTTGCGGCCGGCGGCACATCGATCAATCCCTCGCTGTCGAGTACCGCGAGGTCGAGAATGCTATCGCCGATAGCGACGCCCACGCGCGCACTCTTCGTCGCCGTCGAAAACACACCATAAGGCAGGTTTTGCATCGGGAAATCCGACTCGGCGTCGACGGCGAGGAAAGAGCGCAGCGCGGGATCGTTGGGGTGGGTCACCGGGTTCGTTCCTTCTTGCAGTATGATGCACGCTGCAACGTTCGCTACGGCCTGTTCGGATCGAACCGTTTTTCGAGTCCTTTCCAGCAATCGGCGTAATCATCCTGCAGCGTCGAGGACTTCGCTGCGTGCGCGGTGATGCGCTGCGGGTAGCGGGTTTCAAACATGAACGCCATCGTGCCGGTCAGCTTGACCGGCTTCAATTCCGAATTGCTGGCGTGGTCGAATGCCTCGCGGTCCGGCCCGTGTGGCAGCATCATGTTGTGCAAGCTCATGCCACCCGGCGTGAAGCCTTGCGGCTTGGCGTCATAGACACCGTAGATCAGCCCCATGAACTCGGACATGATGTTCATGTGATACCAGGGCGGTCGGAAAGTGTTTTCGGCCACCGCCCAGCGCTCAGGGAAAATCACGAAGTCGATGTTAGCCGTTCCCGCGGTTTCCGATGGTGATGTCAGCACCGTGAAGATCGACGGATCGGGATGGTCAAATCCGATCGCGCCGATAGGCGAGAACACCCGCAGATCGTATTTGTAGGGCGCGTAATTGCCATGCCAAGCCACCACGTCGATCGGCGAATGCGGCAGCGTGGTTGAAAACAACGAGCCGCCCCATTTCACAAACAGTTCGCTCGGCGTGTCCTTGTCTTCATAAGCTGCGACGGGGGTCAGGAAATCGCGCGCATTGGCCAGACAGTTGGCGCCGATCGGGCCGCGCTCCGGCAAGGTGAAGGCCCCACCATAATTCTCGCACAGGTAGCCGCGCGCCGGACCGCCTGCGATCTCGACCCTGAACTTCACGCCGCGCGGAATCACCACGATCTCGCCGGGCTCGGCATCGATGCGCCCGAACTCCGTGACGAAGCGCAACTTGCCTTGCTGCAGCACGAACATCATCTCGCCATCGGCATTGTAGAAATGCTGATCGACCATCGATTTGGTGATGAGATAGACGTGTGCGGCCATGCCGGCCTGGGTGTTGGCGTCGCCCGCCGTGGTCATCGTCTGCACGCCCTGCAGGAAGGTCATATCCGCCTTCGGTATCGGCGTCGGGTCCCATCGCAATTGCGAGATCGTTAGCTCATGCTCGTGGCACGGCGCGGTACGCCACAGCCCGGCATCCACTTTCGCGAACCGCCCGGAGTGCTTGACCGAAGGCCGGATCCTATACAGCCATGAGCGTTCATTGCTGCCGCGCGGCGCGGTGAACGGAGAACCCGAGAGCTGCTCGGCATAGAGCCCGTAAGCACAGCGCTGCGGCGAATTGCGCCCAATCGGGAGTGCGCCCGGCAGCGCCTCGGTTTCAAAGCTGTTGCCGAATCCGGACATATAGCCCGGCGTGATGCTGACCTTGCTCGGGCTGATCACGTCAGGTGAGGTGTTGATGTTCATCGTCATCCTCCTTGCAAGGCGGTCCACATTTCGCGGTCGCGTTCGGCGGTCCAGATCACAGGGTCGTCAATTCCTGATGCTTCATCGAAGGCGCGCGAGACGTTGAAGGGAAGGCAGTGTTCGTAGATCGCGAAACTTGAAAATTTCGGGTCCATCACCTCGCGGGTTGCCGCCATTGTCTCCTTGAGATTGCGTCCTCTGGCCACGGCGGTTTCCGCGGCGCCATAAAGCGTGGTGACGAAATCGCGCGTCATCGCGATGGCGTCCCGGCCGGTCGCCAGACCCTTGAGGGCATCGCCGCGCCCAGGAGCGATTGCCTTCGGATTGAAGGCGCGGATTTCATTCAATGTCGATGGCCATTCCCGCAGGTGCGCATCGCCACAGTAGCAAGCCGAGTGGTACTCGATCAGATCGCCTGAAAACATCACCCCGGCATCCGGTACCCAGGCAACGATATCGCCCGAAGTATGCCCGGCGCCGAGTTGCATCAAGCGCACCTCGCGCTTGCCGAGATAAATCGACATCTCGCCTTCAAAGGTCAGCGTCGGCCAGGTCAGGCCCGGAATACTCTGGGCATCCTGGAACAGGCGCGGGAAGCGCCCGTACTCGGAATCCCAATCCTGTTGACCGCGCTCTTCGATCAGGCGGTAGGTTTCCTCCGACGCCACGATGCCTTGCGCCTTGTAGGCGGACGCGCCAAGCACCCGCACCGCGTGATAGTGCGACAACACCACGTATTTGATCGGGCGGTCGGTCACGCTGCGGACGCGGTCGATGACCTTACTCGCCATCGCCGGAGTGGCCTGGGCGTCAAAAACGATGCAGCCATCCTCGCCGACGATGACAGCGGAGTTGGGATCTCCCTCCGCGGTGAACGCATAGAGGTCGGTCCCGATCTCGGAGAACGTGACTTTTTTCTCCGAGAGGTCGGTGGTGGATGCGAAACCCTTGGCCATCAATCCGGTTCCTTGCGGTTATTGTTGCTGTTGCTGTTGTTGCTGCTGCGGCTGCTGTTGTTGCTGCTGCGGCTGCTGGCTGGTCCCAGCGGTTCGCTTGGCCAGCGCCAGCGCCTGCTGGAGCACGTCGATATCGCCGATGTGATTGGCCAGGATCAGAACCAGCGCCGCGTCGAGTGCCGCGCTTTGCTCGTCGGTCAAACCGCGATGCTGCTCCACGATGACGCGAAAAGCGTCGTCAGGTTTGGCGAAATTCGAGCTTGTGGACAGTTTCATGGCGCCCTCAATTCATCCCAGCCGCCCGCGCCACCGCAGCCTCGAGTGCGGATCGTGTCGGATGCCGGAACCGCGCCGCTATGTAGCCGTCCGGTCGCAACAGATAGGTGGCTGCAGGCGCGGCATCGAAACGTTCGCTGGCCATTCCACCCATATCGGATGAGCCATTGCCGATTGGAACGCGGATCACCTCAACGTCCTCAGGAGCATCCACCCTCCCGCCATCGGAAAAATCGAGCAGGGTGAAGCCTAAACCCGACCGGATGAAAGCCTCGGTCAGGTACTGAATGCTCTCATCCCGCCCCCCAATCGGGGCGTCCGGCATGGAAGCCCCGGGCGGCGGCCCACCGTGCCAGACATCGCAATCGGCGCTGCAAAGCGGTGAGTCATAAACCGACGGAATGGACAGCCTCCCGGCGTTGATCATGCGCTTTGCAAACTCCGTCTCGCTCGCGAGCGTCAGCACGGCGGCCCGCAACCGCGCCTCCTGTCGCGAGCTTGGCGCCATGAAGTCCGTCGAGCGGGTCGACTCGCGGATGTTTTCGTCCGCTGCCGCGCTGCGCTCGGTATGATAGCTGTCGAGCAACGTTTCCGGTGATTGTCGCCTGAGAACGCGATCGAGCTTCCAGGCCAGGTTCTCGGCGTCCTCCAGTCCGGAGTTGGCACCCCTCGCCCCGAACGGCGACACCTGATGCGCCGCATCGCCGGCGAACATCACGCGTCCATGGGTGAATTTGCTCATCCGGCGGCACTGGAATTTGTAGAGCGAAATCCATTCAAAATCGAAATTCTCGTGCCCGAGCATTCGCGCGATCCGGGGTCTCACATTTTCCGGCCGTTTCTCCACAATAGGGTCCGCGTCCGGATGGAGTTGGAGATCGATCCGCCAGATATCGTCCGGCTGCTTGTGCAGCAACGCGGAGCGCCCGGCGTGAAACGGCGGATCGAACCAGAACCAGCGCTCGGTCGGAAACTCCGCGGTCATCTTCACGTCGGCGATCAGGAACTGGTCCTCAAACACTTTTCCGGTGAATTCCGCACCCACCATCTGCCGCAACGACGAACGCGCCCCATCACAAGCGACCACGTAGCTCGCTCGCATCCGAAACGGACCATCCGGCGTCTCGACGGTTAGTATGACGGCATTGTTACGCTGTTCCAGGCCGATCACCTTGTTGCGCCAACGCAGGTTGATCGCGGGAAGGTCGCGCACGCGGTCGATGAGATAGGCTTCCGCGTAGAACTGCTGGAGATTGATGAACGCCGGCCGCTTGTGTCCCTGCTCAGGCAACAGGTTGAACTGATAGATCTGCGATGGTCCATGAAAAATCCGACCGACGTTCCAGACCACGCCCTTGTCGACCATGCGATCGCCGACCCCGAGCCGGTCCCAATACTCCAGCGAGCGCTTGGAAAAGCAGATCGCGCGTGATCCCTCGCCGATCCGGTCGGCGTCATCCAGCAGCACGACAGATTGGCCGCGCTGCGCCATGTCGATGGCGAAGGACAATCCAACCGGCCCCGCGCCAACGACCACGACGGGATGCTCAGCCATGTCGGCTTCCGTCCGGTCCTGATCAGTGTGGCGTAGATAGCCGAACGGCGTCTGGGACTGCATCATGCGCTCAGGTTGTTCTGGCAAAGAGCCTTCATCATCGCTAGATAGTCGCACCTGCAACTATCTAGCGCCCCGGCCCTCGGCGTCAACTCAAATTGGAGCGATTTGTGCCAAAATCCCTTTGCAACGAAGCTGGTAACGGATCGCGCGAGGAACACCCGTCCAATAAAGCCACCCTGGACCTGTTCAAGTTCGCGCCGTTCCGGCTGAACAGGCTGGCCGCGGAGGTCTCTTCGGCGCTTTCCAGTGAGTACCGAGAGCGATACGGGCTCGACATTCCGGAATGGCGGGTGCTGGCAACGCTCGGCTTCCGAAACGAAGCGTGCAGCGCGCAATATATCGCGCATTGCACCCGAACCCACAAATCCACCATCAGCCGTGCCGTGACCGCGCTGATGGACCGCCAACTTGTGGAACGCGTCGAGAATGCGGACGATCGCCGCGCATTCCAGTTGCGGCTGACGCGGAAGGGGACGGCGCTGTACCAGAAACTCATTCCTCGCCTGTTGCGAAGGGAGCAGGAGATCCTGTCCTGCCTTTCCGAACAGGACCGCAGAAATTTCGCACGCGTGCTTGGGAAGATCGAGCAGAGCCTCGGCCTGGTTCAATCCAGCAAGGAAGCGGGCAAGGCGGGCGAATATTGAAGGCTTTTTGAGCGCGAAGAAATTCTTCCCATTGGTCAACATTGCGAGTGCTCGCTGCGGAACGCATTAGCGTCATTGCGAGTGCAGCGAAGCAATCCATGGCACGTCCGCAAGAAAGGTGGATTGCTTCGCTGCGCTCGCAATGACGGTGTGGCGATGGCACCCCAGTGTCGTCATTCCGGGATGCGCCGCTTGGGCGCAGGCCCGGAATCCATAACCACGGACGGGGGTTATGGATTCCGGGCTCGATGCTGCGCATCGCCCCGGAATGACGGGTAGAGCTGGCTCGGTCGCCGGCACGCCGTACTAAAACGTGCGGCGTTTGTCGCCGGTATTGCAATCGATGTCGTCCCTGCGAAAGCAGGGACCCATACGCCGTGTCGCTGGTTGGGAGAGACGCTGTTCGATGACTTCCTCGCAAACTACGCCCTGTGGTTATGGGTCCCGCATCGCGCTTCGCTTGTGCGGGACGACGGCGGTGGGTTTGGGTTGCAAACGCCACGTCAGTCGCGAATGCGTCGTCATTGCGAGCGCAGCGAAGCAATCCATGGCACATCCGCGACGTAGCTGGATTGCTTCGCTGCGCTCGCAATGACGGGTTTGGCCAGCAGGGAAAACACACACAGCTGTCATTCCCCGATGTGCAATTGCACATCGGGGATGCGCCGCTTGGCGCAGGCCCGGAATCCATAACCACGGACGGGGGTTATGGATTCCGGGCTCGATGCTGCGCATCGCCCCG
>C688J35102_120989680_pt1 | contig 12598 bp, 3 predicted proteins | sample HopSoiMetagenom2_FD_35102 | JGI IMG/M metagenome (IMG submission 35102)
TCGGTATCGGACAGCGGCGAGCCGCTGCCGCTGTTGCCGTTGTCGTTGCTGCTGACGACCAGCGTGTCGCCGCCGTTGAAGTTCAGGTTGCCCTGGTAGGTCAGCCCGTTCAGCGCCGTGTTGATGTGGGCCAGCGTGCCGGTCAGCGTGATCGAGGCGGCGTTGTTGGTGAACGTGGTCAGGTTGGCGGTCGAGCCCAGCGCCAGCGTGCCGCTGGAAACCGTCAGCGTCACGGTCTCGTCGCCGCCGAAGGCGTCGACGTCCGAGATCGAGATTGCGTTGCCGTTGGCGGTGCTGAACACCAGCGCGGTGTCTTCGTTGACGGTCTGCCCGCCCGGCACCGAGTTGACCGGCGCCTCGTTGGCGTTGTCGACGTTAATGGTGAAAGTCTGCGTGCTGCTCAGCGCGCCGGCGGTCGCCTGCACGGTGATGCCATAGGCGTGCCCGGGCGCGGTCTCGTAGTCGATCGCAGCCCCGTTCGCCACGGTCACCACGCCGGTCGTCGAATTGATGGTGAACCTGCCGCCGGCGTTGTCGGTCAGCACATAGGTTGCGGCCGGGCCACCGCCCGGATCGCTCGACAAGGCGGTGAAGCCGACGGTCGAGCCGCTGGCGGCGCCTTCGCCGACGTGATTGGTGTTGCCGTCGGTATCGATTGGCGTGGATGGCGCCACGTCAGTGACGCCGATGGAGAAGCTGTGGCTCGAGCTCAGCGCGCCGGAGGTCGCCTGCACGGTGATGCTGTAGGTGTGACCGGCGCCGGGCGCGGTCTCGAAATCGAGCGCAGCGCCATTGGCGACGGTGACGACTCCGGTGGAGGAATCGATGGCGAACCTGCCGCCCGCGTTGTCGGTCAGGATATAGCTTGCGGCCGGGCCGTTCGGGTCGGCGGCGAACGCCGTGACCCCGACGGTCGAGCCGTTGGTGGCGCCTTCGGCGACGTTGTTGGCGGCGCCGTTGGTGTCGGTGGGGGTCGAGGGCGCAACGTCGGTGACGCCAATGGTGAAGGTCTGGGAATTCGTCAGCGTGCCGTCGCTGGCCGTCGCGGTCACGCTGTAGGTGTGGCCGGGGCCGGTGGATTCGTAGTCGATCTTGGTGGAATCGGCGACGGTGATGACGCCGGTCGACGAGTTGATGGTAAAGCCCCCGCCCGAGGTGTCGCCGGTCAGCGAATAGGTCACGCCCGGGCCGTTGACGTCGGTCGAATGCGCGGTGATGCCGACCGCGGTGCCGGCGGAAGCGCCTTCCGCCACGCTGTTGGCGGCACCGTCGGTGTCGGTCGGCGCCAAGGGGGCGACGTCGGTGACGCCGATGCTGAAGCTCTGCGACGAGGTGAGCGTGCCGTCGCTGGCCTGCGCGGTGACGCTATAGGCGTGTCCAGCCGCGGTCTCGTAGTCGATCTTGCTCGAATCCGCGACGGTGATCACGCCGGTCGACGAATTGATGGTGAAGCCGCCGCCCGACGAGTCGCCGATCAGCGAATAGGTCACGGCTCCGCCGTTGACGTCGGTGGAGTGCGCGGTGACGCCGACCACGGTCCCGACCGCGGCGCCTTCGGCCACGCTGTTGGCGGCCGCATTGGTGTCGGTAGGCGCCGACGGCGCCACGTCGGTGACGCCGATGCTGAAGCTTTGCGAGGTGGTCTGCGCGCCGTTGGAGGCCTGCACGGTGATGCTATAGGTATGGCCGGGGGCGGTGCTTTCGAAATCGATCTTGCTGGGATCTGCGACCGTTACCACGCCGGTCGAGGAATTGATGGTGAAACCGCCGCCGGAGGTGTCGCCGATCAGCGAATAGGTGGTCGCAGGCCCGCTCGGATCGGACGCCTGCGCGGTGATGCCGACGGTGGTGCCGGCGCTCGCGCCTTCCGCCACGGTGTTGGCGGCGCCGTTGCTGTCGACCGGCGTCGTCATCGCGACGTCGCCGACATTGATCGTGAAGGTCTGCGAATGGGTCAGCGTGCCGTCGCTGGCGGTCGCGGTAACGGTGTAGGCGTGGCCGGCCGAGCTCTCATAGTCGATCTTCGAGCCGTCGGCGACGGTGATGACGCCGGTGGTCGGATTGATGGTGAAGCCGCCGCCCGACGTATCTCCGATCAGCGACCAGGTAATCGCGCCGCCATTGACGTCGCTTGCCGACGCGGTGATGCCGACCGAGGTGCCGGCCGCGGCGCCTTCCAGTACCGTATTGGCGGCGGGATTGGAATCCACCGGCGTCGAGGGCGCCACGTCATTGACGCCGATGGTGAAGGTCTGCTGGCTGGAGAAGTTCCCGTTCTTGCTGGCCATCACGGTGATGGTGTAGGCGTGGCCGGGCGCGCTCTCGAAATCGATCTTGCTGGGGTCGGCGACCGTCACCATGCCGGTGGCGACATCGATCTTGAAGCCGCCGCCGGAACTGTCGGCGGTCAGCGAATAGTCGACGTCCGCGTTGCCATTGGCGAAGGTCGAATGCGCGGTGATGCCGACATAGGTGTTGACCGCCGCGCCTTCCGCTACTGCGTTGGTGGTGGCATCGGTGTCCTCCGGTGCGGAGGGTTTGCCCAATACGGTTGCTGCAATGGTGTCACCGAAAGCCATAACGATCTCCCTGCAAGATCACTCTACTCTGGACCGCGTCCGCATCTCCGTCGGATCGCGATCGGCGCAATAGATTGGAACTTTTCTCAAAGCCGGTGTGCGAAAATTTCCCCGCAACTTCTGATATTTGGCATCGCAATCCGAGTCAACTTACGATTAACGTTGCGTTAGCAATTGTGAGCGTAACGCCGCGTTAACCTTGACGACCGCGTGCGACGCCACTGTGACGCTGCGCGCGTTACCGATTGTTCGGTATGCTGCAAGCTAACAGCTGCGACTTCGCCGCATTGTGGCGTGGTTCACATTTGCCTGGATTGTGATCGCGCTATTTTTCGCCGCTGGCGAGTGGCTGGAATCTTGCCGGCGCTTCCTGCGACAGCCGCCGCGCCACGCGCAAGGCTTCGGCGAAATCCTCGGCGTCGAACCAGTCGAGGCCGCGCATCGGTTCATCCGCGCCGTCCTCCCAGATGCGGGAGGCCACGATGTCGTAGCGCATATAAAGCTTCTTGTTCACCGCCTGGATGCCATGGCCGGTGACCGCCCATTGCCGCCCAAGCCAGTAAATGTCGCGATGCAGGGTCATGTCGGCGGCCGCTTTGCTGTCTGTGCGCACTCTATAATAAAGAGTGGCGTTCTAACGACACGCGCCGCGTTCGGTTCCGTTTTCTGGAACCAGCAGCCGCTCGCCGGCAGCGATCATGCACGTCGCGGACTGATTTTCCAGGCGATTGCCAGCACGACGCAGGTGATCAGGCCGGTGACAAGCGCAACGGACGGCCAGCCAAGCGACAGCGCGGCGGTTGCGGACCATCCAATCGAGGAAAATGCCTCCGCGAAGGTTGCAAGGCGCGACGAGGTGTGGCGGCGGCGAAACTGGCTGCGCCGTGCCTGTACGCGGAACCAGAGCTGAATCGCCGTCGCGGACACCGCGGCAACGGCGATGCCAATTGCCGTCACGGCCGCCTGCAGCGGCGAAACGACACCCAGCGCAAGCAGCAACGGCGCGAAAATGCCGGCGATGCAGATCATCACCACGTCGATCTTGGCGCCGACAACTCCCGCCGCCGGCAGCGGTGCGGTGGCGACGAGGTCGGCTGCGTCCTCGCCTGAGATCGTCAACCATGCGAGGCCGCCGGCCAGTTGACCCGCCGCCATCACCAGCACCGGGGTGACCATCGTGACGGCCGCGGAGCTTTCCGAAAAGCTTCGCCACAGCATCAAGGCCGGCGGGAGCAGATAGAGCAATTGCATCAGCGTCTGCGAAACCAGCCAGGGATCGCGGCGCAATAGCGCAAATTCCTTGCGGCGCAGCGCCTGTCGGCGCGTTCCCTGGCGGAATGGTCTCGCGTGACGCCGGCCTCCTACGGCGGTGGCGGTGGCGCAGCTCACATGATCGGCAAATCGGGGCGAGCAGATCGCCATGGTCGCGCCGAGGATGGCGAGACCGGCCGCGACCAGGCACAGCAGCGCTTCGCCATCGCCGAGCATCGCGCGTGCCGGCCACCATAGCGGGCTACCCAGGCCGGGGGCAAAGGCCACTGCCGCGTCGGAGGTCAGAACGGTGAAACGCGACAGCGTGTCTTGCGACAGCACCGCTGCGATCTGCAACGCGATGACAAAGCCGGCGCCGATCACCGCGGCAACCACTTGCGCCACGAGCCTTGTCCGTGCCGCGCCGATCCAGCGAAACAGCGCGACCGTTAGGGCCACTCCGCCCGCTGTCGCACACAATGCGCATGCGATGACGACACCATAGATCGCGAGCCAGCGCGCGCCGCCGCCAAGCACCAGAACATTCACGAACGGCATCGCCAGCAGCAGCGCCATCGCGATGATGCCGAGCGCCAGCGCGCCGATGCGCACCGAGAACACCTCGGCCAGCGCCACCGGCGACGACATGATCAGGTCGAGATCGGCGCGGGCGTAGAACACCCTCGTCACCGATTCGATTGATTGCGACAGCATCAGCGCCGAGCTCAGGAACACGCAGGCGGTGATCACCAGCAGCGTCGGCTTGTCCGGCTGCTCGAGAGCGGCAAAACGGCCGATCACCGCATAAGCCACCAGATGCATGATCGCTGCAAAGCCGATCAGCCAGATTGCCGTGCTGCGCCGCCGGGATCGCCAACGACCGCCGATCATTCCACCAAATTCACGCCATGCCAGCCGCAGCTCGTGGCGCGCAAACCATTTCAGCGCGGTTGACGATGTCATGCCGGCTCGGTCTCGCGATCGACCAGCGCGATGAACACATCCTCGAGGCTGGTGCCGTTGCTGCCGTTACGCTCGCGCAGCTCAGCAAGCGTGCCCTCGGCGATCAGCCGCCCCGACGCGATGACGCCGATGCGGTCGGCCATGCGCTCGGCCACCTCGAGGATGTGCGTCGTCATGATCACCGTGCAGCCGGCGGCCACGCGATCCTGCAGCAATCGCTTGACGTGGCGGGCCGACAGCGCGTCGAGCCCGGTAAGCGGCTCGTCCAGGATGATGAGCCGTGGGCGATGCACCAACGCACCGGCCAGCGCCACCTTCTGACGCATGCCCTTTGAAAAGCCTTCGCAGCGCTCGTCCCAACGCGGGCGGAGTCCGAGCGACTCCAGCAACTCGCGCGCGTCCGATTCGGCGACTGCCGGATCGATGCCCCACAGGCCGGCGACGAACTCGAGATATTCCAGCGGACTAAGCTTGTCGTAGATCATCGGCTCGTCGGAGACCCACGCGGTGATCTGCCTTGCCGCCACCGGATCGCCGAGCGCATCGACGCCGAACACCCTCACCATGCCGGCGTCGGGCCGCAGCAGGCCGGCGATCATGCGTAAGGTCGTGGTCTTGCCGGCGCCGTTCGGGCCGAGCAGCGCATAGAATTCGCCGGCCTGCACAACAAGGTCGAGTGCATCGACCGCGGGGCGTTCAAAGCGCTTTGTTAAGCCTCGCAGCTCGAGGGCCGGCGGTTGCAGATGATGCATGGTTCTGGTGAGTCCGGTTGGCGACGTGCCAAAACCATGGACCCAAGACGTTTCGGTGCGGTGAATCGGGGCTCGATCACTGAGTGGTGAATGTGAACCATTTCACAGTCAAACGCCGCCGCGTTTGCGAAACTCACGCCGCTGGAATGCAATGAGCATTTCCAAACCGCTGCAGTCCGAGTGAGGTGAGACCGATGTGTGTACCCGCAAACGGCAGAGCGATATCGCTGTCCTTCGCAAAATGCACCGAGTGCAACGTCAAAGGTCGAGCGCAATCCGCGGCAGCTTGATGGCGGAAGAGGAGTTCTTGCTCCGATTGACTCGGTGCGCATGCCACATCTGTTACGTGTCGTGCTGAAAATATAGCCACACGTTCTAGAGGCTTTCCCATTGCGCTGCCCGGTGATAAAGGAGCGATCCTACTGAATAGTTTATTGCAATATTAACCATATCGCGGTGCCGAAGTGAATTTCGCCGGCAAATCCGAGTTCACCGATTTATCGGGCTTCAACGCCCACGGCGATTCATTCGCCGATGCCGTCACGATTCCGGACGCTCACCTGCTGTTCTCCGGAGACTACCAGCGGTCCGGCGCCGACCTGATCGTTTCCGACCAACTCCATCGCGTGGTGGTCGCCGATTATTTCCACGGCGAGAAGCGGGCCTCGCTGGTCTCGCCGGAAGGCGCGCGGCTGGATTCCACGGTCATCGACGCCCTGGTCGGGCACGTTCAATACGCGCAGGCTGCAGGCAGCGCGGCTGCCGCCAAGGTGATCGGTCATGTCGTCAAGATGACCGGCAGCGCCAGCATCGTCCGCAACGGCGTGACCATCGACTTGAACAATGGCGATGTCGTCTACCAGAACGACGTCGTGCAGACGGGCAGCGGCTCGACCCTCGGTCTCGTGATGATCGACGGCACCACGTTCAACATGTCCGCCAACGCGCGGTTGATGATGAACGACCTGACCTACGACGCGGCCAGCACGTCGAACAGCTCGCTGTTCACGCTGGTGCAGGGAGCCGCGACCTTCGTGGCCGGCCAGGTTGCCAAGAGCGGCGACATGAAAGTGTCGACGCCGGTGGCGACCATGGGCATCCGCGGCACTGCTGTCATTCTCGACATCTCCGCGGTGGACGGAACGGTAACGGTCTCGGTCGTCAACCAGCGCGATGGCCAGCTTCATGCGCTTGAGGTGTTCAACACCCGGGGCGAGCGGATCGGAACCGTGACCAGCAACGGCTCGGTGTTGACGTTGACACCCACCGCCAGCTTCGAGGTGATTGCCCAGGAGAGCAACAAGACCGTCGCGCAGGTGCTCGCGGAGTTCAATGCGTTTCAGCAGTTGCTCAGCACCTACGATATCGGCAAGCAGATGAGGCCGGACACGCCGGCGCCGACCGACGGCCGGCGCGGCGACAACGACCAGCAGCCGCTCACCAAATTTGCCGGCAGCACGATCAGCCCGATCGATTCCTCGGTAACGAAATACAACGAGCCGATCGGAGGCACCAGGGATGCGAAAGGGGATGCGACGGACGACGTCGCGGCGCTGAAGCCGACAGGTGACGGAACGAGCATAACGACCAAGGTCGTCGTCAATGTCGGCGATGCGCCCGGTCAATTCGTCGAGGTTGCGGCGACGTCGATCCCGTTCGTGGTGACGCCGTCGCCGGTCTCCCGCATTTCATCCGGCGCCGGCGATCATTTCGGCCCGGTGATGAGCGCCGACGGGCAATTCGTGACGTACGACCCCGACGGGGCGATCTACCTGTTCGACCGGCAGACCGGAACGACCAGAACCATCGCCGCCCCGGGCGGAGGTTTCACCTACGGTTCGCCGACCATCAGCGCGGACGGCCATTTCATCGTTTATCAGGGATCCGACGGCACGCAGTCCTTCATCTTCATCTACAACAACGATGCCTCAGATGTCGCACATTATGGCCAGATCACCCGGCTCGCGCCTGGTGGCCAGCCTGCGGTCAGCGGCGACGGCAGCAAGATCGTCATCGAGCAGGGCGGAAGCATCGCGCTTTACGACCAGCAGGGTCATCAGCTCGCCGACATCACGGCCGCCGCCCTGGGAATAACCGGCGGGCTATGGAAACCCGCGATCAGCGCCGACGGTCACATCATCGCTTTCTGGAGCTCCGACCAGCCGGAGCCCGGCGGGTCCGGGCACTTGTTCACCTATGACCTGTCGACCGCCACGTTCAGGTCGATCGCAAGCACCAATACGGATGTTGGCAGCAGCGCGGCCTCATTCAGCGCCAACGGACATTACATCGTCTACCAAAGCGACGCGCCGGGCCGGCATTCGGAAATCTATCTGGTGGATTTGCGGAGCGGCCAGACCATCTTCCACACCGCAAACACTGGGGCCAGCTACAACCCGGTGATCAGTCCGGACGGCCATTTCATCATTTTCGCAAGCGACGCCAGGCTGACCGCCGACGACAGCAACAACTTCACCGACATCTACGTCGCCGACGTCACCGACCCCGCCCGCCCGCTCTACAAGCTGGTTTCCGTTCTGGACGACGGGACCCAGGGCGATGCGGCCTCCGATCTTGGCGCGACCATCAGCGCCGGCGGACAATTCATCGCATTCGGCAGCCGTGCCTCCAACTTTTCGACCGGAGACAACAACGGCGCGGGCGATATCTTCGTCGTCGACCCGAGCTCGGGCCACAGCGCGATCATTCTGGAGGGCCGCAATTCGCCTGCCGTGCTGAGCGCGAACGGCGTCGTCAAGCTCACCGGCGAGCACGCCGGAGTGACGCTCGGGGTTTCGGATTCGCGGATCACCGCGTCGTTCGACGCCAATGGCGACATCCAGTGGACGTTCAACGAACAGCGATCCGACTTTGGCTCGCTTGAGCCCGGCGAGATCGCGGTCCGCAACTTCGTGATTACGCTTCGAACCGATCGGAGCACGACGGAGATCCCAGTCAAGGTCACCATCTATGACGTCGACCAGACGCCGGTCCCCGTGGCGGACGCGGCGCCGGTCGCCAGTCCGGTGACGCTGACGGCGGGGACCGAGGACACCGGCTACACCATCACCGCGACCGCGTTGCTGGCTGGCGTCATCGACATCGACGGGCCATCGCTGTCGATCAGCGGCTTGAGCGTCGTCAGCGGCGGCGGCACCATCATCGACAACCACAACGGAACATTCGGCTACACGCCCGCGGCGAACTACAACGGGCCGGTGGTGTTCAATTACACGGTCTCGGATGGAACGCTGTCGGCAAACTCCACCGCCAGCCTGAACATCGCCGCCGTCAACGACGCGCCGGTGGTGACCCACGCGGCACTGACGGTGTCCGAAGGCGGGACGGTGGTGCTGGACGCGACAAACATTGCGGTCAGCGATCCGGACAGCACGAGCTTTAGCTTTACGGTCTCGAACGTCAGCCACGGTAAATTCCAGACCACGACCGACGGCAGCAACTGGGCCGATGCAACGGCGTTCACGAGCGCCGCGCTTGGCGCGGGCCATGTCCGCTTCGTACATGACGGCGGCGAAGGCGCGCCGACGTTCTCGATCCGGGCCGACGACGGCGCGGGCGGTCTGAGCAACCTTCTCGCCGCGAGCATCAACTTCAGCCATGTCAACGATGCGCCTGCAGTGGCGGGCTCGTTGGTTTTCTCAGCGATCGAAGGCGGAACACCGGTCACGCTCGATCTTCTGACCGGCGCGTCGGACATCGACGGCGGGACCTTGGCCGTTTCGGGACTGTCAGGATTGCAGCCCGGGCTGTCCTTGTCGGGATCGAATCTGACCGTCGATCCAGCGGACCCTGCCTTCGACCACCTGGCACAAGGCGAAACGCAAACGGTTACCGTGAACTACAGCATCGTCGACGGGCAAGGCGGCGCCACGCCGCAAAGCGCGGCGATCACGATATTTGGCACCAATGACGCGCCGGTGTGGGCGACAGGCCCGGCGGTCACCGAACTCGCGGTACCCACCGGCGAAACTCCCTTTGCGCGCGGAGAAACCCTGGCATTCGGGCCCTCGATGAGTTCCGACGGACGGCTGGTGGTGTTCACCGCCGCCGACGAGATCGGCGGGTCGGACGACAGCTCGTCGCTGGGCGATATCTATCTCTTTAACCGGCAGACCGGCACCTACACCTGGCTCAGCGATCCCGCCAAATTCGCTCACTCCAACATCACGCCCCATGCCGGCGAAACATACCACGGCCTTGCAACGATCAGCCCGGACGGGCAAACGGTCGCCTTCAAGGGCGAATTCCAGGTCACGCAGACCGTCAACGGCCAGCCGTCGACGATCTCTCAAGCGGAAATGTTCCTCTACAACACCAGCTCCGGCGCCATCATCCGGGTACCCGGCTTGAGCGGCGACGAGCCGGGTCTTAACGGCAACGGCAGCCTGATCGCCGCGACCGGCCCCTCGCTGACCGCCCCTTTCAGCAACTCCTTCACCTACAACGATCTGCTCGTCACCGATCGTTCCGGCGTTGTGCTGACCCGGGTTTCCGGCGATGGCAACGCATCGCCTGTCAATACGCCGGATCTCAGCCCGGACGGGCGCTACGTCACGTTCTGGTCGACGGCCTCGCAGCTCGAGGTCCAGAACGTCAAACCGGGAGGTGGCCCGGTCGATCATCTGACATTCAATGTCGGCGCAGCATGGCCCGCGGCGCCCTCGACGCCGGCCGGGCCGGTCGCTCAGGTCTACGTGTTCGACCGGCAAACCGAGACCATCAATCTGGTCTCGGTCTCGCCGACCGGGCAACGCGGAAACGACAATAGCAGCGTGCAGTCGCTGCGCACGAATAACGGCTTCATCGATGTCGGCGACGACTGGAAATCGCAATTCAGCGCCGACGGCCGCTTTATCGTGTTTCAGAGCAAGGCTTCGAACCTCGTCGCCGGCGACAATAACGGCGCGTCGGATGTTTTCCTGTACGATATGCAGACGCACCTAGTGCAGCTGGTTTCGGTCGCGGCCGACGGATCGGCCGCGAACGGTACCAGCTTCCGCCCCGCGATCAGCTCGGACGGACACCATGTCGTGTTCGCCAGCGACGCCACCAACCTGCTCGGCGGAAACCCGTCCGCCGCCGCGGGCACCGGCGGTTTCCAGACCTTTGTCCGCGATATCGATCCGGTAACCGGACTGGTGTCCACCGGCTTCGACGGCTTCCATAACGGCGACAACGAGTACGGCGACACGATCAGCCGAGACGGCGCACTGGTCGCCTTTGGCGGAGCGGCGCTGGCATTCGGTCCGGATCACGGGCAGGCGGAGTTGATTTCCGCCGCGGCCGGCACGGTGAAATTCGCCGGAGCCTCGATATCCGACTACAAACCCGGCGCCGATACGCTGACGATCACCGTCAGTGTCGCGCACGGCACCCTCGCCGCGGTCCAGGCCATCGGTCCCGGCAGCGGCCTGAGCATCGTCGGCGGCTTCGACGGCAGCCACGGCACCCTGCAATTCACCGGCTCCATCGATGCCATCAATCATGCCCTGCAGAGTGGCGTCACCTATGCTCCCACCACGCGCGGTCGTGACACGCTGACCATGACCGTCAGCGACGGACATGGCGGCACCGCGACACAGAGCACCGAATTCGACCCGGGCGCCCCGCAAATCACCGGGGCGTCAGTGACCGGCAGCACGATCGCGTTCAGCGATGACCAGCCTCAGGCGCAGTTGCTCGATCGGGGAAAGGTCTTCTTCTACGACAATGGTCATGCCCCGATTGCGGACCTCTCGCCCGGTTTCAATGCAAATGGGGACACGCTGACGGTAACCGTCAGCGTCGGACACGGAAAGCTCACGCTGGTCGGTCCCCAGCCCGGGATCACCATCGTCGGACCATTCGACGGTCAGGGTGGAACGCTGAAATTCACCGGCACGCTTGCCGCCGTCAACCAAGCGTTGCAAAGCGGCGCCGTCTATACGCCGACCTCAAGCGGTCCCGACACCATCAACGTCAACGTCACGGATACGCACGGCGGCAGCGCGACGCGATCGGCGCAATTCAACCCGCTCGCTCCCGCGGTGGAGGATGGCGGCAGCACCGGTCAATACGATATCTTCGTGGTTGACCAGTCCGGCGGCAGCGCGGGCGTCGTCATCGAAGACGCCTCTCTCGCGCCCGGAAATGCCGGCATGCTGCTGACCAAAGGCGCGCTCGCATTCACCGATCCCGATCTCAGCGATACGCATGCGGCGACGGTGACGGGTTCGCCGCTGGTGGACGCCTCGCACGCCCCGGGCTTCGTCGTTCCGAACGGCGGCCTTGGCACATTTACACCGCTCGCGGTCATCGAGGGTGCCGGCCGCGGACAGGTGCCGTGGACGTTCACCGTCGACAACGCCCAGGTGCAGGGCCTCGGCAGAGGCCAGTACATCACCGAGACCTTTGCCGTTCGGCTCGACGATAACCACGGCGGTCATGCGACACAGAACGTCACCGTCACGATCGCCGGGGTAAACGACGCGCCGGTGGTGAGCGCCAGCCATGTCCTGAACTACACCGAGAATCAGGCCGCCACCGCGATCGATCCGGCGATTGCCGTATCCGATGTCGACAGCGCCAATCTCGTTTCCGCCACCGTGCAGATCACGGCCAACTACGTCATTGGCGAGGACGTCCTAGGCTTCACCGGCCAGAACGGCATCACGGGGTCGTTCGACACTGCGACCGGCAAGCTGACGCTGAGCGGCTCATCCAGCGTCGCGAACTACCAGGCCGCGCTCGCCTCCGTCACCTATGTCAATACCAGCGAGAACCCCTCGGGCGCCGCGCGGACGGTCACTATCGTGACCAACGACGGCGCGGCCAGCAGCGCCGCGGTCATCGACACCATCCAGGTCACACCGGTCAACGACGCGCCGGTGGCGGCCGCGGGCCATACCCTCGATTACACCGAGAACCAGGCCGCCACCGCGATAGATACCGCGATCACCGTCTCCGACGTCGACAGCGCCAATCTTGCTTCGGCAACCGTGCAGATCACCGGCAACTACGTCAGCGGCGAGGACGTGCTCGCCTTCGCCAACA
>C688J35102_120989679_pt1 | contig 12580 bp, 11 predicted proteins | sample HopSoiMetagenom2_FD_35102 | JGI IMG/M metagenome (IMG submission 35102)
ACCCAGCACTGCCGTCATCACGCCGTGCAACCCACCGGCCCTCCGGGCGAACCTTCCGGCAACGTAGCCGCCGAAGAGGTAGGCGAGGAATCCCGACACGAGGGAGACGATCACGAGACCCGAGGTGAACTTCCCCGGCATCACGACGGACCCGGTCAGGGCATCGTAGGCCGCACGAAAGAGCGGGCCGAGCAAGAGCCCGGCCGGGAGTGCGACCAGCAAGCCTAGGGCTACGCCCTCCCACCTGATGTTCTCGCCAGCGCTCACGCTCGATTCCTAGTCCTTTCCCGATCCTTCTGCCGCTACAGGATCTCTCACCGCTCTTAGCCGTCCATGACAGCCACGTTAGCTTTCGGTAAAGATTCGGTAAAGGGCGCGCTTCCGGCCGCTGGTGGCACGTTCCGAGCGGTATCTCGGGTGGTCGATCGGTCTTCCGGAGTATAGAGTGGACGGTCGTGGGGCTCAGGTTTCGCATATGGATGCCGGCGGTGGCCGTGTTCATCGTGCTGCTCTCTATAGGCACTATCTTGCTGTACGGGCTGCAGGCGGCGAAGGCACGCCTCGGCCAGTACTCGCAGGACCACGCGCTTGCCCAGGCGGCGGCCGCGGCGACGGCCATCGAGAAGGCGAGCCCCGCCGAGGCCGGACAGGCCGCGAAGTCCGTCGCCGACACATCGGGCGGAGAGGTGGTCCTGGTGAACCGCCAGGGTGACGTCGTCGCCCGGGCGGCCGGAGGGGTCGCGAACCCGCTTCCTGACCGCGTCCTAGGTGCAGCGTCCCGCGGGGACCGCATCACCGCAAGCATCGATGGTCGCCAGGCCGCCACCGTGCCGGTCGTTCGCGACAACGAGCTGCGCGGCGGCGTCGCCTTCGTCTCGGGCAGCGGCGAGTCGACGGTGCTCGAGATCTTCTCCCGCAGCAACGTGGAGGCCGCGGCCATCGCCGCCGTGGTCGGTGGAGGCCTGATGCTGCTCGTCGCCACGCTCCTCAGCAGGAGGGTCGAGCGGCTCAACCTGGCAGCCAAGGCGATAGAGCAGGGGGACTTCTCCTCTCGAATAGAGCCCGGCTACGACGACGAGCTCGGCGACCTCGCCAGGTCCTTCAACGCGATGACCGCGAGGTTCCAGGACTCCTTCGGCCGGCTGGAGGAGAGCAAGGAGACCCTCGACGCGATCCTCGAGAACCTCGGCGAGGGCGTGCTCGCGACGAACCTCGAAGGGGAGGTGATGTTCGCCAACCCAGCGGCGAGGAGGCTGCTCGGCATGACGCCCGAGAGGGTTCGCGACATCTGGCAGCCGCAGGAGTTGCCAGATCCCTGGGAGGACTTCGACCTGCCAGGCGCCGTCGCCCGCTGCGCCGAGGAGAACGAGTGCGGCGAGGCGCGGGTGCGGGGCGCGCGGACGTTCTTCCAGATCAACCTCGAGCGCATGGAGGCCTTCGACGAACACAAGGGCGGGGTGCTGATAGTCGTGAGGGACCTCTCCGAGTCCCAGCGCCTGGAGGCGAACCAGCAGCGCTTCCTGGCGAACGCCGCCCACGAGCTCAAAACCCCCATCACGGCGATCCTCGGCGCCGCGGACCTGCTGCTCACGGAAGAGGACGACGATCCGGGGGTACGCGAGCGCTTCCTGACGCACATCCGCTCGGAGGCGGAGAGGATGCAGCGCCTCTCGGAGACGCTGCTGCAGCTGGCCCAGACCGGCTGGGACCGCAGGGATCCGGACATCGGTGAGGTCGAACTGCTCGACGTGGCCTCGCGGGTCGCCGAACGCATGGGGCCGCTCGCCGACAGCTCGTATCTGGAGTTGGCTGTCGAGGGCGACGGGGGGCGCGCGTGGGCCGACGAAGAGTGGCTCGAGCAGGCGCTGCTCGTGCTGGTAAGCAACGCCCTCAAGCACTCGGAGAAGGGCGGTCGCGTCCGGCTTAGGGCCGAGGGTTCCCGCATCGCCGTGGAGGACGAAGGCGCGGGCATAAGCGAGGAGGACATTCCGTACCTCTTCGAGCGTTTCTACCGTGGTAGCAACTCGGAGGGTTTCGGGCTGGGCTTGCCCATCTGCAAGGAGCTGGTCCAGAGGATGGGCGGAGAGATCCAACTACAATCCGAGGAGGGGAAGGGAACCGTGGTCGAGATAAGATTGCCGGAGGTTACTGATGACTAGGATTCTCATAGTGGAAGACGACCCCGCGGTGAGGGACGTGGTCGAGCACGCGCTCTCGCGCGAGGGCATGGAGACGCAGACCGCCTCCGACGGGGAGGAGGCGCTCCAGAGCCTGCGCGCCGCGGGGCCCTTCGACCTGGTGCTCCTCGACGTTATGCTGCCGGGGATGGACGGGATTTCCGTCTGCCAGGAGCTCAGGAACGGAGACTCACCCTCAACCGACGCGTCGGTCGTCATGCTGACCGCCCGCGATGACGAGACGAGCGTCGTGGTGGGGCTGGAGGTAGGCGCGGACGACTACGTGACCAAGCCCTTCAGGCCCCGCGAGCTGGTGAGCCGCGTGCGGGCGCACCTCAGGAGGAGGCGCCTGGACTCGAAGGCCGCGCCGCAGGAGCAGAGCAGGCTCGAGTTTGCTGGCCTCCAGGTCGACCTCTTCGGCCGGCAGGTCTTCGCCGACGGCGAACCGGTGGAGCTGACGGCCAAGGAGTTCGACGTGCTCTCCCTCCTGGCCTCCCACCCGGGGAGGGTCTACAGCAGGGAGCAGATCATGCGCCACCTCTGGAACGGGGAGTTCTTCGGCGAGGCGCGGGCGGCCGACGTGCACATCCAGCACATCCGCAAGAAGATAGAACCGGATCCCAAAAACCCCCGCTACGTCCAGACGGTCCGCGGCGCGGGCTACAAGTTCGCGAGGACGGGTGCCGCATCGTAGGAGAAAGTCCGGGAGGGAACAAGCCCGAAGATTGTCGCGGCCTCGTCCTCACCATCGGGCACTCGACGAGGACCTTCGAGCACCTCCTAAAGCTCCTCAGGGAGGCGGGAGCCGGCAACCTCGTGGACGTGCGCCGCTTCCCCACCTCCCGTCGTAACCTCCAGTTCGACAAAGCGGTACTCGGCGGACGATTGCCGCGGGAGGGGGGATACGCTACTCGCACTTGCCGGGTCTGAGCGGACGCAGGGCTCCGCATCCCGACTCACCGAACGCAGGTTGGAGAAAAACCCCTCTTTCCGCGGGTACGCCGACCACATGGAGAGCCGGGAGTTTCGTGACGACTTCGGGCGGCTGGTCGGACTCTGCGAAGGCGGGGAGCGGGTCTGCGTGATGGGCTCGGAGGCGGTGTGGTGGCGTTGCCACCGGCGGATGATCTCCGATGCCCTCCTGGTACGGGGCTTCGCGGTGGAACACGTCCTCGGCGATCACCGGCGGATGCTACACGCCCTCACTCCCTGGGCGAAGGTGTCGGGCGGGGAGCACCTGCTCTACCCGCCGCCGTCGGTCTGAGTCGCGCCCGGGCGTGGTCGTGTTGGCGGCGCTTAACCAATTCTTTACCGAATAGGGGCCGCGCTTGCCCAAAACTTCACAGGCATAGATTAGGGTCTAAGCAGGACCGTATGCTAGGAAGGCGCGAATGTCGCGGGAGAAGCAGGGATTCTGGGAGTACCTCTTGGTCGGGTCTTCCTACGACGAGCGCAAGGCAATGGTTCTCGAGTACGTGATCCACCGCGTCAAGGCCGGGGCGCGCCTCGGCGAGGTGTTGGAGGAAGAGTACGTGCGCCGCCACGCCTCCAAGGAGGAGTTGGACGAGCTAATCTGCAACCCCGAACTCGTGCACGCGGCGAGGGTGCACCTGGAGTCCGCCCTCAAGTTCGAGACATCGCAGCCGCGGTCGCCATCGCGGTCGCCATCGCGGTACCCCGGCCGTTCTTCGACGAGACTGGCGCCTGCAGTCGTAGGGCCGCAGACCGAGGGGAGGGCGATGCCGGCAAACCCGGGCCACGAAGAGGGGCTCTCGCAGAAGCTTGGCCGCGGCGCGCCGCTGGCCGCCGTCGTGCTGGTCGTCTCGGCCGTCGTTCTCTTCCTCATCTACGAGCTCTTGCCGGTCCTGAAGCTCATAGCGATCGCGCTTCTGTTGGCACTGGCCATGAGGACCGTGGTCCGGGGCCTCGACAGGGCGAGCTTCCCGACCTGGCTCTCGGCGATCGTCTTGCTCTTCGGGATCGGCGCGTTTGGCGCCCTCGTGTGGTTGGTGATGGTGCCGAACCTTTCTCAAGAGGTTCGTCAGCTGACCTCCGAAGGACCGGGATCCCTGCAGTCGGTGGCAAACCTGTTCCGGGATCTTCCACTGTTTCCCGATGCATCCCGGTTGTCGGAGCGGCTGCGCGGCTACCTCTCCGGGCTTATCGACTCACTGCCGATGCTCCTGTACACCGCCGGATCGGCCGTGGCCGCGGTCGTAGCAGTGGTCTTCCTGGCCCTGTACCTCGCCATCGATCCGGACGCCTACACCTCGGGTATCTTGCGGTTCGTGCCGAGGGCGCGCCACGAGGGGGTCGAAGATTTTATCGACCGGGTCGGCACCAGGCTGCGGGGTTGGATCTCTGGCGTCGCCTTCGTGGCGAGCTTTGTGGGGCTAGGGGCCGGCCTCGGGCTCTGGTTGCTCGGGGTTCTGTTGCCTCTCACGCTCGGCCTCCTCGCAGGTCTTTTGAACGTGATCCCGTTCGCCGGATCGGTTCTCGGCGGGGCCCTAGCGACGCTCGTGGCGCTGACCATCTCACCGCTGACGGCACTGGAGGTCGCGGTACTTTTCCTGGTTTTGAACCAGATAGAGGGAAACATTCTCCAGCCGCAGGTCATGAGTCGCCAGGTAAGGATCTCCACGGCCGTGTTCATCGTCGCCTTCCTGGTCCTTGGCACGCTGCTCAGACCGATCATCGGGGCCTTTCTGGCGGTCCCGGCGACGGTGGTGACGAGCGTGGTGCTGGACGAACTCGCAGCGAAGAGGCCTTCGCTGGGGTTCGACGAAGAAGGCGAAGAGACGGAGACAACGGAAGAACGAAAAACCAACCCCTAGCCACGGCCGGCCGGATAGCCGCTCCGCAGCTCAACCCGTGTTCTCGGGGAGAACCGCCTCGTATTCGATCGCGAGACCTGGAAGCGGAGCCCTAGGCTCTGCATCTTGGGTGTCTGGCGAGTGCCACGGCGGCGGAGATGTGGGAGAGGTGCGTCAGGCCTTGTGGGAAGTTGCCGAGCATCTCCCCCGCTTCCGTGTCGTACTCTTCGGAGAAGAGGTCGAGATCGTTGGCCGTGGTGAGCGTACGGTCGAAGACGGCCCCGGCCTCCTCGGTACGTCCCTGGTGGGCGAGGCACTCGGCCAACCAGAAGGAACAGGCCAGGAACGCGCCTTCTTGCGTGCTTTCGTCACGGTACCGTTTCAGGAGGCCATCGTCGTCCAGGTCCTCGCGGATGGCGTCCGTCGTGCGGACCATGCGCTTGTCGCCGTAGTCGACGAAGTCCACGCGGGGGAGCAGCAGGAGCGCCGCATCGAGATCCTTGCCGTCGAGGCACTGGGCGAAGACGCCCCGCTCTTCGTCGTAGCCGCGGCTTTCGACCGCCTCCCGGATCTCCTCGCGCACCTTCTTCCAGCGTTGCTCGGGTGCCTTCCTCATGCACTCCTCGGCGAGGCGGAGCCCCTTATCTAGGGTCGCCCAGCACATGACCTTCGAGTGCACGAAGTGCCTGGGGGGGCCGCGCATCTCCCAGATGCCCTGGTCGGGGTCCGACCAGCGCTCGGCAGCGGCGTCTACCAGCTCGAGCAGAAAGCGCCAGTAGTCGTCGTCGGGGGAGTTGCCGCGGCGGTGCCAGCGCCAACTGAGCTCGAGAAGCTCCCCGTACATGTCGAGCTGGAGTTGGCCCGCGGCGGCGTTGCCGACGCGCACCGGTCTCGCGCCGCGGTAGCCTTCCAGGTAGTCAAGTTTCTCCTCCGTCAGGCGGCGCTCGCCGCCGAGGCCATACATGAGCTGGAGACTCTCGGCGCTGCCGGCGGCGCTACGCTCGATAAAGCGCCGGAAGTCGTCGGCGGCGTCCTCGAAGCCGACCTCGGCGAGCGAACGCACGGAGAAGAAGGAGTCCCTGATCCAGGCGTAGCGGTAGTCCCAGTTCATCTCTCCGCCCGGAACCTCGGGGAGCGAGGTCGTCGGGGCCGCCACCACGGCGCCGGTAAGGTCGTTCATGAGCGCCTTCATTACGAGGGCCGAACGTAAGACCCCCGGCTTGTAAGGACCCTCGAAGCGGAGGTCCGAGGCCCACTCCCTCCACCGTTCTACCGTGATGTCGAGGCAGCGGTCTACCTCGTCGGCGTCCGGCGCTTCGGGAGGGGCGTAGTCGAGCCTCTCGGGTGGTACGGACAGGATGGAGAGCCGCACCCGCTCGCCGGGGTGAACGCCGACCGTCGCGCTCAAGGTGTGTTTGCCCGAAGGCGAGAGTCCGGAGTCGCCGGAGATGAGGAGCCCGTCGTTGCCGCCTATGGCGCTGTAGACCCCGACCCCTTCCTGGCGCAGCCAGGGCGCCACCGCGCCGTAGTCGAAGCGGGGCGCTATCTCTATCTCCAGCTCCACGTACCCGCTCACGCCCTCGACGACGCGCAGTATCTGGCGATGCGGGTGCTCGGGGTCAGGGGACAGCGCTAAGCAGTCGATCAGGCGCGCCTCACCGCCTTCGGCCTCGAACGTCGTCTCTAACACGAGCGTGCCCTCCAGGTAACGCCGGGAGGAGATGCGGACGCCCTTGGGAGAGATAGAGCAGAAACCGCCCTTCTCCCGGTCGAGCAGACGCCCGAAGCAACTCCCGGCGTCTATGCGTTGGATGCAGTACCAGTCGATGGAGCCCGCGCGTGAAACCAGCGCCGCCGAGTTGCTGTCGCTGATGAGAGCGTAGTCTGCAATGGCCGGGTAGCGTTCCCCCTCAGCCACGCGCACTTTCTCCCGCGCTCATGCCCCATAACGCGCGCCAGGCCGAGCCGCCGGAGCCGCGCACCCCCGCCAGATAACGCAGCCCGGCGAGCGGTTCCCTAAAGCCTAGGACGAAGATAACGATAGAGATGGCCGCGGAGGCCAGGCACAGCGTGCACCAGGCGCCCACTAGGAACGCCTGCATCAGGATGAGCAACACGCTCACCAGCGCGCCGGAGAGGATCACTACCCCGAAGGCAAGCACCGTCCAAGGCATCGTACGCCATTTCTGGCTTCCGCCGATAAGGCTCAAGATTATCTCCGCCCCGTAAGCCAGGGCGCCGAGCGCCGCATCGGGGATGCCGAGGTACTCGAGTACCTTCGTGCTCTGAAAGAACGGGTCCCACACGCCAGGGAGCACGCTTACCTGGTAGAGCGTCAGGTATACGGAGACGCAGAGTCCGGCGAAAGCGAGGGCGACGATGGGGATGCGCCGGGACCACCTCGTCGGGTTCTCGTCGAAACCCGAAGGCCGTTTTTCGCCCATCATCTCCTGCCGATCAAGGCCGCGGCGGCGAGCAGACCTGCTCCGCCCGCGAGCGCGAGCAACCCCAGGTGCTCGGTCGCCCATAGCTGCGGGCTCTCCTCGTGGGACTGCTCGTCGAAGATGCCGTGCGTGCCGGGGTCGCCGGGGACGGGCTCGTAGAGGTTGTCCGGACGGTTCTCGTCCACGGGCTTATCGGTTTGCTGCGAGCCGTAGCCCGTCTTCGCCAGGTACCAGTCCCCGAGCCCCGGCAAGAGCTTGTTGCCCGTGATCACGAGGGTCGAGGAGAGGCCGACCCTGACCTCGCGCCTCCTCTGGTGGGCGGCCCAGTAGATCGCCCGCGCCGGCACCTCGGGCTGGTAGATGGGCGGCACGGGCTGGGGGTGCTTCGGGAGGTTGGTCTTGGAGACGTTGAACTGCGGGGTGTTGACGGCGGGCAGTTGGACCATCGTGATGTGTACGCCCGACCCGTCGTGCATGAGCTCGGTGCGCACCGAGTCGGTGAAGCCCCTTATGGCGTGCTTCGAGCCGCAGTAGGCCGACTGCAGCGGTATGGCGCGGTAGGAAAGCGCAGAGCCCACCTGCACGATGGTGCCGCGGTCGCGCGGGAGCATGCGCTTCAGGGCCGCCTTCGTCCCGTAGACGGTGCCGAGGTAGCACACCTCCGTGGAGCGCTTGAAGTCCTGAAGCTCTATATCCTTGAAGGGCGAGAAGATTACGGCTATGGCGTCGTTGACCCACACGTCTATGGGGCCGAGCTCGCGCTCGACCCTCTGCGCGGCGGCCTCGACCTGCTCGGGGTCGGCCACGTCCGTCCGGATGGCGAGGGCCTCTCCCCCGGCAGCCTCGATCTCCTCTCTCGCGCCTTCCAAACCCTCCTCGCCCCTGGCGAGCAGGGCCACCTTCGCCCCGTGCTTACCGAACTCGCGGGCGGTCGCGCGCCCGACCCCGGCCGAAGCGCCTGTGATAACCACCACTTCCGCGTTGCTAGTATCCATGAGGTTCCTCAACTCCTTTTCCAGGTCTATTGGACTGGCCGGACGCCTCTGGTCCGCCGGAGCACGACAGGCCCGTCCAACTTCACAGTTGCTCGCGCACCCCGGCTTCGTGGGCGATCCCTTCGGTTTGGTCCTCGACGACGCCCTCCACCGCCGTCTTGCCCGCGCCCACGCGTATCACCGGCAGCACGGTCTTGCGTCGCACGTCTTCGATCGCCAGGGCCAGAGCAGCGTAGAACGCGATCCCGAGCAAGACGAGGCCGACGATCCCGGCCGCGTCCTGCAGGCCGGGATTCGCGCTCAGCTGGTAGAGGCCGGTGAGGAAGAAGCGCGCGGCCGCCGTCAGCAGAACGACGGCCGGCACGAGCTTGCCGAAGGCCGCGCCCAGGGCCGGGATGAGGAGCGCCGCACCCGCGAAAACCAGAAACACCCCGAGAACGACGCTGGTCGCCGAGGGCGCCGAGTTCAGTTTGACCAGGCCAACGGTGAGCCAGGTCGCGGCGAGTATGCCCATCCCCGTTGCGGCGGCGGGGTCCCGGGCGAGAAAGCCGAAGATCGCAGCGAGGAATTGCAAGGGAGCGCCGAAGGCCATCAAGGCGAGCGCCACGTACAGAGATTCCCGCGGCGCGAACCAGCCGAGCTGGGACCCGCTGAGGACGAGGGTGGCTCCGCCCAGGGCGAGGAAGCCCAGAGCGAGCGGGGAGGCAATGGGCCGTACGAAGACCCGGCTTTGGTTCCCTTCGGGTTTGGGACCGTAGAGTCCCGTCGCTCTTTCGTCGGCGATGTTCCGCTCGTCAGTCATCTCTTACCCTCCTTTGCTCGGGTCGCGCGCTCTCCAACCCGGCCTCTTACGCATCTCAGCCGACCCCAAAACGCGGGAACTCGGCCTCACGCGTCCCGATGCCAGTCTTCTGGGAATCCGGGATCTACTAAGCAAGCTCGCGCCATGGCCGGAGCAGATGAACCGCCCCTACCCGCACATCTCGGGCTCGTGATATTCCCTTCATTTTCTCCGGCACGAGTTAGTGGAGTGCCCGCTCCTGTAAGCCTTCGGTAAAGGTCCGGTTAACGCTTCTTCATCGCCTGGAATGTTCGGCTAATCTCCTGGCGCGATAGTGGGCCTGGCGATGCCCAGGCGTTCTACCTGCGGCGCCACATCCCTCAGTTCGCGCTCGAGCTCCCGGTAGCGGCGCTCCTGGTCATGCGTGAGCTCCCCCAACCGGTGGTAGTGATGCAGGCGTTCGAGCCGCCCCGACATAAATACGCCCCACCTTATGCTGAAGTCGTAGATTCTCGCATCGTTTTGCGCTTTTTTCTGGTCGGAGGCCAGCCGGCGCAGCTCATCGACGCCAGCTGAGATGATGGCCAGGTCCCTGTCTATGCCGGGTGGCCCGGCATTGGACTCAGCGAGCATCCCTCGAAGGCTCCTTGATGAAGTCCGCCTCGCAGAGCTTGATGCCTGTCCGCGGCGCCCCGCAGCCAAGGTTCTTGCAGGTGAGGGCCACCATGTGGTTGTCGAGGTCCTCGCTCAGAAACAAGAACCCCAGGTAAAGGGAGTCCCCGACCTCGAAGTCGGTCGAGCCGCAGTTTTCGCAGGTGAAGCCCCTCTCTCGGACCTTCTCGAGCACCCCGCGTTTCTGGGCCTCGTCGAGCGGAGTGTTGTCGCCGAGCAACACGGCTCCTAGATCCCCACGTCCCGATCGTAGAAGACGTTGTCCTCCCGCCAGCCGCCCATCCCCTCGCCTATCTTCTTGTAGTCGGAGACGAACTCGATGCGCTCTATCCACTTGGCCATCTTGAAGCCGACCTGGGTCTCCAATCGGAGCCTCAAAGGCGCGCCGTGCTTGATGGGCAGCGGCCCGCCGTTCATGTCGTAGGCGAGGATGCACTGCGGGTGGTAGGCGTAATCCAGGTCTATCGTCTCGTAGAACTGGCCCTCCCCGCCCGCGCTCGGGTCGTCGCGGCCCGTGTCTTGCATGGTCAGAAACACGATGTGGCGCGTCTCGGGCAAAGGCTTGACCAGCTCGACGATCTGCCTGAGCGGCACGCCGGTCCACTCCCCGATGCTCGTCCAGCCCTGGATGCAGTTGTGGAGGGTCCTCTGAGTCTGCTTCGTCGGGAAAGTCCGCAGATCATCCAATGTAAAGATCATCGGCCTCTCCACCAGGCCGCCGACCTCCAGCCTGTAGTCGGCGAAGTTGTGGACGGCCATGATCTTGTAGTAGTCGACATCGGGTGGTTTGCCGTTGACGCGGTGCTCGGGGGTGAGGTCCCTCTTTGAGTAGTCCTGGCGCGACTTGAGGGGGTGTAGGAAGATCTTGCGCGTGCCCTCGACGATGGCGCCGAACCCCCGCTGCGTACTACGCGGGTGGGAGAGCGAGTACTGTGTGGCCACCCAGTGGAAGATCACCAGCGCGACCAGGAAGGCGATGGTTATGAGGGTCGAGATGATCGGGTAGACTCCCTGGCCGAAGATCATCTTCGCCGTCTCTTTGCCGAAGCCGTGGACGATGACCATAAAGACGTGCACGACGATAAACGCCAGGAAGGCCAGCAGCGCCAGGAAGTGCAGGCTTCTTGCCCACTGTCTGCCCCCGAACATCCTGACGTACCAGGGGAAACGGGCCTCGATGGCGGGGGACTGGGCGGCCCCCGTGGCGATCTGGAACGGGGCCAGGATAAAGACGACCGCCCCGTAGGTCAGCTTTTGGATGGCATTGTACGGCTGGCCCGGCAACGTCGGCGGCAGCTCGAAGCGCAGGTAGGTGATGATGTCCTTCACGGCCTGCGGGAAGACCTCCCACGAGTACGGCCAGAAGCGGTGCCACTCGCCGGTGGCGAAGAGCAGAACCACGTAGATGAGCCCGCAGAGGATCCAACCTATCACGCTAATGAAGTGCCAGTGCCTGCCCAGGCCCAGCTGGCTGTGTCCCGGCATGGAGACTATGGAGGAGTAGCTCTCTTCCTCGTCTAAAGTGTCGTAGAGCTTGTCCTTGGGCATCCTCTTTCTGGTAAAGCGTGCCCACTCCGAGCCGGGCCTTGAGTCGTCGTTCCAGTAGAGCTTGGGGTGGGTGGCCAGGATCTCCATGCCGCTGCGGATGAGCAGCGAGATGAAGATGATGTTTATGACGTGGGTGATGCGGATCCAGGCCGGAAAGTCCAGCTCGGGCATCTCAGTTCCTCCTCACGGTTTGCCGATGCTCATGACGTAGGGCTCTCCTTCGAGCGTCAGGTACACGCCGCCCGACGACTCCCCCGTGGTTATCCCGGAGATGCCCGTCGGATCGAGGCCCTCCTGCTCGTACTTGCTCGCGAGATCGATCGTCTCTACGGTCTCCAGCGTCTCCCGCCGCATGACGACTAGCTTGTCTAGCGTCGCCGCGTAGACGTAGAGGGCGTCGCTCGTGACGGCCTCCACCGTCTCGCCCAGGTCCCTGGAGGCCATCACCTCCAGGTCGCCCCTCAACATTCCCTGCGGGTCGCCTTCGAGTGCGGTGAGGGTGCTGCCTTCGGCGAGGTAGATCCGCTGGGCGCTCTCGGTGTCGACGGCGATCTCTTCGGCCTCCTGCGAACTGTGCGCCATGCTCTCCAGCGGGTCGCCGCCGTAGTACGTCGTACCCTCCGACCCCGCGACCCAGAGCGCCGGATCGAAGCCTTTCTCCGGTGCCTCTATGAGCGTTTTCCGGTCCCCTTCTACGTGTATGCTAAGGAGCTCCTTTGAGGTCGCGAGGTCCACGCCCAGCACCTCCGTACCGTCTTCGGAGAGGGCGAAGAGTATCTCAGGCTGCGCGTTTACGGTGACGTAGGATGGCTCGCCCCCGGTGCCGTATCCGCCGACGACGCGCAAGGTGTCGGTGTTGAGTTCGCTTATTCGGCCCGACCCGGGGCGCGCGATGTACGCCTGCCCGGGTTCCCTGGGGTTCAGGGCGAGGTTCTCCCCGAGGTCGTCCAGTTCGGCTGACAGCATTTTGCCTGACCCGGAGGCGCCGAAGTCGACGCGTTCCACCCGACGCCCGTCTTCGCTCACGGCGATCAGGGCGTCGTTCGGAACCCAGGTCGGCTCCTTCAAGGGGTCGTCTACCCGCAGCAACCGAGCCTGCTGACCCGCCCCGGCCTCGCCACACCCGCCCACGACGAGGGCCAGCAGCAAC
>C688J35102_120989678_pt1 | contig 12579 bp, 11 predicted proteins | sample HopSoiMetagenom2_FD_35102 | JGI IMG/M metagenome (IMG submission 35102)
GCTGCTCGACGCGTTCAAGGAGATGACCCTCCTGGAGCTCAGCGAGTTCGTGAAGCAGTTCGAGGACACCTTCGGCGTGACCGCCGCCGCCCCGGTGGCCGTGGCCGCCGCTCCGGCTGCCGGAGGAGGCGCTGACGCCGGCGCCGAGGCCGCCGCCGAGCAGGACGAGTTCGACGTGGTCCTCGAGGCTGCGGGCGAGAAGAAGATCAACGTCATCAAGGAGGTGCGCGCGCTCACCAGCCTGGGCCTGAAGGAGGCCAAGGAGCTGGTTGAGGCGGCCCCGAAGCCGGTCCTCGAGAAGGTCAACAAGGAGGCCGCCGACAAGGCCAAGGAGCAGCTCGAGGGCGCTGGCGCCTCCGTCACCGTCAAGTAGCGAGACCGGCTAGACCGGCCCCATGGGGCCGGTCTGCCAGCGCCTTTCGGCGTCCCGTCCGACCAGACCAGTCCGACGCCTGGAACGGCCGTCTCAGGTACGGCGTACACCGCTGCCCCTGAGGTGGCCGTTCAGGCTTTTGGTCCCGGAACTCACATCGCTGAGATGTCGGGACAAGCCAGGCGAGAATGACCTAGGTTTGGCTCGTTCGAACAGGGCTGTGCGCACGTAACGCGCCGTGGGGTTACTCGTTGGTCAAGAACGGGTAGAACTCGGTGCGCTTCGTCACACGGCAGGGGTGATCGGGCACAAAAGCGGAGGAGAGCGCCGTGGGCGTGGAGATTCAGGTCGACCACCTGACCAAGTCGTTCGGAAAACAGCTGATCTGGGGAGACGTCACTCTCACCATCCCTGCCGGGGAGATCTGCGTGATGCTGGGCCCGTCCGGCACCGGCAAGTCGGTGTTCCTCAAGTGCCTGATCGGGCTGCTCAAGCCTGACGAGGGCACGATCATGATCGAGGGCCTCGACATCGCGAACTGCTCCGAGAAGGACCTCTACGAGGTCCGGAAGCTCTTCGGGGTCCTCTTCCAGGACGGCGCGATGTTCGGCTCGATGAGCCTCTACGACAACGTGGCCTTCCCGCTGCGGGAGCACACCAAGAAGTCCGAGTCCGAGATCCACAACATCGTCATGGAGAAGATGGACCTCGTCGGCCTCGTAGGCGCGGAGGACAAGCTGCCCGGCGAGATCTCCGGCGGTATGCGCAAGCGGGCGGGCCTGGCCCGTGCACTGGTCCTCGACCCTGAGATCGTCCTCTTCGACGAGCCGGACTCCGGTCTGGACCCCGTCCGTACGGCCTTCCTCAACCAGCTGATCGTGGACCTGAACGCCCAGATCGACGCGACGTTCCTCATCGTCACCCACGACATCAACACCGCCCGGATGGTGCCGGACAACATCGGCCTGCTGTACCACAAGCACCTGGCGATGTTCGGCCCCCGCGAGATGCTGCTGTCGTCCGAGGAGCCCGTCGTCCGGCAGTTCCTCAACGCCCAGCGGATCGGCCCGATCGGCATGTCGGAGGAGAAAGACGCCGACGAGCTCGCCGCTGAGGAGGGCCAGGAGCTCCCGCCGCTCCCGCCGATCCCGCTGCAGATCGAGCCCAGCAACGGCAAGCCACGGCGCAGCCAGCGCGAGCCGGGCTCGTGGTGCGAGGAGCACGGCATCGAGCCGCCGCCCGGCTCGTTCCAGGACTCGACGGCACAGCCCACGGGAGCCTGATCAGGCATGTCCTCGATCACGTCCGCACGGGTGTTGCGGCCGGTCGGCACCGCGGGGAAGCTCTTCGCCTTCGCTCTCGATGTCGCACGCGGCCTGCCCAGGCGCCCGTTCCAGTGGCGCGAGTTCCTCCAGCAGGCCTGGTTCATCGCCTCGGTGACGATCATCCCGACCGCCCTGGTCGCCATTCCCTTCGGCGCGGTCATCGCGCTGCAGGTCGGTGGCCTGATCAAGCAGTTTGGTGCCCAGTCGTTCACCGGCTCCGCAGCCGTCCTCGCGGTCGTCCGGGAGGCCGGCCCGATTGCGACCTCGCTGCTGATCGCGGGCGCCGGCGGCTCGGCAATCGCGGCGGACCTCGGCGCGCGCAAGATCCGCGAGGAGCTCGACGCGATGATGGTGCTGGGCATCGACCCGATCCAGCGGCTCGTCGTGCCTCGCGTGCTGGCCTGCATGTTCGTCGCGGTCTTCCTCAACGGCCTGGTCAGCGTCGTGGGTGTCGCGGGCGGTTACGTCTTCAACGTGGTGCTGCAGGACGGCACGCCGGGCGCCTATCTGGCCAGCTTCACAGCTCTGGCACAGCTCCCCGACCTCTGGCAAGGCATGGCCAAAGCCTTGGTGTTCGGCCTCATCGCCGCGATCGTCGCCTCGTACAAAGGCATGAACGCCGGCGGTGGCCCGAAAGGCGTCGGCGACGCCGTGAACGAGTCCGTCGTCATCACCTTCATCCTTCTCTTCGTCGCCAACTTCGTCATGAGCGCGATCTACTTCCAGCTCGTGCCGCCAAAGACGGGTTGACGCATGGCTGACATGCGGGCCATCGCGGCCAAACCCCTCAGCTGGCTGGACGATCTCGGCGGCCAGCTGAAGTTCTACGTCTCCGCACTGGCGTGGTCTCCGCGGGCAATCAGCCGCTACAAGAAGGAGATCATGCGGATCCTGGCCGAGGTCACCCTCGGCTCCGGGGCGCTTGCCGTGATCGGAGGCACCGTCGGCGTCATCACGATGATGGCGTTCTTCACGGGCACGGAGGTCGGCCTGCAGGGCTACGCCGCGCTGAACCAGATCGGCACCTCGGCCTTCTCGGGCTTCGTCTCCGCCTACTTCAACACCCGGGAGATCTCCCCGCTGGTCGCCGGCATCGCACTGGCTGCCACGGTCGGGTGCGGCTTCACCGCTCAGCTCGGCGCCATGCGGATCTCCGAGGAGGTCGACGCCCTCGAGGTGATGGCGATCCCCTCACTGCCGTTCCTGGTGACCACCCGGATCATCGGCGGTCTGATCGCAATCGTGCCGCTGTACGTCGTCGGCCTGCTCTCGTCGTACTTCGCGACCCGGCTGGTGGTCACCAAGTTCTTCGGGCAGAGTGCCGGCACCTACGACCACTACTTCGACCTGTTCCTGCCGCCCGGCGACGTGCTGTGGTCGTTCGGCAAGGTGCTGGTCTTCGCCGTCGTGGTGATCATGATCCACTGCTACCACGGCTACAACGCGTCCGGCGGTCCCGCGGGTGTGGGTGTGGCCGTGGGCCGTGCCGTGCGGACCTCCATCGTCGCCATCAACGTCGTCGACCTGCTGCTGTCGATGGCGATCTGGGGCGCGACCACCACCGTCAGGCTGGCGGGCTAGGGGGGACGCATGGCGAACAGGGAGACGAGTGCATGGGTGCCGCGCGTGTACGGCGTGGGGTTCCTGCTGCTCTGCCTGCTCTTCGTGTGGCTGACCTACGCGTTCTTCAACCAGAAGTTCACCAAGTACGACGAGGTCACCCTCGATGCGTCACAGGTCGGGTTGTCGTTGCCCAGCCGGGCCGACATCAAGATCCGCGGCGTCCTCGTGGGCGAGGTTCTCAAGACCACGACCCACGGTGACGGTGCACGGCTGACCCTCGGGCTCGATCCCGACCTGCGCCCCACGATCCCGGCCAACGTCGGCGCGACGATCCTCCCCAAGACCCTGTTCGGTGAGAAGTACGTCTCTCTCGACGTCCCGAAGAACCCGAGCCCACAGCCGATCCAGCCCGGCGCGACCATCAGGCAGTCGAACGTCTCGATCGAGGTCGAGAAGGTCCTCAACGACATCTACCCGCTGCTGCGGACCATCAGGCCGGAGCAGCTCAACTACACGTTGACCGCCGTGGCGAACGCCTTGGACGGTCGCGGCAACAAGCTCGGGCAGAGCTTCGTCACGTTGGACAGCTACCTGAGGCGGATGAACCCGCAAGTCCCGGCGCTGCTCAACAGCCTGGAGAACCTCGGGAAGGTCTCGAGCGTCTACCGGTCCGTCGTGCCCGAGCTGAGCCGCATCCTGCGCAACACCGTCACGACCACCCACACGTTCGAGAGCAAGAACCAGCAGGTCACGCAGCTCTTCGACGACGTCGCCGGGTTCAGCGGCACCGCGCGTCAGTTCCTGAAGCAGAACGGGTCGAACATGATCACGCTGGCGCACCAGGGCCAGCAGATCCTGCCGATGATCGCGCGCTACTCCCCGGAGTTCCCCTGCTTCCTGCGCGGCCTCGTCGCCACCATCCCGCGGGCAGAGTCGGCGTTCCGCAACAAGACGCTGCACATCATCCTGGAGACGTTGCCGCGCCAACCGCGTGGCTGGAACCCCAGTGACATGCCGCAGAACGCCGACAACCGCGGTGCGTTCCCGTACTGCGCAGACATGTACAAGGCCATCCGCGGCGGCTACAGCCAGCACAACCTTCCGCCCGGGAAGCTCATCCCCAAGATCAAGGACGGCGTGAACTACTCGGAGCCGATCGGCAAGCGGGCGCCGGTGAGTGACGCCGTCATGGGGACTCCTGAGCAGAAGACCGTGATCAACGCGGCGGCCTCCGAGGTCCTGGGTGTGTCGCCGGACCGTGTGCCCGACCTGGCGTCGCTCCTGCTCGGCCCGATCGCACGCGGGAGGGCGGTGGGCGTCCGATGAGGATCTTCGGGCTCGACAAAGCCACCGCCGGTGCCACCGTCAAGCTGGTCATCTTCGTGCTGGTCACGACCATGGCCACGACGCTGCTCGCCATCACGATCGGCAACATCCAGTTCGGGAGCAAGACGTCGTACAAGGCCGTCTTCAGCGACGCGACCGGCGTGGTGAAGGGCGACGACATCCGCATCGCGGGGGTGAAGGTCGGCAGCGTGGACGGCGTCGACATCGTCGACCGCACCCAGGCGCTGGTCAGCTTCTCGGTCCAGTCCACGACGCGCCTTTCCCAGAGCACGTACGCGACGATCCGCTACCGCAACCTCGTCGGACAGCGCTACATCGCGCTGTCGCAGGGCTCAGGCGGGCCCGGCGTGCTCCACGAGGGCGACACGATCCCGCTCAGCCGCACCGCACCCGCGCTCGACCTGACCGTGCTCTTCAACGGCTTCAAACCGTTGTTCGCCGCGATGACACCCGAGGACGTCAACAAGCTGTCCTACGAGCTGATCCAGGTCTTCCAGGGCGAGGGCGGCACACTCGAAGGCCTGCTCAACCGCACCGCGTCGGTCACCAACACGCTGGCCGCCCGGGACAAGCTGGTCGGCGACCTCATCTCGAACCTGAACCAGACGCTCACGACCGTGGGGGACCGCTCGCAGCAGCTCTCGGACCTGATCATCCAGTTCCGCAAGTTCGTCACCGGGCTGAGCAACGACCGGCACGCGATCCTCGGGTCCCTGAACTCGATCTCGGATCTCGCGGTGCAGACCTCCCAGCTGGTCACCGGCATCCGGCCCGGTCTGACAAAGGACATCTCCGGGCTGCGCCATGTGACCGCCAACATCAACTCCCGCCGGTCCGAGGTCAACCGTGCCCTGCACGTCCTGCCGATCAAGCTGACCAAGGTGGGTCGTACGGCGATCTACGGGTCCTGGTTCAACTTCTACCTCTGTGACTTCACCGGTCGCGTCGAGCTGCCCACGGGCAACGCCCTTCCGGGCGCGCCGTCGCACCAGGACATCAGCTACCACACCAACTCGGCCAGGTGTCACATCGGATGAGGCACCCCACGAGACCGCTCGCTCCGCTCACGCTCCCGCGGGGACCCCGACCATGAGCACCCCGTTCCGTGAGCGCAACCCCGTGGTCATCGGGGCGATCAGCCTTGCCGTGATCGCCGCGATGATGACGCTCGCGTTCAAGGCCAGCGACCTGCCGATCATCGGTGGTGGCGACACCTACTACGCCGACTTCTCCGAGGCCGGCGGGCTGAAGCCCAACGACGAGGTCCGCATCGCCGGGGTCCGGGTCGGGAAGGTCAAGAGCATCGACCTCGCCGGGGACCACGTCCGGGTGACCTTCCAGGTCAACACCTCTTCCCAGTTCGGTGCCGAGACCGGGGCCAACATCAAGGTGAAGACGCTCCTCGGATCCATGTACCTGGCGCTGGTGCCGGCAGGGTCCGGGCAGCTCAAGGAGGGTGCGACGATTCCGGTCTCGCGCACCCACTCGCCGTACGACGTGGTCCAGGTCTTCCAGGGACTCGCCTCGCGTTCGGAGCGGATCAACACCCATCAGCTGGCCAAGGCGCTCAACACGATGGCTGCCCTGACGCGCAACACTCCGGCCGACTTCCGCTCCGCGCTCCGCGGGGTGTCCGCCCTGTCCGCCAACGTCGCCGCCCGCGACGCCGAGCTCAACACTCTGTTGCAGAACCTGAAGAAGGTCTCCAGCGTCCTCGGCGACCGCAGCCAGGACATCGTCACGCTGATGGACAAGGGCGACGTGCTGTTCCGGGCGCTCGTTGCCAGGCGCCAGGCGGTGCACAACCTGCTGGTCGCGACCTCGAACCTCTCGCGTCAGCTCACCGGCCTGGTCCAGGACACGCGGGCCGACCTGAAGCCCGCGCTCGACAACCTCTATCAGGTGGTCAGCCTGCTCAACGCCAACCAGGAGAACCTCGACCAGAGCCTGCGGCTGATGGCGCCGTTCTACCGTGTCTTCGCCAACACGCTCGGCAACGGCCCGTGGTTCGACACGATCATCGAGAACTTCCCGCCTGCTCCGGGCAACCCGGCGTCCGGCGGCAACCTGTCACTTCCAGGGGGGCCGTGACATGGCGCCCCGAGTGAGTGTTCCGACGTTGGGTTCCGGCCTGCTGCGTGCGGTCGCCCTGGCGATCGTGGGCGTGCTGATCATCGCGGCGGTCGTGACGTTCTGGCCTTCGACGCCGCAGAAGACGATGACCGCGAGCTTCCCGCGCACGGTCTCGGTCTACGAGGGCTCCGACGTCCGGGTGCTCGGCGTGAAGGTCGGCCAGGTGGACACGGTGAAGCCGGCCGGCACCACGGTCTCGGTCACGATGTCCTACGACAGCGACGTGAAGGTCCCCGACAACGTCAAGGCCGTGGTGATCGCGCCGTCGGTCGTGGGCGACCGGTTCATCCAGCTCACCCCGGTCTACACCGGCGGTCCGCTGCTGCAGGACGGCGCCCACCTGGACACCAGCCGGACCGCGGTGCCCCTCGAGCTCGACCAGATCTACCAGAGCCTGAGCGACCTTGCGGTCGGCCTGGGACCCCAGGGCGCCAACAAGAAGGGGGCGCTCACCCGCCTGCTCGAGTCGACGGCTCGCAACTTCGGCGGTCAGGGCGAGCAGTTCAACGAGACGATCCACAACCTGAGCCGCTTCACCTCGACGCTGGACAACAACAAGGACGCGTTGTTCTCCACGGCTCGGGAGATCGACCGCTTCGTGAACGCGCTGGAGAAGAACGACCAGACCGTCCGCGACTTCAACGACAGCCTGGCTTCCGCCTCGGGTGTGCTGGCCAGTGAACGCCATGACCTCGCGGCGGCGCTGCACAACCTCGGGATCGCCATGGAGCAGGTGTCGTCGTTCGTGAAGCAGAACAAGGCGGCGCTCTCGCGCAACATCCACGGGCTGGTGGGCGTGACCAACATCCTGGTCCGGCAGCGCAACGCCCTCGACGAGACTCTCAACGACGCCCCGGTGGCGCTGGCGAACCTGTACCACACCTACAACCCCAGCGCCGGCACCCTCGACACCCGCGCGAACCTCGGGGAGAGCTTCTCGCAGCTCTCGTCGGACCCGGCGCTCGTCCTGTGCAACCTGACCATCACCATCGACCCGCAGGGCAAGCTCTGCGACCAGATCAAGAAGGGCATGGCCGGCGGTGCCGGCCGGACCTCGCCCGGCGCGAAGCGCACCTTGGGTCACGGCGTCGTGGTGATCGAGCCCGTGGACACGACGCTCGCTGGCATCCTCGGGAGGAAGAAGTGATGGGGCTGCTGGGCAAGCTGCGGAGCATGCGCGTCGCCGCGGTCGCGGCCGCTGCCGCGCTGCTGCTGAGCGGCTGCGACTTCAGCGTGTACAGCCTGCCGCTCCCAGGCGGCGCCGACGTCGGCGACAACCCGTACCACGTCACCGTCATGTTCCGCGACGTGCTCGACCTCGTGCCGCAGTCCTCGGTGAAGGTGGACGACATCTCCGTGGGCCGGGTCGAGAACATCACCGTGGATGGCTACGCCGCCAAGGTGCAGCTGCTCCTCAAGCGCAGCGTCAAGCTTCCCGACAACGCGATCGCGACGATCCGGCAGACCAGCCTGCTGGGCGAGAAGTTCGTGTCGCTGGCGCCGCCCCCCACCGACCCCAGCCCGAACCTGCTCGGCGACGGCGACGTGATCGGCCTCGACCACAGCGGCCGCAACCCGGAGGTCGAAGAGGTCCTCGGGGCTCTCTCGCTGCTGCTGAACGGCGGTGGTGTCGGCCAGCTCAAGACGATCACAGACCAGATGAACAAGGCGTTCGGTGGCCGGGAGAGCGAGATCCGCGACTCGCTCAACCAGCTGCGGATCTTCATGACGCAGCTGGCCGGCCGCAAGAACGACATCGTCACCGCGATCGCGCGCGTCAACAACCTCTCGAAGTCGCTGAACGCACACACCGGTGACCTGGACCTGGCGCTGAAGGAACTGCCCACAGCGATCAAGACCGTCAACTCCCAGCGCGACGACCTCGTCAAGATGCTCCAGGCACTGGCGCACCTCAGCGGCGTGGGCACGCGGGTGATCCAGGCGTCGAAGCAGGGGACGATCGACAGCCTGAACGCGCTCGCCCCGGTGCTGACGAACCTGGCGAAGGCCGGGACGGACCTGCCGAACAGCCTGCAGATCTTCCTGACGTTCCCGTTCATCGACGGCGTTGTCGGCAAGAACCCGCAGCAGGCGCGCGACCTGCACATGGGCGACTACACCAACCTCAACGCGCGCATCGACCTCAACCTGACGGAGATCCTGCAGAACGGCCCACCAGGGCTGCCGTCCAGCAACCCTTGCGACCAGTTCAAGGGGACTCCGCTGTTCCAGCAGTGCCAGAATGCGGCGAACCAGGGCCTCAAGGCACTGAACAACTTCCTCAACAAGCTGCCGAAACCTGGCGGCAACAACGGCGGCATCCTCGGAAAGGGCGGCGGCGGCGGTGGAGGCAACCCGCTCAGCGGCCTCACCGGTAGCGCTCCGAAGCTCGGCCGCGCGCCTGTCGGAGACGTGCACCACGCCGCCACGTCGCACGGCGTGGACACCGGGCTCGCGTCGATGCTCCTCTGGGGAGTGATTCCGAGGTGACCTCCCGGCGCACCAAGATCCAGCTGGTCATCTTCGTGATCATCACGTTGCTGGGTGTGTCCTACGTGGGCGCCCGCTACGCCCGGCTCGACACGTTGTTCGTCGACCGCACCTACACCGTGCACGCGCACTTCGCCGACTCCGGAGGGATCTTCTCCCAGGCCGAGGTGACCTACCGCGGCGTGACCGTCGGCCGCGTCGGCAGGATGAAGCTCACGAACGACGGCGTCGACGTCAACCTCGACATCGACAACTCGCACGCCAACATCCCCGCCGACACGGAGGCGGTGGTGGCGAACCGCTCGGCCGTGGGTGAGCAGTTCGTCGACCTGCAGCCGAACACGGACTCCGGTCCCTACCTCAAGGACGGGTCGGTCATCCAGGAGCCCGACACCGCGATCCCGATCTCGAGCACGAAGTGGCTGCTCGACACCGACCGGCTCGTCAACTCGGTGCCGAAGAAGGACCTGCGCATCGTGATCAACGAGTTCGGGAAGGCCTTCCACAACGGTGGCGACGACCTGACCCGGCTCATCGACACGTCGAGCTCGTTCATCGACTCCGCGAACCGGAACTTCGGCATCACCACGAAGCTGATCAACCAGAGCAACGTCGTGCTCAACACCCAGCTCGACAAGGCCTCGGCCATCCGGTCGTTCGCCCACGACCTGTCGCTGTTCACCACCACGCTCGCCGCCCACGACCCCGACCTGCGTCGCGTGATCGAAAACGGCAGCGCCACCGCCAACCAGCTGCGCAGCTTCCTCGAGGAGAACAAGGTCGACCTCGCCAAGCTGTTCAACAACCTGGTGACCACTGGCCAGATCCAGCTCAAGCATCTTGCGGGCACCCGGATGCTGCTCATCCTCTACCCGTACGTCGTGGCGGGCGGGTTCGTGGTGAACGCGCCGGACGGCGGCGGCGTCTACGACGCGCACTTCGGCATGATCCTCCAGCAGGACCCACCGGTCTGCCACCACGGCTACGAGAGCACCCACAAGCGTGACCCCAACCACCAGCGGGGCAACGCGCCGATGAACATGAAGGCGCACTGTGCCGAGCCCGCCAGCCAGAGCAACCCGCGCGGTGCGCAGCACGCACCTCGCGTGGCGCCTGACCGGACGGTCGACCCCGGCCCTGCGGTCGCGACGTACGATCGGAAGTCGGGCAAGCTGCGTTGGGACGACGGAGTCCCGAACGGACCGACGGTCACCTACACCGGTGGCGCGGGCGCGGCCTTCGGGAGGGAGTCGTGGAAGTGGCTTCTCCTCCAGCCGTTGATGCCGCAGCAGTGAGCTCGTCCCCGAGCGGCGATCGTCCCGGCGATCGACGGACCGCGCTGCCCAACCTCGCCACGGTGCTGGCGATCGCCTGCGTGCTGGCGCTGATCGCAACTGTCTGGGTCGGTCTGTGGCTGAAGCACCGCAGTGACGAGGCCGCACAGGCCGATCAGGATCGGGCCGACGTCGTGGCGGCCGCACAGCGCTTCACCGAGACGTGGAACACCTTCAAGCCCAACGAGGTCTCGCAGTACATCAACCAGGTGAGCCCGCTGCTGACCACCAAGTTCCGCACCCAGTTCAACAACGCCGCCCAGGACGTCATCCGAGGCATCCAGCAACAGCGGCTGTCTTCCCAGGGGAAGGTCCTGACGGACGGCGAGGGCACCCCGCTGGTCGGCATCGCCACCATCGACCCGGACTCCGCCGAGGTCCTGGTCGCCTCCGACGCCCGCCGCGTCTCCGGTGGGCAGGCCGTCTTGCGGCACTGGCGCTGGCAGATCTCGTTCGACAAGGTCGACGGGAAGTGGCTCGTCGACTCCTTCAAGGAAGTGTGAGCGTGTCCAGCCAGCAGCCGGGCCCACGCCGTCGCCGGATCGCCGGCGAGCGGCGCACCGGTCGTGGGGTCGAGACACCGGAGCGCGGCGACGACCTCGACACACTCCCGCCGCCGACCGACGCACCCGTCACCGACCGACCCGTCACCGAGGAGCGCGAGGCGCCCGCACCAGCGCCGAAGCCGCGCAAGCCCCGGCGGCGGGGTCCCGGTGCTTGGCTCGGCAGGCGCTCCGATGGCCGGTGGGGATCCCGGGGCTGGTTGATCGGGCTGACCGTCGTGCTCGCGCTGCTGATCGCGATCTCGGCGGCAATGGTCTTCGGGCTGTTCGACAACCGCGGCCTGCTCGGGCTGGGCGACCTTCGCAACAACGACCAGGTGTCCGAGGCCACCGACACCGCGCCCAGCACCGCCGAACGGGCCGCGTCGGTGATCCTGGCCTACGACTACCGCACGCTCGACGCCGACCGAGCTGCGGCCCTGCGGTACATGACTCCCCACTTCGCCGACCAGTACAAGCGCACCTTCGACAAGGTCGTGCGCTCCGCCGCGGTCGACAGCCGGGCCAAGGTCACCGCCGATGTGAAGGCCTCGGCGGTCATCCGGGCCACGGCCGACCGCGTCCGGGTCCTCGTGTTCGTCGACCAGACGACCCAGAGCAACGCGAACCCAGGCCCCCAGCAGGCGCTGAACCGGGTCGAGATGGTGATGGTCCGCTCCGGCTCCGACTGGCTCGTCGACGACATCACGTCCTACTGAGCCCGGCCCCGGAAGCGACTGACCTGGGCAAACCGGACGAGACAGCCGGGCAAATTGGACACGAGATGCTTGACTCGCCTGGCTCTGAGGGTCATGCTTTCGATGCGTTGTCGAGCCGCCGATGGCTCTCTCGCCGGTCATATGGAGGGCCGCGCGATCGAGGGTGACGAAGGCGTGCTCTCTGTAGTTGTGCCTGCGCTCAGGCGCTGGTAGGCTCGCTCTTTGCGCCTGCCCCCATCCTCGTCCCAGCTTCCAGCGACCCTGCCCTCGTCGCTTGCCCGGGCACGGTCGGGACGTCCGTTGGACCGGGACCGGGGATCCGGCGCACTGTGAGTCACTTCTTAGCCCGTGGAAGGACGCCTCTTGGCCGCCTCGCGCACCAGCAGCACCCGTAAGTCCAGCAAGAACAGCAGCGTCAACGGCAGTCAGCGCCGCATCTCATTCGCAAAGATCCACGAACCTCTCGAGGTTCCGCAGCTCCTGTCGCTGCAGACCAACAGCTTCGACTGGCTGGTCGGCAACGAGCAGTGGGACACGGAGGTGGAGTCCCGCCGCACCGCCGGCGAGGACGTGAGCCCGAAGTCCGGTCTGCAGGAGATCTTCGAGGAGATCTCACCGATCGAGGACTTCTCGGGGACGATGTCGCTGTCCTTCGAGAACCCGGTGTTCTACGACCCGAAGCACACCGTCGAGGAGTGCAAGGACCAGGACTTCACCTACTCCGCCCCGCTCTACGTCTCCGCCGAGTTCACG
>C688J35102_120989677_pt1 | contig 12571 bp, 7 predicted proteins | sample HopSoiMetagenom2_FD_35102 | JGI IMG/M metagenome (IMG submission 35102)
GAGAGGCGCACGCCGCGAGGCGGAAGGCGCCGGATCTGGCGTGCCTGGGGCACGCCGGAAGGCCCGGAAATCCGGATCGCGCGCCGACCCAACGTTTGGCCCGTCTCGTCCGTATGCTCCAGAGGCCTCGATCCGACTCCGAGAGCAGCCCCAAAGAGGCCACAGGATCTTTGACAACTGAAGCCCCAGGAGCCGGCCTGCTCAGCCGCCTCCTGGCCTTCCTTTACGCCCATGGGCGGTACCCGCCGCCGCCCGTGGGTCCCGTCTATCGCGACTGCGTGGCCGAGGGCAACTATCCGGAAATTCCGGATAGCTCGCCGGGAGGGCACGCGGCTCATCGCCTCCCTATACCGCAGCAGCGAAGCCCGAAAGCCCGGAACGCTCGCTGGAAAGGCTCCCGTAGCCCTCAGCAGATGCACCAGGTTTGAGCGCAACTCCAGCAGCCGCTCTCCATTGCGCAGCAGGAGGTTCCACAGGAGATCGTGTCTCCAGTGCACCCGTCGCTGCCGCAGGCATTGCAGTTAGTGGCCGTCGAGACGGGATATCCTCCGACGACGTCCGAGAGCCGGGAATCCAGGTTCCTCAAGGTCTCTTTGTTGAGAGTGAATCTCTTCAGGCTCTTCCGCATGGAGTTCTCCAAGCTTTAAACCCGCGCACCGTCCATCGGTGCGCCCCACCCTGCGCTCGCTCGGGACATTACACCAAGAGGACTTGGATCCGGGAGCCGCGCTAAGTGCCTGGCACCTCCCTGGCCGGGCTCCGGAGTGCGTGAGTTCTTCCAGATCATGCAGAACAAGCGTGCTTCGCCACCATCGGCCAGACGGCGGCCGAGCTCATCGCGGCCCTCGCCGACCACACCAGGCCCAACATGGGCCTGACCTCTTGGAAAGGCGCCGCCGTCCGCAAGGCGGATGTCACGATCGCCAAAAACTACCTGCGCGAGGAAGAGATCTCCGAGCTCAACCGGATCGTGGTGATGTGGCTCGACCACGCCGATGACCAGGCCAAACGCCGGAAGCAGGTCTTCCTTCGAGATTGGGAGAGCAAGCTGAACGACTTCCTGGTCTCAACGAGCGTCGGATCCTGCCCAACGCCGGCAGGATCAGCAAAGAAGATGCCGACGCGCGGGCCGTATAAGCGCCTGACACCGCCTCTGGTACGCACCTTCTCGGTGCCTAGTTTATTGTCGTAGAGGCGACCATTCCTGATTCCGCTCCACGCCGGAACTCGTTGAGGGCCTGAACTGCAGGACCAAGGGGCTCAGAGAAGGAGTAAACGTCAACTCTCTCCGTCTTCGAGCATTAACGGACGAACGTTTTCCCAGAAACCGTGCGGAAGGAACGCGACTCCTATGTCTGATCCTGCGTCGGGTGGCGGGGTCGGACCGCCATAAAGCACTGCCCTCGACAGCTCGCGATTGAACTGCGGGCAGTTGTACTCGCGGTGAAGACAGCCGACACACGTTCCTCCCTCGTCTGTGCAAAATGGGTCGTAAACACACTCCCGGCCGCTTTGCGCTGCGTCGCAGAGCCAAATTCCGAGCCGCTGCTCGAACAGTGTCGTCAGCCCGCCGATCTTCGTCTCAGCATATCGGTTCGCGTAGAGGACGCAGGCAAGGGCGCCCGGCAGCAGATACTCTCCGATACTGCTCTGGCTGAACCCACTCCACTCCACGTGCCGGAGGAGGACGTGACTAATAGTGTGGAGCAGGCTGCGTACGGCGATGGCCAAAGGCTGGTGGTAGTCTGGCTGCCAGCGGTGCTGCCATAGGCCCGGAGCATTTCTGTAAAGCCACGCCCATGCTTCCTCTGACGTTGCAGGGGCCGGAGCCTGAAACCAGCCATTGTCTACGAGCCAGGCGACCACGCGGCGGGCATCGAGTTGGAGGTAGATACCCTCGGTTTCCGTAGCCACTACGTACAGCGGAGTCCGGCCGTCGGTGTCGCTGGCCTCGAATGGGGAAAGAACGCTTCGGCCTGGGTCGCGCGTGATCCGTGTGAAGCCGGCGGAACAGAGCGCGATCGGGAAGTCGTCCACCACCTTCAGGTTGGCTATGCCCAGACTCTCATAGGCGTAGTTGACCGCATGGGTCAAGCGCTCGGCCCCACTCGTGTCACCAATTTCTGTCAGCCAGCGGTGAACATCGTCGACACAGGTGGTTTCGAGCGTGTCAAGAACTGCCACATGCTCGACCAATTGCCGCGGCGGGACAGAATTGGGTACAGGAGCCGCGTTATCAAGCAGTGCTCTGACTTGGTTGACGACCTCACCACCGGGAGACAGAGTTGCTTCCTGTTGCCGCTGTCGCCATCTCCGAACCGAGTCACTGTTCGGGTCCAACCGCTCCAACTCGCGGACCAAATTCTCGGTTGCCTCATCGATTCTCACTGCCCCTTCGCCCTGCTGCCGACGTCGCCCTCGCTCTTGGATGAGGGGAGGAAGAGGCTGGTCAAGGACTCCCCACGTTCGGGCCAAGGCAAGGGCGAGCATGTCGGGGTCGCCATAAAGGCCTCGCTCCTGGTCTTCGTTGAAGTTAATGAAGGGTACTGTGTGTGGCAGGAAAAGCGCACTGTCAGTGAGCGCTAGGGTCTTCAGCCCACGCTCGTACTGGAGTCCGGGCTGGTTTGCGACCCTTCGCGCGTACGGACAGGTGCATGGGGTCATACGCAGGCGCCCCATTTCCGCATCCCCACAGGCACCGCAACGCCAACGAGCCGACCGGACACGGCCGGTGTCCTGGAAGGTTAAAAAGGTCGTGCCGTGGCTCTGGCATGCCGGATTCGGGAAATAGAGTTCCTCAATCCGTCCGCAATTGTGAGCCTGTACGTAGCGGAGTTGGCCAAGTGTTCCGTCACATACGGGACAGTGCCTGGGGTGCGTGTTTCGCCTCCTGACAAGGTCCCGAAGCCGGTAAACTCTCCTGCAGCGGCGGCATTCCAGCATTGTTGGGAAGGGCCGGAACCGGACCGAAGTCGGGGTACCGATCACGTAGTTCCGGCGCCCGGCCTCGTTCCGCGGGTCCGCAAATCCGGGACGGAAAGACTCATCGGGCCACTGAAAGAGCAGATCCGCGACTGCGTCGAACAGGGCACCTTGGTTTATCCGAGTTTCGCGCAACTCGACGCTGGTTACCAAGCAGAATCCGTACTGGTCATGCTCAAAGACTGCCCCAGGTAGGAACTGGTACAGTACTTGGGTCTGCCCTCGGCCGAATGGCATAGAAACCTCCCGGTGCCCTTCATATTATGTGAGCGGACTCCCAAACTTCAGGGAAGCTGGGTGTTGAACCACTGAGTTTCCTCGTAGTTGGCGTTCTCCTCCAAGCGGAAGCGTACCAAGAGATCCACGTCCCGCAGGCTCATCATGGGCTTCGGCTGCACCGCATCCACCACTTTTTCCTGGTGGCTACCGCGTATCTGAAAGATAAAGCGGTCGATCTGCTCTCTGAGGACTTCGATCATCGAAAGCTCAATCCCTGCGGGGTAAATGCCCTGCCGGAGTGCATAAGCAGCTTCGACCGCTGCTCGGAATTCCTCGGGCGTAACGCGGATGGAGAGGCTTGAGCGTGAGGTTGGTGTCAACAACTCGGCCGCCAAGTTGCGCTGCGTCAACCGCGTTGTCTGGGCAATAGCGCCATACCGGCCGAGCAGAAGACCCACCATTATTCCGGGCGCAGTCCGACGGACCGCATACTTGGCAAACCGGTTCACAGGTACGGGAGAGATGAGGCGTTCGAGGTGTTGGTGATATTCCTTAAACCGGTGGTAAATGCTGGAGGAGCGGATAGAGTACGACGGGAGGACGGCGAGAACGAGACCCACGTGCCGACGACCACTCCGGCTCGAAGCTTGGATGTAGTCCGCGGTTTCCTCGGGGATACTATCCATGATCATCAAATTGAACCGCTCGATATCCACGCCATGGCTGATAACGTTCGTCGCCACGGTTGCATCGAGGTATCCCTCGGCCGTCCAATCTTCGGATGCATCCTCGATCCGGCGCACCGTCGCCGCAATCGTAGCTAGGCTCGAATCGCCCGAGAGAAACTCGGTTGAAAGATCGCGCGCATCCCCGGGCCGGAGCCGCCCGGCCTCACGCTCAAGCGTCTGCCGGATCCGCACTCCGCGCGCCTTGGACCCTACATAAGTGAGTGTTGTGCCGTAGTAGTAGAGCAGCCGCCGTACCTCTTCCTCCGTCCGGCAGTTGGGGAGCCACGCTGCCGCCTCGTGGGGACGTTCGTAGAGTCTGATCAGCTCTTGATGGAGGAGAAGCGCACAGAGCGAGGCGGCGTCCGCCGCGTGGAGGTGCGGGGGACGGAATGCCACATATAGTCGAGCCGTTTTCACCGCGGTGGCAGGATCGTCAGCGTCGCGGTCGGCCGTGGTGTAGAAGGTCTCGAGCACCTCGTAGCCGCGTGTCGGGAAGCGGCGGGCCCTTCCGAGGCCGTAGATGTGCCGGACTTGGTGGCCAAACCCCTCAATCGTTGCCGTCGCCGCGACAGTCTTCGGAGGACGGCCGCCCACAGCGGTCTCACAGGATCGGACCAGTGTCTCGTAATGCCCGGCGAAGGCACCCAGTTCCTGCTGCAACAGGTGGAGCTCATCCTGAATATGGAGGCTCGGGGCCGGGTCGTAGGCGGCAACGATTGTTCTGCGACGTGGCCTCCCACCTGACCGTGGGTTCGTAGGGCAACCCGAGACGCACCAGTCTCCCATCCCGTAGCCATGTTGGGGATTCTCAGGGCATCGCCAAGTCGCTCCGCCCCATAGAGTCGGGAATTTAGCGGTGTAAGCAACACTCGCCATTTTGTCGATCGTGCCAACAATGACTGTTGGCAAGAATCGGTAGATCTCGTCGTCAGAGACATAGACTGGCAGTTCCGTATTGCACCGCGAGCAGACGTGGCGGATGCGAAGCTGCGCCCGGTCTGGCTCGATGCGTACCGTCCCTATACCGTGCTCCCGGCAGGCCGGACAGTTGCTGACGAGGAGCAAGCGATCCCTCAACGCCGGGTCGCTCTCCAACCTCGAAAAGGTCCATTCCCCGACATCGTCAGTTCGGAGCTGGTTTGGGGTACTCCCTCGCCCTACGAAGTAACCCAGGCTGATCGGATCCGAGTTGAGGCTGTCGCCGCCGAGGATGTTTCTCCTCTCCTGTTCGGTCTCCCAGAGGACGACCGCTGCGCGCTGGAGTTGTTGCACACTCAGCATGCGAAGGGGGAAGCGGAGCCAAGCGGTCATCCCAAATCGTTTTCCACGAAGTCGATCGTATAGAGCAGCGCAAGAAATGAGACCTAGGTACGCTTCAGTTTTCCCGCCCCCCGTCGGGAACCATAGTACGTCGGCCCATTCGAGGGCGTCAGCCCAAGAGCGGCTCACCCCCTCCGGCCAATGGCTCTCGGTAATCCCTTCACGGATGGCTAGGGAGGGAAGCTGGGTGACGACGAAAACGAGCTGAAAGAGATGCCACTTGTTGTAGCGGCCCGCTGACGCCCTCAGAAACACCCGATTCATCCCGTTGAAGGCGCGCCTCAGACGCTCATCTCGAGCCAGAGCCGCAATGCCGGACGCAAACCGGGCTTCCTCGTCCCGGAATGCGGCCAGATCGGCCCGGCACATGGTAAGCTCGTCCGCCGTCTTACCGAGTTCGTTCCGGTCAATGACTCGTACCTGCCAGTCCTCGGCATAGGAGATCATCGCCTGCCGAATGGCTTCCAGTGTCCCGAAGGTATCACGAACTAGATCCTCGAATCGGGCGGCCGGTTGCTGCCTCGTAGTCCGCCTTGGCTGCCGGTAACGTGCTAGCGATTCGGTCCGGACTGAACATCGGTCGTCCGATACGACCACGCTGGCACCATGACCGACCGCCCACACTTCTCGGTCGAATTGATAGTCACGCGGAACCGGCAGGAGTTCCACCGGCGAGAGGCTGCCATGGCGGAGGACTCCGCTCACTTGGCAGTCAGCAAGGATGTTGTGCTGATCACGGAAGCGCTGGATCTGGTCCCGAGGGGTGTCATTACACAAGTAGCACTGAACACGGACCAGTCCATCTCGCAAAGGGTTGACCCTGACGTCCAGTCGCGCGTGCAGGGGTGGGCGGAGGACTGGCCCGGTTGCCGTTGCTCGAAGATATTGCGCAAAGGTGTCGCGGGAAGTGAGGGCGTTTACAGGAACCATCGCATTCCCATTAAGGGCGCGCCAAATACTGGGGTCTTGGCACGCAACGTCAAGAACCTCGTCGAGGGCATGTTGAACAATCCCACCGTCGTGGAGTCGTTGGGCGCCTCGTGAGAAGTCGATCCGGAACTGGATCGGAGTAACCTCGACCACACGACGTACGAACACCTCAAGAAGGGATACTGACCTTGGTGGCCTTGCGATAGGTTGTGCCGTATAATTCATACCTGCAGACTGCTCACTGGCGGCGGGCACCACGCCCCTATCTCTCCTATGACGGCCATCGGGTGCCGCGTCATCGACTTGACGCCCGAGTTCGTCCCTTTGTTCCTCGAAAGTGGGAAAATGCTGTGTATAAACGCAGAACTGGACGGCCACGGTAATCTCGATCTCCCCTCCCGAGGCGTCAGGATGAACCATGACTTCGAACCCCAATGATGACGGAGATCGTCGCGTGGAGTCGCGCCCCGCGGTGTGCTGCTCTGCCGCTAGTTGTTCAGCCTCGCCAAGCGCCGGCTCGTCCGGTTCATCCGTCTCCTGCGAGGGGTTCGTCCTAGGACGATGCTCTCCCCGGACCCTGTTGCTTGCAGGCTCGATCGCTACCTGATCTTCTGCGAAGTCCAAGGGTTCGGGCTGGACCACGATCGGGTCACGGGGCCCCAGGACTCCGAGATGGCAGTGGTCACTGGGGATGATCCGCAGAACCCGGTGCTCGTGACGCCCCGCCAATCGGCACTCGAGCTCATCAACTAAGTGAGTGACAATAGCCAGTTCATCGGCGTACCTGAACGCTGGGGGGGACGGAGGGGCGGGTGGAGATTGCGAGTTAATTCCATTCATTGCGGGTTCTCCCTGCATAAGCTTCCGTTCGCGTGATTCTGAAGCCGGTTCACTAGTCGATTCCGACAACCTACCCCATTCGGTGAACTGCCTTAACTTCTCTCATAACGACGGCAGATGCGACGTGCTCGACGGGGGTGCCGAGCGCCTTTGCGCTCTCCAGGGCCGTCTCGAAGTTTTGCCCGGCGGCGATGGACGCAAGAAGCCGGTTGAGGCTCTTGCCGCACCTGCGGCGGATGTTCCGCTCGGATGTTATCGCAGCGAACGTGGCGTCTATTACAGCTTCATTGGTGTAGATTCCACTCGCATGAGCTAGGAGTCCAAAGTCCGCTCGACTCAGTGGAGCGATGATCTCGTCCTCGCCCCCAGCATACCAACCAACCGTTGCTTCGTATTCGACCTTGAGCCCATTGTGGCTGAGTTGCTCATGCAACCGGCGCCGGACTCCTCCATGTCGGGTCAGAGCTGCTTGTTTTGCACGCTGCCAAAGCTCAAGGTGCATTGACGCGCTCAAGTCACGTTGCTCCCGTATAGCCTCAAGAAGTCTATGAAACAGGTCCTCATAGGGATCGTCAACGAGCATGATGAGGAGCACTCCGGACCGCAAGTCTCCCGCAGAAATCCTCTCTTTGATCTCCGTAGCAGGATAGAAGACATCTAAGAGTCGTGTTGCCGGGTAGCGGACACGCTCGCCTGTCGTGGTGACAATTTCGACAAGCTCAACGCTTCTGCTCCGCCGGGTTTCTGTGCCCCCTCCGCTTTCTGGTGTTACACCGGCGACGAAATCGTCCCACCAGCTCAGGCCGGCGAGCTTTTCGATATCGAGTGGTTCGACCGACTCCAGACCCTGGATCTGGCGGACAGCGGACTTCTTGCTTGAGGCGCCCCCGCGGTAACGTATGCTCGCCCGCGAAGACCGTGGCTCGGTGTGGACGGCTTCGCCGTCTGCAGTGTTCCGGCTGGAAATAGCGGCGCGTTGAATTGGCAAGTGCAAGGACTGTAAGAGAGTAGTCCGGGAGGTATTATCCTGGAGTTGCTCGATCGAAGCGTGGACTCGCTGCTGAATTGCCTCGTCCACTTCCACTTCATAGGGATAGCAGATAACGTGCACAGATACACCCGGATACACGTCCAGGTAACGAGTCTCACTCGTCCGGAAGCCGAGCAGCATGGTGGTCTGAGCGATGCCCTCTGCAACTAGGCGGGGTTCCTCCCGAGCCGTTGACACGGAAATGGTGCCGCTCTGGAGCGCGTCCCTCCAGCCGTCAACGAGCTCTCCCAGAAGAGCCGCAACCATGCTCGCCTCATGAGCGGTCGGCGCAACAATCCGCAAGGGGGTCTCCGGACCTTGAGAAAGTTGTAAGTGTTCTTCTACAGCGCTGGCAAGCGTGTAAAACTTCGTCGGCTCCTTCCGACGTAAGAGCGTGTCGTAGGTTGCTTGAAGATTGCGGACAATTCTGGGCCAGCGGGAATCCAGATATGCTCCGAGTTGCCCCATGCCTGGTAGTTGGTGGTCCTCGATCGCCGACAGGCGGTCCTTGAGGGTAACGGTTCTGTAAGCCTTCCTTCGCTCCTCTTCCAGTTGGAGCAGCGGAACTGCAAGCTGCCGAAGCCGATGGTAGACAGCCCAAGCCTCCAGGACGGGTGAGGGAATGCGACCTCTCCCGGCCTTCATCACACCTACCAACAGTCTGTGGAGGTCGGAGAGCAATTGGTCTACCTGGTCGTCGTCGCAGACCCAAAGGTGCCGCTCAGGCAGGACTGGCTTCTGGATTTCCGCTTTACTTCCGAGAGCGTCCAGGGCGTACAACGCCGCCGGATCCCAGGCCCACGCAAGGCAGTTGTGTCGGCTAGAATCCTGTAGGGTGTCAAGCCGGGATTGCTCGCATGGAGGGACTACGAGGATTTGCACCGGAGCCGCGAAGACGCTGGGCTGGGCGAGGATCTCGTCTAGATGGGCGACCGTACGCGGGTGAGAAGCGTCAATGACAACCGATCCAAAGACCTGGGATTTCCCAAACGCCGAAGACCAACCTGGATTTGCGACGAACACGCGAGGGTTACCGGTCGCGGGTGGGGAGTATTGGGAGATCACCTCGACCGGCCAGACATCGGTCAGGGCGATGGGCTGTGAGCCGGCCTTGATCGCCAATCCTTGGAGCACGTGGACACAATCCCGGATTCGCTGTGTGACGAGGAGAAGATCTCCGTGAATCAGCTTGCCGATCTCCTGGTGAGGCACGTTCTTCCCATGCCTGTGAACGAAGTCGGCGAGCAGCAGGCTTACTGCCAAGAACCGGCCGAGGCTCTGGGTGGCATTCGGAAGGAGGAACACGAGACGCCGCTTTTCTCCGGGGGCCAGTTGGACAGGGAGTCGGGCGGCGAGAAGCCCGCTCGCTCGCTCCAAGAGAGTGGTCGAAAGACTCGAACCGTTTAACGCGAGCGGAAGCCGATTCTGCAGCAAGATGGAGGGCAGCGTTTGCTCTCTCTGTCTGAGTTCGCCAAAAGTTTCGAGCCACATCGTGCGAACTTCTCCCAACGTCTCTCAGCCGATAAGTTTCTCGGCCTCGCCCATCCTTCTAAGGTGCGCCTCATATGACTCCTTCAGGCTGGACCCAAGCCGGTCGTTGACGGACTCCGCCAAAGCTAGCCCAACGGCCAAAAGGTTCCGCCGTTGCTCTGTGTCATTTCGACCGCTTACCGCGACATGAGCATCTCTCTTAGGAGCGCACTCGATCACTAAGTCGCAGAGGAATGAGCGCTTGTTACGCTTACTGTGATCGGCCGGGTTTTCAGCACTGACAGTGGCGAGGCCTACGACGAAGAACCCGGCCCCACTCAAGGCGTTCCGGAGGGCCGTCCATGCTGCAAGGTTGTTGTTGTGGAACGTCAAAACAAGCCGGCCATTAGGCGAAAGCGTACGCCTACTTTCCGCCAGACACTCCTTGACGATCTGCTCGTACTGCTCGGTACTCGTACTGCGCACGGTATTCGGGACCGCTTCGGCTTCTTCGGTAGGAGGTGGCGTAGAGCTCTGCACACTCAGCCAAGCGTGGAACAGACGGGCCAACTCGCCGTACTGGAGGTCGTCGTGGTAAGGGGGATCTGTGACCACTAATTGGGCGGCTCCGTCTTGGAGTATCTGCCGACTACTGCTGCCGGTCACTATCAGGGCACCTCTTCGGAGTGGGCGTCGCTTAGAGTTGGCCGAGCAGAGCACTGTCTTTTCCGGCATCGCCGTTTCCTTAAGCCAGATCAACCCTTTTTCTGCCGCCCTTAACCTCCGAGGAATCGTCCCACGTCCGACAGGAGAGAGCAAGTTCGTCTCCACCACCACGGTCGACCGCGAATAGCGGTGATTCGCCAGCGCTTCGAATGCTTTCGGGTGCGTACGTGACCACCGACACAGGTAACCCGCCATCTCACAAGCCCCGATCACGGCGAGCCGCAGGCGGTCTCGGACAGCAGTAGTGAAGTCCAGTTTGTCCACCTCGCGAAGGGCACCAAGGAGGGTTTGCGCTTGGCGATGAGTATATAGGTCTGCCCACTGAAGGAACCCTTCACGAAGCAAGTGTGCAGTCTCGACGCCGGGCGGGATTGCGACGCGAAGAGCGACTTCCTCTTCGCACCTGTTAATGTCCGAAACTGGGTCACCGATCTTAACCGCTCGCAAAATTGGGCTCGCCTTCTTGAATGACTCAACCTCTCTCATCTGTACGAGGACCGGCTTCCAAGCCGGAGCGGTGGCCAGAAGGCTGGCAAGCTCGGCCCTGCAACCACAGTGGGGACAGAAGACGGTCGGTTTCGGGTTGTAAGATTTTGTCCGCCCTGCGGCCGACCGACGCCCGCAGGAATCGCACTTGAAACTCTGGGCATCGAGCGCCCGAAGACTCACGCCGCCGCATGCCTCGCAGCCGAGGAACGCCCTGCGTTCGTCCTTTTTTCGGGACGCGAGCGAGACGAACGGGTCCCGAAAGAGGTGGACCGCGCCGCCGCAATGCTGGCATGGCGCCACCCGTACCCGGATCACATGGGTGAGCTCGAATTGTCGGGAGCCTTCCAGCCATTGGTAGCGAGCACGATATGGTTCAAGCTTCTCGAGCAATTCTTGGCTGGCGCGAACGAGGTCGCCTGGATGAGCCTTGGTCAGCGCCGTCGCCAGCCCCGAGGACGGCCAAGGATAAAGATCCTGTGCGTAGACTGGGTGCCCTCGCCTGACAGCCTCGAAGGCTACAGTGCCCCCACCGCTAAATGGGTCCGCGACCAAAAATGAGCCGCTACCAAACTCGGCGCGAGCCGCGTCAAGGATGGCCCCAGCCACCGCATGGGAGCGTCGAGCCCACCAGCGGAAGAGGGATATCACTGGCACGTGGGTCTCCCGGTTCCGCTGCTGTACCTCTACAAGGCGGTCCAGCGCCGCCCATTCGATCTGGTTCACAATGGCCATAGAGCCTCGGAGGAGGACCGGCGACACTGGCTTCCCTGCCGAATCACCCGATTACCGCCTGGGTGGGCCGGAACTTGCCCCCCCTCCTTGAGGCGGGAGGAAGAAGAAGCAGTTGCGAGCGCCGGTGATGGCGCGGTCGCCGGTTCCAGCATCGCCGGAGAACAGAAATTCCTTGATGAGGAGCCCGGCCATGATGGTCTTGCCCGCGCCGATGTCGGCAGCGAGGAGGAAGCGGATGCGCGGACGGGGGAGAAGGTAGTGGTAGACGGCTTCCACCTGGGGAGCAGCGGGTCGGCGATGTTGGAGCCGACTGCGAAGAGCGGATCGAACTGGTGCGCGATGCGGATGCGTTCGGCTTCGGCGCCCAGGAGGAAGGCGCGGGGATCGCCGTCGAAGCCATGGGCGGCACCGCGGACCTTGGTGAGGACGCCGAGCTCTTCGAAGCTAAGGGGGCGGCGGACCTGGCGACGCGTTGAGGCACCGATGCCCTCGACAAGAAGCTTGCCCCCGAAGGGGGCGATTCGCTGGACTTCGACGAGCTCGCCCGGCTCAAGGCCGACCACGACATCGCCGGGCTGCAGGTGGAGCTCAAGCTTGGGGCCGGCACTCATTGGCATGTCCTCTTGGTCGCGGCGGTTCCCGCTCCGGAGCGGCGGTCGGAGCGAGCAAATCTGGAGCTGTCGGTCATTCGGTGGTTATCGTAATGGGTAGATAGGGGTAGGGCTCAAGGGTGGGAGGAGGCCAGCTCAACTACATAGTGCCCGGCTTCGGAGCTGTCCTGTGCTAACCCACAGCATCTTATGCAGAAATACGGCCAGATAAGCGCCATCGAGCCGCCAACCTGGCGCTGTCGAGGGTCAAGAACGCCGTCGTAGCCATGGCGGGAAAGTACCACTTCCCTCCAACGGGTCAAACTGCTTGGATCGACCGCCTTGCATTACCGTGGTACTATGAACCCATGGCCATCGCATACTCACGGCTCACCGCGCAGGGACAGATCTCCGTGCCCAAGGAGATCCGCCGGAAGCTCGGCATCGGACCGGGGGCGGTGCTGGAGTGGGACGAGGAGGGCGAGCGGATCGTGGTCCGGCGGGCGGGCCGCTAC
>C688J35102_120989676_pt1 | contig 12566 bp, 11 predicted proteins | sample HopSoiMetagenom2_FD_35102 | JGI IMG/M metagenome (IMG submission 35102)
TCGCCTCACCGGACCGCGCTTCGCGCGGAGCCGGTGAGGCGCCCCGGAATGACGGCCGAGACATTTTGATCGGTCCTGTTGACAGCGGGGATATCGTTCGCCGCCGCATTGCGTCTAACGCCTGGTCGCGGTTCAATCACCCCATCTTACGGAGATGGGAGACCATCGCGTCGGTTCGGGATCCAGATCGCGACTGCCCCGATATGCAGCGGCTGCCGAGTAGGACACGGCCGGGAGATAGGCCCCTGGTCTCGAGGTTCGAAATCGCCCGTTTAATGTGGAGCCGCCGTAAGACAGGAAAGGCCGTTCGGGAAACCGGGCGGCCTTTTTCTGTGCGCTCTCGTGCCCCGGACGCGGCGCAGCGCGTAGCTCTTGCGAAGCGGTGCGCTGCAGAGCCGGGGCCGTACAAAGCGCGGCGCTTGGTACGGTCCCGGCTCTGCGCAGCGGCATGAAGAATGCCGCAGCGCGTCCGGGACACGGTTTTACGCGGGCTGGTGCAACCGCGCCGCGGCGCGGCTCATGGCTTCGCTGCGGCGCTGGGTGCCTGCCGCGCCTCGCTCCTTCAGCAATGCGAGCACCTCGGGCGGCGCGCGGTCCGGCGAACCGGCGTCGAAGGGCGGGGCGGGGTTGTACTCGAGCCCAAGCTGGATCGCCTCGGCGGTCTTGCGATCGGCGAGGATCGATACCAGCGTCAGCGCGAAATCGATGCCGGCGGTGACGCCGCCGCCGGTGATGCGGTTGCGGTCGACGCAGACGCGCGTGCGTGCCGGTATCGCGCCGAAGGCCGGCAGATAGCCGATTGCGCTCCAGTGCGTCGCGGCGTGATAACCTTCCAGCAGTCCGGCCGCACCCAACACCAAAGCGCCCGTGCAGACCGAAGTTACGTATTTCGCGCCCGCCGCCTGCTTGCGCAAAAACGCCAGCGTCTCCTCGTCATTGACAAGGTCGTCGGTGCCGCGCCCGCCGGGCACGCAGATCACGTCGAGCGGCGGACAATCCGCAAAACTGGTGGTCGGCGTCAGCGTCAGCACCGAGTCGCTCGGCACCGGCTCGATGCGTTTCCAGATCAGGTGGATGGTCGTGCCGGGCAGGCCGGCGAACACCTGCAGCGGTCCGGTGAAATCGAGCTGAGTCACTTTTGGAAACAGCAGGATGCCGATGTGAAGCGGTTCAGGCATGACGACCTCCAACAGTTCTCCTCGTCATTCCGGGGCGCGCCCTTGCGCGAGCCCGGAATCCATAACCACGATTCGGGAATATGGATTCCGGGCCTGCGCCAAGAGGCGCATCCCGGAATGACGCGGCGCGTTTCAACTTGACAGCCCGATCCTGTCATGTTCGGCTGATGTCACAAATGCCGAATTTCCCTCATTTCAGGACACTAAGCCTCTCATGATCGGCGTGCTGATCTTCCCGGACTTCCAGCTGCTCGACGCCGCCGGTCCTATTTCGGTATTCGAGATCGCCGCGCGCCTCACTGGTCACGCGCCGGCGATCAAGGCGCTCGCCGTGACGCCAGGCGCGGTGCGCAGCTCATCAGGTGTCGCGATGCTCGCGCGCGGCATCAAACCGGCCGGCGCGATCTCGACCCTCGTCGTTGCCGGAGGCCCGGGAGTCCGGACGGCGGCAAGCTGCGACAGGACGCTGAACTTCGTGCGTGCGGCCGAAAACCGCGGCGTGCGCATCGCCAGCGTCTGCTCCGGCGCTTACATCCTGGCCGAAGCCGGCATCCTGGACGGCCGCCGCGCCACGACGCATTGGCAGCGCACCCAGCATTTCCTGCAAACCTACCCCAAGGTAAAGCTCGAGCCGGACCGCATCTTCGTGCGCGACGGCAATATCTGGAGCTCGGCCGGCATCACCGCGGGCATCGACCTCGCGCTGGCAATGGTCGCGGAGGATTTCGGCGACGAAGTCGCGCGCAACACCGCGCGGCAGCTGGTGCTGCACGAGCGCCGCGCCGGCGGCCAGTCGCAATTCTCCTCGCTATTGGAATTGAAAGCGCCGCAGGGGCGCTTCGCGCCGCTATTGAGCTGGGCGCGCGAGCATCTCGATGCGCCGCTTACGGTGGACGATCTGGCGGAGCAGGCCGGCATGAGCCCGCGGCATTTTACCCGCGCCTTCATCGCGGAGACCGGCGCCACGCCCTCGAAGGCGGTGGAGCGGCTGCGCATCGAGGCGGCGCGGCAGCGCGTGCAATCCTCCTCCGAGGCGATCGAGCGCGTGGCGCAATCGACCGGCTTCCGCGACCCGGAACGGATGCGCCGCGCCTTCATCCGCGCCTTCGGCCAGCCCCCGCAATCGCTCCGCCGCGCGGCGCGGGCGGGAGCGTGAACGGGTGTAGCGTTTAGCGTCCTGTGCGCTCTTCCATCAACCCCAGCCTGCGACCGAGCCATTCCGTGGTCGGCGCCTGGATCAGGATGGTCATCAGGATCGCGATGAAGGTGATCGAGGCGATCATCTGCGCGCCGGGGGCTTTCATGCCGAGCAGGAGTCCTGCCAGCGCCGCGGGGATCACGCCGGTCTCGCGGGTCCAGCACATGAACAGCATTTCCGCAAAACTCCAGCGGGCGCGCCGGTCCGGCCATGCGCACAGGAACACCGTCACGGGGCGAGCGACGAGCATCAAGATGGTGACCACGATGACGCCGCCGAGCCAGTATTGGCTCATCAGCACGAAATCGACCTGGGCGCCGAGCAGGATGAAGATGAACAGCCGCATGATGAACGCCGTGGTCATGACGAAATCGTCCAGCGCCCGGAGTTCGCCGGGGCGCATGGGAAAGCCGAACGCGTCCTTGTTGCCGATGACGATGCCGAATACGAACACCGCCATGAAACCCGAGGCCTGCAGGCCATCGGCGGCGAAATAGGCGCCGATCACCGCGACCAGCGTCGCCGCCGGTCCGTATTCGGCAAGGAATGACCAGCGCTCGTGGTAAATCAGGAGCGCGGTGAGATAGCCAAGTGCTGCGCCGGCGAGGATGCCGATCACCGACTGCTTGACCAGATCGAGCAGCGAGGATGCAAGCGAGAACTCGCCGTGGCCGGTCGCCACCGTGAGCACGCCGAAGGTGACGATGGCCCCCATGGCATCGTTGAAGGCGGATTCGCTCATCACGGTCTGGGCGACACGGTCGCGGATATGGACCTGGCGGAAGATCGGCACCAGCGTCGCCGGGTCGGTGGACGCCAGCGTCGCGCCGAGCAGCAGCGCGACCATCAAGGGCACGCCGAGCACGAGATAGGCGGCAAGCCCGGTGATGGCGGCGGTGATCAGGACGCCGATGGTTGCGATTACCACGATGGTAATCCAGACCTGCTTCAGCACGTTGAGCCGCAGCGACGCGCCGCCGTCGAACAGGATATAGCTCGCCCCGAACAACAGGATGATCTGGTTCAGCGCGGAGTCCGCCTTGATATGCACGAGCCCGAGCGCGGCGGGACCGATCAGCATGCCGACGATCAGGAAGATCGCGACGTCGGGGACCTTGATCTTGGCGGCGAGCAGCGCCGCCAGCGTGCCGATCGCCAGGATGACGCCGCAGGAAAGCAGGGTGTGCTTCGCAAGTTCGAGAGAGGCCGATACTTCCAAGGTGATTTGCTTTCTTTGATGAGGTAGGGCGACGCCGTCAGCCCAGCGCCTTCAGCCAGGCGCCGATCTCTTTTGCCGCGACTTTGGCCTGCGGCAAAAGCTTGCCCATGGTGATGAAGCCGTGGAATTGGCCGGGAAAGCTGCGGTAGGTCACCGGCACCCCGGCGTCCTTCAGCCGCTGCGCGAACTCCTCGCCCTCGTCGCGCAGCGGGTCGCCGCCCGCGGTCAGCACATAGGCGGGCGGCAGGCTTTGAAGATTTTCGACCAGCGCGGGCGATGCGCGCCAGTCGTGGACGTCTTCGGGACCGTTCAGATAATGGTCCCTGAACCAGCGGATCACCGAATGGGTCAGCAGGATGCTCGTCTCGCGGTCGCGGTGCGAGGGATGCGTCATACGAAAATCGGTGCTGGGATAGATCAGCACCTGGCCCGCCAGTTTCGGCCCGTCGTGATCGCGCGCGTGGATCGCGACCACCGCGGACAGATTGCCGCCGGCGGAATCGCCCCCGACGCTCAGCCGCGTGGCATCGATGCCGAGGCTCATTGCGTTATCGGAGATCCATCGCGTCGCGGCGATCGAATCCTCGACCGCGGCGGGGAATTTGGCTTCCGGCGACAGCCGGTAGTCCAACGCGACCACCAGCAATTCGCCTTCATGCGCGAGCGTCCGGCACACCACGTCGTGGGAATCCAGGTTGCCGATCACCCAGCCGCCGCCATGGAAGAACACGAGCGCAGGCGCCATGCCATCGGCGCGCCGCAGGGTCTTCGGGGTGTAGAGCCGCGCCGGCAGCGGCCCGGCGGGGCCTGGAATCGCAATGTCGCGGACCGAGTCGAGTTCAGGCGGCTCCGGATTGGAGACGAAGCGCGCCTGCAGATACATCTCGCGCGCTTCTACCGCCGACACACTTTCGTAAGGCGGCCGCTTGGCCTCCTGAAAGGCCTTGTAGACGGCGGCGGCATCGGGATCGAGTACGACGGGCATGGGGGTGGGACCTGTGTGGGCTTACTATAATCGTCATTCCGGGATGCGCCTCTTGGCGCAGGCCCGGAATCCATAACCCCGAAGTGGTTATGGATTCCGGGTTCGCGCCGAAGAGGCGCGCCCCGGAATGACGGCACGGCGACACTTTACGAACTGGTTCGGCCGCCGTCGACGGTGTAGGCGGCGCCGTTGACATAGCTCGCTTCATCCGAGGCCAGGAACGCCACCACGGAGGCGACCTCGGAGGCCAGGCCGAGCCGGCGCGCCGGTACGCGGTCGACCACCTTGTCGGTCGGCACCGGTACGTTGCCGGTGTTGCGGCCCTCGACGATGGCGCTGAGCATGCGGCTGTCGATCAGCCCGGGACACACGGCATTGACGCGCACATTGGTATCGGTGCATTCGAGCGCCGCAACCTTGGTCAGGCCGATCACCGCATGTTTGCTCGCGGTATAGGGCGCAATATCGGGCGAGCCGATCAACCCGGCAATCGAGGCGGTGTTGATGATGCTGCCGCCGTTCTGCTTCAGCATCACCGGGAGCACGTGCTTCAGCCCGAGGAAGACGCCGATCACGTTGACGTCCAGCACGCGGCGGAACGTCTCCAGCGGATAGCGCACGATCGGGGTGATCTCCCCCTCGATGCCGGCATTGTTGTAGAACACGTCAATGGCGCCGAATTTTTCCATTGCCGCGCGGACGTAGCCGGCGACGTCATCTTCCTGCGTGACATCGGCGGTGAGCGCCAAGCCTTGCGCCGCTGCAGGGAGCTCCTTGATCGCGGCCTGCAGCTGCATCTCATTGCGATCGACCGCGACAATCCGCGCGCCGCGCTCGGCTAGCAGCTTGATGGTCGCCGTGCCGATCACGCCGGCCGCGCCCGTCACCACGGCGACCCTGCCGTCCAGGCGAATTCGATCCGGCATCACGCGTCCCCCTCCGCAGTTTTCCGGTCATGGCCGGATTGCACCGCCACTATTTCATTGCCGGCCCAACATGGCCAGCCGCCCTTTCGCCGCCGTATTCCGCGTGTTAACCGGATTGATTGCGAGCGGCCGAGCGAGCCGCCTTTGCGATCTCCGATACAATGTCGAGAGTTGATTCGCCCTTCAAGGTTGCCGCGCCGGATGTTTCGGACCATTTCGCTTCATTGCCTGGCGCTGGTCGCCGCCATCACGCTCGCGGCAGCGCCGGCGGCGCGTGCGCAGCTTGGGCAGATTTTTTCCGATCCCGCGCCGCGCCCGCCCGGCAATATCGGCCGCGGCCAGCCGGTGCAGGCGCCGCCGCTGGAGGACGACGAGGAAGTGCCGGAGCTACCGCAGGGCCGCCTGTTGCCGGCACCCAATCGCCCGCCGCCGGGGCAGGGCGTGCCGCCGCCCGGCTCGGTGCAGTCGCAGCCCTTGGCGCCCCCGCCCGGCACTACGGTGGTCCCGCAGAACGCGCCGGTCGCGATCGCGCCGCCGCAACCCGGGCAGCCGGGGCAGGGCCCTGCCGCCGCCGCGCCGCCGTCACCCAATCCGCTGCCCGGCCTGCCGCCGGGCCAGCGCCAGCCCAAGGGCGTGCCCGGGCAGGCCGCGACCTTGCAGCCCGGCGACGAGGTGGTCACCGAGCCGCCCGCCAGCAAGATCGTCAACAAGAAGGCGACGTTTTCGGGCCTCGACAAGGTCACCGGCCGAATCATCAATTTCGACGCCGACATCGGCGAGACCGTGCAGTTCGGCGCGCTCCGGGTGAAGACCGATGCCTGCTACACGCGGCCTGCGACCGAGACCACCAACACCGATGCGTTTGTCGAGGTCGACGAGATCACGCTACAGGGCGAGGTGAAGCGGATCTTTTCGGGCTGGATGTTCGCGGCAAGCCCGGGCCTGCATGGCGTCGAGCATCCGATCTACGACATCTGGCTGACCGACTGCAAAGGCCCACTGCAGACCATCGTCAGCGCGCAGCCCGAGCCGCCGAAACCGCCGCCGCCGCCCGCGCAGCAGAAGCGCGCGCCGCAGCAGAAACAGGCCGCGCCGCGTCCCCCGCCGCAGCAATTGCCACCGCAGCAGCAGGTGCAGGAGCAGCCGCGGCCTCAGCCGCCGCCGCAGCAATCGACCAACCCGTTCTTCAATCTGTTCAGGTAGAAAAAATCTCCGCCGTCATCCTGAGGCGCTCGCCCTCTTGGGCGAGCCTCGAAGGATGGGCCACAAGCACCATTGCCCGCGGCGATCCTTCGAGACGCCGCGCAAGCGCGCGGCTCCTCAGGATGACGGGAGAGTAAGTGGCGACTACGGATTTCTACTTCGGATGATCCTCAACGCCTCGGCGCCGCTTGTTTCCGCCGGCAGGCGGAAAAAATCGGCGTCGCCGGCGACCGCCTGGTCGAGCAGGGCGCGGTAGCGGCGGCGCGAGACTTCCACCGCGCCAAAGCTGCGTAGATGCGGCGTGACGAACTGGGTGTCGAGCAGCACGAAACCGCCCGCGATCAGGCGCGCCACAAGATGTACCAGCGCCACCTTCGAGGCGTCGCGACCGCGATGGAACATGCTCTCGCCGAAGAACGCGCCGCCCAAGCTCACCCCGTAAAGCCCGCCGGCGAGCTCGTCGCCATCCCATGCCTCCACGCTGTGGCAGTGTCCGATGCCATGCAGGCCGATATAGAGGTCGCGAATGCGGCGGTTGATCCAGGTGTCGTTGCGCCCCGCGCCCGGCGCGGCGCAGCCGTCGATCACCGCCTTGAAGGCGGCGTTGACGGTGATGCGAAATGCGTCGGAACGGACGGTGCGCGCGAGCCGGGAGGCGATGCGAAAGCCATGGAGCGGGATCACCCCGCGGATTTCAGGCTCGACCCAGAACAGCGAGGGATCGTCGACGCTTTCCGCCATCGGAAAGATGCCGCAGGCATAGGCCCGCAGCAGCACTTCAGGGGTGATTTCCGACGAGGCGGTGTCGCGCGAGCTCATGGCCGGCGATAATAGCAGGCCGCCGCGGCACGCGCGATGCTGAGCTGCCGGTTCCGTCTGCCCGCGGTCGTGCTAGGGTTACGCAAAATAACGCCGGGGGGGCAAACGTGCGCATCGACTGGAAGACAATCACGCCGCTCGCGATCTGGCTGGTACTCTATCTCATCCCCGTGCCAGCCGGCCTCAACGCCGACCAGTGGCACTATTTTGCGTTGTTCGCGGCGGTGATCGCGGGGCTGATCCTGGAATCGATGCCGGTCGGCGCGATCGGCATCATCGGGCTGACCATTGCCGGGGTGATGGGCTATGTCGAGCACGATCCCAACAAGTCGCTGCGCTGGATGCTCGGCGGCTTTTCCGAAAGCACGGTGTGGCTGATCGTCGGCGCCTTCGTGTTTTCGATCGGCTACCGGAAAAGCGGGCTCGGCCGGCGGCTCGCGCTGCTTTTGGTGCGCGCGCTCGGCCGCCACACTATCGGGCTCGGCTACGCGGTCGCCTTCGCCGACCTCGCGCTGGCGCCGGCGACGCCGTCGAACACCGCGCGCAGCGGCGGCACCATCTATCCGATCGTCAGCAACATCCCGCGCATCTACGGCTCCGAGCCCGGTCCGACCGCGGGCAAGATCGGCACCTATGTGATGTGGACCGCGTTTGCGGCGACCGCGGTGACGAGCTCGATGTTTTTGACAGCGCTGGCGCCCAACGCCGCAGCGCTCAGCATCGCCAAAAAGATCGCCGGCGTCGAGATCGGCTGGTCGCAATGGTTTTTAGGCTTCGCGCCGCTCGGCATCCCGCTGATCCTGCTGGTGCCGCTGCTCGCCTATCTGGTGTGCCGGCCGGAGGTGAAGCGGAGCCCGGAGATCGTGGCCTGGAGCGCCGGCGAATTGCAGGCGATGGGGCCGTTGTCGCGCAGCGAATGGATCATGGCCGCGCTGGTGCTGCTCGCGATGTTCCTGTGGATCACCGGATCCAACCCGAACATCGCGCTTCCGGGGCTCGGCTCTAACTTCATCAACGCGACGATGGTGGTGTTCGTGGTGATCGCCTTGATGCTCGCAACCGGCATCATCGATTTCGCCGACATCGTCGCGGAGAAGGCGGCGTGGGAGGTGTTCTTCTATTTCACCTCGCTGCTGACGCTATCCTCCGGACTGAATGAGATCGGCTTCATCAAATGGGTCGCCGACGGCTTCGCCGGGCCGCTCCGGACCATGACGCCGCTCGCCGGCATGATCCTCCTGGTGACGCTGTTTTTCTGGATCCACTATTTCTTTTCCAGCATCACCTCGCATGCCGCCGCCGTGCTGCCGGTGGTGCTCGCGGTGGGCTCCAGCATTCCCGGCATGCCAATGCACACGCTGACGCTGCTCTGCGTCTACTCGCTCGGAATGATGGGGGTGATCTCGCCTTATGCGACGGGACCTGCGCCGATGTATTACGGCAGCGGCTACATCGGCAAAGGCGATTTCTGGAAATTCGGCCTGATCTTCGGCGTGCTGTATTTCGGCGGGCTACTGCTGATCGTGCTGCCTTGGCTGCAACTGATCGGGTGAGGGATCTCGTGTCCCGGATGCGCTGCAGCGTTCTTCACGCTGCCGGACCGTACCAAACACCGAACCGTCATGCGCGGGCTTGACTCGGCCATCCATCACAAAATCTTTCTGAAGAATGATGGATGCGCGGGTCAAGCCCGCGCATGACGAGAGACCGTGTTCGTTAGGGCCCCGGCTCTGCAGCGCTCCAGGCCGCCGAAGAAGCGGCGCGCTGCGCTGCGTCCGGGGCACGATTGCTTCTTACTCGGCGCTTGGCGATTTCATCGGCTCCGGCCTGGTGCGGCGGAAGCGCAGCACGATGCGGGTGCCGGCGTGGGCGGGGTCGCGCGCCACCTCGGCCTCGAGCTTCTGCGCCATCGCGGTGACGATGCGCTGGCCCATGCCGGTGGAACGCGGATCGGAAGCGCCGTTGAGGCCGACGCCGTCGTCGGCGATCGACAGTTCGAGATCGTCGCCATCCCCCTCAAGCGCGACATGGATCGGGCCTGCGCCATCGGGATAGGCGTATTTCACCGCATTCATCACCAGCTCGTTGACAATGATGCCGATCGCCACCGCCCGGTCGGGGTCGATCTCGATCGGTTCGGCCTTCAGCGTCAGCCGCGACATGCGGTTGCCTTCGGCGGAGCGGCGCAGGTCCCCGAGCAGGGCCTCCAGATATTGATTGAGCAGCACGCTTTTGAGGTCATGCGAGGTGTAGAGCCGGCGGTGCACCTGGGCCACCGCGGCAACCCGGCCCATCGCATTGGTCAGCGCCGCCTTGACGTCCTCCTGGGTCGAGGAGTTGGCCTGCAGATGCAACAGCGAGGCGATGATCTGCAGCGAGTTGCCGACGCGATGGTTGACCTCCCGCAGCAGCACCTCGCGTTCGGCGGCAAGCGCCGCGTAGCGGTCGCGCGAGGCGTGGACCTCGGCCTCGGCGTCGTCACGCGCCTTGCGGATCGCGGCCAGCCGGATCGCGCTTTCGGCCGCGACATGCAGCAGCGGCACGAAATCGCCGCGCGCGTCCTTCACCAGGTAATCGGCGGCGCCGGCTTTCAGCGCGGTCACCGCAATCTGGGAATCCTGCGAGGCGGTGACGAACACCACCGGCGGCGCGCCCGGGATTTGCAGGAGGCGCTGCAGCGTCTCCAGCCCGTCGAGCCCCGGCATGTACTGGTCCAGCGCCACGACATCGATACCGCCCTGCTGCAGCCGCGCCAGCCCGGCCTCGCCGTCGGCGGCGTGGACCACGTTGATGCCCTGGCGCGTCAGGCCGCGCGTGACCAGCCGCGCCAGCGCCTCGTCGTCGTCGATATAGAGCAGCGTGGCGGTCATGGAACGGCTTGCGGGACCTGGATGACGGAGAAAAACAGCCCGAGCTGGCGGATGGCGTTGGCAAAGCTTTCGTAATTCACCGGCTTTGTAATATAGACGTTGCAGCCGAGTTCGTAGCAGCGCTTGATTTCCTGCGCGTCATCGGTGGTGGTGAGCACCACTACGGGCGCGGCCTTGAGATATTGGTTGTCCTTGACGCGGCGCAGGATCTCGATCCCGCTCGTGTCGGGGAGATTGAGATCGAGCAGCACCAGCAGCGCCTGTCCCTTGTGGGCGATCCCGCTGCCATCCTCGCCGAACAAATACTTGATCGCTTCTGTACCGTTGGTGAACGGCACGATCTCATTATTGACACCGGAGCGCCTGATATTGCGCTCAATCAGCCGGGCGTGGCCTTCGTCATCCTCGATCATGATGATGGTGACTGGCTTGCTCATGTTTCCCTGTTCCGGTTGCTGGCCGACCATTTCGCCGGCAGTGTTATCGTGAATGTGGTGCCCCGGTGAAGTTCGGAAGCGACCGAGATGGTGCCGCCAAGCCGCCTCACCAGCGCGCGGACATGGGCGAGGCCGATGCCTTGGCCCGGCTTGTCCTGCGTGCCGGCGCGGCGGAACAGGTCGAAAATCCGCTGGTGGTCCTTCGGATCGATGCCACGGCCATTGTCGCTGACCTCGAAAATCGCAAAGCCGAGCTTGCTGCGGCCCCTGACCGCGATGTCGCCGGGCACGCCGGGTTTGAGATATTTCAGCGCGTTGTCGATCAGGTTGGAAAAGATCTGCTCCAGCGCCAGGCGATCGCTGACGACCGCGGGCAGCGGCTCGATGCGGATTTGCGCACTGGCCTGCGCGGCCTGGTGAGCAACCGTCGCGGCGATGCCTTCGATCAATTCGCGGGTATCGATTGCCACCGGCTGGAATTCGCGGCGGCCCTCGCGGGTGAGGTTGAGGATCGCGCTGATCAGCCGGTCCATCTTGCCGATCGAGGATTTGATGAAGCCCAGCGCTTCGCCAAAATCCTCCGACAGCTGGCGGTCGGCGCCTTCTAGCGCCGGCTCGGCGTCGCCGCTGGCATTCTCAGGCACGAGCGTGGCGGAAGATTCGCCGCGGGCCAAGGTCGCTATCCTTCTGAAAATGTCACCGCGCAGCTCCTCGAGCTCGCTGGTAAAGCCCATGATGTTGACCAGCGGCGATCGCAGATCGTGGCTGACGATGTAGGCAAAGCGCTGGATTTCCTGATTGGCCTCGCGCAGGTCCGCGGTGCGCTCCTCCACCGTCGCCTCCAGGTTGAGGTTGGTGTCTCGCAGCCGCGCCTCGGCCTCGTCGCGCGCGCGGGCCGAGCGCCGCACCAGGAAGATCGAGAGCCCTGCCAGCGCGATCACGCAGCTGGAGCCTGCGATAGTCACCGACGAAGCGAGGACCTGGGTGCGGTCGGCCTGGTCGGTTCGCTCGGCGAACAGCCGGTTTTCTTCGGAGAGCATCGCGGCGCCCGTTGCGCGGATCACCTTGCTCATGCCGCCGGCGGCGGCTTCGCTCACGAGTTCGGCGGCTTTGCCCTGCTCGCTGCGCTTGATGAAATCCATTTCCTGGGCAAACTGGGACAGTCGTTGCTCGATCGCGGAACGCAGTTTCCGGACATTTTCGACCTGCACGGGATTGCCGGAAGTGAGCTGTGCGAGCCTGGCGAGATCGGGAACGACCTTCGAGACGGCTTCTTCATGATCATTAAGGAATTGCGTGCCGTAGGTCAGGAGATAGCCGCGCGCGGCGCTTTCGGCGCGGCGGATTTCCAAAAGCACGGTATTGATCTGGTTCTCCACCTCGACGGAGTGCACCACCAGCGCGTTGTCCTCGCGCGCCCGGTTGACCAGCACCACCGAAGCGACGCTGATCGCGACCAGCACCAGGAATCCGGCCGCCAGCAGCAGCACCTGGCCGATGGCACGGCGGCGCGTGACATTCGCGCCCAGATGATCGTTCAGGAAACCAGACGTGGAATTCAACAAGACCCCCGCGCGGGAAAGCCCGCGGCGACGCAGTAACGGCGGCTGCAGCTAAAGGTTCCCGTCATTTGCACCGCCGTCCAACTCCGTCGTCATCCCCGCGCAACGGCTCCGCCGTTGTCGCGAGAGGTGCTCGCCGCCCCTTCGGTGGCGAGCCTCGAAGGATGGG
>C688J35102_120989675_pt1 | contig 12564 bp, 8 predicted proteins | sample HopSoiMetagenom2_FD_35102 | JGI IMG/M metagenome (IMG submission 35102)
AATCGAAACGGGGCCCGCAATCGACTGGAGGCGAGACTACCGGAACGAGAAGCAATCCGGGATTGCCTATTTCCGCCGCATTCCCTATCTCGATTTCGCCGCGGTCGGAGACCACAAATTCATCTGGGAGTTGAACCGCCATCAGCACCTGGTGCTTCTCGCACAAGCACATCTCCTCACGGGAGACGAGCGGTATAGCGCTGAGATCTTCCGGGAGATCCACACTTGGATCGAGCAGAATCCGTTTCAGCGCAGCATCAATTGGACCAGCGCGCTCGAGGTAGCGTTCCGGGCTTTGTCCTGGATCTGGGTGTACCATCTTGTGGGGTCGGAGATGCCTGACCGCTTTCGCCGGGATTTTCTGACGGCTCTTTACCGCCACGGCCTGCATCTCTACGAAAACCTATCCGTCTATTTCTCGCCGAACACACATCTGTTGGGGGAGGCCGTCGCGCTACACGCCTTGGGGGTGCTCTTTCCAGATTTTCGAGGCGCCGAGCAGTGGCGCGCGCGAGGAAGCAGCATCGTACTTGCCCAACTGGATTTCCAGATGAAGCCGGACGGGTCTCACTTTGAGCAATCGACGTACTATCACGTCTACGCCATTGATTTTTTCGTTCTTTTTTACCTGCTTTCCGGCCGGCCGGCAAAGATGAAAGAGCAGCTGGTGCGCATGGCCGAGTACCTCCAAGCGCTTTTGGGTTCGAATCGCAGAATTAGCTTCCAGGGCGACGACGACGGAGGACGCCTCTTTCACCCGTATGGGCCGCGGGATCAGTTCGGTCGAGCGACTCTGGCAACTTGCGGTATTCTGCTCGGCCGCGACGAGTGGCTCGGCACGCAAACCGAACTGGCCGAGCAAGCCGCCTGGTGGCTGGGAGCGGATGTTTTGCGTCGGGCGGTCGAAAAACCGCAATTAAGCGGAGCGTCCCGGTACTTCCCGGATACCGGGGCTCTTTTCATGAAAAACGACTCTCTGGCCCTGCAGATCGACTGTGGACCGTTCGGATACGGCGGGGCGGGGCACAGCCATTCCGACACACTGAGCATCGTGCTCGAATCGGAAGGGGAGAGAGTTTTGATCGACCCCGGCACCTTTGCCTATATGGGCGATCCTGCTGAGCGCAATTGGTTTAGGGGTTCTTGCGCCCATAACACGGTGCGAGTCAACGGGCAGGATCAGGGTACCCCTGCCGGTCCATTCCGCTGGTCTTCAAAGCCCTCCGTCACCGTACGGGGTTGGAAATTCACTTCGGAGGGCGGAGCAGCGGATGCGCACTGTACATACGACGGGATCATTCACCGACGGCGGATTTTGCTCGCCGGGCCCCGGCTGGTCGTACTCGACCAGATCGCGGGCCCCGGAGCCCTCGCATGCGAACAGATCTGGCAACTGGGTCCGGGCGCGTCGCGCTTCTCGTTCGAGAGTTCGGGGAGCCGGAGCGAGCGGGATTCCTGGTATTCCCCAGGCTACGGGCTGAAGTTGCCGGGCCATTCTCTCGTGATCGAGTCCGCGGGAGAGTCTCGCGTCGAAATCGCCACGAGTATTACGGTCGGTACCGGCGGAGCGGTACCGACCTTCGCCGAGGCCGCTCGGGAGGTTGAGCGAGTGCTCTCTCATTCCCCAGGCACCTCGAGCCGATAAGATAGTGGGAGCCGGCCTGTTCCGGCAAAGGATTATCAGGGTCTTGAAGGATTTCTTTCCGTCTACAAAAGTCGCAGTTGTCGGTCTAGGCTATGTCGGCTGTGTTACAGGCGCATGCCTGAGTAGCTTGGGACATGCTGTCGTCGGCGTTGACCGCGACGAACACAAGGTCACCTCGGTCCTCCGGGGCCAAGCGCCCTTCTTTGAGCCCGGGCTTGAAGAGCTGATCAGGGAGAACGTCGAGGCGGGCCGGTATACCGCGAGCACATCGCTGCCGGACGCAATTGCGGATGCGGATGTGGCCCTTATCTGCGTTGGTACCCCTTCGGAGAAGAACGGGAATTTAGGGCTCGACCAATTGCGCCGCGTTGTTACGGAGATCGCCGGGACGCTCGCAGGGCGCAAGAAACCGCTGATCGTAGCGATTCGCAGTACCGTGTTCCCGGGCACATGCGAAGAACTTGTCATGCCGATCCTTGGCAACAACGTTCCGGTTGTCTCGAATCCCGAATTCCTTCGCGAGGGAGTAGCCGTCAGGGATTTCATGGAGCCGTCGCTTGTGGTTGTGGGCGGCGACGATCCCGCTGCGGTTCAACGAGTTGCCGGGCTCTATAGCGCATTGAACGTTCCCGCTTCCCTTGTTTCGCTTCGAACGGCGGAGATGATCAAATACGCCTGCAATGCATTCCACGCGACAAAGATCGCGTTTGCGAACGAGATTGGCGCTCTCAGCACGAAACTCGGGGTCGACGCGACGGAAGTGATGGAGACAGTCTGCGCCGACGTAAAGCTGAACGCGTCGGCCGCGTATCTCAAGCCGGGCTTCGCGTTTGGAGGTTCGTGCCTTCCCAAGGACTTGCGCGCGCTCGTCTATCGTGCCGGACGCCTCGATCTGAAACTGCCCCTGCTTCAATCCGTATTGCCGAGCAACGAAGACCACCTTGCGCGAGCACTCCAGGCTGTACTCGACCTTCCGGCGAAACGGCTGGGCGTCATCGGTCTCGCGTTCAAAGAGAACACGGACGACCTTCGAGAGAGCCCGGTCGTGTCCATGCTCGAGCAGTTGATCGGGAAAGGCCGCGACGTGCGTGTCTTCGATCCTCACATTCAGCTCGAAACAATCTACGGAAGCAACCGTAATTTCATTCTTGAGTCGATCCCACACATCGGGCGCCTGATGGAGGCGCGTTTAGAAGGCGTGCTTGGGTGGGCCGATCACCTGATCATCGCGCAAAAGCAGAACGACGCCACCGTTGCCCAGATCCGGAACTCAGGGCTCCCCGTGCTTGACCTGGTCCGAACTTCCAGCTTTGCCCCACAGATGGCTCTGGTGTAAAGGGCCAGGCTACGTTACCCATGTTGTCAGTTCGTAACACGCTCGTCCTGCGCCTGCTCGCCGGTCTGGTATGAGCATGGCTTCGGATGCACGGAGTGTGCGCTTCACGCAGCAAGATCTGGAGCTGTTCCGCGATGCTTCAGGGGATCGCAATCCGCTTCATCTCTCACGTGAATACGCCTCCAAAACGGCATACGGACAGCAGGTCGTGTTCGGAGCCCTCGGTGCCGTAGCATGCCTGGGGCGCTTAGGTAATGCGGCCGGCGCTACGATCTCGAAGCTGACGGCTGACTTTCACCGGCCGATGTTCCTCGGCGTGAACTATGCTGTTACCGTTTCCGAACAAGGCGGCTCCCGGATCGCCCGCCTGCAGGATGGGACCGTCCCCGTATTAACGCTGGCGATTCAACACGGCGGAATCTCAGAAACTCCCGCGTATGCCGGAGGGCCGGCTCTGTTCGATCGAACAGAAGCCCGTGAGAACAGTTTTTCCGATTTACCGCCCGGCACGGAGGTGAGCGGCAGGTGGGCGGCAGATAGCGAGAAGCTCGCCGAGTTGTGCGCCCGTTGGAACGTGAGTGGGGCCGACAAGCGCGCTGCGGAAGCGCTCCTTTGGAGCAGTTATGCCGTAGGAATGGAATTGCCTGGAACGAGTGCGTTGTTCTTCCGCGTTGCACTCGACTTCGAACTGAGTCAGGCCGATGACGAGCCGATTGGCTATCGTTTGACAGTACGAGGCGCCAACAAGGCCATCTCGCAGATCAAAATCGGTACCGAACTGGCTCGCGCCGAGCGGCCTTTCGCACGAGGGCAATTAGTGGCGTTTGTTCGTCCTGAGGTGCCGCCGGTGGATTTCGGCGCCATCGCCTCGACCGAACGAAAACCATTCGCAGGCAAAGTTGCCCTCGTGGTTGGTGCAAGTCGCGGCTTGGGGGCAGCCATTGCCGCATGCCTGGCAGCCGGTGGAGCCCAGGTGGTTGGCTTGTCCCGCTCGCAGGGAGCATGGGCAGAGGGCCTTCCGATCGACGTGCAAGCGAGAATCTCGAATGAAGGGACCGACGCATCAGATCACGAGGCTCTCGGGCGCTTGAGCGCACGTCTGCGCGATCGTTTCGGGCGACTGGACCTGCTTATCTGTAGCGCATTTCCGGCTATTCCCTCGCTTCGCCTGGAAGAAAATGCGGCCGAAAGAATCCGCACGTACCTTGCTCGTTCGACTGATCTGGTTTTGGCTCCGCTTTGTGCGTGTCTGCCCTTGCTGCAGGAGAGTAAGGGGTGCTCTGTTATTGTCTCGTCGGTCGCAGTCGAGAAGCCGGTTCGCGATTGGCCTCACTATGTGGCAGCAAAGAATGCAGTCGAAGGTCTAGGACTTGTTGCACCCTTACAGTACCCCGACACGAGCTGTTTGATCGTCAGGCCCGACAAGCTAATGACCGATATGACAAACACGCCTATGGGCCGTCAAAACGCGACTTCGCCGCTGGCTTATGCAACTCAGGTCTGTCGTGCGCTCGAGGTGCCGCCTGCGCCCGGCACTTCGCGGGTCTTTCATGGTGATGACAGTGATTAATCGTCCTCAGAAGCTGTTTGGCGCCGTTACACTGAAAGAGTTGCGCATGAGGGATGGAGTGGCAGAACTGTGAAGCTGGCGGAAGCTCTGTCAATTGTTCGAAAGGCGCCCGCTGATGGTTTGCCGCTGAAGGTTGTTCTTGCGTGTGGGTTTACACCGCTTCACCTGCAGAATTTTTTCGCTGCTCACCTGCAGCAGGCGCATCCCGATCGCAAGATCGAAGTCTCCGTCGGGTTGTTTGAGGATATTCCCGGGACTTTGAAATTGCTTGGGAAGCATGGCGTCCAGGCCGGCGCCTTGGTGCTCGAATGGGCTGATCTCGACTCGCGGCTAGGTTACCGTCAACTCGGCGGATGGGGACAACGGGTAATTCCAAGCATCCTCGAAAACGTCAAAGCCAGATTGAAACATCTCGAGGCCTTGATCAGCGAGATCCCATCGAGTGCGACTCTGGCCGTGTCACTCCCCACGCTTTCTCTCCCACCCGGTTTTCACACGGCCGGCTGGCAAGTGAGCGAAGCGGAGCTGGCTCTGCATGAACTGGTAATCAGCTTCGGCCGGAATCTAGCCGCGCATCCTTCGGTGTCGATTGTGAGCGAGCAAAGGCTTAATGCTGATTCTCCCGTTTCGGCCAGGTACGACTTCCGCTCCGACCTGAATACTGGCTTCCCGTACAGCTCGCAGCACGCCGCGGTTCTCGGACGGGCGCTGGCCGCGCTCCTGAACCCGCCCAAGCCCAAGAAGGGTTTGATTACCGATCTGGATGACACGCTTTGGGCGGGTCTCATCGGCGAAGTGGGGCATGAGCAGGTTTCATGGGATCTTGCAAGCCACACCCAGTTTCACGGCCTTTATCAGCAGATGCTCGGAGCCTTGGCCGACCAGGGCGTCCTGATCGCAGTAGCCAGTAAGAATACCGCGGAAATAGCTCAGAAGGGCTTGGCGCGTACTGATCTGATGATCTCGGGCGACAAGATATTCCCGGTAGAGATTCACTGGGAGCCAAAGTCCGGTTCCGTCGCACGAATCCTGAAGGCCTGGAACATTGGTGCCGACAGCGTGGTGTTTGTGGATGACAGCCCCATGGAACTCGCCGAAATACATTCCGCTCATCCGGACGTGGAATGCCTGCAGTTTCCGAAGGCAGATTACCAAGCCGGCTTCGCTTTTCTGCAGAAGCTCCGTGATTTGTTTGGCAAGCCGAGACTCTCGGAAGAGGATAGCTTCCGGCTCGAAAGCATCCGCCAGGGACAGCAGTTTCACGAAGCAACCAAGGGCGGCGATTCGACCGAACAGTTGCTGGCTGCGGCCAACGCCCAGGTGACCTTAGAATTCAATCCGCCCGCAAGCGACAAGAGAGTCGTTGAACTGGTGAATAAGACCAACCAGTTCAACTTAAACGGAGTGCGCTTCACGGACGGGGAGTGGCACGAGAAGGCTGATGACCCGAATACCATCACTCTCGCGGTCAGCTATCAAGACAAGTTCGGTCCGCTTGGAAAAATCGCGGTGGTTCGGGGAACAAGAGAAGATCACTCGCTCAGGGTTAACGCCTGGGTTATGAGCTGCCGCGCCTTTTCGCGAAGGATTGAGTACCAGACTCTTCTTCGCCTATTCGAGCGGCACGGAGCGGCAAGCATCGCTTTCGACTTCGTCCCGACACCCAAAAATAAACCAATGGCGGATTTCCTTCGCGAGCTTCTTGATCAGGAGCCAACCAATGGCGTCGTGCTCACGCGCGAGAAGTTTCAAGAGAAACTGCCCAAGCTGTATCACCAACTAATAGAGAAAAATGGATAATTCAGAAACCCGACTCGTCACAATTTTTGAGAATGTGTTCCCGGACCTGCCCACCGATCGCATTCCGAATGCCTCTCAGGATTCGGTACAGAACTGGGATTCAGTCGCTGCTATTACGCTCATGAATCTGATCGAAGAAGAGTTCGGCATCCAGATGGATTTCGATGATCTAGGCGAATTGACATCGTTCAAGAAGATCCTTGCCTATGTAGAGGGCAAGGTTGCGCAAACGGCATAGAGCGGAACATCGCTCATGATCTCCATCGCGCGCGCACGCGATCTCCTGAAACATAAACTGGTCAAGAACGCGGGCGCTTTGATGGTCGTGCAGATGAGTGCATTTGCTGCACCGCTGCTCGTGCTTCCGTATCTGACACGCGTTCTGAGTACGGACCATTTCGGCCTGATCGCATTCGCGACGTCGTTTAACTTCTATTTCATTACGCTGGTGGAGTACGGGTTCAACCTTTCGGCAACGCGCCGAATCGCTGTTCACCGCGACGATCCCGAAAAGGTAGCCCAGATTTGTTCTTCCGTGTACGCCGCCAAGGCTCTCTTGACGGTTGTCGGCTTCGTCCTCATGCTGGCCGTCGTCATGGCAACGCCCAAGCTGCGGCCCAATATCGGCCTGTTTTGCATCAGCTATCTGACCGTAGTTGGTGACCTGTTATTTCCTTTGTGGCTTTTCCAGGGGCTGCAAAAGATGGAGAACCTCGTCTGGCGCGATCTGGTTACGAAGTTCCTTTCGCTTTCCTTAGTATTTGCGTTCGTGCGAAAGGACAGCGACTTCATGCTGGCGGCACTATTCCAGGCGGGATCCCCGCTGGTTGCTGGCATAGTCGGCCTTATCACCGTTCCTATCGTTGCGAAAGTCCGGCTGGTCAGACCCAGCATGGAGGAGACGATCACAGCGCTGCGGGAGGGCTGGCCCGTGTTCTTGTCCATGGCAGCGTTCACGCTTTCGTCGTCTACAAGCATCTTCCTGCTCGGGTTGCGTTCGGGACCAACCGACGTGGCGTACTACATCGCCGCTTATCGGCTTGTTGTCGCCATACGCGCTCTCGTAGATCCAGTAAAGACGGCTATCTACCCGCACATCAGCCATATGGCGGCACGATCCAGACAGGATGCCGTCGCTTTCCTGCGCAAATACGGTCTTATGCTTGCGTCACCATTCCTGGCAGTTTCGTTGGTGCTGCTGATATTTGCGCCACTGGTGGTGAAGCTTCTGTACAGTCCTAAATATCAGCCCACGGTTTTGCTCCTGCAGATCCAGGCCATGAGCCCGTTCCTGCTGGCTTTCCAACACAACTATTCGACGTTTTTCATGCTGGCGTTCGGCTATGACAAGGCATTCTCGCGCCTGGTGCTACAGATGACGGTATTGAACTTCATCCTGCTGATTCCAGGAATCTACCTGATGTGGCCGCCCTTGGCGGTGTCGTGCACGGGTCTGATCCTCGACACCTTCATGGCCGTCATGACATACCTGTTCTACAGGAAGCACTCCACGTTTGCGCTGGAACCCGTGCCGGCCTGACCTTAGCGTTTGCCTGGAGAATCGGATTTGCGCTTACTTGATGCAGATGAAGCGTGTCGCCTCTGCAAATGCGAGCGCGAGCGTTCGAACGGTCCGAGAGCGTCTGGCCGCGCGTACGACTCTGCGGCGAAACCCGGTGCTGACCTGTGACTCGTCCGCCATCTGGATGCGGTCGAGCACGCGACTGAAACCGGCCTTTTCGAACTCTTTGCGGAGTCCCCAGTGGGTGAACTGGTGGAAATCAATCCCGAGCTTCATGATATCTTTTCCGTGAATCATCTTACGGAGACTGTATCGGAGCCAATTCGGCATCCAGCCGTAGAGGGGAATCCGCGCGTATTCGCCGGACGTGAAGCTGAACTTGTTCGTGGACTCAAAATAGAGCATGCCGCCCGGCTTCAAGGTTCTGTACACCTTGTGCACGCCTGTCCGCCAATCCTCCACGTGTTCGAAGACCGAAGAGGCCATGACTACATCGAAGTAGTTCTCAGGTAGGGGATAATCTTCTAAATTTCCAAGCTCGATATCGGGCTCGACGCCCTGTCCACGGCCAATTTCCTTGGCCATTTCGATCAGTTGCGGGCTTATTTCCAAGCCCTTACATTGCAGCCCGCGAAGCTGGCAAAGAATTGGAAACCAGCCGGATCCGGTTCCTACCTCGAGGATTCTGGTCTCGGGCGTTAGCTCCTTGAAACGGCGCACCGGCCGCAAAAGGCTTTCGAATTGAGGGATCTTCGCTTCGAGAGCAATGTTCCGGTGAGTACCAATGTACTTGTGAACATCCGCCGGCGCCTCGTAATGAATCTTCATCCGATCTTATTTTCCAACGTCGGGCGTCGAAAGTCTTTAAGATTCAACCAGAGAATTTGGGGGATAGCGTACGGTTTACTCCGAACTGTATCACTTCCCGGATTTTAAGACAAAACAGCCTTTCTTATTTGAAAGCCACGCCACCGACTGGGAAAATGTAGAAGAGAATGCAACAGGTTATCCGCAAGGGCATCAAGGACATGATCGTGGAGGAGGTGCCTGATCCGATCGCCGGCCCCCATCATGTGCTCATCCGCCCCGTTTTCTCCCTGATCAGCAGCGGGACGGAAACGGCAAGCATTCACCAGGAAGGGGTGCTGAAGGAAGTCGCCGACAATCCTTCGCACATCGGAAAGGTTTTGGCGGTCATGAAAGCGAACGGACCGCTACCCACCATCAGGGAAGTCCGGGCGAAGTTCAGCGAATTCGCCGCGCTCGGTTACTCGGGAGCGGGTATTGTCGTCGAGAAACATCCGACAGTGAAGGATTTGGAATTGGGTGATCGCGTTGCCTATGGAGGCGAAGGGACCGGTCATGCGGAAACGATTGTCACCGGTCGCAATCTGGTCGCGCGAGTTCCGGATGAAGTGGCTTTTGAGCACGCATCTTTCGCTACGCTCGGCAGCATCGCGTTGAACGGGGTCCGCATCTCCGGTATCGGGTTGGGTGACCGCGTCGCGGTTATTGGCTTGGGCCTGGTAGGCCAGCTTGTGGCGCAGCTGGCGCGTTTACAGGGGGCCGTCGTCATCGCGACGGACTTGCGGCCCGAGCGCGTCGACCTAGCCAAATCCCTTGGCGTGCAGCAGCCGATTTACGGCGGCAGTTCACTGAAGGAGCAGGTGATAGCTGCGACGGACGGCAAAGGCGCCGACTGCGTCATTATCGCGGCTGCTGCGAAGTCTTCCGCCCCCTGTAAGTTGGCGCTTGACATCTGCCGCGACCGGGGACGCATCGTCGTGATCGGAGCCGTGGAGATGGAGTTTCCGTGGAACGACATGTACCTGAAGGAAATCCAGCTTTTCATGGCGCGCGCGTATGGACCGGGCAGCTATGACCCCTCTTACGAGAAGCAAGGCCGCGATTACCCCTTCGCCTATGTTCGCTGGACAGAGAATCGCAACATGGAAGAGTTTCTGCGGCTGGTGGGCCGTGGAGACGTTCAGCTCGAACCGCTTATCACTCATCGGTTCCCGCTGAGCGAAGGACCCAAGGCTTACTCGACCATCATGGATCCGAGTTCTAATAGCCTCGCCGTGCTGTTGAAATACCAGACACCCGACAATGGAACGCCGGTCGTATTCGAGCCGAAGCGAACCGTGTACATCGGCGAGGCGAAGGTCAAGGCACCAGCAGGCAAGATGGGCGTTGCCTTGATTGGCGCGGGCAATCTGGCTCGCTGGGAGCATCTGCCGAACCTGCAAAAGGTTCCCGAAGTGCATCTGCGGGCCATTCACTCGAACAGCGGCGTTCGCGGCAAGAGCTACGGCACTCGCTTCAAGTCCGATTACTGCACAACGGATTACAAACAGGTTCTCGAAGATCCCGACGTTCATCTCGTTTTTATCGCAAGCCGAAATCAGTACCACGCAAGCCAGGCTCTTGAGGCACTAAGGGCGGGGAAGCATGTCTTTGTCGAAAAACCGATGGCGCTCACAGAAGATGAATGCGCCGAACTGACGCAGGCGGTGAATGAAACCGGTTGTCAATTAACGGTGGGCTTCAATCGTAGGTTCGCGCCCTTTTACCTGGAACTCAAAAGCAAGCTTGCAAACCGCAGCGCGCCTGCCGTGCTGCAATGCCGCATCAATTCGCCGGGTATTTCGGGTAGCTATTGGATGGCTGATCCGGCAATCGGCGGGGCGATTCTGGGCGAAGCCTGCCACTTCGTTGACCTGATGTACTGGCTGCTCGACTCCGAGCCCTTAAGCGTCTCCGCTTATACGCTGCCGACGGGCAAACAGGACCCGATTGGCGAGAACAACATGGTGGCTTGTTTCCGATTTGCGGATGGGTCCGTTGGAAATTTAACCTACTGCACCGTGGGCAGCAAAACGTCGGGCGGCGAGAGGGTGGAGGCATACGCTCAGGGACTGGGTCTCGAGACCGAAAATTTCAAACGGTTCGCAGCCAATGGTTCGACCCGGAACGCGAAAAAGCTTATGTTTGCCGATAAGGGATATGACAAGCAGATTGCGGACCTCGTCCGTGATCTCAGGGCAGCGAAAGCTCCTGCGGTCACCGTACGCGATGGAGCGAGATCAACGATCGGTTGCCTGCGAATGCTTGAATCAGCGAAGGACCTGACTCCTAAGTCGATTGATTGGGAACGTGCCGCAAACTAGTTTAGAAGCCACCGCAGAGCTATCGCCAACACAAACCGCACCGGCTGCGAATTCGCGGCGCAAGCCGATCAAAGTTCTTTTGATTGGACCGTCGCTCGACATCCTTGGAGGGCAGGCGGTTCAGGCGACGCGACTCATGTCAGTGTTGAGCCAACTTCCACAGTTGGCTATGACCTTTTTCCCCATCAATCCGCGTCCGCCGAAAGGGTTCCGGTGGGTGCGTAAGGTGCCCTATCTTCGCACCCTTGTGACATTCGCGCTATACAACAGCCGATTGCTGCTGGAGGCTCGTAAACACGATGTCCTGCATATCTTCTCGGCCGGGCTTTCGTCGTATACGCTCTGGACCATACCGGCGTTGTTAGTCGGCCGGCTGTACGGCAAGAAGCTCATTCTCAACTATCGCGACGGGCAGGCAGAAGAGCATGTCACGACCTGGCGCACCGCCCGGCCGACCATCGCCCTCGCGGACCGCATTGTGACTCCTTCCGGATTCCTGGTCGATGTGTTCGGCAAGCACGGAATTAAAGCGCGATCGATCTTCAACATCATCGACGTTGACCGGTTTATCTATCGACAGCGCCGCAAACTACGGCCGAAATTCATGACGAATCGAATTCTCGAGCCGCTTTACAATGTCGACTGCATCTTGAAGGCGTTTGCGCTGATTCAGGAACGGTATCCTGACGCGACTTTGACGGTTGCCCATGACGGTTGTTGCCGGCCTGCTTTAGAGCAACTCGCTAAAGACCTCAAGCTGAAGAACACTGAGTTTATCGGAAGGGTCCCTCACGCTAAGGTTCCGGAGCTATACGATTCGGCGGACATCTACCTGACTACCCCGAATATCGACTGTATGCCCGGTTCGCTGCTCGAGTGCTTTGCGTCCGGTCTGCCGGTGGTTGCCACGAAGGCAGGCGGTATTCCGTACATCGCGACCGATCGGGAATCCGCTTTGCTCGTGGATATCGACGATCATCACGCCGTTGCGGCGAGGTCGTTGGAGCTTCTGGAAAACCCTGACCTGGTTGAGAGGATTACCGAAGGCGGACTTCGGGAGGTTCAGAAGTATCACTGGAAACCCGTCCGTGACGAGTGGGCAGCGGTCTACGAACAACTAGCGCCTGTGCCTTCTGTAAGGAATTAGTCACAACACTTACACGATTCTTTGCTCCCAGTAAAACCAACAACATAAGCCAATTTCGCCGCGCATCGCTGCTGCTCCGGGCTGCTACTTTTTCCAACGAAAGTAGTGCACTCGACTACCGGAGAAAACATGAATCAATACAACCGTCTCCTAGTAGACGCCGCTCTCTGTTGTGGCGTGTTGCTGGCGGCGCTAGGCGACAGCCATGCTCAAACGTTAATCAACCTCGGAACGCAGAGCAGAAACATCGATTTCAGCAGCGCTCAGACGACCCGCCCCGTCAAGGCCGGGTCGACCCTGCCGACCACCTGTTCCACGGGCGAGTTCTTCTTCAACACCAGTGCTGCGGCGGGTCAGAACCTGTTCAGCTGCGT
>C688J35102_120989673_pt1 | contig 12561 bp, 7 predicted proteins | sample HopSoiMetagenom2_FD_35102 | JGI IMG/M metagenome (IMG submission 35102)
CCGAAACAGAGCCGAGTACGGCCAGCTCGTCGACCGCTCACAACCTCGCCGTCACCCCAGCCGTCCGCCAAGCGGTGCGAAACGCCGTGATAACTGGCGAGGATCGGTCGCTGGCAAAGAAGACCAAGGGACCGCTGACGGGCATGTATTACGGCGACTACCAGGGCGTTGAGTATGCCGTTGCCGCATTCAGCATGCCCTACACCGGAACGACCGATCAGCCAACGCTGTTTGTCCGACTACCGCACGTACCCTGGTTCGTGTCGATCACCGACCTAGGCGGAGCAGGCCCGCTCGACCAAGCCACCGTCATCCCATGCCCGCTACGACAAGTCTGGGACATCGGATGCGCTGAGTCGCCCTGACGAGCTACCACGCCACCGGGCCCGGCAGGTCACCTACCGCCGCCGCACTCTCCGCCATGACATCGTTGTAACGGTAACCCGCAGGCTCGAGCCTCCTTAGGCGCTTGCTTCGAGGAGGCGCGTGGCTTGGCGGTGGTAAAGCGTGGCACCTGTGTGTTCTGCGAATGCGAGTACGGCGCCGGCGTGTTGGGTGGCTTCTGTGAGTCGCCCCTCGTTGGAAGCCTTCTCGGCGGCGAGCAGGTGTGCGTCGGCAGCGAGGGGTCGGCTACCAATCTCGGTGTAGAGGAGCGCCGCGTCGGCGTACCGCCCGTCGGCGGTGAGGAGGAGCGCGTCTCGCCAGCGACACGCCTCGGGGAGCACGATCGCTGCGCCGCGGATGGCTTCGTGGCGGCTGTGTCGAACGAGGATCGGCGCGAGTTCGCATAGCTCAAGTGAGCGTGCGGTGAATCCCTCGCTGCGATTCCAGCGAGTGAGGAAGCGGTCGGTAGTGGCGAGCGCCTCCGCAGTTGCGTCTTGAGCGTGGTGGCAGCGGGCTTCTAGCGCCTCGCCGTAGTAGAAGTCTTCGTCGCCGCCTGTGTCGGTGGCAAAGAGCATGTAGGCGGTCGCCTCGGTGAAGGCCTCCTCGACCTGGTTGTAGGCCAGTGCGATACGGCCGCGCACAACCCCGGCGAATCTCTCGATCAGCTGGATCGATGTGGTGACCTGCGCCAACAGCTGTCGACTCGCCACCCAGTCAGCGCTGTGATAGGCCTGGTAGCTCTGCTCCACTGCCACCGCATCGCTCAGTTCGGAGAGCGCAAAGCGGCTCGCCCATCTGGCTGCACTCTTGTACGCCTTATTTGCGGCTGCCATGTCGCCGAGACCACGAACCGCATCTGCAAGATTCGAGTAGACCAGGGGCACGGTTTGGTGCGCCTGGTCTGAGAGGATCTGCGCCGCGTCGCGCAGATCGGCGACGCCCTCAGCGTCGCGCAGCTGGACGCGCACGTAGCCGCGCCATTGCAGCAGGTATGCGCGTCCGGTAGTGAGACCCGCCTCGTCGGCGAGCGGAAGCATCTCATCGATCAGCACCCGGGCCTGCTCGGCCTGGCCAGAGTTGATCAAACGAAGTGCCCGTCCCGCCGCGAGCTCGCACATGACCTCGCTGGGTGCTACTCGGGCCGCGTACTCAGCGCCCCGGCCCAGATGGACATCCAGCTCCTCCCCGGAGGCCTCATGCCGCTCGTACCAATCCCGGAACAGAGATTCCACCCGCGCCGCCGCCTCCCACCGCTCCAACTCGACCTGCGCTTCCAACGCCCGTTCGAGGATCTCCAGATCCGGACTGCTCGCATTGCGAAGCGCCTCTGCCTCGGCGAGGAGAAGCGTCGCCCGCGCCTCCCGGTCATCAGACGGCGTCAGCGTGAGTGCTGCCTGGTAGTAGTGCGCGGCGGCTCGATGCGCGAACGCGGCGGCCGCTTGGCGGCCCGCCTCGGTGAACGCGGCCCGCGCCCTGGGCACCAGCGCGACCGTGTCCTCTACAAGCGCCTCACGCAAGGCGAGTGCTTGGGTGTAGTGGTCTGCGAGCAACTCGGCCTTGTCGTCGCGTTCACCGGCCAGCTGTTCGATCCACGCGGCAGCAGCCTCGTGCTTTTGGGCGCGATCAGCCCGGCTGATCTGAGAGTAGGCCACATCTCTTGTGAGCGCATGACCGAACTGGAACTCCGTCTCCCCCTGGATCGAGCTTCGCCGCACACGCTGTACCAGCTGCTTGCGTTCCAGACCGTGCAGCAGCTCCTCGCCTTGCCAGACGCTTCGCTCGGTGAGGGTGCAGACGGCTCCTAGCCAACTCGTCTTGCCGACGACCGAGGCGTCCTGGATCAGCGCCTTCTCCTCGGCAGAGAGCGTATCGAGGCGGGCCGCAATGATGCCGTGAAGCGACTCGGGCAGATCGACGACCTCCCCGGCCAGCGCCCATCCACCGGCTTCCCGCACTAGCAGCTCGCGGTCTTGGAGCATCCGCACGTACTCCTGCGCATAGAGCGGGTTTCCCTCCGCCCGTTCCAACAACGCCCGCTGCACCTCGGCCGGCAGCAGCGCCTGGTCGAGCAGCCCGCCGACCAGCCGCGCAGTATCGTTGTCTGTGAGCGGCGTCAGCGAGATCGTCTGCGCGTTCGTCATGCCTCCGCCCCAACGCTCGCGACGTTCGAGTAGCTCGGGTCGCGCGGTGCAGACGACCAGCAGCGGCACGGCGCCGGCCCGATCAGCGATCAGCTCGATGAAATCCAGCAGCGCGTCGTCGGCCCAGTGGATGTCCTCAAACACCAGCACCGTCGGTCCGTTCTCAGCGAGGGCCTCGACAAACCGACGCCACGCCGCGAACGCCTCCACTTGGCTCGCCTCGCCGCGGCTCGTAGGCGGCTCGAGGCCGACCAGCGGCCGCAGCAGCCGCGCCACCCACTTGCGATCCCCCTCATCCAGAATCACCCCGGCTACAGCCTCCCAGAGCTTCTCCCCGGCCACGGCAGCCGAGTCGGATTCGAGGATCCCGGCCTGAGCCTTGACCATCTCACCCAGCGCCCAGAACGCGACCCCCTCCCCATACGACAACGAGCGTCCCCGCCGCCACGTGATCAAATCGGGCAGCACACCGACATAGGAGAACAGCTCCTCGACCAGCCGCGTCTTGCCGATCCCCGGCTCGCCGATCACCGACACGAGCTGCGTCGATGGCTCACGCCGCGACCGATCAAGCGCGACACGAAGCGTTTCGGCCTCGGTATCCCGGCCCACCAGAGGTAGTTGGTCGCGCTGCTGCTCCGGCACGATCGACCGGGGCTCCACCGCCACCCAGACAGCCACCGCCTCGCTCTTCCCCTTCGCATCCACCTGTGCCGCCTCGTCATAACGAATGGCACGGCTGGTCGCCCGAAACGTCCACTCGTCCACAAGCACGCCGTCCACCGGCGCCGCCGACTCCAACCGGGCCGCCGTGTTCACCACATCACCGACGGCATCGACCAACCCGCCGCCACCCAGCGATATGAGCGCCTCCCCGGTCGTCACGCCGACGCGCACCCGCAGCCGATCCTCCCCCGCATCCGAGTCCGCCTCGGCTAAACCATCGCGGATCATCAACCCGCAGCGAACCGCCCGCTCCGCATCATCCTCATGCGCGACCAAACCGCCGAACACCGCCATCACACCATCGCCCGTGAACTTCGCAACCACACCACCCGTCCGCTCCACACACCCACCCAACAACTCTTGATACGGAGCCAGGAACCGCTCCACATCCTCCACATCGAGACGCTCCGACCGCCGCGTGAACCCGACCAGATCAGCAAACAAGACACTCACCACTCGCCGCTCACGACGCTGTGAGCCACTGGCAGCAGCGAGCGGCGTCGCGCACTCCGAGCAGAACTTCGCCCGATCGGCATTCGGCTCGCCACAGCGGGGACAACTCACCATCAGGCCTAGTCTAGGGGCTCAAAGCGACAGCGCATGCAGAATCGAGCTGTCTCAGGTTTGCCCACCTGCAGCTGGCCAGATCGGCGACATAGCCGTTGCGACCAGCCTGCCGCCACAGGCGCGGTGCCCACGACCGGGGGGTGGGTCGCGAACGGACGCCGCACTGCGAAAAAGCCGTGCCCCACCTCTAGAAGAAAAGTTTCCGTTTTTCAGATTTGGCGGGAGGCTATTTTTTATCCAGGATGCGCATATCCATGGGAAATGGGCTCCCGAGGTACGACGAGGTTGTGCGCCGGCGGCAAACGCGAAGTGGCTGAAACGGCACCCGGTTCCCTAGTGGGCGGGTCGGCTGGGCATTGCCAGCCGGCTCCGACATCTTCTCGATATTCGCGGTCGACGAAGGTGGCGGTCAAACCACCGTCTACTTCGACCCCGTCAACCGCTCGACCGGGCCGGTGCAGCTAACAAGCTGCAGGTGCCGTAACGGAGAGAGGCAAACTCGACGCCGGTCAACATGTGCTCGCTAGTGACCTGCTTCCGAGTTTCGCAAGCTCTCGGCTCAGGTGCACTGCAGCCCAGCTTGGGTTTGACCTTGAGGATTCTCTGACCAAGTAAACCTTGCGTTGAGCGTCTCGTCGCCGTTTGTAGCGAGCATCGCGCAGCGACCGTGCCCGATTACGTGGGACCCGCCAAGCTGCTTACCCCGTAGCTGTTGTTGATTCAACTACTAGGACCGATCTGGGATTGGTATAGACAACCGCTTGGTCGGTTTGACGGGGCGGAACCGATGTGGGATGCTCGCACTGCAAAGCGCTTCGTTTGTCTACATTTCGCCGATGTGAGTGATCACTTCAACGGCACGGATCGTGACGCTACTGCGACCGGCAGCTTCGCTGGCATAGCGCTTCGGGCGAGCCAACTGGAGTTCGCCGATCTCGGACACACGAACGAAGGCAGCGTGTTTATCTGCAAGGGCACCGGCTTCTAGTACCACAGAGGCCGAGCGGCCCCTCATTCCTCATGAATTGGAGTAGGGTGCGACGGCAAGGGATGCAGCGTTATTGGCCGATTCACGGTGCTGATTCGACGCACGCGATAGACGAGGTTGAACGCGCGATGGGGATAACGGTCGGTTCGTGAGGCGCCATCTGCCGTTGGCACGGCGTGTCGTCGCGACGATGATGCTTTCCATGCCACTAGCCGTGGCACTTGCCGCGGTTGGTTTCGTGGTTCGCGCTCAGCAACCGCCCCCGGCTGCGGCATCGAGCGGTGTGGTGCAGGTGTCAGTAGGCCAGGTTGCACCTGGCGGACGGCTAGTGGTCACCGGGTCGGGACTGCAGCCTGACACGGCTGTCGAACTCTACTTCGATTCGTCCGACTTGGCCCGTACCCGTACGGATTCGAGCGGAGCGTTCGCCCCTGTCGGGCTTCGCGCACCGACGTCGTCCGTGTATGGAGTGCATTGGATATCGGCGGTGGATGCTTCGGGAGGCAGCGCGCAGGTGTCGCTGTTCGTTCGCGTTGCATGGCCGATGCACGGTGGCGGCACCGCCAATACGTCGTTTAATGCCGGTGAGGATAGGCTTCGCCCGGATACGGTCGCCGCACTGCGGCAAACTACCAGTGCCGCAACCGCCGGAGCTGTTGGGACGGCACCGGCATTCGTATCAGGTGGGCTATACGTTGGTTCTTCTGACGGCTACCTGCATGCTTTCAGTGGCTGCGACGTGGGATCGTGTCGGCTGCAATGGAAGGGGGCGGTGGGTGGTGGGGCGACAGGTCCTGTTCTGAGCGGCAATACGGCTTACGTTGGTTCGACGGATGGGTTTGTCTACGCGTTTCGAATAGGTTGCGGGTCGAAGGGAGGGACTTGCCAGCCTCTCTGGGTAGGGCAGACAGGCGGAGCCATCGTGTCATCGCCCATTGCTTCAGGCGGAGCGGTATATGTGGGGTCTACCGACGGTCGCCTCTACGCATTCTCTGGCGCCGGGTGCGCGACTAGTCCGTGCGCGCCGAAATGGAGCACTGACTCAATCCCTGGCGGGATGTCCTCACCGGCGCAATCCGGCACGACTTTGTTCGCCGGCGCCCACGATGGTTTCGTGTACGCGTTCAGTACGGCCTCGGGAGCTCTAATTTGGAAGGGCCAGACTGGGGGGTCGGTGGACGGCACACCGGCGGTGCTTGGGCGTACGCTATACGTCGGCTCAGAAGACGGGAAGCTGTACGCCTTCGACATCAAGTGTGGATCCAAGGGGGCGACCTGTTTGCCTACATGGACAGCAGCTACTGGGGGACCGCTGATGGGCTCTCCGGCCGTCGCGTACAACCAGGTCTATGCGCTGTCGGCCGACGGCAAACTGTACTCGTGGAGCACCTTGCCGTGCCAGGCTCCTCCGTGCTCGCCGGCCTGGACCTCGGACGTCGGTAGTGATGGGACAACCTCCCCGACTGTCGCTGACGGTCTCGTCTACGTCGCGGGCGCGACTGGAGTCATCAGCGCCTTATCAGCACGGGGCCTCACCACCGATTGGTCGAAAGACGTCGGTTCTCCGATCCACGGGAGTCCCGTTGTCGTTAACGGTTCCGTGTACACGGGAGCCGATGACCACCAGGTGCACGTTTTCTCGTTAACCGGCTTGCTTCCGCCTCCACGACCTAACCCATTTACTCTTAGACCCTTGGCCACCCCGATACGGCACATCGTGGTGCTCTACCAAGAGAACCACAGCTTCGACGAACTGCTCGGCAAGATGTGCGTCGAGGAGATGCGCTGCGACGGCACCACCACCGGTGAAACCGCCGACGGCAAAGTCATCCCCCTGGCACGAGCCACAGACATACCACCCAACATCCCGCATTCAGTCAAATTCACAGATATCGCGATCAATGGGGGAAAGATGAATGGGTTTTCGTTGCTCACCCATTGCGATGCGGGGTCGGGATACGCATGCTACGAACAATACGACTCGACGCAAGTACCTAACCTCTCTAGTCTCGCACGACAGTTTGCGATCTCCGATCGAACTTTCGAACTCGCCTCGGCACCAAGTTGGGGAGGCCATACAGATCTCGTCGCAGCTCAACTCGATGGATTCACGGGCGATAATCCTAACGCCACCCTCGGCCCCGGCACCCTAGGTTGGGGCTGTGATGCAAACCAGAGTGCCCCCTGGCACCAAACACCGACAAGTCCAATCATCCAGCAGCCGTCCTGCATCCCGTGGATTGACGGATCCGGCGCTTTTCGAGCATCGACTGTCCCTTGGATTCCTACCATAATGGACCGCCTCGACGAAGCCGGCTATACGTGGTCAATTTACACGGGCGATCCGCGGAGTTCACCTCGATGGCTCTCAAGCTACATATGGGCCATCTGCCCAACCTTTTCGGACTGCCTCTATAGCGCTCAATCATCCAACATGACAGTCTCCAGCCAAGTAATCGGCGACGCCGAAGCAGGTGCTTTGCCTACTCTCTCCCTGGTGCAGCCCAACCGGGACAACTCGCAGCACAACGGTGGATCAATGGTCCAAGGCGACAATTGGATCGGATCAGTCATCGCTGCGATAGAGCGAGGCCCAGACTGGAACAGCACCGTGGTATTCATCACTTACGATGACTGCGGATGCTTCTACGACCACGTAACGCCTCCCGCAGGTCTCAGCGTGCGGGTCCCAATGGTGATCGTAAGCCCCTACGCGAAGCGTGCGTACACCGATTCATCGAACGCCTCATTCGCATCAATACTCGCTTACACCGAGCACGCCACTGGCATTGCTCCTCTCAACGAAACCGACCGCAACGCCTACGACTACGGCGACAGCTTTGATTACGGACAAACGCCGCTCAGCGGGCGCAGACTGTCCACCCGTCCGATTCCTGGGTCGAGTCGTCGCTGGATAAAAAATCATCCGCCGAACCTCCATGATCCAACGTAGCGTTCGACCAACCGATGCCTCGCCGAGGTTGCGTGTCATGCGTCGGGTTGCATGCCAGTCCTGTATGTGGGAGGGTGTCTTCTTCGAGCGGCCCTGGGGAGGGAGTCGTGCTTAGCACCTGCGTTGTCGTAAGAAAGGGATGTGATTCGGTCTTTCTCTGCGACAGCGGCTAGCGAGGTCAGGGGGCCGGCGGTTGTAATCGCCGTCTCGGCGCTCGCGGGAGCTTTGTTTGCGAGTGGGACATCTCTCCAGCGGCTTGACGTTGGCTCGGTGGCAGCGCTGGGATGCTTGGCGGTGGTCGGACTCTTGTTGGAGTACACGTCGGGTGAACAGCGACTCCAAGCGGCAAGGATCATCGCCTGGGTCGGACTGTTCGCACCGATGGCGGTCTCCCAGGCGCGAACCGCAAGTCAACTCCAGTCCTCGTCACCCGTGAGCGCCTTGAATCTCGCCCAGGTTGCTGTACCAGTGGCGGCGCTGACTGCGGTCTTTATGCTGACGCGCCCGCGGCTTGGCCGGGTGAGCGTTCCGGAAGCGTGCTTGCTGGTGTATCTGGCGGTCGCCGTGATTAGCACCGGGTGGTCTGTCGAGCCGCTAGCGACGTTTCTGAAGGCGGTTCAGCTCGCGCTTGCCTATCTGTTGATCGCGGTGCTGATTCGCCTGGGGACGGCGCGCCAAGTCCTGCAGGGGTTGAGTGGCTGGCTGTGTGTGCTGGTCTTGTCAGCGCTAGCTGGCCTCGCCATTGATCCGGGACGGGCGTTCGCTCAGCAGCGGTCGTACTTTGAGACGGGCGACGCATCGATCAGGCGCTTGACTGGGGTGTTTCCGGCCAACTCGCCAGACTTGCTTGGCCTGGTGGCGGCGGGCGGGCTTATCTGCTTGACGGCGGGCGTGTATCCGAGATGGGCGAACCGGCCCGCGGTTCGCTGGGCGCTTGCGTTCGCGTGCGCAGCAGCGCTGATCTTGAGTCGATCGAGAACCGGGGTAGTTGCTGCAGGGGTTGGCATGGTCGTCGCACTAGCGGTCGACCATCGAACCCGATTGCGCGTCTTCGTCTTCGCTCCGATAACTGCGCTTGCTGCGATTGCGATTGCGGGCAACTCGCCTCTCAGCGGTGCTCTTGGGCAGTATCTGATCCGTGGACAGAGCCAATCCAGTGTCTCAAGCCTTACCGGGCGAACGCAGGAGTGGGATGCGGCGGTCACCCAGTGGCGCGTGCATCCGTTTCTCGGCTACGGGTACTACTCCGGCCACCGGTTGCTTGACACCCTCGCCGCGCTATTTCTTCCCAGCTTCAGAACCTCGATAACGCCTGGATCGAGACGTTGCTGGATCTCGGAATCTTGGGCATCGCGCCGCTCGCACTCGCGGTCATATGGGCGTTCCCGCCCGGCGACATGGGCCCAGGCAACATCCGTCCAGCCTTCGCCGGCCTGTACGCGGCGTTCGTCGTTGCGTCCTTCGTCAACCCGTCGCTTCAAGAAATCTCGTACCCGATGGTCGTGCTCGGCACCCTGGTGCTGCTATCAGGACACATCCGCTCAACTCGTATACATGCCGGGATAGACCGGCACCCGTCGGCATTAGCCGGCCCCGTCATTCCGGAGTTCGGGGGGCAGAGCCCGTTGCTCACGGAGGGTCAGGCTCCTCTGGCTGATCCCGACCGGTCGGCGTCGGCGCGCCGCAGACTGTGACGCGGTTGGTGTCGGCGTGGTGCATTCATATGGGCCGCTACGCCGTCAACGTCGCAAAATGCGCAGTTCGCATGTGTGATTGCGCACAAGTTGTCCAATGGCATGAGATAGTCGCTGCGTAACGGCCTTTCGGGAACGCTCCGGACAGTCGGTCGCTTGGCGCTTGTGGGGTGCGGTCTATCGGTCGGGACTGGTGCCTCACTTTGGATGGCGCGGCCGTTGAACAACATATGGGGAGGGTTCGTGAGATCGAAACTGATCGCAACACTCGCACTTGTCGCATATGCGGCACTGGTTAGTGGCGCGGCCTCGCACGCCGCCACGTCGCCGCCAGGGAAGACCGCCCGATCGCTCGCAGGCCACCGGCCAGCGGCGAGTCCGGCACGCCACCCCGTGCATACGTCTCACCACTTCGGAGCGCTTAGGCCCAAGAAGGAGGTTCGCGCGGTGAAGCCTTCTGCTGCGGTTCTCGCAGCATTGCCTGCCTCAGTCGACCTGAGGGCTTGGGACGTACCCGTGGGTAATCAGGGCAACACCAACTCATGCGTAACCTGGACAATCGACTACGCGATGCTGGGCTGGTATTCGAAACGGTACGGTGTGGCAGGCCAGCCGTTCAACCCGATGTATACCTACTCCCAGATCCATACCCCGGGCGTCGACAGCGGGAGCTATCCGCGGGACGCCTTGAACATTGCATATAACCAGGGGAACGACACGCAGGCGCATTACTCACACACCATGTACGACTGGATCGATCAACCGAACGCCTCCGAGCGGGCAAATGCGGCTCACTGGCGGATCAGCGGCTACCAGACGCTTTTCGACAACACCACTTTGGCCGGTGGTGGCAGCCCTGGCGCCGGACAGATAGAGACGGCCTTGGCGAACGGGAAGCCGGTAGCGATTGCCCTGAAGGTTCGCAACGGATTCTACTACCTGAAGTCGACGGACGTAGGCCCCGACGGGAAGGTGCTGGACACCGATACGACATCCTCTTATGCCGACCCGACAACGGGCCATCAACGGCTCCACGAAGTTCTAGCAGTCGGCTACGACCAATACGGCGTCTGGGTTCAAAACTCGTGGGGCACCACCGACTGGGGCGCGAGCGGATACGGCCGGATGTCCTGGAGCGTCGTTGGACAAGACGTGTATAGCGCTCACACGATCTCTGGGTTTGTAGGTTCGGCTTCGGGGGATGTCACCCCGCCTACTATGGGTGCAGTGACCGAGCGCATCGCTATCGGACAAAAGACGACCGCCACGACCGTTCCGACGCTGTTCCAGTGGTCTGCTACCGACACCGGCGGAATCGGCGCGTACAGCGTTTGGGTCAAGACCGATAACGGTGGCTGGTTCCAGGACACCAACATCGCAGCCAACGCGACGTCACACACATATGCGCTGTCGATCGGCCACTCGTACACCGTCGCCGTAGCCGCGAAGGACACTGCGGGGAACTGGAGTTCTTACAACTACAGTCCAACCATAAACGTACAGGTTACAGACGACCAGGCCTTTACCCTCAATGGGCCATGGAGTCGCTTCTCATTAGCAGGTACCTTCGGTGGCACCTATGCTGCGACTTCGCAGGCCGGAGCGTTCTTCCAGTACACAGCAACTGCGCGCGACTTAGGTCTTGTCGGCCTGAAGTTCTCGACTGCCGGCCGCGCGACAGTGTATTGCGACGGGACTTCCGTCGGAACGCTTGACGAGTACAACTCGTCAACGGTAACGCAACCGATGATGGCGCAGTGCCACTTTGGAGCCAGTGCGTCGCACACCATAAAGGTCGTCGTCGAAGGAACGTCGGGACGACCATGGATCGGGGTGGACGCATTCGCGCGACTTTCGTAGTGCCAGCTCGGTGTGATTAGACGGCGGCTCCTCGAGCGCATCGTGCGCTCGAGGAGCCGCTACACAGACCGTCGCTGCCCTCTGAGGTCGAAGCGGCGCGGTCGGGGCCGCGTCAGTGGCGGTGTAGCGGTACGCCGCTCGGCGGCCGGCGATCGCAGAGGATACGAAGGGGTCTGCAGCGCGAGCGCGCGAAAGCCGTCGCCACTTGAGTCGAAGGCGTAGTCGCTGCCCGTGGCAGACGGCCGGGACGCAGCATTATCGGTTCGGGGAGCCGCACGGCCTGCTAGCGGCGCCAGAGCCGACGCAAGCGGTCGAGGATCGAGTCTGGTGGGGGCATGTGCCGCGGGTTAGGATTCGGTTTGGGTATTACCGATTACGCGCAGGAGGAGTTGTGAGGATGGCATAATCCTATGGCTGCGGCTCCGAAGGCTCCGAGAAGACGGTGGGAGGTTGGGTGGACGGGTTACCGGCCTTGGACGAGATCCGAAAGCGGGTTATCACCGAACTCGTGGACGCGGATGTGCGCTTCGCCAACCGGCGTGACTCCACGCGCCGAACGCGAGCGGGGCGGAGGCTTCGTCGCTACGCGCGCCGACTGATCGGATAAGCGGTTGCTAGAGCCGCTGGAGGCGCCTGCGCCCGCTACAACGACGATTCATAGCCGACCCGCGAATGCTGCGGTGACGCGATCCCTCGCAGCGGAGTGGCGCCGGCAGTCACATAGCTCGTCGGGAGTCGCTGCCGCCGCCCACCCGCAGGGCGCGCACCATTCCCTCGGTCGGCACGGAAGGTCGACGCGCATCCGCGGCATGCCCGCTACCTGTCGGCGGCAAACAGGGTAGCGCGAAGGTTCGCGGCCCTGGTGTGCGAACATACGTTCGGTGCACTAGTCAGGGCTACCCCTACGCTAGATTCCGCCACGCCCTGGCGACGGGGAATGCGCGGATCGCCGAGGCGGCGGCGCGAGAGGTTCACACCGTCGGCTTAAAGGACGCGCTGGAGCTCTGCCTCCTCTATCGGGATGACCCGGAGCGGTACGAGCGGGCAGCGGCGAGGTGGATTGCGCGCCTGATCGCGGAGCGGCCGAAGATCCAGTTGTCGGAGATCGAGCTGGCGGCCGCTGGCTTCCGCGAGGCGATGCACACGCAGCCCGGCGTCGATGCGCTACGAGGGCTGCTGTGATGCGTTCGAGGCGCTGCACTTGCTAGGGCGATCAGGAATTTGAGACGATCGACCCCCAACCTGTGA
>C688J35102_120989672_pt1 | contig 12558 bp, 8 predicted proteins | sample HopSoiMetagenom2_FD_35102 | JGI IMG/M metagenome (IMG submission 35102)
CGGCCTCGCGGGGCTGCGGCTGAACGCGGTGGGCGGCACCCTCACGGCGCCGGCGGGGCTGGTGGCGGGCGCGGCGACCAACGGCGTGGAGATCGTGGGCGGTGACGCGGCGGTGAGCTACGGCGGGTCGATCACCGGGAGCAACGTGCGCGCGGCGGTGGTGGTGAACCGCACCGGCGGCTCGGTGACGCTCTCGGGGAACATCACCGACGCGTCGGGCGGCATCCTGGCGCAGAACAACAGCGCCGGGACCATCTCCTTCAACGGCGCGGCGAAGACGCTGGCCACCGGGGCGCAGACGGCGGTGACGCTGTCGAGCAACTCGGGCGCGACGGTCAGCTTCGGCGGCGGCGGGCTGGACATCACCACGGCGGGCGCCACCGGCTTCAGCGCCCTGGGCGGCGGCACGGTGAACGTGACCGGCGCGAACAACACGATCGCCAGCACCAGCGCGACGGCGCTGAACGTGACCGGCACCACCATCGGCGCGAGCGGGCTGTCGTTCCGCAGCATCTCGGCGTCGTCGGACGGCAGCGGGATCGTGCTGAGCTCCACGGGCGCGCTGAACGGCCTGCAGGTGACCGGCAGCGGCGTGGCCGGCAGCGGCGGGACGATCCAGGGGATGAGCGGCGACGGCGTGTCGCTCGCGAGCGCCACGAACGTGCGGCTCGCCTGGATGCTGATCCAGAACAACCTGGGGAACGGGATCTTCGGCTCGGGCGTCACCGACGTGCGGGTCGAGAACGCCAGCGTGCTGCACAACGCCGACAACGCCGCGACGCACGAGGCGGGGATCCGGTTCGACAACCTCTTCGGCACGTCGGCGATCGACAACACCACCGTGTCCGGGTCGGTCGAGGACAACGTGCGGGTGGTGAACACGAGCGGCACGCTCGCGTCGCTCAGCGTGAGCGGGAGCACCATCCGCGACAACACGGCCGCCGCGCCGGGCCGGTACGGGCTGCTGCTGTCGGCCGAGGGCGCCTCCGCGATGACCGTGTCGGTGCAGAACAGCCACTTCATCCACAACCGCATCAGCGGCGTGGAGGCCAACACCGTTGGCGCGGGCGTGCTCGACGTGACCGTGACGGGCGGATCGCTCCGGGACAACGGCGTGGGCGTGGACCTGATCCACAACTCCACGGGCGCGCTGACCTACAACGTGCTGAACATCGGCACGATCACCGGGCAGGGGCTGATCCCGATCAACGTCAACCGCCTCAACACCGCCGGGGCAGCCTCCACGTTCGCGGGCACGATCTCCGGGAACGTGATCGGCACCGTGGGCGTGACCAACTCCGGCGCCGCGGCCGGACCGGGGATCCGGGTGCAGAGCGGCGGGGTGGGCGGGACGCTCACCACGGCCATCACCAACAACACGATCCGCGAGGTCACCGGCCGCGGGGTCGACCTCCTCGTGCGCGACGGCAGCGGCACGCTGAACGCGACCGTCACCGGGAACACCATCGCGCTGACCTCGCCGGTCTCGCTGGAGGGGGTCCGGTTCGATGCCGGTGCGCTGACGACCGACGCGGTGAAGGCGTGCGCGGCCATCAGCGGCAACACCGTGACGACCATCGCGGGCCAGAACGGCGTACGCCTCCGGCAGCGCTTCGCCGGCACCACCTTCAACCTCGCGGGCTACGGCGGGAGCCCCACGAACGACCCCGCGGTAGTCGCATTCCTCATCTCCACCAACACCCTGACCACGGCCGCGGCGGACCACGGCGGCGCCGGCTTCATCGGCGTGGCGTCGTGCCCGACGCCGTGAGCTGACGGCGTGCTCCACCGCCTCCCCGCTGCCGCGGGGAGGCGAACAGGGCCGGGCGGCGCCGCACGCGCCGCCCGGCCCTTTCGGTCGGTTCCGTCCCGCCGCTCAGGTGAAGACGGCCTCGTAGCGCATCCCCACGGGGTCGGGGCCGATGGGGACCAGGAAGCACTCGAAGGGCTCCAGGTTCGCGTTCTCGATGCGGTAGATGTTCTGCGGGACCACCGCGTCGGGGCGGGCGTGGAAGATGAGCGAGAAGGGGTGGCGCTGGCGCGTCTTCGCCTCTTCGTGCCCCCACACGCTCACCTCGGAGAGGCGGGTGACCATCTCCCACTTCTCGTCCACGATCACGCGGAAGGGCTCGCCCACACGGGGCTGGAAAAGCTCGATGGTGAAGTCCTGGAGCATCGGGTGGTCCGGGTGGGGTGGGGCGGAGAGGCGCGGGATGGGATCAAGCTCGATCCGCGGCGCGCGATCCGCAAGTCTGCGCCGTCCACCGCCAGCCTTGACGCGGACGCGGCGCGCGGAGCATCATCCTGATCGGTCCACGGGCGCCACGCCACGCTCCTTCTCCGGCCCTCCGCCGGCGGGCGCCCGGATCCGCGGCGGCCACCCGCGCGAAGCGGGCTTCGCGCCGCGGGTTCCGTCCGCCGCGGCACGCATCACCCCGATCAACCGAAACACTCCGGCCCGGCGCGGAGCCTCCGCGTCCGGCGCCGTGCATCTCCCCGAAGACGGCCCCCGTCTTCTCGCGGCCGCGGCACGTCCGCGCGGCCGCCGCGGCTCCCCTCGCACCAGGAGCAACGTATGCGGCGGTTGATGGTTGTGCTCAGCGGAATCGGAGCGTTCGTGCTCGCCCCCGCCGCCGCGGCGGCGCAGGGAGGCACCCTCTCGGGGACGGTCACCGCGCCCGGCGGCGCCGGGGTCCCCGCGGCGCGGGTGCAGGTGGTGGGCACCGGGCGCTCGGCCACCACGGCGGTGGACGGCAGCTACCGCGTCCGCGGGGTTCCCGCGGGGAACTGGACGGTGGAGGCCGGCGCCTTCGGCTTCGCGACGGCGCGCGCGCAGGTGAGCATCGCGGCGGGCGGCGCGGCCACGCAGGACTTCCGCCTGGCCGAGGCGGCGGTGGCGCTGGCGCCGCTGCAGGCCATCATCGGCTCGCGCGCCGAACACGGCGCCGAGGACGAGCTGGCGGTGCCGGTGGACGTGATCACGGCCGCCGCCATCGCCGAGCAGGGGGTGACGGAGACGGCGCAGGTCCTCCAGGCGGTGAGTCCCTCGGTGAACTTCTTCCACCAGAGCGTCTCCGACGCGACCGACATCGTGCGGCCGTTCACGCTGCGCGGCCTCTCGCCGGACGAGACGCTGGTGCTGGTGAACGGCAAGCGCTACCACCGCACCGCGCTGGTGCACATCTTCGGCGCGGGGATGGGGGCGGGTTCCAGCGGGGTGGACATGAACACCCTCCCCGCCAGCGCCATCGACCGCATCGAGGTGCTGCGCGACGGGGCGGCGGCGCAGTACGGCTCCGACGCCATCGCCGGGGTGGTGAACGTGGTGCTGAAGCACGGCCCCTTCGCCCCGCAGCTCACCCTGGAGGGGGGCCGCTACCAGCCCGACTCCTGGTCGCCCGACGGCGCCGGCTTCGACGCCGCGGGCGCGTGGGGGCTGAAGCTGGGGCGCGGCTGGGTGACGCTGATGGGCGAGTTCCGCGACCGCGAGCCCACCAACCGCGCGGGCGCCGACTACGAGGACCAGATCGTGCCCGGCGACGCCGACGAGGTGGACGAGAACGGGCGCATCGTGACCAGGCACAACGCGGTGCCGCAGCCAACCTACCACTGGGGCGACGGGCTGCAGCGCGACTACCTGGGCTTCGTGAACGCCCTCCTCCCCCTCAACCGCCAGGCGACGATGCAGCTCTACGCCTTCGGCGGCTACGGGTGGCGCCACGGGGTGGGGAACGGCTACTTCCGCCACGGGATCGACTCGCGCAACTGGCCGCAGATCTACCCGCAGGGCTTCCTCCCCGCCTTCGCGCCGCACGTGGTGGACGCGAGCGGGTCGGCCGGGGTGCGGGGGATGGCGGCCGGGTGGCTGTACGACCTGGGCCTCACCGCCGGCCACAACCTCTTCCGCTACAACCTGGAGCACACCCTCAACGCCTCGCTGGGCCCCTGCCTGGACACCCCCTGCGCCCCGGGCGCCGACGGCGTGCTGGGCACCGCCGACGACCCCGGCATCCCCAACCAGACGCGCTTCGACGCCGGCGCGCTGAAGCTCACCGAGGGGATCGCCAGCCTGGACCTCTCGCGCGAGCTGACGGCGGGGCTGGCCTCGCCGCTGAACCTGGCCGCCGGGGTGCAGCTGCGGCGCGAGAACTACCAGGTGGTGGCGGGGGAGCGCGCCTCGTGGATCCAGGGCTTCCACCCCGACCGCAACGGCGACATCGCCCCCGCGGGGTCGCAGGTGTTCCCCGGCTTCCGCCCCACCGACGCGGCCGACGCCTGGCGCACCAACCTGGCCGCGTACCTGGACCTGGAGGCCGACGTGGTGCCCCGGGTGCTGGCGAACCTGGCGGCGCGCTGGGAGCACTACAGCGACTTCGGCAGCCGGCTCACGGGGAAGCTGGCGATGCGCTTCCAGCCCACGCCGCGGTGGACGCTGCGCGGCGCGGTGAGCACCGGCTTCCGCGCGCCCTCGCTCTCGCAGAGCTGGTTCAGCAGCACGGTCACCAACTTCGCGCCCGACGAGGAGGGCGACCCGCAGGCCTTCGACATCGGCATCTTCCCCGTCTCGTCGCAGGCCGCGCGGCTGCTGGGGGCCCGGCCGCTGCGCCCGGAGACCTCGGTGAACGCGAGCGCGGGGATGGCCTTCACCCCCTTCGCCGGCCTCAACCTGACCGTCGACGGGTACTCCATCGACCTGGACCACCGCATCCTGCTCACCACCTCGCTGGGGACGGACTCGGTGGCGGCCATCCTCCACCACGCCGGGCTGGCGGTGGACGCGGCGCAGTACTTCACCAACGCGGTGCACACGCGCACGCAGGGGGTGGACCTGACCGCCGAGTGGCGGCGGACGCTGTCGCCGGGGCGGACGGTGACGCTGGGCGGGGTGTTCAACTGGACGCGCAACCACATCGTGAGCGCCGGGGAGCTGCCGCCGGAGCTGGAGGGGACCGGCGCGGTGCTCTTCGACGCCTTCGGCGAGGGCGGGCTGCTGGCGCTGGAGAAGGAGCGCCCGCAGTGGCGGAGCACGGTGACGGGCACCTACGCGCCGGGGCCGTGGCGCTTCCTGGCGCGCGCCTCGAGCTACGGAAAGGTCACCTCGGCGCTCTACAGCTACTCGGGGGACGCGGTGCAGACCTACGGCTCCAAGACGCTGCTCGACGTGGAGGTGGGGCGCAGCTTCACCGGGCGCGGCCGGCTCTCCGTGGGCGCCCGCAACCTGCTGGACACCTTCCCGGACCGGATGAGCGCGGACAACGGCTTCGGCCTGTTCATCTACCCGCCCGCATCGCCCTTCGGCTACAACGGGCGCTACGTGTACGCGCGGATGGAGATCGGCACCGGGCACTGAGCCGGGAAACCCATCGAACAGAATCTCTCACAGAGGTCGCGGGGGACACGGAGGAAGAACTCCTCTGCGTCCCCTGTGACCTCCGTGAGAGCCATTTGGTTTCCGCGACCAATGCAGTCTTTCCCGCGCCTCCACGTCCCCGCGTGAGTGCGGTCGCCAAGGGGCGGGAGACGCGCCGCGAAAGGGCCTTTCGCGCCGCCGCAACCGGCCGGGGGAATTGCATGTAACCCCATCTTTTGCAGAGACTTGACTGATGAGCGCGGTTCACGTATCGTTGCGTGCTGCAACCCTTTCTGATGTCCGAAAAGGCACCCCGGCCGCGAGGCCGGTCCGCAAAGCCCAGGGGTCTCCACGAGACAGCCCGGCTGCCGGGCGATTCGCCCCTCCCGTCAGCGCAGCTCGCGCCACCACTCCCCCCTCGTGCAGTCAGGAGATCCCATGGTGAAACGCCTCACTCCGCTGTTGCTGGCGGCCGCATTCGGGCTTGCCGCCTGCTCCGACGTGAACCCCGTCGCGTCGCGGCACCCCGTTCCCGCGCCGACGACGCCCGACGGCAAGCTCGCGGACTTCGTCCCCGGGCAGATCCTGGTCCGCTTCAGGGACGGGGCGAACCACATCGAGGTCACCGAGGCGCACCGCGCGCGGCACAAGGAGGACATGCTCCTCCCGCGCACCGAGATCCTGCAGGTCGCCGAAGGCCAGGAGCTCGCCATCGCGGAGGAGATGGGCAACGACCCCGAGGTGGAGTTCGCGGAGCCCGACTACATCATGAAGATCGGCCCCTGCGAGGTCTCCACCGCCTGCACGCTGCCGAATGGGAGCTTCTTCCACTACAAGTGGGACCTGCACAACACCGGCACCATCAACGACCAGGCGCTGGGCTATGGGCTGGTGAACACCGGCAAGGCCGACGCCGACATGGACTGGGCCGAGGCCTACGACTACCTGGGGCCCGCCTTCTCGGGCTCGGCGGTGATCGCCATCCTCGACACCGGCATCCGCAGCACGCACGTGGACTTCACCGGCAAGATCCTGGGCGGGCGCCGCTTCCTGGGCGACGCGCAGCCGATCACCAACTTCGCGGACGACCACGGCCACGGCTCGCACGTGGCGGGGATCGCGGCGGCGCTGGGCACCAGCCCGGTGCCGGGCGTGGCCTACGGCGCCAACATCAAGCTGCTGATCGGCAAGGTGTGCAACTCGGCGGGGAGCTGCCCGAACTCCGCCACGGCCAACGGGATCGTGTGGGCGGTCGACAACGGCGCCAACGTGATCAACCTGAGCCTGGGCTCCTTCGGCGGTAACCCCGACGGCACCGGCTCGGCGGCGCAGCAGGCGGCGCTGCAGTACGCGGCGAGCAAGAACGTGCTCCCGGTGTGCGCCACCGGCAACGACGCCAACACGCCGGGGAACGGCTACACCGGCGGCGTGGGCTACCCGGCGCGCTTCCCCGAGTGCATGGCGGTGGGGGCCACCAGCTGGAGCGACACCCGGGCGGCGTACTCCAACTACGGCGCGCAGGTCGCGGTGGCGGCGCCGGGCGGCGACGGCAACCCCACGGGGAGCCCGTTCAGCCTGGTGCTCTCGGCCAGCGCCACCTCGAACACCGGCTTCGTGTGGAACGCGGGGACGTCGATGGCCACGCCCGAGGTGACGGGGCTGGCGGCGCTCCTCTGGGCCACCGGCATGCACGACGCCAACCAGATCCGGCAGCGCATCATGGACACGGCCGACGACCTGGGCGCGCCGGGGTGGGACCCGTTCTACGGCGCCGGGCGCATCAACGCCTACCGCGCCATCACCGGGCAGAGCGCGAACGCCGCGCCGGTGGCGAACGCCGGGGGCGCGTACGCCGGGAGCAAGGGCGTGGCGGTGCAGTTCGACGGCAGCGCCTCGAGCGACCCGAACGGGAAGGCGATCACCTACGCCTGGAACTTCGGCGACCCGGCCTCGGCGTCGAACACCTCCACGCTGCAGAAGCCCGCGCACACCTACCTGCGCGCGGGCACCTACACGGTGACGCTCACGGTGACCGACGCGAGCAACCGCAGCGGCACGGCCATCACCACGGCGGTGATCCCCAACGTCGCCCCGTCGGTGACCGCGCTTCCGGGCGCCACCATCCTGCCGGGCGAGGGGTACGCGGCCTCGGGCTCGTTCAGCGATCCGGACCCGGACAGCTGGACGGCCACGGTCGACTACGGCGAGGGCGGCGTGCAGCCCCTGGCGCTGTCGGGGAACGCCTTCTCCATCAGCCACAGCTACGGCTCCGCGGGCGACTTCGCGGTCACGGTGACGGTGCACGACGACGACGGCGGCACGGGCATCGCCGCGGCCACGGTGCACGTGCTGACGCCGCAGCAGGGGATCGACGCGCTGGCGGCGCTGGTGGGCCCGGTGAACCCGCTCCTGGTGAAGCTCGACGCGGCCAAGGCCTCGCTCGACCGCGGGAACGAGACGCCGGCCCTCAACCAGCTCGGCGCGTTCCTCAACCAGGTGAACGCGATGGTGCAGAGCGGGCAGATGACGGCCGCGCAGGGTGCGGCGCTGACCGCCTACTGCAACCGGGTGATCGCGGCGATCAAGCTGTAACGGCAACGGATTCGTCTCACGTAGAGACGCAGAGACGCGGAGGGGGCGCAGCGGCCCCCTCCGCGTCTCCGCGTTCCTGCGCGAGGCGTTCTTTCAGCGGCCGGTGAACGAGGGCGGGCGCTTCTCCAGGAAGGCGGCGACGCCCTCGCGCTTGTCGTCGCTGGCGAAGCAGGTGACGAAGAGCTCGGTCTCGTAGGACAGGCCGGCGGCCAGCGGCATCTCGGCGGCGGCGCGGACGGCGGACTTGGCCATGCGCAGCGCCACCGGGGACTTCTGCGCCATCGCGCGGGCGAAGGCGAGCGTCCGTTCGCGCAGCTCGGCGGCGGGGTGCACCAGGTCCACCAGGCCGATGCGGAGCGCCTCGGCGGCGTCGACCAGCTCGCCGGAGAGCACGAGGCGCATCGCCTGGCCCATCCCCACCACGCGCGGCAGCCGCTGCGTGCCGCCGCCGCCGGGGATGATCCCGAGGTTGATCTCCGGCTGCCCCAGCTTGGCCGTGTCCGACGCCACGCGGACGTCGCAGGCCAGCGCCAGCTCGCAGCCGCCGCCCAGGCAGAAGCCGTTGATCATCGCGATCACGGGCTTGGGGTAGGCGGCGATCTCGTCGAACATCCGCCGCCCCGTCATGCTGGCGCGCTGCTCCAGCGGCGTGCGCTCCGCGAACTCGCCGATGTCGGCGCCGGCCACGAAGGCCTTCTCCCCCGCGCCGGTGATCACCAGCACGCGCACCGCGTCGTCGTCGCGGAACGCGTCGAGGGCGGCGACCAGCTCGGAACGAACCGTGGAGTTGAGCGCGTTGCGCTTCTCCTGGCGGTCGATGGTGACGACGGCGACGCCGTCCCCGCTCTCCACGCGCAGCGTCTCGTATCCCCCCGCCGCGGCGCTCACCGGTCCTCCCAGCGGTAGAATCCCTCGCCCGACTTCTTCCCCAGCTTCCCCTCGTCCACCATCCGCCGCAGGAGCTCCGGGGCGCGGTACTGGTCGCCGCCGAGCTCGCGGTGCAGGTAATCGGCGATCCCCAGGCGCACGTCCAGCCCCACCAGGTCGGTGAGCTTCAGCGGGCCCATGGGGTGGTTGTAGCCCAGCTCCATCGCCCGGTCGATGTCCTGCGGACTGGCGACGCCCTGCTCGACCATGCGCATGGCCTCGAGGCCCAGGACCACGCCCAGGCGGCTGGAGGCGAACCCGGGGGTGTCGGTGACCACGATCGGCTCCTTGCCGATGCGGCGGGCGTACTCGAGCGACGCGTCGAGCGTCTCCCGCGAGGTGTGCCCGCCGCGCACCACCTCGAGCAGCTTCATGATGTGCACGGGGTTGAAGAAGTGCAGCCCGATCACCCGCTCCGGCGCGCCCGTGGCCGCCGCGATGCGGCCCACGCTGAGCGACGAGGTGTTGGTGGCCAGGATCGCCTCGTGCGGCGCGAAGCCGTAGACGTCGGCGAAGATGCGCTCCTTGATCTCCATCTGCTCGGGCGCGGCCTCGATCACCAGCCACGCGTCCTGCACGGCCTCCATCACCGAGTCGGCGGCGGAGAGGCGGGCGAGCGCCGCGTCCGCATCCTCCTGCGCCACCTTGCCGCGCTCCACACCCTTGCGGAGGTTGGCGGAAATCTGCGCCAGGCCGCGCTCCACGGCGCCGGGCTGCGGGTCGTTCAGCGTCACGCGGTAGCCGGCCATCGCGCTGACCTGCGCGATGCCGTGGCCCATGGTTCCCGCGCCGAGCACGGCGACGGTGCGGTCGAGTTCGTCTGGCAAGGTGCGGGGCTCCGGTTGAGCGGGAGATCGGGGTTCGACGGTGTCCAGACATCGCTGCGAAACATCGACGGCCAGGCACGAATGTCCGTGGAGAACCGGGTTGAAACCCGGGCTACAACCACACGAAGTCCGCCTTCGCGGACTGGGGCCTCGGCATCAGGGCCGACGACGGGCTTCAGCGCCGCCGACGCCGGGAAGTTCGGGGGTGGGGGGCAGGTTGGCAACTGGGGAGACGCTGGTCACGGGCAGACGGTGGAGGTACCCTGAGAGCCGCGGAGGCGCAGGGAAAGCCGCGAGCCCCCTCTGCGCCTCCGCGGCTCTGCGTGAGACCTTCTTTTATCGTTTGAGTGCGCGCAAGCCCAGGAAGAGCGGGATCTCGCGGTCCGCCGTGCGCTCGGCCCTGGCTTGAGGGCCGGGCTCGGGCTGCTTGTAGGTCGGCAGCTCGTGCACGCCGTCGACCAGCAGGCCGCAGGCGGCGAGGCCGTTCACGTACGCGCTCAGCGGGCGATGGTAGCTGCGGGTGAAGCCGCGGCGGTCGCCGCCGTAGCCCTTCATCGGCACCGCCAAGCGCGTGAGGTAGCGGTCGATGCGGCGGTAGCGCAGCCGCCGGCCCCGGTCCCATCCCCACCCGCTCTGGCGGGGGATGCGGAAGCACGGGTGCGTCATCAGCAGCACCACGCGCCCGCCCGGCCGCACCGCCCACGCGGCCGAGGCGAGCGCGTCTTCCAGCGGGTCGATGTCCTGGATGCTCAGCAGGAAGACGGCGGCGTCGAACGAGGCGGCGCCGAGCTCCGCGACCTCCCGCAGCCGGGTGGCGTCGCCCTCCACGAAGCGTCCGTGGCGCCCGTGGTGGCGCCGGGCGAAGGCGAGCAGCTTGCGGCTCGCGTCCACGCCGGTGTAGCGCGCCCCCGCGGCGGCTACGTGCGGCGCGAGGACGCCGGGGCCGCACCCCAGGTCGAGCACCCGCTCGCCGCGCGCCGGTTGCAGGAGGTCGAGGAGGGCGGGGATGGCGAGGCGGCGGTGGTGCTCGCTCCCCTCGGCGCCCACCCAGCCGGCGTACCAGTCGGCCACGGGGTTCCAGCTGTCGCTCCCTGCAGGCTGAGCCTGATTCTTTCTCGGTGCCATCGGTCGTTGCTCGCGGTCATGGGTTGATCTCGAATCCAGGGGAAACGGGGAAAGCCGCGGCACGTGCCTGCACGCGCGCCGCGGCCTGCGGACGAACGAAAAAGGCCGTGGGCGCGCACGAGGTGCGCGCCCACGGCCTGCTGCAATCGACTCCGAAGAGGCGGTTACGACATCCGGTTCACGGCACGGCCTCGCCGCAGGCGATCACGCGACCGAGGTCGCGCGGGCGCCGCATCAGGATGGCCGTGCGGATGTCTACCATCATCTGCTCTCTGCCGGAGAAGGGTTGCGGCTCAACGGTATTCAGATCGGCCGAGGTTGTCAATCGCTCCCCAGGCCCCGGCAACGGCATCTCACGCAGAGGCGCGGAGACGCAGAGACGCGCGGCGGCTCAGTCGCGATTCATCAGGCGATCCAGACCGAAGGGGGTCAGGTCGAAGCGCGGCGTATCCCCCGTCAGCAGGTCGGCGTGGAGCTCGCCGATGGCGGAGGCGAACTTGAAGCCGTGGCCGGAGCAGGGGCTGGAGACGAGCACCTGGGGATGCTCCGGATGGAAGCCGATCGCGAAGTCCGTGTCGGGGGTGTTGGTGAAGAGGCACAGCGCGTGGCCGCGCACCGGCGCCGCCGCGACGCCGGGGAGCATCTTCCGCAGGGCGGCGCGCAGCGGCTCCGCCTCGGCCTCGTCGATCGCGCGGCGCACCTGGTCCGGGTGCGCGGCAATCTCGCCCTGGTGCATCAGCGCCGCCTTCACGCCGCGCTCCAGCCGCGGAAAGCCGTAGCCGATGTAGCCGGAGGTGTGCTCCCAGGCGTAGATCGGGCAGCGCTCCGGCTCGTACCGGCCGCCGTCGGCGGGGGGATCGAACCAGAACACCACCTGCCGCTCGACCTCCAGGGCGAGGTCCAGGCCGGGGAGGAGCGCGCGCGTCCAGGCGCCGGCGGTGAGCAGGAGGCGGTCCGCCGTGTACGCGCCGTGCGCGGCGTGGACGCGCACGCCGCCGCCGTCGGGCTCCCAGGCGAGGGCGGGCTCTTCATAGCGCAGCTCGGCGCCGCGGCGCGCGGCGAGCGCCCGGTACGCGTCGACGCACGCCTCGGGGCGGAGGAAGCCGGCGCGCGGGTCGAGCACCGCGACCAGGTCGTCTTCGAGCGCGTACGCGGGGAAGCGCGCGCGGACTTCGGCGGGGGTGAGCAGCTCGGCGGGGAGCCCGTGCTCGGCCGCGCTCCGCAGCGTGCCCGCGATCAGCATCCCCTCGCGCGGGCCGATCATCAGGCCGCCGTTCAGGGTCATCAACCGCTCGCCGGACTCCCTCTCCAGCGCCTCCCACAGCCCGTACGCGCGCTGCACCAGCGGCACGTACAGCGGGTGCTCGAAGTAGAGCTCGCGGATGATGCGGCTGTCGCCGTGCCACGACGCCAGCTCGTGCCGCGGCGCGAAGGCCTCCAGCCCGAGCACGCGCAGCCCCCGCGCGGCCAGGTGATACGCCGAGGCGCTCCCCATCGCCCCCAGCCCGGCGACGATCACGTCGCATCGATCCGTCATGTGTCGGCCTGCCGCCGTGCATCACCCGAAGTGCCGAGCGCGGCGCGAAACGACTCCAGCGTGGGGGCGATGGTCTCGGCGCGCGACGGGCGGTCGAGGAGGCGCCGGAGCTCGGGAGGGACGGCGACCTCGTGGCCGACCAGCGGCTCCACCACGCCCTCGAACTTGGCAGGGTGCGCGGTGGAGACGACGATCCAGCC
>C688J35102_120989669_pt1 | contig 12548 bp, 9 predicted proteins | sample HopSoiMetagenom2_FD_35102 | JGI IMG/M metagenome (IMG submission 35102)
CGTTGACTTGGATATAGCCCGCCTGTAGCGTAAACAGAGCATGAGCTAACCGGCCTTCGCCGTGTGAGCGCGAGCAATCGCGTGTAGCGGCGGCGAGGTAGCGGTATGGTCCGAGTACCCGAATGGCCTATAACAAGAGCAAGTTCGTCGAAGCCGCGCAGAAGCTGTTGAACCAGGGCAAAGTCGCCCAGGCAATCGCCGAATACCAGCAGATTTTGAAGCACGAGCCGCGCGATCAGGTCACGTTGATGACCATCGGCGAGCTGTACATCCGCCAGGGCGAGACTTTCCAGGCCATCGATTATTTCGAGCGGCTGGCGCAGTTGTTTGTGGGCGACGGATTCCTGACCAAAGCGATTGCGGTGTACAAACGCATCGCCAAGCTGGCGCCTGAAGAGATTCGGCCGCTGGAGAAGCTCGCCGATCTGTACGTGCAACAAGGGGTGATGAGCGAGGCGCGGCCTCTGTTCCTGCAGTTGGCTGAAATTCACCTGAAAAATAATCGCCAGCCCGAAGCGGTGGCGCTGCTGAAGAAACTGCTGGCCGCCGAGCCGGACAATCTGCGCATTCAGATTCGCCTGGCGGACCTTTACCAAGCGATGGGTCAGTCGAAAGAAGCGGTGGACGCATACATTTCCGCGGCGCAACGTGCGCTGGCTCGCGGCGATCAGGCAGAATGCGAAAAGCTGGCGGACAAAGCCATCAAGCTCGATCCGCACAATCTTGCCGCATCGATCGTCAAAGCGCGGGTGCACTCCACCCAGGGGAATTTCGCGCAGGCGGCGGAGTTGCTGGAGCAGGTTCCCGACCTGGAAAAGGGCGGCGAGCAGACCGAGTTATTGCTGGACCTGTATGTGAAGAGTGCGAAATGGGATGAAGCAGCGCAGTTGGCGCAGCGCGTTTTCGATGCGGATCCCAAGAATTTTGGTCCTATACAGAAGATAGTCGAATCGCTGCTGGAAGGCGGACTTGGCGATCGCGCTATGGCCGTTCTGGACAAAACGCGCATTCCAATGATTGACGCCGGCGAGCACGAAGTCATCGGTAAGCTACTGAATGAATTAGCAGAAAGAATGCCGGGGCGAATCGAGCCATTGGAATGGCTGGTCGAGATATATGGGCGGACCAGTGATTCATTCCGTTTGCCCGACGCGCTGGCTCATTTAGGCGACGCTCTGGTGTCCGCGAACAAGTTGGAGCGCGCGAAACAGGTCTTCGAACAATTAGTGGATCGCGAGCCCGAAAGTGAACCCGCGAAGCGCAAGCTCAATGACGTGTTGCGGCGGATGGGAGGCGCGCTACCTGAAGAAACGATTCCGGTCATGGAAGATCATGCGGCGGTGGAGCTGACAAGACCGCCGGCGCCAAAAGTTCGCCCAGGACTCGATACCGCGCCACCGCCCGAGGTAGACGCCAAGCTTGCGGCGCAGACTCCGTCGACGCCGGCAGCGCCCGTAGTGATAGAGACTCCGCTTGACGAAGAGACGCAGAAATTTATCGCTCAGTCGCTTACGGACGTCGATCTGTTCGCGAGCTACGGGTTGACGCAGAAGGCGATCGGCCTGCTGGAAGCGATTTTGCGGCGCGCACCGCGGCACACGCCGACATTGGAGAAACTGCTGGACTTTGTGCTGGGTGCGGGAGACGACCGTCGCACAGCGGAGCTGGCTTCGCAATTGGAGCAGATTCACGGTGAACGCGGCGATGCCCGCGGCGCCGAACGCTTTGGCGAGTTGCGGCGCCGCTTCCAACGGGCTGCCGGACTGACCGATGAGGAGTTGGCCGGACCTGGCGCAGCGGCAAAGGCTAGCCAGAGTGCGGCAGAGTCCGCGGCGGAAGAGGCATTGCCGGAAATTTCGGCGGTCGCCGACGTTCGCGAATTTACAATCGAGGAGCCGGCAGCGGAAGTGCCCGAAGCTGCCGCGCCGCCGCCGGCTACTGTGCCGGAAACGGCACCGCCTGCGGCCGCATCGGCCGAAGCGGTACACGAAGTGGATCTGTCGGATGAGTGGGCTTCGATGCTGGAAGACACCAAACCGGTCGAAGCCGCGAAGCACCCGGCCAGCGCCGAATTCCAGGTTCCAGCCATTGAACAGGCCGATGAATTTGTGATCTCGGACGAACCCGAGACCGTGCCGGGCAGTGAGACTCCCGCGGCGGCCGAGTTCGAGATTTCGGCGGAGCCGGCGGAAACCGAAAATACTCAGGTATTCGAGATCTCCGCAGACCATGCAACTTCGATCGTGCCAGCGGCGGAGTTGCAGGAAGCCGCACTCGAATTGCCGACGCTGGAGTTGCCGACCTTGGGCTTACCGGTCGAGGCGCCGAAGGCGGCAACGACACCGGTCACTCCGAAGACGCCGGAACCGGAATTTGAAGTCGAGCAAGACTACGAACTCGTTCTCGATCCGGAACCGCTCGTTCCCGCATACGACCAGCGGCCACCCGAGACTCCCATCGCACCGAAGGCGCCGGAGCCGGCGCCAGTGGCGCACAATGCGGCGCCGAGTGTGCCGGGCAATGGCTTGGCTTCCGATCAGTTCTTGGCCGACCTGGCGAATGAGATTGATTCGCTGGGAATAGGAGGCCTCGCACCGGAATATTCCCAGTCGCCCGCGCAAGACGGCTCGGCAAACAATGGCGCAAAAGCGGAAAGCAAACCTGCGTGTTCTCCGACAGAAACAGGTCCGCTGAAAGAAGTGTTCGATGAATTCCGCGCGGAACTCGGCGAAATGGGCGCGGAAGACGAGGATTTGGAGACACACTACAATTTGGGTATCGCGTTCCGCGAAATGGGTTTGCTCGAGGAAGCCATCAGCGAATTTCAGAAGGTTGCGAAATCCAGCGAGCGCGGGCGCCCCTTCCGCTACTCGATGCAGTGCTACACCTTGCTGGGTCTGGCGTTCATGGATAAGGGACAGCCCTCTATCGCGGCGCTCTGGTATGAACGCGCGCTGAATCTTCCGGGCATCGAACCGGAAGGTGAACTCGCCTTACGGTATGATCTAGGCGTGGCTCAAGAAACGGCGGGCGAAGCGGAAGCGGCGCTGAAGAGTTTTACCAGGGTTTACGCGAATAACATCGACTATCGCGATGTGGGCGAACGCATCGCCTCTCTTCAGAAGCCAGCTCGCTGATGTTCCAACCTTATTGAGCCCAGGAGCAGCCTCTCGCGCATGAATCGCCTCTTGAGCGCTTTGCTGGTGGTGATTTGCTGCATTATGGGAGCGATCCTTTTCTATCTTCCGTGGACCGGAATCTGGGAACAGAATTATTTTCTGAGTCATTTCCCTTCGCTGATTCGCATCCTGCTGCATCCTGCGTTTCGTGGCGCGGTCAGCGGATTAGGCATCCTCGATATTTTTCTGGCGATACGCATGATCGGCCCCGATCCGGGCCCGGCGGCAATCCCTCGTGTTCGCCCACAATAAATCGCCCGATCCTTGCCCTAGGATTTTGCTTCGCCAAATATTTCCGCACCCGATCCTGTGCTATGTCACTGACCGCAGGAGTTTGCCGGAGTCGCAGACCGCAACGCTCATACATAATGCCGACACCGTCGCTGGAATCGCGCGAAAGATTAGTGCCCTCGCTGCTACCGGAATCGACTGGATTCACATCCGCGAGAAAGATCTGCCGCCGAACGAACTTGCTGCTCTAACGCGCAGTGCTCTAAATTCGGCGGGCGCTTTTTATAGGAAAGATCGGCGGTTCACCGGCATCTTCGTGAACGACGATAGGCTTGAGACCGTCCTTGCAACGAGGCCTTTCGGCATCCAACTCAGCGAAACCACCTCTCTGACGGAGAGTCTGGAGAGGTTGGAAGCCTACAATGCTCGTCGTGGGCTGTTCGTGGGAAAATCGTGTCACGCCGTGGAAACTGCAGTAGCCGCAGAACGCGGAGGTGCCGACTACATCTTCTTCGGTCCGGTTTACGCCACTCCATCCAAGGCTGCCTTCGGTCCGCCTCAGGGCCTTGAACGCCTCGCCGAGGTCTGTCGAGCCATTTCCATTCCGGTGCTGGCCATCGGAGGCATCACCGAGGCGAATTTCATCGAATGCCTGCACGCAGGCGCTGCCGGCATCGCCGCCATCCGCCTGTTCCAAGACGCGGCCGATCCGGCAGCCATCATCGCGGCGCTGCGCAGACTCACAAATTAGCAATTCGCAACGCGCAAGCAATCAGCCAGGTGCCGCCGAACTTACCTCACGGAAACTCCGCGCGCTCGCGAGTTGCGTTTGCTCTGATACAGTTCGCGGTCCGCGGCTTCCAGCAGTTCGTGTGCGGCCCGGCCATTGTCCGGGTACACGCTGACGCCGATACTGACCGAGAGCGCCGGCTGTTCCGTGCTGTTCTTCAACGCAGTTTGCACGCGGCTGGCGATATGGCGCGCCATTCCTGGATCGGAGTCGATCAACAGAACTGCGAACTCATCACCGCCATAGCGTGCTGCGAGATCGGTGGCGCGGCATTGTTCCTTCATCACGTCAGAGAGGCGTTTCAGTGCGCGGTTGCCTGCAAGATGGCCGAACCGATCATTAATGAGCTTGAGCTCATCCAAGTCCAGCAGTAGCACCGCAAAAGACCGATTGCTGCGTTCGCTGCGGCGCACTTCGCGTTCCAACGTATCCACAAATTCGCGGTAGTTGGCCAGACCGGTTAATGCATCGTGGGTGGCCTGATGGCGGATCTTCTCTTCGCCCTTTTTGCGTTCAGTGATGTCCAGCCCCGCGCCGATGCATCCGATGATTTCGCCCGACCGGGAGCGCCAAGGTTCCACGTGCAATTCCAGCACTCGATTGTTGCGTTTGTACTCAAAGCGCACCGAGGTTCCCTGGAGCGCTTCATAGTGTTGCGCCAGCGGCGTGGTGTAGTGATCCTGACATTTCAGATATTCCTGCACGGAGCGTCCGGCCAGTTCGCCTGGTTTCCACTTGACGCCTGGCAGCGCCGCTCCGCAGTGATGAATGATCTTCAGGTCGAGATCCGTGGTCCACAGAATCAGGGGGAGCTGCTCGGCGAGCTGGTTGAGTTGTTCGGCATCGGAAGTATTCGACAGCGGCGAGGAAAAAGGAGTGCCGGTCTCAAGGATTTCCGCAATCTCGCCTCGGTCGTTGCGGATTGGGTTGCGCCGCACGTTCAGCCGCAGAATTGTGCCGTCTTTGTGTCTGCGTTCGGTGTTCTCGCAATGAGGAAATTCCCCGCTGATTGCGGCTTGGAGCAATCCGGCATAAACAGGCTGATGACCAGCTCGAAAAAGCTGTGCCAGCGGCTGGCCCTTCATCTCCGCGGCGCCGTAGCCGTAAAGTTTTTCCGCACCGCAACTCCAGCTCTGAACGGTGCCGTCCAGAGCAAAGGTCAGCAGCGCCTCGTCAGAAGACGAGAGAATGGCCGCGAGCAATCGCTCGGCCCGTATTTGCTCCTGCATTGAAAGCCGGTGACTTTCAGAACGGAGAGGGCGTTCGAGTTAATGAAGCTATTTGTTTCCCGTCGGCAAGAGGTGGAAGCCGGCCAGGTCAACCCAAGTGTGCGAGCAGCCTCGCACCTGAGTGCTTAGCTTAACAGTGGTCTGACTGCGTGCAAGCGGGCAAATTGTGCCGCGTGACCAGAGGATTATGGTGCCGCGAAAAGAGTTTTGATTTGACAGAGCGACCGAAGGTGCGCGTTAGGCTAGGCGCTCAACCAGCGGCCAATGGGTCGCCAGGAATCGTTGTGGTCGCAAATGACACGAAGCGCCGCAGTGATCGGAATGGCCAGCAATAATCCCATGCCGCCCCAAACCCAGCCCCAGAACAATAGCGCCACGGTGATGGCGACCGCATTCAGTCTCACTCGTCGGCCGACCAGCTGCGGCGCAATAAAGTTGAGGGCTACCACGTGAATGCCGGTGAGAACGCCGGCGATCAGCAGGAAACCGCTAAGCGTCTTGAACTTTGCCAATGCGATGATGAACGCGGGCACCCAGGCAAGAACCGCTCCAATATAAGGAACCATATTCAGGATTCCGGAAGCCATGCCGGTGAGAATTGGGTAGTCGAGGTCGATGATCCAGAAAAAGAGGCTGCTGGCGGCCATCACCATCAGCATGACGATGGTCATGCCCGCGAGATAGTCGCGGAGAACTTCACGCAGGTCTTCCAACGTTTCTTTGACCTGTGTGCGTTTAGCGACGGGAAATAGCTGCAAGGTCCCATGCCACACCTCGCGCTTCCCGGCCAGCATAAAAAACACCAGAAATGGCACGAAGGTGATTTCCAGAAACAGGGCGTAGAGAGAACCCATACCACGCATCACCAGGTTGTGCACCAAGCCGGGATTCACTGGTGCCACGCTCGCTCCGCCCGCAACGGCGCCTGTGGGCTCCATGCGTCCTTCGATTCCGTTAATTTTTCCTTCGACGGCATCGGCCGCCCCGCGCAGAACGCTGCCATACTTGGGCCAATTCTCTGAGAAGTTGGCGATGCGCGATCCCAGTCCATAGCCGACGGCAACCAGGACCAGAATCAGAAGCAGCACCATAGCCATGGCACCCACGGTTCGCGGTACGCCCACGCGCTCCAGCATTTCCACGGCGGGATCGAGAAAATACGCCAGCAGGATTGAAAGCAGGAGCGTGATCACCACACCTTGCGCGTAATAACAGAAAAGCAGAATGATCGCCGCAGCGATCACACGCATACTGAAGTTCGACCCGCTGATCCGGATGATCGCCGGGGTGGTCTCGGTCGCCGACACTAGGTACTCCGTATCAGACACGGTAACACACACGAGCAAGCTTCATGCCAAGTCCACAGCGCTGGTGTTTCGCTGGACGCATGTCATTGCTTTGGTTGCTACAACATCAAATCGCGCGGAGCGGCTTCTGCGATACCGCCGCTGGCTTAGCTCGAGACGGTTGTCGGCACCCAGCAGAAGCCCAGGTTCGCGGTGCGTTTCTGTGTATCGTGCCGTCACGGCGACTTCATATGTGCTCAGAAACGCACGTTTCGGAGACGCAACAGTTGATCGCGATGGCAGAAGTTCGCCGCTGTATGCGTGTTAAGCTTTTCTCAGTCGCACGCTCCCAGCGTCAATTCCTGTCAGTCACAGGATCGCGATCATTTCACTGAAGGATCGTCCCGCGGTCAGTTCTAAACTCGACCGCCTTTCTCATGCCTAAACAGCTCTTCGGTACCGATGGTATTCGCGGCGAACCGGGTAAGCCTCCATTAGACGACGCTACCCTGTACGCTACAGGCTGCGCTCTCGGCGCTTTTCTCAAGCGTCAGCACAAAGCCGCGCGCGTTTTGATTGGCATGGATACACGCGAATCGGGTGCACACATTGCTGCGCTGCTGGCCGCGGGCCTGGATAATGCGGGTGCTTCTGTTGCATTTGCCGGCGTGATTACAACCCCGGGCGTAGCTTGCCTGGTCCGGCAGCAGGGATTTCAGGCAGGAGTGGTCATTTCTGCTTCGCACAACCCATTTCACGATAATGGCGTGAAGCTTTTCTCCAGCGCTGGGATGAAATTTCCGGACTCCGCGGAGGAAGAACTGGAGCAGGATATCTTCCAGCATCAGCGCGAAGCGGCGCCAAAAAATCCGCGAGCGCTGACCGCCGACGATTCACTCGACGCCGAATATCTGACTTTTCTTCGCAGCCGCGTCATTCCCGGAGCCAAGTTGACCAGTTTGCGTGTGGTGCTTGACTGCGCTAATGGTGCTGCCTACAAGCTTGGTCCCGAACTTTTTCGCTCACTCGGAGCCGATCTGGTTTGCATGGGCACCTCCCCGGACGGTCGCAACATCAACGCCGGATGCGGCTCCTTGCATCTGGAGGGATTGCAAAAGCGCGTGATGGCAGAGAAAGCAGCGCTGGGAGTGGCCTTCGATGGCGACGCCGACCGCGCTCTTTTCGTTTGCGAGACCGGCAAAATCATTAACGGCGACGGGATCTTGCTGGCCGTCGCACGCTACCTAAAGGCTCAGGGAAAACTTAAAGGGACACGCGTGGTGGCCACGTCGATGTCCAATCTTGGCCTCGAACGTGTCTTGGCTCGCGATGGTATTTCGTTGGCCCGCACCAATGTGGGCGATCGCTACGTGCTCGAGGAAATGCTTAACAGCGGCAACGTTCTTGGCGGCGAGCAGTCGGGCCACATCATCTTTCTCGACGATTCACCCGCGGGCGATGGCTTGCTTACCGCGGTGAAGATCGCGTCACTCGTGTCCATGCATGGGCCACTCGGATCCTTGGTTCAGGGGCTGAAGGACTATCCACAGACGATCTTGAACGTGAAGGTGAAATCGAAGCCCCCGCTGGAGTCGCTGCCCGCGGTAGCCAATGCATTGGCGGAAGCGCAATCCGCGCTCGGCGAGAATGGGCGAATCGTGCTGCGTTACTCCGGCACTGAGCCGCTGGCGCGCGTCATGGTGGAAGCTGAGCACCAAGCGGACGTCGAGCGCTTCTCGCAATCTGTCGCCAACGCCCTGCGCGCCTCCATCGGCATTTAAACTTTCGTTCACGCCGCAAGCCGTGCGAATCCAGTGACCAAACGTCACGGCGGAGCGTAGAACGACTTCGTGAGAATTCTGACGTTAACGTTAACGGTCTAAAGCCTGCGCTTATCGCGTTCCTGAAATTCAGGGCAGGAGTTCCGCGAATCTCCCAAAGAATGGATGCTCGCAGTCATTCTCTGTGGGATTTTGTAGGCTTTAAGCGTCTCACACTTGTCTCCGATTTGTCTCATGCCGTTAACTCCTATGCTTTCATCGACCTATGTACAGTGATCTTCGTAGTCTCATGCTGGCATGCCGTTTGCACTACTGCTGTCCAACAAAACAAGATTGGCTTCCCGGGGTGGCCGGAACCCAACCTCGACTGGAGTTCCGGTTTTGGGGGGTCAGTTCAAAAAAGGGGGCTTGCACCAGCCCCCTTTTTTATTTTCTCGGTGGTTAGTTGCTTCCCGCGGGTGGAGTCAAATTTTCAAAGGCGCAGGGCTTCGGTCCTGCGCCTTTGCTCTTTTTAGTGACCGTTTGGAGTAAGCAGCTCCATGCCGCAATCGCCGAGGGTGCTTCCCTGCAAAGTTGACTTAAGCCGGGTCGGTGGGTTGGGACGAGTTGTGCGTCCGTAGTGGCGGAGATCATAAAAAGTGAGCGGCCGACGGGGGGGTCGGCCGCTCGGGCGTGGGGAATGGGAGGGTAACGTGGTCTGACGTCAGTTCATTTCTTCATCCCGCACGGGGCGGGGAGCAGGCCGTTCCGCTGCGCTCGCAAGCAGCAGAACAACGCACAGGAGCAAACACCCGATAACCATCCGAATGGCTCCAAGAATCGAACTAACTTCCGATCACTTAATCATTTTGCCCGGTGCCTCTTGGGCGGTCGATAGCTCGCCAGGTTCAATTCTTCCAGTACTGAAAGGCGTCATTTCGTTAGTCTCAGCGGTACCAACGTACTGCCTCCGATGACCTCGTTCTCCTGCGGCATTTGCTCTTCGTAAAGACTTTCCTGCTGTTACCGATAGACCTGCTAAGCCGCCTCGGCGGCCACCTATGGGCGGAGCGCGCCGAAGCGGTCGAATCACAAAAGAGATCCCCATCGTCCTTCTGGGCACGGACACGGCCGGCCGGGTTTTCTCAGAGAACACGACCACTTTGGTTCTTAGCCGCCACGGCGCCGGGATTCTTTGCAGGAGTCGGCCAGATCCCAACGAGAACCTGACCATTCGTTTTCGAGGTGGTAGCACGGAGGTAGCTGTGCGTCTGGTCGGTGACATGGGCGAAGATGCGCGCGGCTACGTTTATGGCGTTGCGTTCGTGGACTCCGAGCTTGATTTCTGGGAATTGAAGTTTCCGGCGGCACAGTGGCCTGTGGATATTGCGTTGGAGTGCAGTGTCTGCCAAACGCCGGAAATTGTGGATCAATGCGAGATCGAAGCAGATGTATATGTGCTGGCGGGATACGTTCTTCGATTTTGCTCGATTTGCGGGACTTCGACGGAATGGCGAGGGGCTGGTAGGCACGTCGAAATCGCATCGGTCGCGAAGGCTGGTCGACAATCTGCAATTTCGCCCTTAAATCGGCGAGATGCGCAGGAAGATCGCTATTCGCCTCCGCAACATGTGCAAACACCTCGCTCCATTCATGTAGAAGAAGTGGCCGAACTGGTCGAAACGCGTACGATGCAAACGCCGGCTCTCAGGCATGAATTCGCGGCGTCAACCACCTTGGCGGACCCGGCACTCCCCGCTACCGCGACGTCTTCTGCCTCTCACAAAGCGAATCGCCGCCGTGACGTTCGCCCTCGGGTCAGTTTTACCGCATGCGTTCGCCAAGCCGCCACCGAGCAAATCGTCGAGTGCGACAATATCTCCCGAGGGGGCTTGTCGTTTCGTAGTCGCAAGTCGTATGCCCTCGGTTCGCTCTTCGAAGTCGCGGTTCCCTACTCGCCGGGATCTCCTGCCATCTTCGTCTCCGCCACCATCAGGCATATCGAATTCCTCCATCTCTGCGGACTGTTCCGCTACGGCGCGTCCTATTGGCGTAAAAGTCCTGTCGAGTCGCCTGCCGCGTTCGAACACTATTAGAAGTAAACGCAATCAAGGTAGCACCGGGCAGCGGATGGTTGGCTCCACTTCTCGCAAAGCCCCGCCTTAAGCGTCTGGTATTCTTCTCTTACCTATGCATGACCTTAATTATTTCCGGGAGCATCTGGATTTGTTCGCCGAAATGGCGACGAAGCGCGGCGCGAAAATCGACCTAGATGCCTTTCGAGCACTAGATAAGGAGCGGCGGGAAATCATCACCGCAACCGAGCAGCTGAAGGCGCAGCGCAACAAAGCCAGCGAAGAAATCGCGCGCCTGAAAAAAGAAAAGCAAAACACCGATGCATTGATCGCGGATATGAAACAGGTTTCGGAGCGCATCAAGCAGGGCGACGAACGCATCAGTCAACTTGACTCTACACAGCGCGAATTCCTGCTGACCATTCCCAACCTCCCGCACTCCAGCGTTCCGGTAGGGCATAGCGCCGACGACAATGTGGAAGTCCGTCGCTGGGGTGCTCCACCAAAGTTCGATTTCGCCCCTAAACCGCATTGGGAAGTCGGAGAGCGTGCCGGGATCCTCGACCTAGCCGCAGCCACCAAGGTGACTGGTGCGCGATTTGCAATCTACAAGGGCTGGGGCGCGCGATTGGAACGAGCGCTGGCGAACTTTTTTCTCGACGTGCACACCAAAGAGCACGGCTATACGGAAATTCTTCCGCCCTTTTTGGTGAATACCGCCTCGCTGATGGGCGCTGGACAGTTACCCAAATTCGCAGCCGATCTTTTCAAGGTCGAAGGCACCGACTTCTGGCTCACACCGACTTCTGAAGTGGAGCTGCACAACCTGCATCGCGATGAGACCCTGCCGGAAGAAAAGCTTCCGATTCACGTAACGGCGTGGACCGCCTGCTTTCGATCCGAGGCCGGCGCGGCTGGAAAAGATACGCGCGGGATTCTGCGGCAGCATCAATTTCAAAAAGTGGAAATGTTCAAGTTCACTCATCCGGAGAAGAGCTACGACGAGCACGAAGCGCTGGTGCGCAACGCAGAAACCATCCTGCAAAAACTTGGTCTGCACTATCGCGTAATGTTGCTCTGCACCGGAGATATGGGTTTCGCTTCCGCTAAAACGTATGACCTCGAGGTATGGCTGCCTTCGGGCAACGAGTTCCGCGAAATCTCTTCGTGCTCAAATTGCGAAGCCTTCCAGGCGCGTCGCGCGGGCATCCGCTTCAAACCGAAAGGTGCCGGCAAGAGCGACTTCGTGCATACGCTGAACGGGTCGGGGCTGGCGGTCGGTCGTACCTGGATTGCGATCGTCGAGAACTACCAGCAAGCGGACGGTTCGATCGTTATCCCGGAAGCTCTACGTCCCTACATGGGAACTGATCGGATTCCTGCGGGGTAGCCGAGTACTAGGCCTAGCTCCGGCCTCTATAGTGTAAAGGTCGGGTAACAATAGGGTTACGGCTTTGCGGCGTGATGATCGATCGAAACGCTGTTTCCTCATCTCCAGCAACTATCAATTTAGGACCCTTTTCGTTTGACCATCGTTTTCTCGTTGCATACACTCGACTTGCCGTTCTTGAACAGGGAAAATTGCGGCCGCCATGGTGACCTGTACGGCTGTCAGGGCAATCATTCCGCTATGACCTTTCTATCCCGCGTGTTGCGATTGCTGTTTTGGCTTGTCGTGCTGTCCTGGGGCGCGAGACTGCTGAAGCATCTGGTGACTTGGATGGTGCGAGGCGCCGGTCAGCCAACGCCGCAAAAGGGTGCAGATGCCGGCGGTTCTGAAGCACTTGGATTGGCACGGCGGTTGGTTCGCGATCCATTTTGCGGGGTGCACGTTGCCGAGGTTCTTGCGATTCCTCTCCGCGACGGCAGCGACACTTTGCACTTTTGTTCTGTGAATTGCCGCGATCAATATGCGCGGCAGCGCAGTCTGCAACAAGAAAGGCTCGCGGCCAACGGTTAGAGTTTCCGTAGCTATCAGAAACGACTGGCTTTTCGGCA
>C688J35102_120989668_pt1 | contig 12544 bp, 10 predicted proteins | sample HopSoiMetagenom2_FD_35102 | JGI IMG/M metagenome (IMG submission 35102)
GTATGCTCCGCCTCGATCATCACTGCAACGCCGCGCGGCTTGAGAACCTCATCGATGGCCGCCGCAATCTGGGCCGTCAGATGCTCCTGCGTTTGCAGGCGGCGCGCGAAGATGTCCGTCAGCCGCGCCAGTTTGGACAAGCCCACCACCCGCTCGACCGGCGTGTATGCGATGTGGGCCTTGCCGTAGAACGGCATCATGTGATGTTCGCACTGCGAGGTGAACTCAATGTCACGGATCAACACGAAATCGTCATAGCCGGCCGTTTCGCCGAAGGTGCGATTGAGCACCTCCGCCGGACACTGGTGGTAACCTTGATAAAGCTCGTCGTAAGCTTCGACCACCCGGCGCGGCGTATCGAGCAAACCTTCACGGCCCGGATTTTCGCCGATGTAGCTGAGCAGTGTCTCAACCGCGTGCTCGGCTTCTGCGCGCGAGGGGCGCGGCTGATCGGCTCGCACCGCCGCTGCCAGAAATTCGGAAGGATCGAGCTCAGCCGGACGGCTGTCTGCGGTTTTTGCCTCGGAGGGCTTATCAGAAAGCTTGCCTGGCCGGAGAGATTTGATCAACGCGTCCATGTCAACTCCGTTCGACCGGTCCCCAAATGGACCGGAGTGTCACCGGCAGACGGGGCGGTGTGCCGCCAGACGCCTGAGTACTGCAATCCTAAACACCGGAGATCCAAATCGTCGCTTTTCAGGCAGCCTATGGGGCCGACCGGACTGTATTTCGGTGCTTACCGCCCATATATAGGACTCCGGCTTGCCCCCGCCAAGAGTGATCATGGGCGTGAGCCCGAGACATCGAACGTATGCTGAACGACATTTACAACAAGCGGATCATCGAACTAGCCGGCAACATCCCCCGGCTGGGACGGCTTGCGACGCCGGACGCCAGCGCCACGGCACACTCGAAGCTGTGCGGCTCGACGGTCAAGGTGGACCTGAAAATGGAGGGTCCCGTAGTCACCGAATTCGCCCACGAGGTGAAGGCGTGTGCTCTGGGCCAGGCCTCCTCCTCGATCATGGCAAGCCATGTCGTAGGCTCGACCGCCGAGGAGCTCCGCGCATTGCGTGAGACCGTTCGGAAGATGCTGAAGGAAAATGGCAAGCCGCCGCAAGGCAAATGGGCGGATATCGCCCTGCTCGAGCCGGTGCGCGACTACAAGGCCCGTCACGCCTCGACCATGCTGACTTTCGATGCCGTGGTCGATGCCATTGGCCAGATCGAGAGCAAGGCCAAGCAGCCGGCGTCGGCGCGAGGCTAAGGCCCACATCCCGCGTTAGTTGCCAATACGCTCAATGCATCACGAAGGCGCATGGCAAGCCAGGGACTTCGCTGTCGACATCAATGCGCCTGTGGCTACTTGGACGGAGTAGTCGGCGCGGCTCCGCCGGTCGGGGCTGTCGCTTCGGCTGTTTTGGTGGATTTGTTTTGGGGATTAGTTTCGCCGTCGCTCACCGTGGTGACGAAGCGATCCTGAACCGGCTTGGCGGCAGTCTCAGCTATCGACGCCTTGGGAGGATCAACGTGCGGGAGCACCTCCGCAATGAGATCGGTCGTCGACAGATTAGTAAGCCGCAACTCGTCCCGCGACAGTTCATAGAGGTCTTCCCAGGGTGGCACGCTCAGCGACAGCGACAACAGGTCTCCCGCGCCGCCCATGTCGAAGGTGTATTTGGCCAGACGGCCAATGTCGCGTTCCACGATCATCAGATCCTGCGCCGAGTAGCTAGCCGCCTTGGCATCGTCGGCGCGGTCGCCCATCCAGATCTGATGTACGCGGACGTGCGCACCCTCGGGTATGTAACGCGTCTTGCCTGACAGCAGCAGATACACGCACATCGATTCGCAATATGCCGCGGGATCGATGTTGGCGCGCTCGCCCGCCCCGGTACGAGCTTTACTGATGCCGACTGTGGTCAGCAGTCCGAGATTGCGCCAGCGCCGTCCGAGTGCGATGGAGTCGTTGACCGAACCGCCGCTTGAATCCAGCACGATAGTCGAGCCGCCGAGTTGGCGTCCCCGCGCGAATTCGTCGAAGTCCTTCGGGCTATCGGCCGTAACAATGCCGACCGCAGTGACCCAGCCACGGCAATTCGGCTGACACGCGACCCAGCTAAACCGCATAGGCATTTTGCGCTGCTCAAGAGTTGAGCCAGCGAGAGCCGAACCATCCGGCGTCGAGCCGAAGCCCGGCAATGCGATGCAGAACGCGGCGGCGCCGAGCAGCGCCCAACCGCGAAGTCCAACCGACCTGACGAGTCTCAATTTGGTTCCTTCCCCTTGCGCCCAAAACGAGTTTGCAATGGCCCCACTTCAACTCCAAATGATTCTGTCACCAAGCGTTGGAAAAAGGTAACGGTGGCAAGCGGCATCGTCCATCGAACTTTGCTGCACTGCCGCTCGAACCCATGGATATTTCCAAAACTGTGGCACAATTACTGCGATGTTCGGTTCCATGCGCAGGAACCACGCAACCGCGCGTATAAACCCGTTGCAACTTGCTCATGAAATATCCACCGATCGATCCTTTGAACATTCGCAAAAGTCTCGCGCGACTGCCACGTAATGCCGGGCGAGCACTGATCTGGGCTTATCGCCATAGCCTCTCGCCTTTGGTCGGTTACAACTGTCGGCATCTGCCCACCTGCTCGGTCTATGGCGATGAAGCAGTCGAACGCTTCGGGTTGTGGGGTGGTGGCTGGATGACGCTGGCGCGGCTGCTTCGATGCCACCCATGGGGTAGCTCTGGAATCGACAATGTCCCGCTGACAAGGCCAGAGGGTGCAAGATGGTACTTGCCCTGGCGCTTCGGAAAATGGCGGGGGGTCAACGGTTCATAGTGCGTGCGTGATCGTCGCTTCCGTGGCGCGCTGTTCGGATCTCATTCGGTCGGCGAGCAGATGCGATCATGTGATCCGCAGGGATCGCTGATTTCGAACATCCCGCGAGGGCGTAACTCACGGCTGACGGACTAGCGTAAGGAAAATGCTGGGGAGGACGGCGGGCTAGTTGCGGCGATCACGGGGATTGGGGCCGGTCGTTATCTCGCCGGCCACGTATCAGCGCTAAACGCCAAGGACTCAAAACTTCGGTATCTTCTCGGCGAACTCATTGAAGCACGTCAGCCGGTCGTCTTCTTCCTTTGTCAAACGGCAGTCGGCAACGGCCTTGGCAGCCGGCGCTTTGGGATTCGGTTTGGGCGGGAAGATCGCGTCATAGCAATCCAGGCGTCCTTTGGTGCCATCTTCAACGTCCAGACAAGCCCGCAACTTCTCGGCAACCGACTGCTGCTTCGGCTTGGTCGCGGCCGTGCTCGGCTTGGCAGCGGCAGGGCGGGGCTTCACCTGCACCAAGGGCTTCCCTCCCACCGTAGGCGGGCTGCCGGCCGGTGCGGTCGCCTGAGCGAGTGCCGCGGCGGAATACATGATCAAAACCAGAGCGAGGAATGTTCTCATGACGGTTTCCAGTTCGCTTATTTTGCCAGTCGTAAGGCAACGAAAGCTTCGAGTCGAGCCGGGTCGCGGCAACCCGAACGGAAACCTCGGGAAAGGTGTGAGACCGCTGGAGTCAGGCCGGCGATGCGGCAGCCTGCCGAGGCTTCGTCAGAAACACCAGCATCACTGCGAACGCGACAAAGGCCGCGGATACGTAGCCCGCGCCGAACAGCATATCGCGCGCATAGAGCGCGCCGCCGATCGCCGACCCCACCGCCTGGCCGATGTAAAGCACAGACGTGTTGAGCGACACCGAAGCTGACGCAAGTGCGGGCGCCGCCGTGACCAGCCTTACCTGCTGCATCGAATTGGTCGACGCGAATCCGATTCCCCAGATCGCGACCGAGCAGGCCATGAGCAGATAGTTGCCGGCGCCGAGTGCCCAGCCGCCAACCCCGGTCAGCAATAGGCACGTGAACAACACCGATGTGCTGTAAGCTCCCCAGGTATCGACGATGCGCGTCGCGATCGCGATTCCAACGAACCCGAATAGCCCATACAGCGCAAACACCAATCCGACCGCATCCGGGCTGGCATTCGTCAGTTTGGTAAGCAGCGGTCCCATAAAGGTGAACACGACGAATTGGCCGGACATCTGCAGCGTTGTGATCGACAGCAGTATGACGATCATCCGGTTTCGCCCGACATCGGCCCATGTCTTTAGATCAACAGGCGAACTGACCAGTCCGCGCGGTAGACGCCAGGCTAACAGGAGAAAACTAAAGCAGCCGATCAACCCTATGCCGCCGTAAACCGCGCGCCAGCCGTAGCGGCTGGCTATCAGAGTGATGAGCGGCAAACCGACCGCAGCCGCGATCGACCATCCAAGAAAAATATAGGCAATCGTGCTTCCCCGTTTTTCGGCGGGCACGATGAGCGCTGCAGTGCCGGCGGCCTGTGGCGTATAAAGCGCGCCGACCGCCAGCATGATCAGACGGATCACCAGCAGGGTGGCGTAATCGGGGGCAAACGCGGATGCGATATTGGTCAACGCCAGCACCGCGAGCGTTGCGGCGAGCAACGTCCGCCGCTCGATGCGGCTGGTCAGCCATGCACTCAGCGGCGAGGCTATGCATAGCACGACCGCTCCGAAGGTGATCAGCAGGCCCGCTTCGCGAATCGTGACATCAAGCCCGGTGGACAATTCGCTCAACATGCCCGCTGGCGCCAGCACGGAGCAGCCGGTGAGAACATTTCCAAGCATCAGGCCGGTGGGGGCGAAGCGGCGATAGGCGTATATCGGGGTGGTCTCGCTTTCCATGCAGCTGCATCTAGTCCATCCCTGCGAGCATTGATAGAGCGATCACGCTTTTTTCGACGCCACTGTTGTCGCGACGGCGGATTGCAACCTCCGAATCCCTTGCTATACCGCTGCTTCCCGCTTACCTGCGCTCGTTCGCAGGAGTGAGCCACAGGAGATATTGATGAGCGAATTCAAGTACGGCCTGACCAACCTGAAAGAGGTCGAGTCCGGCAAGATCGCGGTTACATTCCCCGATGGCGCCAAGCGCGAATTCCCGAAGAGCATCACCGGTCTCGACATCGCCAAGGGCATCTCCCCCTCGCTGGCGAAGCGGACCGTCGCGATGGCGCTCGATGGAGTGCTGGTCGATCTGGCTGACCCGATCGAGCATGACGCCGCGATCGAATTCATCGCTCGCGACGACGCCCGCGCGCTCGAACTGATCCGCCATGACGCCGCCCACGTCCTTGCTGAAGCGGTGCAGACGCTGTGGCCGGGCACGCAAGTCACGATCGGTCCGGTGATCGAGAACGGGTTCTATTACGACTTCTTCCGCAACGAGCCATTCACGCCGGAAGATTTCGCCGCCATCGAAAAGAAGATGCGCGAGATCGTCGCGCGCGACAAACCTTTCACCAAGGAGATCTGGAGCCGCGAACGGACCAAGCAGGTGTTTCGCGACAACGGCGAGATGTTCAAGGTCGAGTTGGTCGATGCCATACCTGCCGACCAGACCATCAAGATTTACAAGCAGGGCGACTGGTTCGATCTGTGCCGCGGCCCGCATATGACCTCCACGGGCAAGGTCGGCAATGCGTTCAAGCTGATGAAGGTGGCCGGCGCGTATTGGCGCGGCGACAGCAACAATCCCATGCTGACCCGGATCTACGGCACCGCCTTTGCCAAGCAGGAAGAGCTCGACACCTATCTGAAGCAAATCGAGGAAGCCGAGAAGCGGGACCATCGCAAGCTCGGTCGCGAGCTCGATCTGTTTCATTTCCAGGAAGAGGGTCCCGGCGTGGTGTTCTGGCACCCGAAGGGGTGGACCATTTTCCAGGCGCTGATCGCCTACATGCGACGCAGGCTTACTGGCGATTATAGCGAGGTCAATGCGCCGCAAATCCTCGACAAGTCGCTTTGGGAAACCTCAGGCCATTGGGACTGGTATCGCGAGAACATGTTCGCGGCACAGTCCGCCGGTGACGAGGCCGAGGACAAGCGTTGGTTCGCACTCAAACCCATGAACTGTCCCGGCCATGTGCAGATATTCAAGCACGGCCTGAAAAGCTATCGCGACCTGCCTTTGCGTCTGGCCGAGTTCGGCGTGGTGCATCGTTACGAGCCCTCCGGGGCAATGCACGGATTGATGCGGGTACGCGGGTTTACACAGGACGACGCTCATGTCTTCTGCACCGAAGCGCAGCTTGCAGACGAGTGCCTCAAGATCAACGATCTGATCCTGACGACCTATGCGGATTTCGGTTTTGAAGGCGAGCTCACGGTCAAACTCTCAACCCGGCCGGAGAAACGCGTCGGCACCGATGAGATGTGGGATCACGCCGAACGCGTGATGGCCACCGTGCTCTCGCAGATCGAGGCACAAGGTCACAACGGCCGCATCAAGACGGCAATAAATCCGGGGGAAGGAGCATTCTACGGCCCGAAATTCGAATACGTGCTGCGCGACGCGATCGGGCGCGACTGGCAGTGCGGCACCACGCAAGTAGATTTCAATCTTCCCGAGCGGTTCGGTGCGTTCTACATCGACGCGGACGGCTCAAAGAAAACGCCGGTGATGGTGCATCGGGCGATCTGCGGCTCGATGGAGCGTTTTATCGGCATCCTGATCGAGCACTATGCGGGCAATTTCCCGCTCTGGCTGGCTCCGGTTCAGGCCGTGGTGACCACGATCACCTCCGAAGGCGACGAGTACGCGAAAGTCGTCGCTGCCGCCGCGCGCCGCGCCGGTCTTCGTGTCGAGATCGATCTGCGTAATGAGAAGATCAACTACAAGGTCCGCGAGCATTCGTTGGCAAAAATCCCGGCGCTTCTGGTTGTCGGCAAAAAGGAAGCCGAGACGCAATCGGTTTCGATCCGCCGTCTCGGCAGTGAGGGGCAAAAGGTGCTGCCAACGGATGAGGCAATCGCCGCGCTGGTGGACGAAGCTACACCGCCCGATGTCAAGCGTGCGCGAGCGGCCGCCTAGCTGCTCGCAATGAAGCTTGAAGCGCGCGTCTACATGCGCGCTGCGGGCTTCGCCTTTGGAATCGCATGCCATGCAATGCTATGATTTACTCGACCAGAGAGACCGCCGTGCCCGATGCCCTTGACCTCCTGAAAACTCGCCGTTCGATCAAACCGCGCGACATGAGCAGTCCCGGCCCCTCCTCGGCCGAGCTCGAAAACATACTGACCATCGGCGCGCGAGTGCCCGATCACGGCAAGCTGGCGCCGTGGCGGTTCATCGTATTTGAAGGCGATGCGCGGGATCGTGCCGGCGAGCTTATCGCCCGCGTATTCGCACGTAAAAATCCGGATGCTCAACCTGCCCAGATCGAACTCGAGAAGCGCCGTCTCAGCGACGCGCCCCTGGTTATCGCTGTAGTCAGTTTTACAAGGCCGCATCCCAAGGTGCCGCCATGGGAGCAGGAGCTATCGGCTGGCGCCAGCGCAATGAATATCGTGACCGCGGCAACGGCGCTCGGCTATGGCGCGTGCTGGTTGACTGGCTGGTTCGCATTTGATCGCGACGTGCTGGACGGCCTAGGATTGAAAGCGGATGAGAAGCTCGCCGGATTCATCCACATCGGCACCGCTCCCGCATCGAACGAAGATCGCGCGCGCCCGGCACTTTCCGAGATCGTGACGCGGTTCTAGTAGCCGCAAATCAGCGAGCGATGACCTCTATTTCGCCATCGACACCGTTGACGACGTTGAAGGGGCGCTCGTACACCTTGCCCTCGTTCTTTGCGATCACCCGATACTCGCCTTCCGACAGCACAACACGCGGAAATGCGCCGATCGATTCCTTGATCACGTCGCCACCTGGCGTAATCACCGACCAGGCGGTATTCGCCAGGGCCTCACCGCCCCTATCGCTGACCAGCTTCAACGTGATGACCGCGGCCCGATGGGTGATCGTCACGTCCGTGAGCTTGCCCGCTTGAACACGAATGTCCGAGCGGACGACGGAGTTGGCGTCCCCATAATTTGAAATGATGTAGTAGGTGCCTTCCGGCAGCAACGCCACGTCCCCCGCGGCGACGTTCGGCAGCAGCGAAGCGCGCTCGCCGAGCTCAAACTGGCTTCCCTTGTAGATGGCGAACGATATCTGGTTCTGCGGTATCTTGCTGGATCCGACGCGGCCTTCGATGCGCAAGCCACCCGCCGGAAGCACAAACGATTCACGGTCGGTATCGGCCTTCAGCGTCACCGCACGAACCGCGCTCACAAGTCCGAACGCCACATGGACCACGTAGCTGCCTGGCGGTAGCACGATGTTGGGCGTGGCGCCCCGATCCTCGCGAATCAGCTTGAACGTACCGTTCTCGTCGGGCCGATCCGAGAACACTCGCCATACCAGCCCGTTGTTGATCACCGGCAGGTCCTTGCCGTAGCGAGCAGTCAATGACAAAACGCCCTGATTGGGAGCCAACGCAGGTTGCGTGGCGGCGACGGGCGGCACGGCCGCAATGGAAGGTGGCGCCGACGGCGGGGCGATGCTGGGAAGCGGCAGCGAACCCGAAGGCGGTGCCAGATTCAGAGCCGGCGCCGCGGGTTCGGGTACCAATCCAGGCGGCACCGGCGGTGGCCGGTCGCTGAACATCTGGGCGGCAGCCGGGCTCGCAATCCCGAAGATGAGCCAACCCGTGAGCGCAAGCGCCATCAGCGGGTGCCCGTCGCGCCCAGTTCGTTCGATGCCGTAACCCCCAGAGGTCATCGCCATGCTTTTCACCGAAAACGCGGCAAATTCAAGCCTCGAGACGTGAGGATACCGCCCGGAACCTGCAACGCTAGGCGCGTGTTACTCGGGCAGCCGAGATGCAGCCATGATCCCTGCCTAGCCTGCCCTAAACACGGCACAAACTATGCTTGTGATGCATTCTGGCGCGCCGGGCGGTTCGCGGCTAACTTTGCGCCAAGGAGACAATCCGGTGCTGGAAATATTGAACGGACGCAGCCAGAACGGCTCTGAAGCCCCGGACAAGGTGGGACTTGGGAGTATCAGGCGTCCCGTTATCGGGCTGGCGTTGGGCGGCGGGGCGGCGCGCGGCTTCGCCCATATCGGAATCGTGCGAACCTTGATCGCCCATGGCATCATTCCAAATGTCGTGGTCGGCACTTCGATAGGCGGCGTCGTCGGCGGAGCTTATGCGGCCGGCCAACTGGACGCGTTGGAGGAATGGGCGCGCAGCCTGCAGCCACGTAACATCTTGGGCTATCTGGATATCCGCCTCAACGGTTCGGGCCTGATCGGCGGCGACAAGCTTGCGGCGCAACTAGAGGGCGCGATCGGCTCCACTCTGATCGAAGACTTGCCGCTCAAGTTTGCGACAGTCGCAACCGAGGTCCGCACCGGCCATGAAATCTGGCTGACACATGGCCGCGTCGTCGAGGCGATGCGGGCTTCCTATGCGCTGCCTGGCATCTTTTCACCGGTGCTAGTAGGCGACCGATGGCTGGTAGACGGAGCTTTGGTGAATCCGGTACCGGTGTCCGCGGCCCGCGCCCTCGGTGCGGAGATCGTTATTGCCGCCAACCTGTCCAGCGACGTGTTCACTCATAGCACCACCATCTATTCCCACGGACCCGCGGCCGAAGCGCCGCAGGCTTTGGTTGAGCCCGCGGTGCCGAAGCGAGGCTTCGGCAGATTGTTTTCGGCGGAGCGCACGATGAAACGGGAGTTCTTCGGCGGCGGCGGACGGCCGGGCATCTCCAGCGTTATGGTGGACGCCTTCAACATCATGCAGGACCGCATCACGCGCGCGCGGCTGGCGGGTGATCCGCCCGACCTCTTGATCACGCCGCGTGTCGGCCAAATCGGCTGGTTCGATTTCCATCGGGCCAATGATCTGATCGCGTTCGGCGCGCGGGCGACTGAACGGGCAATCGATTCTATTCAGGAAGCTATCGACATTTTGGCCCCGGGATCGCGCGAGCCAAGCCAGTCCATCGGCAAGGCGCCCTAAGCGCTTGGGTCAGGCGGTCTTGATGTACTCGCGGAGCGCTTCCTGCTCCGTCTCGTATTCCCTTACGCGCCACTTGACGATGTCCCCGATCGAAATCAGGCCAACGACACTGCCCTCTTCTACCACCGGCAAATGCCTGAATTTGCCGGTAGTCATCATCTCCATGATGGCCGCGACCGTATCGGCCTGCCTGCAACTGACGACCTTGCGGGTCATAACCGCGCTCACTGGTTCATCGAGTACGCTGGCGCCGCGCTCCCCGAGCACACGAACGATATCGCGCTCGGACAGGATTCCCTCGATCCGGCCTTTGCTCATTACAAGGACGGCGCCAATTTTCCGCTCACTCAGGAGCTTGATAGCGCCCGAGAGCCTGGTCTCCGGCTCGACGCTTTCTACCTGATGGCCCTTGGTATCGAGAATTGCACGTACCGTCATTGTCGTCTCCCTGAAGCCGATCGCGCCATTCAAGGAGCGCGATCTTTGTTCCGTCGACCGATCAACAGTTGGCGCAAGCTTATTGCAGCGCATCGACAAAGGCATAAACAAGCCCGCGAGCCTATGCCTCGCTCAGATCGCAATGATGAATGAAATCCGCATGGGCCGCAAGCAACGATCAGCCGCGATGCGATCGGTCTCGCGATGACGCATCCGCAGCATCGGTTGGCGCGCGCGGAACCGGATCGAACACAGAGAACAACAGCAAACCTGCGACAAATCCGCCGATGTGCGCCTGCCAAGCCACGCTGCCGCCGTCGACGCCAATGGCGATCGCACCGATGCCGAAGATAACGTTGACGCCGAACCAAACGCCAAGAAATGCGAGCACGCGTGGATTACGCAACGCGCGCCGCAGCGACAAGGCGGGTACCCTTGCCGCGACGTCCGCCTCGCCGCGGCTAAATGAAAGGAAGCTTCCTTGCACGAAAGCAAAGCGAATGGCGGCAGCCATGGTGCCGGACACTGAAGCCGATGCCCCTATCATCGGCGCGACCGCGTGTTCATGAGCCACAAGGTGCGCTAGCGCGCCCGCTACCGCCGTCACCGCCATGAACAAGAAGAATCTGGGCCCCCCGAAGCGCCGGGCCAATGCGCTGCCGAACGGCAGCAGCCACAGCACGTTGAACGCGAGATGGGTGAGGTTGGCGTGAAGCAGCGAGTAAGTCACAAAGCTCCAGACCTTGGCGCCCGTGCCACCCGGGAAGTCTATCGCGAGCAGGGTTGAATCGTAGCGTTTCGGAATGAAGCCGAACACGTCGATGGTCCAGTTTTCCCACTCAGCGGGCAGCAGCACGCGCAGATGAATCACCGCCAGGAGCACGACATACGCATTCAGCGCGCGCGGCAACGTCAGGATGGGCTCGCGCGGTATCTCCGGATGTGGTTCTGGCGGAAATTCCAAGGGCTCAAGACCTGAAGCGAGCGGCTCACGCGAGCGGTTGCCCCCCATAAGCGGCTTGGAGGTGTGGCGCAAGCGCGTTCGTCGCATTCTCCAAAAAACGCCGCGGACTCTGAATCGGCTTTGGTTTTCGCCGGGACGGCCCGGAAGGGACGCCGCAACGGACGTATGGTTAGCACCAACTTTATGCAGGTCACGTGATTCAACTTTTAGCTTGCCCTTGAGCAGTACATTTAACGTCGCTTTAGAGGTGCGGGTGACACAACCTACTCTAGAAAGTGAGTTCTACGCCCGCCATGCTGCATAATCACGCTTTTGAACTGGACCAGAGACACGAACCGGGATCGGCGTTAGAGGCCACTCAATCGATGGCCGTTCTCATCGACAACGAGATCGTGCGTTACGGTATGGAGTGGCGAACGGACGGCAAAGCCGCCATTCTGAAGTTCGCGCCTGAGGTCGAGGAGCGTTTCGAAGCTGATACCCGGCTCGAGCGAACCCGCGAATTGCGCATCACGATGTTGTCTGGAGTAGGTTTTTTTCTCTCGACAACCGTCACCGACTTCATCTTTGTTCCGGATCTCGGAGCCACCGCGCACGTCATCAGAGGGCTGAACGTTCCCCTGCTCCTCATCCCCATCTTGTTTGCGTCCAGATTCCCTGCCCGGCTTCGGGAAATACTGGTTACGTTCATGGCGATCCTTGCCATTACGTCTCTCGCCGGAATTGCTGCAGCTTCATCCGCGCCTCTCGCCCCGTTTGCTTTCACGATGGCGATTTTGGCTTTGATCTACGCGAACTCCACCTTTCCGCTTCGGTTCAAATATGCCGTCCTTTGCTCGGCAGTTTGCTGCGGAGCGATGGCTTTGTTGACTGTTTTTCACAGCGGCATCGGCGCCGAGAGCGGAAACGGCGCCGCCTTGGGTTACATGCTTATCTTCCAAACCGTGGTCGGCGGCACTTTCAGCCTCATCACCAGTTATCGAATTGAAAGAAGCACGCGGCTTAGTTACTTGCTTTCCTCTCGGGAAGGGTTGCGCCTGCAAATGCTTGCCGCGGACCGGGAGGAGCTGACGATCCTTTCGAACACCGACGCGCTTACCGGTCTCGTGAACCGGCGACATTTCGATCGTGAAAGCGCGGCAGCTCTCTCGAGCGCCGCAAATCTCGGCAAGGACGCGGCTCTTCTGTTCATCGACGTCGATCATTTCAA
>C688J35102_120989667_pt1 | contig 12525 bp, 7 predicted proteins | sample HopSoiMetagenom2_FD_35102 | JGI IMG/M metagenome (IMG submission 35102)
CCGCGGCTGGCGGGGGTCCACTTCGATCAGCTTGCGCAGCTCGCTGACGTAGACCTGAAGCGCCTTGGCGGCGGTCGGCGGTGGCCGGTAGCTCCACAGCGTCTCGATCAACACATCGGTCGAGACCACCTCGCCTACGCGCAGTCCCAGCGCGGCCAGGATCACCCGGTGCTTCGCGGCCGTCACCCGGAGCTCACGGCCCGACCGTCGGGCCGCCACCGGACCTAGTAGCAGTAACTCGAACTCCGTCCCCACTACGTCTTCGCGGGGACCGGCGATCGCCACTGCGGGTTCCTGATCCGACGCGTCGGCGTCGCGGGGCGGCGGGAACGACGTGTCAAGCCCGTCGATGTCGAGCTGGGACACGGACTCCGGCCGGTCGAACCCCCTCAGCCGCACATTCCCCACGTCGGTCAGAGCGACGCCGCCGGGCAGGTCGTCGGCAATCAGCGCGGCGGTGCTGCGCGACAGCAGTACCTGGCCCCCGTGTGCCACCGAACAGATGCGCGCCGCGCGGTGGACGTCGAGGCCCACGTAGCGGCCATCGACGACATCTGGCTCTCCGGTGTGCACGCCAACCCGGACGCGCAGCCGCACGCCGGACGGCCAGTCGTGACCGGCCGTCGCGCGCTGGAGCTCGACCGCCGCGCGCGCGGCGTCCATCGCGCGCGTGAACACGAAGAAGAAGGCGTCGCCCTGCGTGTCGACCTCACTTCCGCCGTGCAGGGCGCAGGCCTCCCGCAGCAGCCGCGAATGGTCGACCAGCATGCGGCCGTAGGCGCCACGAAGGTGGCGCAGGTGGCCGGTCGAGCCCTCGATGTCGGTGAACAGCAGCGAGACCGTTCCGCGTGGCAGGGCAACGTCGCGCCTCGCCATACCCAGAGCCAATGACCCGGACATGCGACCACGCTACCACGGCTAACTGCACCACAACCAATGCCGCCCCCTACGACGCCGCCCGCAAGGCGTATCCCACCCGACCCAAGCAAGCCGCGCTGACAGGATCTGCACCGGACAAAGAACAAGTCCACGAGGCAAGGCGCATACGCCCCCGGCTTTGATCATCGCGCATGTTGGTGGATTTGGGAGAGCGTTAAGGGTGAGGACATTCGGCCGATGACCAGCGAGCAGCGGCGATCCGCTATATCTATAAACCGATCGGCGGTCCGCCGACTCGCTCACCTGGTCGCGCTTTATCCTTCGGCCCTTCCACGTCGACCGAGCTCGTTTACAGCTGCTCCCAGCGGCCGCTCTCCACTTCCCACTGCCCACTGCCCAGCGATCGGCCGAGTCGGGGAAGAGAGGATGAGCACGCCCGACGGGCCAGCCACCGGGCGTGCTGAGGTACGGCCTACTGACGCCAAGCCCCCACAGTTGATGCGATGAGGACAGCCGCGCCGGCCAAGCCAATCAGCCGAGCCTTGAAGCGATAGGTGATGCTGGTCATGTTCGGTTCCTTTCGGTCGGTACGATTCCTGTGGAATCCGGTATGGCGATGGTGCGCTCGGGTGGTAAGGCGCTGGTTAGTCCGTGGTTCGGCTGCGAACTCGAACAGAGGAAGCGTCTACCAAGGCAGACGTTCGATCGGACTCCGCCTGCCCTACGCCGCCACGGTGGCGGGATCCGTGCATCGTGCATTCGGCAGATCTGAGCAACGCTTCGCTGATAGGGGTAACGGTCAGCCGCTGCGATTGCGTCGTCGAGGGTGTCCACCGTCCACGGGATAGAGCGCAACTCCGGCCGATTCGCCGACACCGGACCGACGACGCGGCGGCGAAGCACACACCGCGGGAGCATATTTCCCATGGTTATGCGGATCTCGCTTCGTCCTAGCTCGGGATCCCATTTCGCATTGTTATGCGCATCCTGCATAAAAAAAGGCCTCCCGCTAAATCTGAGAAACGGAAACTTTTGTTCCTAGAGGTGGGCCATGGCTTTTTCGCAGCGCGGCGTCGGTTGGCAACCCACCCCTCCCTCGTGGTGGGCGCCGCGCCTGTGGCATAGGCGCCATGACTGCGGCTTCACGGCGCAACAGGCGCGGGCAACGCGGTAGTAGTTGACGGCCACAGTGCCACGGTTCCTACCGGTGTAGGCTTCGCCGGCCACGAGGCGCAAGCGGTCGTCTGGGTCACAATCCGCTTCGCGTCGACGCGGCCGAGCTGCGCGAACGCGATCCGGCCATGATCATGCACCTGCGGATCGGCGTCAACAGGGCGAGGCGCTGATCGCGCTGGACGCCGGGCACGACGAACAACTCGCTCATCAGCTGCTCAAACGCGCCCACACGGAAGCTCCGCGCCATAGGCCACGACCCCTTCATCCTCACCGGGCCCGCGGCCACGTTGGACCGGCGGATGTGGCTGCTTATGTCCTGCGTCGCGAAGAATCTGACGCGGGAAGCGTGCGCTGGGTTTGCGCTCCCGCGACCGCGAGGCTCCCACGATTAGCCTACTTCCACTGCGCCGCAGCAACGTCGTGTGCACGCGGCACGTCGACGGAGTAGGTTCCGGTTCTTCGATCACCGAAAAAGCTACCGCAACGCGGTTCGAACGGTCGAACTCGGCGACTTCATGGCAAACGGCCACCGACTGTACGTGAGTACCCGGACACTCCCGCCGCAGGGAAATCGCTAGTTAGCAACTCCCTTACTAGATCGATAAGCCTCGACAACACAAGGGCCGCAATAATACGTCTGCTTGCGAGCCACCATCGAATGTGAGAGGCTGTGTTCTCCGAGCGCCCTGGGGAGGGAGTTCTGATGCTCCGCATCTTTTTTTATGCGTGCCGCGCACTGGTCGCCGTAGTAGGTGTGATGCTTTTCTTGGCCGTAACCGCGTCCGCTGACACGAGGCGGTGGTCGCAGACTCCACCGCCCGACTTCTTTTTTGGTTCCGGGATTGGGTTCACGGACGGAGCTGGTTCATCCGTTTCGAATCTATGGGCGGTCGGTGAGAACAATGCGGATCTGGAGACGCCGATCGCGCAGCGATTCAACGGCGTCTCATGGACCAGCATCTCGCCTAAGGCGGGACTTTCCTCCGACGACGGCGGCCTGCTTGGTGTCGCTGTGCTATCGGCGTCGAGCGTTTGGGCGGTCGGTTGGCAAGACACGGGCGTGCTGGTCGAGCATTACAACGGCGACGGTTGGACCGCGTCGCGAGTGCCATCGTCGGTTCCCGGCAGCGTTCTGAATGATGTCGCGGCGTTGACGTGGCGTCGTGCCTGGGCGGTCGGGGCGACCGATCAAGGCGCCTCGCTGATCCTCCGGCACAGCGCACAGGGGTGGCGCGTCGTTCACACCCGTGGCAATTCCGCGCTTACTGGTGTCGTTGCCCTAGCGCGGCAGAATGTTTGGGCGGTTGGCCGCGACGGTCTCGTCGAACACTTCAACGGGACCCGCTGGGCGAGGCGATCGACACCGCTTGGAAGTGAGGTCGACTTCACGGCCGTCGCTCGGGTGCTTGGGACACGCCACCTGTGGGCCATCGGTACCAGCCGGGCGAGCGGGGATCCTGCCGCTGTCTACTTCAATGGTCGCCGGTTCGTGACCAAAACACCACTCGCGGGCGGGTCACTGATCGCTATTGGCGCGTCGAGCAGATCCGATGTCTGGGCCGCCGGCCGCACGGGCGCCGGCCTCGGGTTCGCCGAGCATTGGAACGGCGAGCGCTGGACGATCGCCAGCAACACCGATCTCACGGCCGGAGCCATCCGATCGATCAGCCTGATCACGAACAGCCGAAACTTCTGGGCAGTCGGCACGACCATCGACGGGAACTTCGGCCCGTTCGCCGCGCTCTACCTCAACTAGGCGGCGCCAGCCCGCGCCTGTGGAGGACACAAAGAATGCATTTCCATAACGGGAGTCTCTGGGTGCTTAGCGGTCGCGTGGTCGGAATCCTTCACTCGCGGCGCTTTCGGTGGGCGGGTGTGTCTCTCGCCTTGTCGGTGGTAGGTCTGCTCTCGTTCGTGCTGCCGGCGTTTGCGGCACCCGACTTCACGTTTACGCTCAGTCCGTCGTCTCAGACTTTGCAGCCCGGGGGCAGCGTGTCGTATGCGGTTGGCGTGGGTTCCGTCGACGGGTTTACCAACCCGGTCACGCTAAGCGCGACGGGTCTGCCAAGCGGCGTCACCGCCTCGTGGTCGAAGAACCCGGTGACCCCGCCGGAGACGTCGATCCTGACGTTGTCGGCGGACTCGAATGTCCCAACGGGCACGTTCAGTTTCGGTGTGCAAGGAACGTCCGGGGCTATAACCAGGCTGGCGAACGGGCAGGCGACGGTCGCGATCGGCTTGTTTCCGATCTGCTACGGCTCGCTCAGCGGCACAGTCTTCGACCAGAGCAACACGAAGCTGACCGGTGCAACGGTGTTCTTCAACGGGAGCCAGTTCAGCACCGGTGCTGATGGCACCTACCATTTCGATCACATCCAGTTGGGCGAAAACAACGGCGCGGTGCAGCTCGGCGTCGTCGCCCAGGATGACCCGCCCAGCGGTATCAGCATCGGCTCGTACTGGTCGCAGTCTAAGGAGCCGGTGCTGGCCGGGTGCGACCAGAACGTCATCCAGGACTTCCACCTGACGGAGGTGATTCCGGCCATCGTGTCGGGAAGGATCGTTGAAGGCACGCCCGATCCGAACGACTACTCGCACGTGATCCCAACCTCGACGCCGATCGACGCCGCGAACCCGTTCATCTTCAACCATGTGAGCGGCCAGTCTGGCCCGGACGGCAGCTACCAGCTGACCTTCGCGACTGCCGATCAAAACGCGACACTCACAGACCAGACACTCATCGTCGACAGTCCTGACCTGCCACCGCGACACGGCTACTGGCGAAACAGCGCCGACCTGGGCGACATCGCCGCCGGGCAACACATCGTTCAGGACGTCGCATTGGTGAAGCAGTGTACGGCGAGCATTTCTGGCCACGTCATCTACGCCGACACGCAGGCGGACGCCGCGGGGGTCAATGTCGGCGCGTTCAACGGCGCTCACACCGACTTCATCGACTTCGGTGCAGTCACCACCGATGCGAACGGGAACTACACGATCCCAGAGATCCTGCTCGGGCACAACAATGAGCCGACACTGGTAAGCGTGGAAGCGGTCAAGTCAGGCTACAACGACTCGGGGCTTGAGACATCGCCGACCCCGATCGGCTGCAGCGATAATTTTTCCGCTCCGACGATCGAACTCGCACCACAGGCAGGGCCTACGTTCGGGGCGATCACCGGGCGCGTCACCGACGTCGACACGGGTGCCGGCATCCCGAACACCACCGTTGGCATCTTCAACTGTAGCGAGTTCCCCGCCTATGACAACGACTGTGCTGACGTGACCGACGCGAACGGATTCTACACCTTGCGCAAGGTACTCGTCGGCAGCGAGGGCGGGCCGTCGACCGTGACTTTATCTATGAGCGCTGAAGCGTCCGGGTATTTCGACTATTTTCATAACAACGATGGCACTACGACCGTCACGTCGGGAGCCACCACGCAGAAGAATTTCCAGCTGCTGAAACAGCAGTTCGGCGAGGTCGCCGGCACCGTCCGAGACCAGATCACCCACCAGGTGCTGGCCAATGCTGAGGTCGGCGGCGGCGTCACATTCGGCGGGTGCGTCGGCCCAGAAGCGCTGACCGACAACGCGGGCCATTACCACGTGGGTGGGATTCCGCTTGACTACCCGAACGTCCCCACATCGGTCACGCTCTGTTTCACTGCGGCCGGGCACTGGTACACGCTGGGAACGGCGACGGTTCATACCGGGGCGGCCGCGCAGCTTGACGCCGACCTGTTGCCCGTCTGCGCCGGCGGGACGATCCACGGCACCGTCTACAACATCAAGACCGGTGATCCGATCGCGGGAGCCTTCATAAATCTCAACGGCGGGTTGGGGCAGGCGACAACGAACGCGAACGGCGAGTTCACGCTTACCGATGTTCCGGTCGGCTACGGCAACGCGCCAAACGACGTGACCGTGACCGCGAGCGCGCCCGACTTCAACTCGAACACCGTCACCGTCACCGTGTTCTGTGGCGCCTCGATCACGCTCGACTACGGGATCACGCACGTCGGCGCCGTCGAGGGGTATGTCACGAACTCGACGACGGGCAATCCGATCGCCAATTCACCCGTTTTCGGCGAATGGGGAAAGAGCACTACCACCGACGAACACGGCTACTACAAGTTCGTGAACGTGCCGGTCACGGTGGACGGCCAAGCCCGAACGTGGCACGTGACGGCCTCGCCGGAAGGTTTTGACCCACAGACTAAGAACGTCATAGTCGAACCCGGCAAGACGGCACGGCTCGACTTTCAGTTCGGCGCGGTCGCGCCCGGCCACATCATCGTCAAGGAGCAGACCATCCCGGCGAATGACCCTGCCAGCTTCTCCTACGGCGGCGACGTGACCGGCTCAATTCACAACGGCCAGACGCTCTCCGTGGACGTCGCTCCCGGCACCTACCACACCATCCAGCAACTGCCAGCCGGCTGGGATCTGCAGTCGATCAGCTGCGACGCCACGGGAAGCAGCGGCAACACGCAGACCAAGACGGCGACGATGACGATCGCCTCCGGCCAGACGGTCACCTGCACGTTCAAGAACGTTAAGCGTGGCAGCGTTATCGTCCGCGAACGTACGCAGCCTCTCGGCGCGGCCGGATCGTTCACCTACACCGGCAACGTGATCGGAACGATCAGTGATGGCGGGTTGATCACCGTATCGAACCTGTCCGCGATTGGTGCGCCGACCTATACGGCGACTCAGGCCGATCCGACGCCCGGGTTCGACCTCACCGCGGTCAGCTGCAACGACGCTTCAAGCGCTCATCCCAGCAGCGGCTCGACGCTGACGCGCAGCGCCCAGTTCCGACTCGACCCGGGCGAGACGGTCACCTGCACGTTCACCGACATCAAGCGGGGCACGCTGACTATCCGAAAGACGCTGAACGGCGCAAGCCTGGCCGGCTTGGCCGTGCCACAGACGTTCAGCTTCCAGCTTCGAAGCGGCGCGTCCGCGACCGCGACCGGAACGCTCGTGGGGTCGGTGAATGCGACAACTGCCAACGGCGGCGTTGTCAGCTTCCAGACGAAGCTGGTGGCGAACGCTGCCTACCAGGTCTGCGAGACGGTGATGCCAGGTTGGAACACAAACTTGGCGTCCCCGTTCGTTCTCTACGACCCAGGCGGCAGTAACAGCACTGTTTGCACCGCCACCAGCGTCACGCCGGGCCAGGCGCGGACGCTCGCGGTCGACAACAGGCCGCCGCCCGGCGGGCGACCGCTGACCATCGGCTTCTGGAAGAACTGGGCGTCGTGCGCATCGTCGAGCAAAAACAAGAAGCCGGTGCTTGATCGGACAATGGCTGCAGCCGAGCCGGCAGGGATCACGATCGGCACGCTCGTCATGCACGGCAGCGCGTCAAGACCCGACGTCGCGCCGGACTGCCTCAACGCGGTGCGGCTGCTGAACAAATCGCGGATCGATACCGGCGCGAAGATGGCTTCAGACGCGGCATTCAACTTGGCGGCCCAGATGCTCGCCGCCCGCCTGAACGTCGCCGCCCAGGCGATCACCTGCGCGACGTCGACCACCGCGATCGCGAACGCCCAGAACCTTCTGGCAACTGGGCACTTCAACGGAAGGACACACGACAACCTCTCCAACGCGCAGACCGCGCAAGCGAACAATCTCGCAACGACGCTGGACCACTACAACAACGGTCTCCTGTGCTAGTCACGCCCCCAACAACCCAGGACCTGCCGCGCGTCGTGGGTCGTGATCTTGACCGCCGTCTTTTCGTCGACGGGTTCCCGGCAACGGTCGCAGAAGGGACGAGGCATCGTCATGCCGCTGTCATCGGCATGAACGCGTTCGCACTCCACTACGAAGTGGGATCACGATGACCGGCGGCGCATTCGAGGCGCTCGATGAGCTTTCGAGCACAGCTACGTCGACGCGTTCGCCAAGCTCGACGCGGCGCTGCTTCTTCGCCAGCCGGAACGCTTTCGCGCCCTACTAGCCCCATTTACCGATCGGAGAAGATCACTAGCGCCGGATGTGGCGACGATCAGCTGCCGAGTGAGCCTCTCCCGTCGCATCGTGGTTGACGGCCGTCGCGAGTCGTGGAACTGTTGGTGCTGGTTTTCCTCTGTACTTGGCGCCTGGACATGCGGTCTACCTAAGTGAGCTGCCCCACGAGGGCCACCCCGAGGGGCAGACGGTACGGGGGCCGACGCGAAGGAGTTCGCAGAGGACAAGCCGGTGGAGTGCCCGTCGGTGGCGGCTCCAATCAACCGATCAACTGGCGCGAAGCGCGGCTTCGAGTTCGAGTGGATACCGCCAGTAGTCCCGGGTTCTTGGTCGTAATGACCGCCTAACGCGCCTCCACGACGTCGAACCCCAGTCCGGTGACTGTGATGTCCTCACCGGCGAGGGTGCAGGAACCGTTGGTGCTGACAAAGCCGGCCGCCCCATGGTGTGCGATTGTCGATCCGCCGGGCGGTTCGAGGGTTAGCGCCGGCGGGAACGGCGAGCCGGTCAGGCCTGCCGTCGACAGGCGGAGCCGCCGCGTCTGGCCTAGCGGCACGGTGATAGGCGTGGGCAGTAGAAACGCGGTGCGGTCGTCGATCTGGATTTGCGCTGATACTGGCACGCCCGCCCGATGGCTGCCGTCGGCGGCCGTGCAACTGGTGGGGGCAGTGAGGGTGATGGAGCCGGGGATCAGCTCCTGGTCGGCGTCGGCCGGCTGATCCCATGTGCTCTTAGTGAAGGTTACGTTGCCGCCGCCGTCGACCGAGCTGAGACGGAACCGCTCGACTACCGCGGCGCCGGCCGCCCCGGCCTGCGACCAGGCGATGCGGTTCCAGCCCTTCGGGCAGGTGACACTCTGTGCCGTATCCAACAGTTGCACCGGCTTTGTGGCGGTGGTCGCCTTCTTCCAGCACGCGACGAGTTCCCCGCCGCTAGTTGGAATCGCTGCGTAAGCGACGCCGGCCGCGGACGCAACCGCCGCCCCGATCGCCGCACCGACGATTAGTCCACGCTTCTGCATAGCTCCCCCTGTGAGTCGGCCGGGGCGCATCCTTTCATATCCCAGCAACAAGGACGTGGCGCTGCAAGTCGTCGTTGATCTCGGTGAGACGACGTTTCTGGACTCATCCGTGCGATTGCGCGCGCGCCGCTTCGGCCCAGCTGGGCGCCCGCCGGGTGGAGCGAGTAACGGCCGCAAGCCGGCTGATCGTGCGCTTGAAGCATTTGCCCCCGCGCAAAAAAGCGGGGTGAGTTCAGTCGCCGGGCAGCCATCCCTTGCGGTACTTGACCCAGCGCGACCTGGGCAGGTCGGCGTAGACCTCGGCATACGCCTCGGTTGGCTTCCGCGTTTCGCGCTCTACGCTGGCCCCAAACCGTGCCGCGACGTCGGACACGAGATACACGACGCCGCCACGGCCGCGAGCGCCCACTGCCACCACCACTGCCGGGCTGTGCCCGCTGCCAACGATGACATGCTCGGTGCCGGGAGGGCAGTGGAAGTAATCCCACGTTTTCAGTCGTCGCTCTTGGCCCTCGACAATCAGCAGGCACTCACCGGCGACGACGAGGAACCCCTCCTGAGCGGCTTCGCGGTGGTACATGCCAAGCGCCTGGCCGGGCGCAAGCACGCTGATGTTCACCCCGAGCTGGCGAAATCGCCGTTTGCCCTCGAAGGTGCAGTAGACGCCGAGCCGGCCTTCGTCACGCCATCGCGACTCACGGGCATTGACAACGAACCAGCCATCAACGTCGGCAACCAGTCCGTTCTTGGTCATCCGCAGTGGAGCTTCTTCAGGGGCCACGACCAGTACTCTGGCGAACCGGCAATCGACGCGCAAGACCCGACAGTCCGTAACACGCGTCGGCGCCCTTCGCGGTCGCCTACGGCGTGCGAAGGACGGGGCGGGTCGCCGGCAGGCTGCTGGGCGGCTCATCGATGGGGGTGGCCCGCCGGCGGCGAGCTCCATCCAGCCACCGGCGGGCCATTGCAGAACCGGGGGGGTCGGGCCTCCGCTTCGTGTGTGGGCACGTCGCGGCTAACGGGCCGACTCTCCGAGCCGATCCTAGCTGTTGGTCAAGTCAGCCGCCTACCTCCAAAGCTGGCGGCAACGACGGTTATCCCAGATCCGGTTCACCGGCCTCCGTGGCCGCTCGTGGTCGGACGAGACCGGACGCAGCGAGACGCGTACGCTCCGCGCGGACGTCTACGTCTTCGCCGTTCACATCTGCATGACTCCCGACGACTATGACCACTTCAACCTCGATCAGTGGGAGTTCCACGTCATGAGCCGGCACGCGCTCGAAGAAGTCGGCAGCAGGTCAATCGGACTGAGCACCCTCGCATCGTCCGGTGCGCAGGCGGCGACCCTCCGCGACCTCCCTCACGCAGTGGAACAAGCCGCGGCCGAGAACGAACAGCCGAGGATCGCTGACTCTTGACTCGCCTCAACTCGATGTGCGAGCCCATCCGCCGACGCCGATCCAACCGCGACGACACCCGTCTCCTCCCTCTGTCCGACCGCGAATGATCCGGCTCGTGAGTTGGAACCTCGCCGGCCGCGACCTCCTCGGCGATCTCGACGGCCTTGGGGCTGACGTTGCGCTCCTCCAAGAGGCCTGCTTGCCAAGCCCAGGTTCCGCGCTTGAAGTCGTGCCGGCTGACCCGAGGACGTGGTGGACGGTGGGCTGGGAAAGGCAACGTCGCAAACGGCGCACAGCGATGATCCGTCTGTCCGACCGGGTCGAGTTCGATTCGCGCCCGACCGTCGCTGTCGACGCCGTGAAAGGCGAGGCGGACTTGGTGGTCAGCCACCACGGCACGATCACGGCAGCCGACGTCAAGGTCGGCGGGCGGACAGTCTTCACAGCGGTATCCGTCTACGCCCTATGGCAGAAGGCCCCGAAGATCATCTTCTCCGACGGTTCGGCACATCGCATCCTCTCCGATCTCTCTGCACTGATGCCCACGCCCCACCATCAACTGATCGTCGCGGGCGACTGGAACATCCTCTTCGGATATGGCGAGCTGGGCCGCTCGTACTGGAAGGATCGTTACGGGACGGTGTTCGATCGAGCGGAGGCGCTCGGGCTAAGGTTCGTGGGGCCGCGGCATCCGGACGGTCGACAAGCAGAACCGTGGCCCGACGAGCTGCCGGAAGGCAGTCGCTGCGTGCCGACGTTTCACCACAGCCGGCAGACACCGGCAACGGCACTCGACAGCTCGACTTCGTATTCGCGTCGCGATCGCTTGCGAACGCCGTTCGCGTGCGTGCCATGAACGCGCCCGATGAATGGGGTCGAAGCGACCATTGTCGTGTCGTGATCGACGTGGATGTTTGACGCTTCTCGATCGCGGAACACGCTGTTGGAGTCCCGCTCGTCGCGTGGTAGGCGTTCGAGGTGGACGATCTTGCCGTCGAGGTCGACGATGCTGGTGCAGTGGGGGTGCCAGTCGGCGAGCTGGCAGCCCGGGCAGGCTGTCCTTGACAACGCGATTGGGCCGGTGCAGGATTGGCCTCCGGGGCTTGCCCCTACACGAGAGAGTGGAGGCAGAGATGCGCAACATCGCTGTGGCTGCCAGTCTGATCGTCGCCCTCGCCGGTTTCGCCGCCAGCCCGGCCGCCGCCAATCCGCCGAAGGTCGCCACTGGAACCTCGTCGTTGCTCAGTGACGAATTCACACCGATCCGTAATGCGGGCGCCAACGGCTTCTTCCGTGAGCACTCAAGCCAGTCATACGCAGGCGACCTCGTCGGCGTGGCCAGCGACGACGACGTGTTCGTCGCGCACGGAGACTACTTCCACGCGCATGGCATCGAGACGTGTACGCACTGCATGATCGGCGGGCGTGCTGGCGGCTTCACAGCGGTCTTCAGCTACAAGGGCGTCTCGGACGCAACCGGGTTCACCTATACCGGCCATCTGACCTTCCTCCGTGGCACCGGCGGCTTGAGCGGTCTGCACGGGCAGGGCACATTCTCGGGGAACGAGACAGGCACCAACCACTACTCATATAGCTACGTCTTCACCCCATAGCGTCGGCAGGGCATCGTCACCGTTGGCGGCCCCTGCAGGCGGCCGGTCTACGAGCTCGTAGCGGAGTGACGTCGGCGGCGGCGGCTAGCCCCGGCACTGCAACGCACCGTGGGTTCAGGATGGGCCAGATCGGCGTCGCCGCCGACAAAGGCAGCATCGCACGTTCGATGCGCGAGCGCCACTGGTCGTGTTCTCAGGGCGTCACCACCGGCGGCCCGGAGGCGCTTTGCAACCCCTGTGCAACCCCGCCGCGCGCCGTGAGGCGTTGTTAGGCGGTGCGCTGCAGGGTGGTGACTTGTACGAAACCCCTGCATATCAGGGTGTTACGGGGTTGAGCGGTGCGGCACGGTGTGGGGTCGTACCTGCTTTGGGAGCAGGGGGTCGCGAGTTCAAATCTCGCCGTCCCGATTAGGGTCGCATACCGTATAATGAAGCCGTTAGTTGGCCTCTT
>C688J35102_120989666_pt1 | contig 12508 bp, 10 predicted proteins | sample HopSoiMetagenom2_FD_35102 | JGI IMG/M metagenome (IMG submission 35102)
CCCGGCCTTCTGCTAGAGAGGACTGAACGCGAAGGCAGGCGAGCCTGCGGCAGCCGCCGCTGCCGGCAGTTTCGAACATCGAGGTTAATGAGGGCTGAACGCTTGCGCCAAAGCCTGAAGCGAAGCCGGATGAGAGCGGGATATGTCGGTTAAGAAGAAGCCCCTGGTCGTCGTCACGCGCAAGCTGCCGGACTCCATCGAGACCCGCATGCGCGAATTGTTCGACGCGCGGCTCAATCTGGACGACGAGCCGATGACGCCCGAGCAGATCGCGGAAGCGGTGCGCACCGCCGACGTGCTGGTGCCGACGGTGACCGACGAGATCACCGAGGAGATCCTGAAGCAGCCGGACGTCAAGCTCAAGCTGATCGCCAATTTCGGCAACGGCGTCGACAATATCGACGTCACGGCCGCGCATGCGCGCGGCATCACCGTGACCAACACGCCGAAGGTGCTGACCGAAGACACCGCAGACATGACCATGGCGCTGATTCTGGCGGTGCCGCGCCGCCTGATCGAGGGCGCCTCGATCCTGACCGAGGGCAAGGACTGGCCGGGCTGGTCGCCGACCTGGATGCTCGGACACCGCATCGGCGGCAAGCGTCTCGGCATCATCGGCATGGGCCGCATTGGACAAGCGGTGGCGCGGCGCGCCCATGCCTTCGGCCTGCAGATCCATTATCACAATCGCCGCCCGGTGGCGCCGCGCATCGCCGACGAACTCGGCGCGACCTATTGGGAAAGCCTCGACCAGATGCTGGCGCGGATGGACATCATCTCGGTGAACTGCCCGCATACGCCGGCGACGTTCCATCTTTTGTCGGCGCGGCGGCTAAAGCTGATCCGCAAGGACGCCTACATCGTCAACACCGCGCGCGGCGAGGTGATCGACGAGGACACCATGACGAAGCTGATCGAGCAGGGTGAGATTGGCGGCGCCGGGCTCGACGTGTTCGAGAACGAGCCCGCGATCTCCCCAAAGCTGGTGCGGCTCGCCAAGGCCGGCAAGGTTACGCTGCTGCCGCATATGGGCTCCGCCACCATCGAGGGCCGCGTCGAGATGGGCGAGAAGGTGATCATCAACATCCGCACCTTCCTCGACGCCCACAAGCCGCCGGACCGCGTGCTGCCGAACATGTTGTGAGGTGATCGAGTAAATCGCTTAAGGGATGGGGCGAGGTAGTGCTGTCTGGTCTTAACCGGCTGAATATGCTATGGTCAACGGATGACTACGATCGAAGAAATCGAACGGGCTGTGGAGCGTCTGGAAGGCGACGACTTCGCGCGCTTCCGCGATTGGTTCGCGCGGCTGGAGGCTGACCGGTTTGACCGCGCGATTGAAGCTGACATTAAAGCCGGCAGACTCGACAAGCTCGCCGACAAGGCTCTCGCGCACGCTCGTGCTGGACGCACAAAACCGTTGTGAGACACCGCACCACTCCGGATTTCTGGGCTGCATACGAGCAGTTGCCTGAAGAGGTCCGCCGTGTCGCCGATAAGAACTTCAGATTTTTGCAGAGAGATCCTCGTGATCCGTCCCTGCATTTCAAGCGCATCGGTCGCTTCTATTCGGTGAGGATCGGACGGGACTTTCGTTCCCTTGCTCTGATCGATGGCGAAGAATTGTTGTGGTTTTGGATCGGCAGCCACGCCGAGTACGACGCCATATTAAGATCATCTGATCCTACCATCTCCTATTCGCGTCGCTCCCTCCCCTCAAGCGGAAGGACGATAAGCGCTCAAATCCACAATCGTCGGCTTATCCCCATTGAGCGGATTGGCTGGATCGCGCGCGTAGCGCAGCGTCTCGAAGCGCATCGCGCGCGCGTCCACCATCAACAGCCGTCCCACCAGCCCCTCGCCGAACCCCGTGATTTCGCGGATCGCTTCCAGCGCCATCATCGATCCGAGCACCCCGGCCAGCGCGCCGAGCACGCCGGCTTCGGCGCAGGCCGGCACGGTGCCAGGCGGCGGGGCTTCGGGAAACAGGCAGCGATAGGTTGGGTTGAATTCGCCGGCGGCGTTTTTTTCATGCGCGCGGATCGTGGTCAGCGATCCGTCGAACATGCCCAGCGCCGCGGTGATCAGCGGCTTTTTGGCGAAGAAGCAGGCATCGGACACCAGATAGCGGGTCTCGAAATTATCCGAGCCGTCGAGCACGAGATCATAGGCGCCGATCAGCGTCGTGGCGTTCGACGCATCGAGACGCGCCTGGTGGGACACGAATTGCACATGCGGATTGAGCGCGGCAATTTTCGCCGCCGCGCTCTCGACCTTGGGCCGGCCGATGTCGGCGGTGAAATGAATGATCTGGCGCTGCAGATTGGATAGCGCCACCACATCGTCATCCACGACGCCAAGCTTACCTATGCCCGCGGCGGCGAGATACATCAGGGCCGGCGCCCCCAGCCCGCCGGCGCCAATCACGAGCACCGACGCCGCCCGTAGCGCAGCCTGGCCGGGACCGCCCACCTCGCGCAGCACGATGTGGCGGGCGTAGCGTTCGAGTTCGTCTGAGGTCAGCATGCCGTTCCGATGAACCCCCGTCGCGTTGTTGCCGACCAAGCAGATGTGCTTAATTGCGCGTGCGTCAACCGAGGTCTGTCATGAGATCGGCAATCGCTGCAACCCTTGTCATCCTGGCCTCGACTTCAGCGCAGGCGCAAGCCCCGGTGCCCGATGGCCGCATCCGGCCGAAGCCGGTCGCCACCGTTCCGATCCGGCCGGCGCTGCAGACGCCGACCGACACCGCCAACGCTATGGCCCAGGCGGAGCGACAGGCGATCCAGTCGGACCTCGCCTGGCTCGGCCATTACAACGGCGCGATCAACGGCGAGGTGTCCGAGCGCATGGTGGCCGCCATCAAGGCGTTCCAGAAGGACCGCGGCGGCAAGCAGACCGGCGTGCTCAATCCACAGGAGCGCGGCGCGCTCGCCGAAGGCGCCAGGAAACGCCAGGACCAGGTCGGCTGGAAGATCGTGTTCGATGCCGGCACCGGCGTTCGACTCGGGGTGCCGGCAAAACTGGTGCCCCAGCAGTCCAGCGACGCCAACGGCGTCAAATGGACCTCGCCTACCGGCACTATCCAGATTCAGATGGTGAGGCGCAAGGAGGCGGCCCCGACTACGGCAAAGCTAGCTGAACAGGAGAAGAAGGAGCCCGCGGGCCGTCGAATCGATTACAGCGCGGTGAAGCCGGATTTCTTCGTGCTGTCGGGCATGCAGGGGCTGAAGAAGTTTTATCTGCGCGGACAGATCAAAGGCGACGAGGTCCGCATCCTCACCATCCTGTACGACCAGGCCACCGAAGGCACCATGGAGCCGGTGGTCGTGGCGATGTCGAGCGCGTTCAATCCGTTTCCGAACGGCGGGCAGGCCGCCGGTCCGCCGCCGCGAAAGACCGTCGAATACGGCACCGGCATCATCCTCAGCGAGGACGGCGCGATCCTCACCGACCGCCAAGTGGTCGATGGTTGCCTTTCGATCGTGGTCGCGGGACATGGCAATGCGGATCGTGTCGCCGAGGACAAGGACCATGATCTCGCGCTGTTGCGCATCTACGGCGCGCGCGGCCTGAAGCCGCTGGCGCTCGGTCCAGGCGCGGCCAAGCCTAGTCTCGAACTCACCGGCATTGCCGATCCGCAGAGCCAGGGCGGCGGCGCGGCGGTGAGCCGCGTGCACGCGCAGGCCGGCGGCGACCTTTCGCTGACGCCGGCACCGGGGCTCGGCTTCTCCGGCGCGCCGGCGCTGGATGCCCAGGGCGTGTTTGCGGGCATGGCCCTTCTGAAACCCATTGTGGTCGCAGGCCCGACCATCACCGCGGCGGCGGCGCAGGCCTCGCTGGTGAGCGCGGATGCCGTGCGCAAGTTTTTAAAGGCCAGCGGCGTCGACGCGACAGGTTCTGCTACAGACGCGAGGGCCTCGGTCGTGCGGGTGATCTGCGTCCGCAAATAGACGCGGGCATCGCCTGAAAACTAGCCGGTCGCAAGGAACCGTCCGGCATTTCTTAACAGTCCATGGGCCTGCGTCACCATCTGCTCGATGATCTCCGCCGCCGGCGCGATGTCGTGGATCAATCCCGCCGCTTCGCCCATGAACACGCCGGCATTGTCGGCATCGCCCGCGCTGAAGGCGCTCCAGTAGCGTTCGTTTTCGGATGGATTGACGGCGGGATCGGTCAAGGTGGTTTCGCGGCCATGCCACCTCGCGACAAAACTGTTCCTCAGCGCGCGCCCGCTGAAGCCCTCGGGCCAATGATAATTGCGCACCAGATCGATCACGCTCGTCTTCACGGTGGCATCTCCGTCGGCGCCGATGATCGCTTGGTGGAAGCCTGCAGGCGTCAAGGCCTCGGTGCTCGCGACCAGCCGCGAACCGATCAGCACGCCGTCCGCCCCGAGCATGAGCGCCGCAGCGAGCGCGCGGCCATCGGCGACGCCGCCGGCCGCCACCAGCAGCGTATCGGGCGCCGCTTTGGCGAGGTAATCCGCGACTTCGCACACCAGCGTAAGGGTCGCGCGGCTGCCGCTGTGCCCGCCTGCCTCGCCGCCCTGTGCGACGATCGCCGCGGCGCCGGCATCGACCGCTTCTCGCGCATGGGCCATCGACTGCACCTGGCAGATCACCGGCACGCCGGATTGCCTGATCTGCGCGGCGAAACCGGCGACCGGTCCGAAGGAGAGCATCACCGCGGCGGGGCGTCGCGCTAGCACCTGGTCGACCAATTCCGGCCGCTGCGCCAGCGACCAGGTAATGAACCCACAGCCGATGCGCGCATTTCCCGCGGCCGAAAACTCCCGCTCCAGCCAGCCGCCGTCACCATAGCCGCCGCCGATCAGCCCCAGCCCGCCGGCATTCGAAACCGCGGCTGCCAACTTCCCGCCGGCGATCATGCCCATCGGCGCGGAAATGATCGGATGTTCGATGTCAAACCGTTCAGTGAGGCGGGTACGTAATCGCATGGGTAGCTCCTAAAACATCACCTTTGGCACTTCGGGCACCAGAACGTCGACCTGCCGTTTTGGGTAAATCGCCGCACCACGCCGCCGCAGCCGGGGGTGGTGCAGGGCTTACCCTCGCGGCCGTAGACCTGGAACGAGTGCTGGAAATGGCCGAGCTCGCCCGTGGTCTGGCGGTGATCGCGCAGCGACGAGCCGCCCGCCGCGATCGCCTGGTTCAGCACCGCGTGAATCGCGCCGACCAAGCGTGCCGCGTGCTCCGTCGGCGCGCCCTTTTTGGTGGAAAGCGTTGCCGCCAGCCGGCGCGGCGAGAGATGCGCGCGATAGAGCGCCTCGCAGACATAGATGTTGCCGAGTCCGGCCACCAGGCGCTGGTCCAATAGCGCCGCCTTCAGGGTGGTCTTCTTGTTGAAGCAGGCGCGCGCCAGCATTGCGGCGTCGAACTCATTGCCCAGGGGCTCCGGGCCGAGGCCTCGCAGCAGCGGCTCTTCCTCGATTCTGTCGCGCGGAAAAATCTTCATGTAGCCGAAGCGGCGCGGGTCGTTGAAGATGACGGTCGCGCCGGAGGACATGTGGAACACGACGTGATCGTGCGCGCGCTGCTCGTTGCGCGGGTGATGGAATTTGCCGGGCGCGCGCTTGTTGCCGCCGGCGATGACGCGAAACGAGCCGGACATGCCGAGATGCATCAACAGCACCTCGCCGGATGAAAGATCCGCCATCAGATATTTCGCGCGCCGCCCGAGGCCGGTCACGGTCCTGCCCTCAAGCCGCGCGGCAAAATCCTGCTGGAACGGAAAGCGCAGATCCTTGCGCCGCAACTCCGCCTTGACGATTTTCGCGCCTTCCATCGCGGGCGCCAGCCCACGGCGGACGGTTTCGACTTCGGGAAGCTCGGGCATTCGTCCTTCACCTTGAGGGATTGAGGTGATAGCGCCATCGGCGGCGGCGCGCTATGGTCTGCCGCGGAGAGAAATCGATGGACCGACCCGGCCAGACCACGCATTTCGGCTATAGCGACGTAGCCTTGGGCGACAAGCAGACGCTGGTGAACGACGTGTTCCACAGCGTGGCGCAGCGTTACGACCTGATGAACGACCTGATGTCGGCGGGGCTGCACCGGGTCTGGAAAAACATCATGATCACCGCGCTCAATCCGCCGCGCGGCGACCGGCCCTTCGTGCTGCTGGACATTGCCGGCGGCACCGGCGACATCGCGTTTCGCGCGGCCAGCGCCGCGGGCCGCGGCTTTCAGGCGAGCGTGTGCGACATCAATCCCGACATGCTGGCGGTGGGGCACGAGCGCGCGGTCGCGCGCCACCTCGAGCATCAGGTCGCGTTCGTCGAAGGCAATGCCGAGGCGCTGGGATTTCCGGACCACCATTTCGACGCCGCCACCATAGCCTTTGGCATCCGCAACGTGCCGCGCATCGATGCTGCCTTGCGCGAGGCCTATCGGGTGCTGAAACCCGGCGGCAGGTTCCTGTGCCTGGAATTTTCAACCGTCGACCTGCCTGGCCTCGACCGGCTGTACGACCTGTTCTCGTTCAACGTGATCCCGCCGCTGGGCCAAGCGGTGACCGGCGACGCCGACTCCTATCGCTACCTCGTCGAGTCGATCCGCCGATTTCCGAAGCCCGCCGCGTTTGCCGACATGATCCGCGCCGCAGGATTCTTGCGCGTCAGCCATCAGACGCTGTCGGGCGGCATCGTGGCGCTACATTCGGGCTGGCGTTTGTGATTTCCGCGCTTACGCATAGCGCGCGGCTGGCGCGGGCCGCCTTCGTGTTCGCGCGCGAGGGCGTGTTCGGCGTGGTCGATCCGTCGCTGGTGCCGCCGCCCGGACAGTTGGCGATGCGGTTGGCGCGGCTGATCGAACGCCCAGGTGCCAAATCCGGTCCGCGGCTGTCGCGGGCGCTGACGCGGCTTGGGCCCGCCTACCTGAAGCTCGGACAGTTTCTGGCGACGCGGCCGGATGTGGTCGGCGTCACCATGGCGCGCGACCTCGAAAGCCTGCAGGACCGGCTGCCGCCGTTCTCGCAACAAGAAGCCGAAGCCGTGATCGCGCTGTCGCTGGAACGCACCGTGGCGCAGGCCTTTGCGCATCTCGGCCCCTCGGTTGCCGCAGCCTCGATCGCGCAGGTGCATCGCGGCGAAACCGAGCGCGACGGCGTCCGCAAACCCGTCGCGGTGAAGGTGCTGCGGCCGAACGTCGCCGCGCGGTTCCGGCGCGACCTCGCCGACTTCTTCTTTGTCGCGTACAACGCCGAAAAATATTCCGCGGAAGCGCGGCGGCTCCGGCTGGTCGAGATCATCAGGACGATGTCGCGGTCGGTGGCGATGGAGATGGATCTACGGCTGGAGGCGGCGGCGCTCTCCGAGATGGCGGAGAACACCCGCGACGATCCGGACTTTCGCGTGCCCGCGGTCGATTGGGACCGCACCACCCACAATGTGCTGACGATGGAATGGATCGACGGCATCGCGCTCTCAGACCATGCCGGCCTCGCCGCGGCGAACGTCGACCTTCGCGATCTCGGCCGCAAGGTGATCCAAAGCTTTTTGCGCCACGCGCTGCGCGACGGCTTTTTCCACGCCGACATGCATCCGGGCAATCTGTTCCTGGACGAAGCCGGACGGCTGGTGGCGGTGGATTTCGGCATCATGGGCCGGCTCGGCATGAACGAGCGGCGCTTCCTTGCCGAAATCCTGCTCGGCTTCATCACCCGCGATTACCGCCGCGTCGCCGAGGTGCATTTCGAGGCCGGCTACGTGCCGTCGCATCACTCGGTGGAGAATTTCGCGCAAGCCATCCGCGCCATCGGCGAGCCGATCCACAACCGCACGGCGGAAGAAATTTCGATGGCGAAGCTGTTGACGCTGCTGCTGGAGGTCACCGGCCTGTTCGACATGCGCACCAGACCGGAATTGATCCTGCTGCAGAAGACCATGGTGGTGGTCGAGGGCGTGGCACGCTCGTTCGATCCAAGGCTCGACATCTGGAAGATCGCCGACCCCGTGGTGCGGGAATGGATCGAGCGCAATCTCGGCCCGGTCGGCCGCATCGAGGGCGCGGTGGCGGGCGCCGGCGTGTTCGGCCGCGTGATCTCCGACCTCCCGCAGATCGCGGCACGCACGGTCACCGTGCTGGAGCAGTTCGAGACCATGACGCGGGAGGGATTGACGCTCTCTCCGCAAACCATCGCCGCACTCGGTCGCACCGAGGGCAGCAAGAACCGCTGGCGCACCGTGGCGCTGTGGATCATCGCCATAACCTTCATCGGCATCCTGTTTGCAGTTCGTCGCTTGGCGATTTGATTGCATTGCAGTCACAATGTGCTAGCATTGCCTGCATAACTGCGCGGATTCTTCTATGGCGAGCCTGACCATTCGTAGACTGGACGAGGCCATCAAGGCCGAGCTTCGGCTGCGCGCAGCCCGTAACGGCCGCTCGGTCGAGGACGAGGTGCGGGTGATCCTGCGCGAGGCGTCACAGGATCGCCCCGGGTTTGCCGCAACGCCGTCGCCAAGCCCCGCACGCCCACCGCCGGCCCTTTCCGGCGCACAAAAACGCGTCACCCTGATCATCGGCGGCGGCATCGCCGCCTACAAGGCGCTGGACCTGATCCGCCGGCTGAAGGAGCGGCAATGCGCCGTGCGCTGCGTGCTGACCAGGGCCGCGCAGCAATTCGTCACGCCGCTCGCCGCCAGCGCGCTGTCGCATGAGCGGTGCTACACGGATCTGTTCGATGCCGAGAGCGAGTTCGACGCCGGCCATATCCGTCTCGCCCGCGACTGCGATCTGATTGTGGTGGCGCCGGCGACCGCGGACCTGATGGCCAAGATGGCGCAGGGCCACGCCGACGATCTCGCCAGCGCGATCCTGCTCGCAGCCAACCGGCCGATCCTGCTGGCGCCGGCGATGAATCCACTGATGTGGAATAACGCTGCGACCAGGCGCAACGTCGCACAGCTTTTGCGCGATGGCGTCACCATGGTTGGTCCCAATGCCGGCGAAATGGCGGAAGCCGGCGAAGCCGGCATAGGCCGTATGGCGGAGCCATTGGAAATCGCCGATGCGGCCGACGCGCTGCTGCGCCCGCCGCACGCGCAACCGCTGCAAGGCAAGCGCGTGCTGATCACCGCGGGTCCGACGCATGAGCCGATCGACCCGGTGCGCTACATCGCCAACCGCTCCTCAGGCAAGCAGGGGTTTGCGATTGCCGCCGCCGCGCAAGCCGCCGGCGCCGAGGTGACGCTGGTGTCCGGTCCGGTCGAGCTGGACGACCCGCCCGGCGTGCGTGCCGTACATGTGGAGTCCGCGCGCGACATGCTGCACCAGGTCGAGGCCGCGTTGCCGGTCGACATCGCGATCTTTGCCGCTGCGGTCGCCGACTGGCGCGTTGCGAATGAAGGCGCGCAAAAGCTCAAAAAGACCGCCACCGGCATGCCGCCGCTGCAGCTGGTGGAAAATCCCGACATTCTCGCCACCATCGCGAAACGACCGGACAGGCGTCCGCCGCTGGTGATAGGCTTTGCCGCCGAGACCGAGCACCTGATCGACAACGCCAAGGCGAAATTAAAGCGCAAAGGCTGCGACTGGATCGTCGCCAACGACGTCTCGCCGAGGACCGGCGTGATGGGCGGCGACCGCAACACCGTGCATCTGTTGAAGCGCGAGGGCGGCGAGATCACCGTGGATTCTTGGCCGGTGATGACCAAGGACGAAGTCGCGGCTGCGCTGATCACCCGCATCGCCGAAACGGTGGCGACATGAGCATCAGGCTGGAGGTGCAACAACTGCCGCACGGCCGGGGCCTGCCGCTGCCGGCCTACCAGAGCGCGGATGCCGCCGGGCTCGATCTGCTGGCCGCGGTTCCAGGTGAAGCACCGGTCACGCTCGGCCTTGGCCAGCATGCGCTGATCCCGACCGGCCTCGTGATCGCATTGCCACAAGGATACGAGGCGCAGGTGCGCCCGCGCTCCGGGCTCGCCGCAAAGCACGGCGTCACCGTGCTGAACGCGCCGGGCACCATCGACGCCGACTATCGTGGCGAAGTCGGCGTGCTCCTGATCAACCATGGGACCGCGCCGTTCACGATAAAGCGCGGCGAGCGCATCGCGCAGATGGTGATCGCGCCCGTGAGCCGGGTGGAACTCAGTGCGGTGACCTCGCTGTCGGGCACCGATCGCGGCAGCGGCGGTTTCGGATCCACCGGCCGCTGACGCGCGCGATTCTTCACCTCTCGCCTGTGGGGAGAGGTGAAAATCGGCATGCAAAAGTTAAGACGCGCGCATTTTTTCCCCGCATCCTTTGCGTTCACGATTCGGACTCTTACCCGGCGACTCCGTAAGGGGATATTGTGCTTCGATTCGCGGACGGCGGCGTAACGCGCCGATTGCGGAGTCGTGCGGTTTGGGGCGGGATATGTCGGGCGTGATCGCTGCGATGCGTCGGACTTTGCTGTCGTGCACATCGCTGGTGCGCGACGGCCTCGCCGGCGTTGCGGCCATGCTGACGGCAACCGCGCCGGCTTGCGCCGACGACTTTGCTTATGCATCCGTCGTCGCAGCCTTGTTCGATTTCAACCGCCAGGAGCTGGCGGTGCTGGCGATCGCGCTGGCGGTGCTCGGCTTTTCGGTGGTCGCCGCGATCCTGTTGATGCGCACGCGCATCCGCGCCGCCGCTAACGAGGTACGGTTGCGCGCCGAGCTGCGCGCGCAGCAGGTCGAAGCCGACCGTTTCCGCGCGCTGCTGTTTGCCGAACCGCAGGTGCTGGTCGCCTGGGCCGCCGGCGACGATCGCCCCGAGATCAGCGGCGACATTTCGCTCCTCACCGCGCAGGATGCGAACCACCCGCCGCAGCGCATTCTCGCCTTCGGCACCTGGCTTGCGCCGGAGCCGGCGCTGCAGATGGAACGCGCGGTCAACGCCCTGCGCGACGCCGGCGAGGGATTCTTGCTCAATCTCACGACTTCCGCGGGCCGTTCCATCGAGGCGATGGGCCGCGCGGTCGGCGGCCAGGCTATCTTGCGCGTTCGTGAGCTCAGCGGGCTGCGGCGCGAGCTCGCCGAACTGACGCTGCGCCACAAGCACCTCTCCGAAGAAACCGAGATGCTGCGCGGCTTCGCCGCCGCGGCGCCCTGGCCGATCTGGACCACGCGCGCCGGTGGCGGGCTGACCTTTGCCAACGCTGCCTATGCGCGCGCAACCGAAGCGGCGAATGCGGGGGACGCGGTGCAGCGCGAGCTCGAACTGCTCGACAGCGGCGACCGCGTCGAGATGGCGCGCGCGCTCAACGACAATTCCGCCTTCACCGCGCGGCTGCCCATCGTGGTCGGCGGCGAGCGTCGATTTTACGACGTGCATGCGCTGAAGGTCAGCGGCGGCAGCGCCGGCATGGCGATCGACGCCAGCGAGGCGACCGCATTGCGCGACGCGCTGGTGCGGATGGCGGAGGCGCACCGCCGCACCCTTGATCAGCTCTCCTCCGGGGTCGCCGTGTTCGATGGCGAGCGCCGGCTCGCCTTCTACAATGATTCCTACCGCCGGCTGTGGGATCTCGACCGCGCGTTTCTGGACGCCAATCCGGATGATTCCAGTGTGCTGGACCGCTTACGCGCCGCACGAAAGCTGCAGGAGCAACCGGACTTCCGCGCCTGGAAGGCAAAGCTGCACGAAGCCTACCGCGCCATCGAGCCGGCCAAGGACACCTGGTACCTGCCCGATGGCCGCGCCATCAGCGTCGTCACCACGCCGAACCCGGAAGGCGGCGTGACCTATCTGTTCGACGACGTCACCGCGAGCCTCGACCTCGAGCGCCGCTTCGACCGCGCCAACCGGATGCAGCGCGAGACGCTGGACAGCCTCGCCGAAGCCGTCGCGGTGTTCGGCTCCAACGGCCGCGCGCAACTGTTCAACCCGGCCTTTGCCAGGATGTGGGGCCTCTCGGCGGAAGCCCTGCTCGAGCACCCGCACATCACCGCGGTCGAGCAATGGTGCAAGCCGCTGTTCGACGATGCCGGCAGCTGGCAAACTCTGCGCGAGGCGATCACCTCGATCGACAACCGCAACCCGGCGCGCCTGAAGCTGGAGCGCAAGGACGGCAGCGTGCTCGATTGCATGACCATGCCGCTGCCGGACGGCGCCACCATGCTGACCTTCCAGGACATCACCGACACCGAAAACGTCGAGCGTGCGCTACGCGAGCGCAATGAGGCGCTGGAGGCCGCCGACCAGATGAAGGTGGATTTCGTCCACCACGTCTCCTACGAACTGCGCTCGCCGCTGACCAACATCATCGGCTTCGCCGATCTCCTGACCGACTCCTCGACCGGACCGCTGGTGCCGAAGCAGGCCGAATATCTCGGCTACATCACCACCTCCACCAAGGCGCTGTTCGCTTTGATCAACAACATCCTCGACCTTGCGACGATCGACGCCGGCGCGATGACGCTCGAGCTTGGGCTGGTGGACATCCGCACCACCATCGAGGCCGCAGCGGAGGGCATCCAGGACCGGCTCGAGACCGACCGCATCGAGCTTCGGAT
>C688J35102_120989665_pt1 | contig 12497 bp, 8 predicted proteins | sample HopSoiMetagenom2_FD_35102 | JGI IMG/M metagenome (IMG submission 35102)
CTCCAACGGACAAGTTCACGTTGCCAATGCGAACCGGTTTGAACCCGGACGCAGCGACGGAAAGTTCGTACGTGCCGACGGGGAGTCCGGACAAATTGTAGAACCCGGCGCCGGTCGTCTCCGTCTGCCGCGTAAATCCGGTGGTGTTGCTCTTCGCGGTCACTTGCGCATTTGGAACCACGGCGCCGGCGGGATCGGTGACCGTACCGTTCAGCGAAGTTGTGCCGACTTCAGATTGAGAAAAGCCGAGCGACGTGGCGGCAAGGGAGAGGATGATCAAAAAACAGCAGCGTAGGACACCTGAAAGCATATCTTCCGACTATAGCCGGGAAAAGTAACAGTGGCGTGACCAGGCCCCTCGAAAAGCGCTGATCGGAAGCGCGGGTTTACAGTAGTCGAGGAAGCAATGAGTAAACCCGACATACGAAAACAGGACTGGGGTCTCGACTCGTCGGGCCAAGCGGTCAGCCTTTATACGTTGACAAACGCAGCAGGTACGGAGGTCAAGATTACGGATTTCGGGGGGCGCATCGTTTCCTTGAAAACCGCCGACCGGAACGGGACCTTTACTGACGTTGTGCTTGGGTTCGACAATCTCGATGGCTATCTGAAGAAGAATCCGTATTTCGGTGCGTTGGTGGGACGGTACGCCAATCGAATCGCGAACGGCAAGTTCGAGCTCCACGGCCACACTTACGAACTGGCTCGCAATAACGGTCCGAATGCGTTGCACGGCGGCTTGCATGGGTTTGACAAGGTGGTTTGGGACAGCCAGGTGATCGATACCGGAGGCGGCCTGGCTCTTGAGTTGCAGTACGTCAGCCTGGACGGAGAGGAAGGCTATCCGGGAATGCTGAAGGTTGTGGTGACGTATAGTCTGAACGAGAAAAATGAGCTCGCCGTCGACTACGGAGCGACCACTGATAAAGATACGGTCCTGAACCTGACCAACCACTCCTACTTCGACCTAAGCGGGCAATTCGCGGGAAACATTCTCGATCACGAGGTCACGATCCACGCCGATCGGTTCACGCCCGTAGATTCTAATCTGATTCCGACGGGCGAGTTGCGCGATGTATCAGGGACTCCGTTCGATCTGAGAACGCCGCGACGAATTGGTGCGCGCATCGATGAGGATGATGAACAGCTGAAGCTCTGTTGGGGGTACGACCATAACTTCGTCCTAAATGGGCAGGGCCTCCGCGCCATCGCCTCTGTTGTCGAGCCGACAACAGGCCGCAAGCTAGAAGTGCTGAGCACGCAGCCGGGTGTCCAATTTTATACGGGCAATCACCTGGATGGCAGTGTCACGGGGAAGGGAGGAGTTGCATACAAATACCGGTACGGGTTCTGTCTCGAGACGCAACATTTCCCCGATTCACCGAACAAGCCTTCGTTCCCGTCAACAGTCTTGAAGCCGGGCGAGCAATTCCACCAGCTTACGATTTTCCGATTCTCTGTCGTGTCGTAGATCTATTGAAGAGTGACGAACCCCATTGCATCCGGGGTCTTCTCGGTCGGAATGGTGTCCAGCACTTTCCAAGTTTCGGGATCGATCCGGTGCACCGTATTGGTCGGCTGATCGCTGAGGTAGACGATGCCTGTAAAGGGATTCACCTCGAGCGAACCTGGATCTTCTCCCAATCCTTCCGAGAGCGATGCGACGATCGCGCGCTGGGCAACGTTGATCTTCCACGCAGCGAGATTGCGCGGGCCGGCAAATCCGGCCCCGTACAGGAATTGGCCGTCCTGGCTGAACTTGGCTACGAATGGCGTTCCAGGAACCGGTATGGTGAAGTCGAGCCTATGATCTGCCGTCCGGAAGAACGCGATTTTGCCTGCAGGGCCGAGGTTTGTCACGAACCACCGCTCATCGGGACTCAGCGTCATCCGCTGATTCTCCCCGTCAGTGGGAAGGACTGCTTCTAGCTGGCGAGTCCTCATATCAAGGACAGAGACATTCTTTGACCGCACGTTGCTCACGAAAGCCTTCTGTTCATCCCGTGTCAGCGCGAACATGTGGGAGGTGTTGGACCCGGTCGAAATTGCACCAACTATGGCCGGCTGAGCGGGATCGATGAGGATCAGAGACTCGGCCACTTCCGCACTTGCGTAGATAGTGCCGGTTTCCTGTCCAACGGTGATGCAATGCGGCCTCAGGTACTTGCCCGTGTCTAGCGAGGCTTGTTCCACTCCCGTCAAGGAGTCAAAAACGTGGACGGTGTGTCCGTGCTCCCCGGGTTTCCCGACGCCCGAGGTCCCATAGATCGGGACGTAAACGGATCGTCCATCTCGCGAGAAGGCTGCCTCGTGCGGATTGATGGTACCTGGGGTAATTGCCTGCGCAACCCTCGTATTCGTGTCGGCATCGTAGACGGTGACTCCGGGCAGATCTTTGCAGACTACGAAGAACAGACGTTTGGGGCGGTAGGGCACGTCAGGCATTTACCAATGATCACCCGAGCCGGGTGGCAAATCGAAAGGGCTAGTCAGCTAGACAGGGTCGCGACTTCTCCCTTCAAAAGCTCGACTTCCGCGAGGATCATTTTCAACACAACCTCGTCGCCTACTTGCGAATTGAGCATCAGGTGATACAGCTCGCGCAACGGCCAGCTTTTCGCGTGGTATTTCTTCACGAAAGCGGCGCGTTCCTGGTCGACCGTGCTTACCAGCTCTTCCGCCTCGCTCCGGCTCTTGCCCTGGGCCATCAGGCGGCGGATTTTCTCCCCGGGCGGGGCATAAACGAAGACCCGGAGGGCGTTCTTGTAGTCGCGGAGATAGTAGGAGCCGCCGCGGCCGACAATCACGCAATTTCCACGATTCGCGATCTCTTTTACGACTGTTTCGAAGAGGCGGAACAACCCCTCGGAATCCAAAAGTTCCAGGTTGGAGCCGGAGAAGCTGGCCTCGTAGCTTCCGCGCATGAATACTTTCAGCAGGCGGTAATAGGTGGGATCCAGGCGCTCTTCCCGTTCCTCGACCGAATGTACGTCGCAGTGGAGGCGCCGCGCGATCTCGCCGGTGATCTCCCGGTCCCAGAGAGACCACCCCAGACGCTCCGCGAGCATCCGGGCGATGGCACCGCCCCCGGCGCCGTATTCCCGCTCGACCGTAATAACGTTGATCAATTTCGCCTCCGCCCGCTGAACATTCTACCCACAGAACGAGTGATTAGCATGCCTGGAACATCTTCGGATGAAGTGATGTTCGATAATTAAAGTTCCAGTGAACACGATGGTAACCGGGTTGAACGGTTCGTGAGCACTCAATTGGCCCGCTAACGCGGTTCTCTCGAGGAAGGTACTAGAGAAGTATGTGGATTGTTCGGCTCGCTCTCCGGCGACCGTACACGTTCGTTGTATTGTCTTTGATGTTATTGCTCCTGGCTCCGGTCGTAGTCACGAGAACCCCCACCGACATCTTTCCTAATATCGATATTCCGGTCGTCAGTATGGTTTGGCAGTACACGGGACTGTCGGCCCAAGAAATGTCGAACCGCATCGTGTACTACAGCGAGCGAATGACCACGACAACGGTCAACAATATCGAACACATCGAATCACAGTCGATGAACGGTATTGCCGTCATCAAAATTTTCTTTCAGCCGCATGCGAACTTGAACACGGCGCTGGCTCAGGTGGCCGCGGCTGCCCAGACCCAGCTGAAGTTCCTGCCGCCCGGAACCACTCCCCCGAATATTCTCAGTTACAACGCCTCAACCGTGCCGATTCTGCAGTTGGCCCTGTCCGGCAAGGGCCTGAGCGAACAGCAACTTTTTGATTTCGGCTCGAATTTCATCCGCACGCAGCTTATTACGGTGCCCGGAACTTCCATCCCGAACTCCTACGGTGGAAAACAGCGGCAGATTATGGTGGATCTGGATACACGGTCTCTGCAGTCGAAGGGTCTGGCCGCGACAGATGTTGTGAGTGCGATCGGCAACCAGAACGTGATCCTCCCAAGCGGAACTACGAAGATCGGTCCGCTCGAATACGACGTCGAGATGAACGGCAGCCCGCGGTCGGTTGCGGAACTAAACGACCTGCCTATCAAAACCCAGAATGGGGCCACCATCTACGTCCACGACGTGGCCCATGTTCGCGACGGCTACCCTCCGCAGACGAACGTCGTCCGTTCCGACGGGCAACGCGGTTCGATGATGACCATCCTGAAATCCGGCAGCGAATCAACGCTGGACATCATCGCCGGAATCCGCAAGATGCTGCCGCTTGTGGCCGCGACGCTTCCCCCCGAACTGCGCATTACGCCGATCGCCGATCAGTCAATCTTTGTGCGAGCTTCCATCAACGCTGTTGTACGTGAGGCGATCATCGCGGCTTGTCTTACGGCGCTTATGATCCTGTTGTTCCTTGGAAGTTGGCGCAGTACGTTGATCATCGCGATCTCGATTCCGCTATCCATCATCTGCTCCATCATTGCGTTAAGCGCACTCGGCGAAACCATCAACATCATGACGCTCGGCGGTCTGGCCCTGGCGGTTGGAATCCTGGTGGACGACGCAACGGTCGAGATCGAAAACATCAACCGAAATTTCGAGATGGGCAAGGAGATCGAGCAGGCGATCCTGGACGGGGCCGCCCAGATTGCCATCCCGGCCTTTGTTTCGACCATCAGCATCTGCATCGTTTTCGTGCCGATGTTCTTTCTGACCGGCGTCGCTCGCTATCTGTTCGTACCGCTAGCCGAAGCTGTTTCCTTCGCCATGCTGGCGTCGTACATTCTTTCGCGTACCATCGTGCCGACTTTGGCGAAATACCTGCTCAGCGGGCATTCTCACCACGATGCGCTGGCACACGCAAACCTGCGCAACCCGTTTACGCGCCTGCAACTTGCCTTCGAGCGAGGATTCGAGAAACTACGCTCCGGGTATCAGTCCATGCTTCTCGGATGCATCCATTACCGTCGTCTGTTCGTATCTTTGTTTTTCATTGGCTGCCTGGCATCGATGGCGCTGGTTCCCTGGCTCGGGCAGGACTTCTTTCCAGCCTCGGACAGCGGGCAGATCAGGATGCACATTCGCGCACAAACGGGCACCAGAATCGAAGAAACAGCAAGACTTTGCGACGTGATTGAGGGGGAGATCCGAAAGATCATACCCGCCGCCGAATTGGAGAACATCCTCGATAACATTGGGTTGCCGTATAGCGGTACGAATACCTCGTACAACAACAACGGCACGATCGGCCCGGCAGACGCAGACATCCTAATCTCTCTCAAACAGGATCATCAGCCGAGTCCGGAGTACGTAACTAAACTGCGGAAGGCTCTCCCGAATCAGTTCCCGGGAACTTTGTTTTACTTCCTGCCGGCGGACCTTGTGAGCCAGATCCTCAACTTCGGACTTCCCGCTCCCATTGATATTCAAGTGCTGGGTTCTAACATGGCGGCGAATCGTGACTTTGCGTCACAGGTGATGCAGCAGGTGAAGTTCATTCCCGGGGTTACGGACGTTCGTATTCAACAGCCTTTCAATCAACCGAAGCTCTTCCTGAATATCGATCGGTCGAAAGCTGACCAGGTGGGGTACACCACACGCGATATCGCCGGGAATGTTCTCGTTTCGCTCAGCGGAAGCTTCCAGACTTCGCCCACTTTCTGGCTGAATCCGCGGACCGGGGTCAGCTATAACATCGTTGCCCAAGCGCCTCAGTACGAAATGGATTCGCTGGGGGGCCTCAGCAACATTCCGGTGACTTCAGCTGGCGATAAGCCGCAGATTCTGGCGAATCTCGCCTCTATTCAAAGAGGCAACGGACTAGCGACCGTCAATCACTATGGGATTGCGCCGGTGATCGATATTTACGGGAACGTCCAAGGCACTGACCTGGGTAGTGTTTCGAAGGAAATCGAACGCATCGTCGATGCAAACCGATCTAAGCTGGTGCGGGGTTCACGTATTGTCGTCCGCGGGCAGATCGACACGATGCGATCCTCTTTCCGCGGTCTGATCGGTGGCCTCGCCTTTTCTATCGTGCTCGTTTACATGCTGATCGTTATCAACTTCCAATCCTGGCTTGATCCGTTTGTGATCATCGCTGCCCTGCCTGCCGCACTATCCGGGATCGCCTGGTTTCTCTTTATGACGCACACCACGTTGAGTGTGCCTGCCCTGACCGGATCCATCATGTGCATGGGCGTCGCAACGGCGAACAGCATTCTGGTCGTCAGCTTTGCAAAGGAACAACTGCCAGATGTTGATACGGCCGCAGACGCAGCACTTCTGGCCGGAGTGACTCGCTTCCGCCCGGTACTGATGACTGCTCTCGCCATGATCATGGGCATGTTACCCATGGCCCTGGGAATCGGCGAGGGTAGCGAACAGAATGCGCCTTTAGGACGCGCAGTGATTGGCGGACTCGTCTTTGCAACCGTTGCGACCCTTTTCTTCGTACCGGTGTTCTTCAGCTTGGTACACGGCAAGCGGAGGGTCGGATAAACCGATGCCGCGCCTTCGTATCCTGATCGGGCTTCTCCTCGCGTGCGCTATCGCCGGTGCGCTTGTGGTGACCGGCATCCTGCCGCGCATGAAGGCGAGAACCGTCCTGCGCCAAGAAACCAACCTCGCCGCAGCGCCGGCCGTCACCATTGTTCATCCGCAACGCCAGGCTGGCGCGCAGGAAATAGTGCTCCCGGGCAACATCCAGGCGTTCATGGATGCCCCCATCTACGCCAGAACGTCCGGGTATTTGAAGAAGTGGTACTTCGATATCGGGTCACGGGTCAGGACGGGCCAGCTGCTTGCTGAAATCGAGAGCCCCGAAGTGGATCAGCAGCTTCAACAAGCGCGCGATGAGTTAGGAACCGCGCAGGCGAATTTAAAACTCGCCCAGCTAACGGCGCAACGTTACACCGATCTCCTGAAATCGGATTCGGTTGCGAAGCAGGACGTGGATAACGCGGTTCAGACTGCCGCGGCTCGAGTGACGGCCGTCAAGTCAGCAGAGGCAAACGTAAAACGGCTGGAAGAGATGGTCGCTTTCGAGAAAATCTACGCGCCGTTCGACGGGGTCGTCACGGCGAGGAACACGGACGTCGGGCAGTTAATCGCGTCAGGTCCCTCCGGCGTCCCGAATCGCGAACTCTTCCATATTGCCGCTATAAACAGATTGCGTGTCTTCGTGAACGTGCCGCAGACGTATTCTCATGCCACCACGCCCGGTCTGAACGCCGAACTCTCGCTGCCGGAACTGCCGGGCCGCCGTTTCCCCGGTGCCCTGGTTCGTACCGCCGACTCGCTCGATCCTGCGACACGTACGCTGCTAGTCGAGGTGGACGTGAACAATACAACGGGGCTCCTCATGCCCAACGCCTATACGGAAGTGCACTTTAAGGTGAAAGGTGCGCAGTCCGCCCTTACGATTCCAAGTGCGTCCTTGTTGTTTCGCAGCGAAGGTTTACGTCTGCCGGTTGTGAAAGGCGAGAATCGCGCCGCTTTGATTCCGGTTACTTTGGGGCGAGACTTTGGCGCGACGATCGAAGTGCTTTCCGGTGTAGACGAAAACACTGCTGTCATTGCCAACCCACCTGACTCTCTGGTCGAGGGGGAGATCGTGCACGTGGTTCAGGCGAAAGCCGGGCCGGAAGGCGAACAGTAGTTCCGGTTTATGATTTGCCCGTTTCGTAAAACGTCCAAGGCCGGAGTGGCATCCATCCCCGTCTTGATTGCCGCTACACTTCTTTCGGCCCAGACAACGACAGGGCCGAAACCGGCCGCAGCTGCACCACGGCCGATCCCTCAGGCAATCAATTCCATCTCTGCTTCCGATCTGAAAGGCGACCTGTCGTTTCTCGCATCGGATGCCTTGTCGGGACGCTACACGCCATCGCCAGGATTAGAGGTGGCAGCTGAATTCATTGCCTCCCAATTCCGCGCCGCTGGTCTCGAGCCCGGCGGCGACCAGGAATACTTTCAGTCTGCCAAGATGGTCGATCGAAACATGCCCAAACCGAAGAGTGAAATCACTTTCCGGGACGGTTCGCGGTCCTTCACTGTCGGTGCAGCGGATTGGCAGGTTTTCGATTCCGACGAAGCTGACGTTTTGGACAAGGTTCCGGTCGTCGTGTTTCGGGCGAAGGACGTCAACGCATTGAAAGGTTTGAGCCTGACGGGCAAAGCGGTGATTGCTCCCGAGCGGTCGCTGAATGATGCGCCCGCCGAGCAGCGGATGGAATTACTGAATAAATCTCGGGAGTTTGACCAGGCCGTCGCGTCGGCCCACGCCAAAGTTGAGATTCTGGTACGACCGCTTCGGCGCGCGGCACGAGCTCGGCTGATCTCTGCGCCAAACTCAAATGATAAGCGCACGCCGGTACTGGTCGTCGATAACAATGACGTCAAGCATTGGCTTGATAGCCCTACTCAGGGGTCGGACGCTCGAACTGTCTCTGTCGACGTTCCGGCTCCCGACGACCGTCCGGTCGTGCTCAAGAACGTGGTCGGCATTCTGCGCGGTTCAGATCCCAAGCTGAAGGAAACGTGCGTTCTTGTGACCGCGCATTACGACCATATCGGGACAACCGAGACCGGCAACGCAATGAGCCCGCAACCTCCCTCGAAAGACAACAAGGATCGAATCTACAACGGGGCCAACGACGATGGCAGCGGCACTGTTTCGGTAATTGAGATTGCGAAGGCGCTCTCCCGGCTCAAAGTGAAGCCGAAGCGCTCGATTGTCTTCGTCACGTTCTTCGGCGAGGAACGCGGTGACATCGGATCGGGCTACTATGGCCGCCATCCCGTGTTTCCGATCAATAAGACGGTTGCGGACGTCAACCTGGAGCAGGTTGGCCGGACCGATTCGACGGCGGGGAAACAGATCAGCAATGCAAGCTTGACCGGGTTCGACTACTCAGACGTTACTAAGTTCCTGCAGGATGCCGGCCGTCGTGTCGGGGTCACGATCTACCTCGACAAGGAAGGGAGTGATGCTTACTTCGAACGGAGTGACAACGCCGCCCTGGCGGAGCAAGGCGTTCCAGCGCACACCCTATGCGTTGCCTTCGATTATCCGGATTACCACGGCCTTGGGGATGAGTGGCAAAAGATCGACTACAACAACATGGCGAAGGTGGACCGGGCTGTTGCGCTGGGTGTCCTCGATATCGCGAACAGCCTACGGGCGCCGCTGTGGAACGCCACCAATCCGAAAACGGCGGGCTATCGCGAGGCTCAGGCGAAAGCCCGGCGGGCCGCAGGTCAGTGACGATGCCGGGCCTGCTGTGTGCTAACGGTAAACGACCGGCTCCAGTTTTACACCCGAGAGCTCTTTGAATTCCGAGTCAGGAAGTTTCAGCGATGCGGCCGCGATGTTTTCTTCTAAGTGCTTTACGGACGAAGTGCCGGGAATCGGCAGCATAACGGGCGAACGTCGTAGGAGCCATGCCAGCGCGACTTGCTGCGCGGATGCGCCGAGGCGGGACGCAACTCCGGCCAGAACGGCATGAGCTTGCCTGCCACCGGCGAGAGGCGCCCACGGTATGAACGCGATCCCGTTCGCTTCGCAGTAGTTCAACACGTTCTCCCACTCGCGATCCGCGAAACTGAACCGGTTCTGCACCGAAACAATGGGCACTATCTTTCTTGCGCGCTCGATGTGCTCGAGTGTCACGTTTGAGAGGGCAACGTGACGAATCTTCCCTTCTTCCCTCATTGCCGCGAGCGCTGCCATGGAGGCTTCAAACGAAACCGAATGGTCGGGCGTGTGTAGTTGGAATACGTCGATTCGTTCCAGCTTCAGCCGTTGGAGGCTGCCTTCAAGAGCCTTACGCATGTGTGCCGGACTCGAGTTGTGCGTCCATTGGAACGGGCCCGGTCGCTCCCAACCAGCCTTTGTAGCGATCACGATGCCCTTTTTGTAAGGAGCGAGGGCTTCACCGATCAGCTCCTCGGAAACATACGGGCCATACGAATCGGCCGTGTCGATGAAGTTGCCGTCCAGTTCGACTGCACGCCGCAATGTCCGGATCGCCTCGTCTTTGTTCTCAGGCGGACCCCAGATACCCTTTCCTGTGATGCGCATGGCTCCGTAACCGAGCCGGTTAACGGTCAAATCGCCGCCGAGCGTAATAGTTCCAGCAGCGGCCGCCGTTAGTTCGTTTGCCAAGTCTTATTCCTCCTCACCTAGAATCTCAGAGGCGAGATAGATACTCTTGCAAACCTAACGGTCTAGCCGCCACATGCCCTGTCCCGACCTTTTTCAGAAGGTCAGAGCAGGAACTTCTTCATTTTTGTACTGCCGACTTGATTCGTGCCAGATGGTGCCAGCTATGCCGCAGCGCGTGATCCTCGATTACAAATTGCGCTGTCACGGGAGCGCCAAAACTAAGCGAGAAGGGAGCCGCCCGATCCAGCTGTTCGTCCGTAAATGAACGCACCGCCTCCGCGGCCTCACGGCTCTTTGCGCGAAGAAGCTCTAGCGTTTCAAATTTCTCGAGAGTCGAGTGCTCGTCTGCATGCTTCGCGTTCAACTCGGCGACCGCTTGCCATGTGACATCGGTGACAGGCTTGCCGGCCGCGATTGCCTGTGCAAGCTGGATCTCGATGGGATAAACGCTGGCAACATGGTGCACGAGCGTGCCGACCGAACGCCGATCAGTAGAGGAAACAGCTTCGCGCCAATCCATTGCGGAAAGCCCTGCGGCGAAACCGGCGAGCGTGGCGGCACCTTGCTCAATGCGATCCGCAAGCAAATCCGCACGACCGGTTGCGCGGTTCGGCGCACGCGTGCCCGTAAGTTCAGACGAAGCCTGGTCGGAATTCCGCGTGGCGATAACCTCCAGGTACTCTCCGTCTACATCTGTCGTGCCGTCCGTCGCCTTGTTATGAGCTGACCATAACTCGATCAGTTCATTCCGCAGCCTGGTCCGACCATTCGTGTCCAAAGACGCAAAAGCGCGCGACGTGGGGCCGTAATTAGTCCGGAAGAAATCGACCACCTGTTCTGGCCCGAAGAGATAGGCGAATCGATACTGACGGCGCGAGAACTTCAGATCGGCAATGCCATCCCGCAGGCGCTCGCGAACGACGGCGGGATCCCCCCAAAGAACGGGTGATGGCATGCCCGAGGGAGCAATATGTTTGGCAATAACTTTAAACATCTGTCCGACGAAGCCTTCCGGAGTCCAATTTGCCATCGCGATCATTCCGCCGGGCCTGCAGACGCGCGTCAGTTCTGCCGCAACGAGAGCAGGGCGAGGCGCGAACATAGCTCCGATTAAGCTCGTGACCACATCGAATTCACCATCGCGATAGGGCAGCGATTCAGCATCTCCCTCTGCAAATGTGACCTCAAGACCTTCGGCCCGGGCGCGAGCGCGCGCCTTTTCCAACCAGTTTGTCGAAATGTCGCAGCCAGTTACGGAAGCGCCGGCTCGAGCGGCGATAAGCGATAGCTGTCCGGCCCCGCAACCCACGTCGAGCAGTCGCGTGCCGAGCTTTATGTTCAGCCGCTCGAAGAACTTCTTCGCGCCTGCCTCCATGTAGCGAGAAAAGACATCGTAATCTCCTGTCATCCACGTCGCCTTTAGACGATCCTTCAACTGCGCGAGTTCGTCTGTAGGTTGTATTTCAGTCGTAGTCGAAAGCATCTGTAAATTACCTTTCTATGCCAGTCAAATGCGATTAGATTTCCCTGCTTACTTCTAAACAGCGGATTTAGCGGTTTGAAGGGTTGACCGTGCGTCCGGTATTCTTGGCAGTACGGATAATTCGGCGGATTGGAAAGACTATGGACGTACTGTCTGAGGTTCTCCGGGTATTGAAACTCGAAGGTGCGCTGTTTTTCAACGCTGAGTTCTCGGCGCCCTGGTGCGTTAGCAGCGCGCAATCACGTGCGCTAGTGCCTTTCCTTTCTCCTGGCGCAAAACACTTAATTCTCTATCACTTCCTTACAGAAGGGCGCGCCTACGCGAGAATCGCCGACGGGCAGCATGAGGAACTGATTGCCGGCGATATCATCATGTTTCCTCTCGGCGACGCACACTATCTGGGTAATGAAACACCGGAACGTCCGGTCGACTCATTACAGGCCTTCGCATCTCACTTGAAGAACGGGATGAAGGTGGTGCGCTTCGGAGGCGGAGGTGAAATCACCAGATTCGTATGCGGCTTCATGGCATGTGACCCGCAGCTCTGCGAAAGAGTTCTCGGTTCCTTGCCGAGAATGCTGAAGGTTCATCTCTCGCTTGACGCACCTGGCGAATGGATTCAGAATGCAATCCGATTCTCGGCAGATGAGGCGAACGCGAACGGCGCCGGCAGCAGTCTCGTCCTCTCGAAATTATCGGAACTCCTGTTTGTGGAGACCTTGCGGCGCTATATCAATGGCCTGCCGGAGGAGCAGACCGGATGGCTCGCCGCCGTTCGAGACCCTATCGCGGGCAAGACTCTGGCGCTCCTGCACCAGGACCCTGCTCACCCGTGGACCTTAGACGATCTGGCTCGGCAGGTCGGCGTTTCCCGTACCCGGCTGACGGAA